>Ga0187785_10000734_pt1 | contig 11794 bp, 14 predicted proteins | sample 0815_BV2_4_20_MG_FD_132466 | JGI IMG/M metagenome (GOLD analysis project Ga0187785, IMG submission 132466) | Tropical peat soil microbial communities from peatlands in Department of Meta, Colombia - 0815_BV2_4_20_MG | ecosystem: Environmental > Terrestrial > Soil > Wetlands > Peat | place...
CATATCTCAATCCACCATAGACAGAGATATGGTGGACGGGCGCACTGATACCCCCATAGCGGCTCTGGTGAAAACGCCACTAACCGTAGAACCCCACAGGCTTTAGCCGTGGGAGTATGTCAGCCACTTGCCCCTACTTGCGATCCGACACGATCCGGGCATATTTCAGGATCTTGAGGTGGTGTGAGACGACGGTCTGCAGCATTCCCATAATATCCATCAGTTTTTTCTCTGGATCGGGCTGGTTCCCTGCCTATATGATTATCTTGCTCTCCAGCCTACCCGTCCCTAAATTCTCACGACCGCCCTCACCTTGCAAACCCCTTGCGAAAGACGATCGAAGGCGGTATTGTAACCTGATAGTGGATAAGCGCTTATATGTTAAACGCCTGACGAGCTAACATGACTCGGTTCAACATCGCTCTGAAGAGGATGGGTTTTGTCTCGCTCCGTGCTCGTTATCGATAAAAAGTTTTGGAGACCGCGGAATCCGAGGCCGGGCTTGTGGTTTCCTGTCGGCGACTACAGCTTGATCGCGGATATCCTGGCCGGTGCGACTTATAAAACCTTGGGGCTGGCCATGTCCTATCCGGCCTTGCAGCCGCCCGTGCTGTCGGCAGCCTTTGTTAGATCCTGTCTGCATACCTGTGGGTGCATTCCACCATGATCTCATCGAATCCTGCAGCTTCCAGCTTACTAATGTATTCTTCCAGCGGATCGCACCTTCGATGCAATTCGCCCAGGTCCTGAGCATTTCTCGCTCGTCTCCGGCGAGGTCTTCGGTTGTCACCATATCGGAAACCTCGAGCCTGCCTCCGGGTGTTGATCGGTGGCTATGGCAGTTCACATTCGGTGTCATCCGCAGTCTCTTATTCGGTCAAGATCGCCATCGCATCGATCTCGACGAACCACCCCCGAGTTAATGTAATCGATCCAGTATCATCTCAGCGCTTTGCGTTGGTCTTATTCTCGTACCACTGTCTGAACTCTAGCAGCGCCCGCCTACGATGGCTCACCTCGTTCTTCTGCTCGATCGTCATCTCGCCCACCGGGAACCGCCGGTACGCGAATATCGGGTCATAACCGAAGCCTCCGGTGCCGGTCTCCTCGGTCAGTAGCTCGCCCCACCATATCCCGGTGAAAACGGTCGGCTCTTCTCCCGGTGCACAGTAGGCGACAACGGAGCGGAACTCCGCCCGACGATTCTCCACGCCCTCCATGAGCTTCAATACACCCTTATTGCCCAGGGTCCTCTGCACGTAGGCCGAGTAAGGCCCCGGAAATCCCTTCAGCGCATCTATAAATAACCCGGAATCCTCGACTATCAGCGGCCTGTCCAGCTCCAGAGCGCAGTATCTGGCGCCATAGGCCGCGATCTTCGAGGGGTCGTCCTCCTGCAACTCAGGGTATGACATGTCGATCTGCTCCAAGTCAAAATATCCCCTAAAGAGCGTCTCCGCCTCCTGCATCTTGCCCGAGTTAGTGGTGACAAAATATAGTTTAGGTTGCTGCATATTACCCACATATACGCCCGGACAAAAAACGGTTTCGATTGACAGTGCGGGATAGATATTTAATTACATAGCGGCTACATATAAATGGCATCATAACCAGAAGCATGCCGAAGACAAGGGATACTGCCTATGAAGACTGAACTCAAGCCAGGGATATACTGGGTGGGCGCCATCGACTGGGACCTGCGGGATTTCCATGGGTACATCACACCCAAGGGCACTACATATAACGCATACCTGATCGTGGACGAGAAGATTGCACTGGTCGATACTGTGAAGGAGCAGTTCAAGGATGAACTGCTGGATAGGGTCTCCGAGATCGTGGACCCGGCGAAGATCGACTACTTGATTGTGAACCACCTCGAAAGGGATCACTTTGGCTCGTTCTCCGGGGTCATGGAGGTGCTCAAGAATGCACAAGTGTATGCCGGCGAACGAGGCAGGAATGGCATCAGGGACATCTACGGAGATCGGTGGACCATTAATGGCGTAAAAACCGGCAGTACCCTTAAGCTGGGCAAGAAGACGCTGCGCTTCATTGAAACGCCGATGCTTCATTGGCCTGACAGTATGATGACTTACGTAGAGGAGGATAAAGTGCTGATATCCAGCGACGCCTTCGGCCAGCATGTAGCCAGTTCCGAACGGTTTGACCATGAGGCGGGCTGGGACCTTCTGGACGACGCCAAAACCTACTATGCTAATATTCTCATGCCCTTCGGCAACCTGATCCAAGGCCTTCTTGCGAAGGTGCCGGAGCTCAAGCTTGCGCCCGAGGTCATCGCCCCTGATCATGGACTGATCTGGACAAATCCAGGCATTATCATCGACGCCTATAACAGATGGTCCCGGCTTGAGACGAAGCCAAAGGTGGTCATAGCCTACGACACTATGTGGGGGTCCACGGAAAAGATGGCGCACATCTTGGCCGCTGGACTGATAGACGAGGGCGGGGTGGAAGTGAAATTTTACAACATACGTAAATCCCCAAGCAGCGAGATCGTTAACGAGATCCTGGATTCAAAGGCGATCCTGATTGGCTCATCCACGCTTAACAATGGCATTTTCCCGAGCGTCGGGGGATTCATGTACTACCTGAAAGGGCTGAAGCCGAAGCACAAGATTGCAGTCGGGTTCGGCTCCTACGGGTGGATGGGCGGCGCGGTAAAAGAGATTACGGCCAGGCTCAAGGACATGGAACTGGAAGTCATGGAAGGGCTGGACCTTAAGTACCCCCTGACCAGAGCACAGGAGGCACAGTGTAGGGAACTTGGCCGGGCGATCGCCAGAAAAGTCAAAGGAGGCCGGTGAGCCGATGAAATGGATGTGCAAAGTGTGCGGCTATATTCATGAAGGCGAGGAGCCGCCCGAGGAATGCCCTATATGTGGCGCCCCTGCATCAGAGTTCGTGAAGGTGCCATAAGCCAAGCCTTCGGCTTGCATGTGATGAAAACATAGGCTATCACACGTAAAAATGTCGATATTTTTACGGGGGAAAATTAGGCGGCCTACGCGCCAAGGAGCGGGCTTTACCGTTGTTCTGCCGAAGGCAGCATATATCGCCGACCGGCGCGCTTATCTGGGTTGTAGCGGTCGGCGGAGGTTTTAGGGTTTGCCCATATCGTAGCGAAGCGTAGCGGAGGGGTGCGGAAGCGGCGGGGCGAGAGACGCGTATCAGCGTCGTCCCTTAGGACTTGCGAGCACATGCAAGGGGGGAGAGCGGCCCCTTATGTTGCGGGGTGCAAGTCAGGTTCCGACGGTGTAACACCATAAAAACCCTGGTGGGCGCCGTCAGGCGACCGTCGACCCGCGAAGGAGATCTTTACTGTTGTTGTATGCTGCTAAGCCGTTAGGCAAATTCGACTATTCAAGCTCCGAACTTTTTTGTCCGGTTGATCAGATCTAGCACGATGGGCATGACGTCCATACCACGAATCCTGCAAAGCCCGCCTTTGTGGGCGATCAACTCATTGTACCGCCCTACCTCATCCACTCGGACACCAGGGCCGTTCATAAGTATCGGCACCGGATCCGCCGAGTGATCCTTCAGGGATATAGGGGTGCTGTGGTCCACTGTGATGATAATCAGCGTGTCCTTCAGGCTCGTGAGAGGTTTAAATGCGTCGTCCACCGCCTCGACATACCTCGTCTTTCTCTCCATCTCCCCATCGTGGCCGGCCTCGTCCGCTCCTTTGATGTTAAGTAGCACGAAGTCGTGGGTTTTCAGTGCCTCGAGTGCCTTGGTTACCTTCGCCTTGACCCGTTCGACCGGGCTCATGGTTTCCATGCCGATCACCGGCAGAAAATCCAGGCCGCACATTTTGCCGATGCCGATGATCAGGCCGGCGTTGGCGACCACCGCCCCTTTCATGCCATAGCGCTCCTCAAATGGCGGTATGTGAGGAACCTCGCCGGCACCCCTAATCAGGATCGCGTTGCCCGGAGGCTTGCCTTGTTTACGGCGCTCAATGTTGATCGGGCTCTTGTCGATCGCTTTAGTGACCTGGTCCGAGACGTTATTGACGATCTCGGCCGTCCTCTTCGCCTCCGGCGAACCGTCTGTGGCGTGGGACTCCTTCATGGGCAGGCCCTCTTTTTTTGGATCGGTATCTGATATCGCTGCTGATAGCTCTTTCCCCCGCAATACCAGCGCAGCCCGGTGGCCGGTTGATCTTTTAAAGATAACTTCAATATTGGGCACTTTGACTTTTGTGTTGATGGTTCTAGCCAACTCGTCCGTGTCATCGATGCGTCCTGCCCTGCGGTCCGTGACCTTGCCCCCCTCAACCGTTGCAAAGTTGCACCGAAAGGCAATGTCGCCACCCTTGACATCGATACCTACCCCGGCCGCCTCGAAGGGGCCCCTGCCGGTGTAGTACTTGTACGGGTCATATCCTAGTATCGCGAGGTGGGATGTGTCGGAGCCCGGCCTTATACCTGGGGCAATTGTATCCATAATGCCATTGATGCCGCCGAAAGCGAGGGCGTCCAAGTTTGGCGTCTTCGCATGGGCCAGCGGCGTTGTGCCGCCCAAGGGCCGGTCGGAAGCACCGTCCAGCACGATCAGCAAAACCTTGTTTGCTACGTCAGACATAAAAATCATATTTAGATTGTACCCAATGTATATTAAGGTGAGAACCCGGAATTGATATAAAAACAGATTTATATCGCACTTATCTGCCCGTAGTACAGGGGTTTATAAAGTATTATAAGTAAATTTTTGTAACAATATGCTTTTATATGTTTTATTCGAATAGGTTAATGATGAACCTCCTGGACCGCTTTACCAAAGACAAGATCGAGCATAAAGTGGACATGACATTCAGGGAAATCAAGGACGCGAAAACCCCCGAGGAGGTCGTTCCACTCCTTATCGAGCTCTCCGAGTTCATAGACCAGGAGAACCTGACATCACAGCAGCTTGAGGAGATCAGAGGCCTCGGAGCAAAGGCCATGAAGAGGCACATCCGGACGGACTTTCTAAACAATATCGGCGCGCTTATCTCCATTGTTACCGCAAGCATGATCGGCGGCGCAGCGCTTACAATACTGTATTATTTGTTTACACTGGGAGTCCAGAGCTTCATAGTGTTCGTACTGGTGCCGCTAGCGGTACTGCCGATATACCTCCTGTACTACGGCAAGACTCAGAAATGGTTTACGTGAATATGCTGCGGGTAGCTAAGTGAACCGCCATACCCTAAAGGGCTGCGGCCCTGTTTCATTGAAAGACGCTTGCCGCTCTCGATAACAAGAACTGTGAGGCATCTTTTCCATAGGTTGAGGCCGGCCCCAAGCCGTAAGACCATCAATCATGCGACAGCAAGATTGACGCTGACATCAACGCCGCCTATAACATAGCTCTTCGATGCCGAGATGACTGGCTAAAAGCACAGGTGACCCTCCCCTCAAGAGGATGCGAGTGTGCGAGATGGAAGCCCACGGGCTTTAGCCGTGGGAGGATGATTTCACGATTCAGCCGTAGGAGTGTGTGTCGTAGCTAGGCGCGCTTGCTCGATTCTCCGAGCACTATGCCCGTAGCGATCAGGTGTGCAACCCGCAGCGGCTCAGGGATCCGGCTGTGTACTGCGCAACCGGCGGAGATCTTGGCAGCATCACTCTTTTCGATCCCCTTGCATTGGATATATACCGGGCCTCCTTGCCATTTAGTCCGCACCTCAGTGATTTCACCCGCGTTCAGTATCGCCTTGAACCTACGATCGGGCTCTGAAAGGTTATCCAGAGCTGCCCGGATGCTATCCATATCCGGAAAGCGGCGCATGACCGAGATGACGGGTATTCCGATCGCCTCGTGGAGGGCTTTGATATCGACGACGTTGAATCCTCCGAAGGTGACACCGTTCAGCATCACCACCCGAATTTGCCCGTAATGTTTGGTGCTATTGATTAGCAGCGAAAGCTTTTCAGTCGAGTCGTTGCCATCCTTCTCGATAAACGCGCTGATCACCCCGTCTAGCCAGTCCTCACCCCGCATCACCACTCCGACCACCAGGATCCTGTCGGAGATAAGCGGCGAGTCATCGATGCCCAGGATGCGCATTTCGGGCTTCAGGTGCATCCATCAGCCACCTCCATCGAAGCTGGCCGGCCATCGCGAGTTCAGGTCGCGATTGACTGCAGAAAGAAGGAAAAGCCAGCATAGCATATGTATTCACGTCCGCCTGAACCCCTTTGACGGGGCATCTTTTTGAGTATATTAGCGGGCCAAACTATAACGTTTTGGCCCGAGAAGTTTAATCAAACATAGTTAAAATGAGGCCGCCATATGCGGATCAAGATTAATTGCCCGTGCCAACTGCTACGCAGACGGAAACCGTGATGAGTGTGGTGTATTAGGATGGAGGACAGGATTTTTGTAGGCCGTGTGCTATTCAGGAGGGAGAGCTTGCTGCTGGAAGTGATCAACAGGTACAGGTCCTCGAGCATGTTACTTTTCCTAGCGGTCATCATCGTCGCTGGCTGTGCGATCACCACGGTTCTCTCTAGGGTAGCCACGATCGTGCCTGGCTCCGCCTGGCAAATTTACTATACAGTAGTGGCGGGGCTTTCGCTGCTGTTTCTTTTATCCTTCCTGGCAATAACCATGGGCGAGCGCTGTTCCACAGTGATCACCGACGCTGGTATTCTCTATGGTGGCATGTTCCAGCGATGGACGGAGATCCGGTGCTGTGCCATGCGAAAGACGAGGCGCGGCCTGGTCGTATGGGTGCGGACCCGTCGGAGGATCCGTATGTACTTCAGAGGCCGGGACTCGGAGACTGTGGAGAAGCTCATCCGGCACTTCTGCCGTGAAGAGGTGATGAGTCCTGACTGCAGGTCTGGGTAAAGCACGGGCAACCTTGTTATGCACCGGGGGGATGATTCTTTCGAGGGGATCATGCCAGTGCGGAAAAGAGAAACGGAGGATCAGGACCTCGGAAATCACAGACCTCTGATCGGAGCGGAGAAAGCAGAAGAAAAGCACTTCAAAGAGGCAAAGAAACAGGGAGAGATCATCAGCGGCGTGCGCAGTAGGATCGATCACAACCGGTGACCTTTCGGGCAGGTGATAATCGCCCTAAACTACGATCATACCGGCGGCCGCAGTCGCATTAGCCCACGGACAGCGAGTTCGTCAGGGCTTATCAATTATAAAAGCTCATCTCTTCTCAGCTCTCTCGACGGCCATCTGGATTTCGGAGTAAATGCTGGCCAGCTCCGCCCTGCCTGCGTGCTTCTGCAGCCATTCTCTCAGTTCCTTTACCGCATCCTTTACCTCGTCGTGCCGCAGCTCATCCCGAGAGTATGTGAACGTATCGGGTCTGCTACAGCTCGAATACACCACAACCTTAGTTTTCCCCATTACCTCTACCGTAATTTCATCTTCCTGATACCCGGCATGATCTTTTATGGCTATTTCCATTATGTAACCTCTTAATAACCTGATTTTTACGAATAAGACCTAACTACTTAATTTATTTGGAGTTTATATAACATTTTTCTTACAATTATATAATTATAGGTGGGTGGGGTGGCTGTCCATCGGCCTCGTCAATCTGGCAGGTATAGAGAATTGATATCTATTCAAATAGAATAAATACTGAGGTGTATATATGGCAACTGAGGTGTATATATGGCAAAACTGAAGATTATTATTATTGGCCTTCTGATTGCCGTAGCATCGATTGCTCTTGTGGAGCTGAATAATGCTGGCATCTACTCGCTGCCATCGACCGGGATGGGTGTCTTTACTTGGAGCCCTTACGACACGCTGATCATATTCTTTATTATCGGCTTGGCGATCATGGTTGTGGGCGCGATCCTGCGGTGAATCCCCCGATGCTACATATTCTGTCTAATAGCTTTAGCCATTGCCCTCTATCACATAATTCATTCTAATTTCTGACCTTATGGTGAGGATTCCCTGTATGACACTTCGCTCGTCTTAGCCAAAACTTTTATATTCTTAGCGCTTGTCTATACCTATGCTTAATATGTACATATAGCGACTATGTGCATAGTATAATCGAGTGTATAGATCCGGGGGTATAATGCAGGAAGATATCGATAAGTGGCTGAAAGAGCTTAAAAAAGGCAGCACCAAACTCTCGATATTGTCACTACTGCACTCCGGTGACAAGTACGGTTATGAGCTGATCCACGAGTTGGAAGTTCGAAGCGGTGGCGTTATCACCATAAAGGAGAGCAATGCTTACCCGGCGCTCCATACCATGGAGAGCGATGGATTAGTAGAGAGCTACTGGAAAGAGTCTGGGGAGGGCATACCGCCTAGAAAGTACTACCGGATCACGTCGAAGGGACGCGAGTTCCTCAGCGGTATGATCAGGGAATGGAAACGCTACGTGAAGGCCATAGATGATATCTGGGGGGTTACCGATGGAAATAAGTAAAGAGGCCAGGACAAGGCTTGATAACCGGGTCTCGCGCATCGTCTCAGACATAGATGTATACGAGTCGGACAAACAGGAGATCATCAGGGAACTGACCTCTCATTTCTACGATAGCTCGATGACCCGTGCGCAGACGCGGGGTTCGAGTTGTATAGAAAAGGAAGATGTAGATGCAATACTGGCCGAATCCGAGGATCCGGCTGCGATCGCGGCAGAATATATGAAATCGTTCGTGAACTCGCTGGATAGAGCAGGCGTCGTGTCCCGAACGATAGCCTTCGTCGTCGATCTTCTCACCATGTTGATCGCGGTGTTTGCGGTGTTGCTGCTGTTGACACTGCCGCTGCTACCATTCTTTCCTGGATCGATCGTCATCAACACCACCGGTAACCACGATAGCACAATGAGCGCTGTATCATTCACCAGCGCCCTATCCAGCGCGATCTTCACCATACTATGGAGTATGGGAATCCTCGCCACCATCGTCATATACTTCGTGGTCCTCGAGGGCCGTTTTGGATTTACCCCGGGTAAATGGCTGCTGGGGCTGCGGGTGCTGAAAGACGACGGCACCCGGATCAACTACGTCGACTCACTCCTGCGGAATCTGCCTAAGCTTCTGGGAAGTTCATCGCTGTTGGCGCTGGACGCCCTGTTAATGGTCATCCTGTTCAGGAAGGATCAACAACGTGGCTTTGATAAGATCGCTAGGACCATCGTAGTGCACAAGGACAAGAAATCGGGAGGGGCGCATCCGCATATCGGATGATGGGGTGGCGAAATGGAAATCAATCAAGACGCAAAAAAGAAGCTGGAGAATCGGGTCGCCCGCATCATCAGCGACATCGACGTGTACGATAGCGACGCGAAGGAGATCACCCAGGAGCTGACCTCCCACTTCTACGATGCCTCTATGGCGCACGCACAGGCCAGGGGAGCGAATACAATCGAAAAGGTAGATGTGGATGCAGTACTTGCTGACTCGGAGGACCCGGAGGAGATCGCTGCGGGCTACATGAGGGCGCATATCGATTCCCTACGGCGCGCGAGCCTGCCTTACCGACTGGTCGCGTTAGTGATTGATGTGGTACTATCCGTTATGATATCTACCATCGTAAGCATACTGATCGGCCTGTTCCTATACGTACTATGCCCCGGCCAGATCGTGTTCCGTTCCCAGTCCCTCATCTTCAATGGAAAAGCGGGGTTCATGGGCTTTGGCTCCGAACATGGCGTCGTCGGATTTGCCATAAGCGTCGGCCATGACGTCTACGGGATTATGGCGCAGCCGGGCACTACGGCGGGTACGATCTACCTGATCCTGGGTACTCTGAGCTTCATCGCCACGCTGGTAGTATATTTCATCGTCATGGAGGGCCGGTTTGGCTCAACCCCGGGCAAGTGGCTATTGGGGCTGCGGGTGCTCCGGGAAAACGGCACGAAGATCGAATACTCCGAGTCCATCGTGCGCAATCTGATTAAGATGACCTTCGTAATCACGGGCCTCGTTATGATCGAGCCGTTGTTTATCCACGGGCTCTTTCGTAGGACCCGTCAGAGTGCTTGCGATAAGCTCGCCGGCACTATGGTCGTCCGTAGGACGGCCGCTATAGTAAAGGAGGTAAGCTAATGACAACAGTCGTCGAGCTCACCGGCGTCCATAAGTTCTATCTGATGGGCAAGACCCAGCTGGAGGTGCTTAAGGGCGTCGATGTGCATATCGACCGGGGGGAGTTCGTCAGTATTATGGGCCCTTCCGGCTCCGGCAAGTCGACCCTAATGAACCTGATCGGACTTCTGGACCGCCCGTCGGTGGGCGAGATCGCGATCAATAACAAGCCGATCAGCAGGCTTAACGATGTTGAGCTGTCCTCTTTGCGGGGCAAGGAGATCGGCTTTATCTTCCAGTCATTCAACCTGGTCGCCAGGCTGAGCGCGTTAAAGAACGTCGAGTTGCCTATGATCTTCCAGGAGACTGCAAAGACGAAACGTACAGCGATCGCGAAGAAGTACCTCAATGAGGTCGGTCTGAGCGATCGAATGACCCATAAGCCCAATGAACTGTCGGGCGGCCAGAGACAGCGGGTCGCAATAGCGAGGTCGCTGGTTAACGATCCGGCCATCCTGCTCGCTGACGAGCCGACGGGCAACCTGGATACGAAAACCGGCGAGGAGATCATGCAGCTCTTCACAGAGCTCAACAAAAAAGGCCGTACCATTGTCATGGTCACCCATGACCCTGAGGTCGCCTCGTACAGCCAGCGTATCATCCGCATACGGGACGGCCTAATTGTAAAAGAATAAAGGAACCGGCTTCGGCTGGATAAGGATAACAATTCCAAATATTCATAAGGAGAAACCAGAAATGAAGATTTATATAAAGATGGCCAGCATCTTTCTGATACTGGCGATGTTATTAATCACGCCGGCGTATGCCGCTTCAACCCAGGCGGTGCTGGCCGTGACCGGTACTACGGTCGCCCCGGTAGAATCTGTAACTGCGACCACTCCATCGGCCCCGTTGATGCCTGGGGATACGGGCACTGTTGTTGTGACCGTCACCAATACGTTGAAGGCGGCGGGCCAAGGCAATACATCCACGCACACGTCATCAATGACGAATAACTATTTCGGTGGCGCGGAAGCGCAGCCGGGCAAGACTGAAACAACTAGCGATCAGACCACTTCAAGTGATGCGGCAACCGGTGTCGCGTCAGTGCGGTTCTTGAACCTGATCTCAACAGGGCCGGTACATGTAATCAACGGATCCCAGACAAACATCGGCCAGCTCGGCCCAGGCGATAGCGCGAAGTTCGAGTTCACGATTACCGTCGACGACAACGCCGCCAACGGCAAATATTTCCTGCCGTTAAGCGTGAAGACCGATAGCGACACCGTTTTCATTAACCAGGTAGTCGCCGTGGTCGTCGATAATACCACGCCGAAGATGGTGATCAACGATGTGCCGACCAAGCTGACCACATCCGCAAGCAATATTGTCCTGGACGTGGTAAACTATCGGGCTAACGATGTGAACTCCGTCAGCGTGGTTCCATCGGGCGACGAGTTCTCCTTCAAACCCCGCGGGGAGTACACGGTAGGCAGCATCGGCGCCGGGGAAATGTACACAGTGACCTTCGCGACGTCGAGCAAGAATATATCCTACAGCACCAGCCCGTCATTCATGCTTAAATACAAGAACGGCGATAACTGGCACCAGTCGGCACCCATGGTCGTGCAGATAAATTCCCAGTCTCAGGATGCGGCAGCGCAGGGTGGCGCAGATAGCAATACGCTACTGATTGTAATAGGCGTTATCCTCGTCGTTCTAATCGCCATCGGAGGTATATACGCGTTCATGAGAAGTCA
>Ga0187785_10000735_pt1 | contig 11782 bp, 12 predicted proteins | sample 0815_BV2_4_20_MG_FD_132466 | JGI IMG/M metagenome (GOLD analysis project Ga0187785, IMG submission 132466) | Tropical peat soil microbial communities from peatlands in Department of Meta, Colombia - 0815_BV2_4_20_MG | ecosystem: Environmental > Terrestrial > Soil > Wetlands > Peat | place...
CACGACCACAGGCAAATCATTCACGAATATGGTCGACCCCCTTAAGAGAAACCAGATTCCTATAATGGGCGGGTTCAAGGTATGCGCACCCCACTTCTGGCACACGGAAAACTACCCCTACAAAGAAACCCTCTGGACGATCAACGATTTTTACGCGGCCGTAAAGAAGGGTGGCTTCCAGGAACTGGAGTGGAGTAAGGTCAATGAATTCTGTTCGAACCAGAAACCAATCATCAAAGCCTTTTACCCGTTGATGGGCGCCCTTCGAAAGTTGAGAGGGATGCCCGAAATCAAATACGACCGAAGCAATTGCGTCAAATGTAAAAAATGCCTAAACGAATGCCCAGTTAGCGCCATCGAGATGATCGATTTTCCGATCAGGGACCTGCACAGGTGCGTCTATTGCTACCACTGTGCATTAGCATGCCCGAAAGGTGCCATCACATATAGCCTGGAAGATGTCGAGAAGAGAATCGAAGAAAATCAGCGAATCGTCGGACTAGAACGGCCCAGGAACGCGTTTTACGTGTAAGCAAAGCCCGGTTACCCGGGATTCAATCCTGAGCGAACGCATCGGCAAACAGACCTTCGACTTCGCTCATCGCCTTCCGGGCGTCATCTTCGTTTTCAACCTTCCGAATATCCACCCGGCCTGAACTATAGAGGATGAAAGTCCAGCTTCTGTAGTCGAACTTGGCCACGCCGAGGCTCTCCGAGCATTTCGCTCCCTGGATGTCCATCACCTTATGGCAGACCACGTTCATCACAAACTTACGCCCAAAGGACGACTCGGCGATGAAGCGCCCGGGCGCGTCGGTGCACGGACGGGTAATCGTGATCTGGTATCCCACTGACATATCCGTTATTTCATGAGCCCGACGCACTATATAGCTTTTCTTCGCATCCACCAGAGCTATAACTGTTCAGGCGTATAAGTATGTGATTACAATGAAGGTAGCAGTACCGGCAACCAATGGAGCTGGCATGGACGCCGGCTTATTCGAGGGGTTCGTAGGGTGTCAATTTTTCGTCCTGGTCGACGTTGAGGGTGACCGGATCCTCAGCGACTTCGAAATTCACCCCATTACGGTGGAAAACGACGCTGGAAAACTCGTTTTCACACTGGCGGGCAAAGGCGTCAACGCTGTGCTCCTGCAAAAGGCGTCCGACACCGAGCGCCAGATGATCACGGGGGCGGGCATGCAGGTCTTTGTAGGGGCTCGTGGCACGACATGGGATGCGATCCGATCGTTTATCGATGGCAGACTGGAGGACGTCTCGGAGATCAACCCGTGCACCTGCGAGGAAGGGAGAGGATGCGGTGGTTAAGGTCGCCGTACCGATCGAATCTTCCAATGGCCTGCTCTCGGAGCTGAGCGATCACTTCGGCATGGCCGAAGATTTCGCCGTTTTCGAGTACGACCATGGAGATATATCCGATTTGAAGTTCGTTAAGAACGAGACAATTGAAAAGCCCGAGCACGTCTCCAATGCACTGTTCCTGGTCAACGAAGGCGTAAAAATCGTCCTTGCTGGCTCGATCGGACCGCACATGCTCACCATTTTGCTCGGCGAAGGCATAAGGGTCTACAAAGGCGCCGCCGGTACCCTCGAAGACGTCCTGGAGGACTTCCGGGCGGATATGCTGACCGAGGTACACACGCCAGGTGATATGCAGGATTGAGGGTTGGTATCCGAATATCATCGCGCTGGCCGACCCTGCAACACGATCGCTACGATGTGCCAGAACATAAATCCACGGGTAGCGCATATTGGCATGAATTACCACGTGCCAATATTACTATCAACCCAACGATTAAAATCGTTGGCTTGTCGCCCCAGATTTCGTACTACCACACGCCTTCTGGAACGGACGAAAATAGGCTCATTGACCCGAGTCCCTGTACGCACGCCGGTAGCCTAGACGTACTACCGCAATAGGTTGTAATACAATAGGATGCGTTGCGGAATTCAAATTGAAAAGGTCGTGGACAGAAATGCTTCGCCGCACGCCATTACCAACAAACATTTCCAAATAGTGCAGTATCTTAGACGATTATAGTGAGATAGTGCGCCGAATCGACTTAACTAAAATACTGGTTTTATTATTGTTAGCCTGTTTATCAAGCTGTTAGTCATGCGCGACGCGTGTCTTTTCTCGAGACGAACAAGATTATGAGCACAATTATAAGCTCATCGTGGCTTTGGAGGATGCAGACTGTAACCCGAGATACTCGATAATCAGAAGCCCCGCCGTAATACAATTCTGCAACATGCCCATGCAATATAGAGATATACAAAGTTGGAGTTGAGGGGTGGGTTCCCCCGGTTTTAATTGTGGGCTCCCCCGCGGCTCCAGGATTGTGATCGGTATGAATTGCGTTAATGTCTAAGTTTATTGTTAAACCAAAGTTTTAATAGTACTACATAGTACTATACCATATAGAAGTAAATTCGAGGGATTACCACGGAACAGAAAAGGGCCGCAAGGATGGCGTTCGATTTAATGAAAACGGCAAAGGCTGCATACCTTACGACGATCGATGAGAATGATTATCCTGAAACAAGGGCGATGCTGAACCTCCGGAACTCCGACAAATACCCGAAGCTGTCCGGCATATTCAACCGGAATAAAACGGACTTCTCCACATATTTCACCACGAATACCTCGTCGCCTAAAATGAGGCGGATCGAGGCCAATTCGAAGGCCTGCGTCTACTACAGCAAACCGGACGAGTGGCGGGGGCTGATGATGGCCGGAGACCTGGAACCTGTTGAGGATGCCGAAGTCAAAAGTTCCCTGTGGCAGAGCAGTTGGACGATGTATTATCCTGCAGGACCGACGGATCCGGACTATGCCATTCTGAGACTACGCCCGTCGTTCCTGCAGGGCTACCATCAGCTTGAGCACTACCATATCGATACAGGAGATGTATGATGGGAAAGCTGCGTGAAGGCGGCATTCTGATCGCCAAGATCCACCAAGTCTCAGGCCGGGTATTTACACGTAAGCTGAAAGAGCACGGCATCACCGAGATCAATCCAGCCCAGGGGAGAATCCTGTTCGTCCTGTGGAAAAACGACGACGTGCCAATCCGCATTCTCGCCGAAAGGACGATGCTGGAGAAATCCACTCTGACCAGCATGCTGGACCGGCTGGAGGAGTCAGGACACATCACCAGGGCGCCATCCAGAGACGACCGCAGAGAGATCATCATCAGCCGCACGGATAAGGACAGGGCGTTTCAGCAGCTATACGATAAGGCCTCCGCAGAGATGACCGAGATCTTCTACCTAGGGCTGTCAGAAAAAGAAAGGAACGAGATAGATAGATACCTGGAAAAATTGCTGGCAAATCTCACCGCGACCGAGAGCACCATGAAATGAATGTGCGGGCTTCTATAGCAGCTTAATCATACTCTTTATGTTTCAGCTTCTCGATCAGACCCGAAACTCGCTTTCGGGCCGCTTCGGTGCCTTCGAAGTCCCGGCTTATCCTTATGTCGAGGATGTCGCCCTCCTGGCAGCCTTCCGGCAGCAGCTGAACCGGCAGATTGATGATGGCAGGCACGCTGCCCCTGAAGACTAGGACCGCCAGGCCCTCTTCGAACCGGTCGATAGCGGCTTTCACGTGATGCTCCTCCTGCTTTCTCGAAATTCTCGAAATGTCACATACCTCCTATCGCATTAATCTATGCCGGCGCCCTCCGCTCAGCACTCATGATCACGCCCTTGCCATCCGATGCCGCCTCGACAGTCCCGTCGTAATCGGTCCGGTAGACCGTCGATCCGGCCGCCTGGAGGCGGCCCAGCGCCTGCTTTGATGGATGGTTGTAGGAATTGTCCGCCCCGACCTCGATCACGCTGTACTTCGGATCGACAGCCTTCAGGAAGGACGTGCCTGAGGAGTGCCTGCTGCCGTGGTGACCGACCTTTAGGACGTCGCTCTTTAAATTGTACCCCGATTTCAGCAGGCTGCTCTCGGCGTCGAAGCCGATGTCGCCGGTGAATAGGAAAGAGGTGTCACCGTAGGCGACCTTCATCACAATCGACTGCTCGTTTAGATCGTCGCTGTCGACCCCGGCGGACAACACCTGGACTTTGACTCCAGGGGCGAAATCTATGATATCACCCGCTTCTGGGACAACATATTTGATATTCTTCTTGTCGATCAGCGTCAGGTACTGCTCGTAGGTCTGAGTCGTGTGCGGCCGGCCGCTATCGTAGACCACCTTCACCGGGAAATCGTTTAAAACGGTCAGCATACCCCCGATATGGTCCTCGTGCGGATGGGTGGAGACCAGCACATCGATGGAGCTGACCCCATGAGCCTTGAGGAACTTCGAGACCCTGCTTCCCGCCACCGTAGGGCCCGCGTCGATCAGCATGTTCTTGCCGCCATACTGGATCAATTCGGAGTCGCCCTGACCCACGTCGATGTAATAGACCACCAGATCGGTACTCGAAGGCGCAGGACCCGGGGCTGAGGCAGAAACGCTGGCCGGCACGGACATATGAGGCGTAGGCGTTTCATTAGTGGACGCCACAGGGCTCGCGTGCAAGGAAGGCGGCATGCTGACACAGCCGGAGATGAGAATGAATGCTATCGAGAATATGGCTAAGGCCAGCACAGACTTTTTATCTTTCAAATGAGACACAGTAAATACCCAGTACCAGTCAGGGAACCGAATAATAATATATTGCAGTAAAGGTTTATACTTATTTGAGGATTTTTAAGGATAAGATTAAGGCCATAATCGTTTGCGGCCACGCACCTATACCTATCAGATGAAATACCGTAGATGAAATACCGTTTCCGGTTTCCTACAATCATGCTTTGTAGCTGTGTCGTATTTGTTGCGAGAGGCGATTTCATCTATCGGCCTACGGTGAGAACTGCCGGCCACGGTTTTAAATACGCGATTGACAACGTTCCCAGCTTACCTCAGCAGGATATCTTAGGGGTGTGAGCGTCACAACCCGAAAGCGATCCGGAATATATCGAGGTGCTTTTTTACGACGGCCTCATCAAATACTTTCGCTGTGCTCACAGAACCAGAACAATAATATAACTCCCGCATACTATACCTGTCAGATTTCCGATCATGAACGCTCCGAACTACCTCCGCTACTTCCCGAAACCGACCTGCTACCCCAACCAAGAAAAAGCCATGGACTCCATCCACAAAGCGCTGAGCGACGGAAAGCTCGTCCTGTTCGAAGGCGCCTGCGGCACCGGCAAAACGCTTTCCGCGCTGGCCCCAGCGCTGGCCATAGGCAAAGATCAGAGAAAGAAGGTGGTCATAGCGACTCCGGTGCACCAGCAGATGGCGCAGTTCGTGGATGAGGCTCGGGAGATCCGGACGAAATCGGGCATCAAAGCTGTCACTTTCATTGGCAAGGAGAAGATGTGCCCGCTGAACAAGAGCGCCCATGCCTGTAGAACCCTCACCCTGGCCACAGAAGCTCGCCTCGATGCGGAGAAGGAGGTCGGCAAGCTTAAGCAGCTGATGAAGTCGGACGACTGGAAGAGCATGCACCCGGGGGAGCGGCAAGACCTGACACGCAGCATGATCGCCAATGAAGATGCGCTAAGACGTTTAAAAAGCATGTCCTGCGAGTACCTGTACGAGACACGTAAAAGCACCAACGACAAGTTTAGTCAGTGGCTGTTCGAGGATGTCAGAACGCCGGAGGATGTGAAAGAACAGTCAGAGGACGAGGGCAAATGCGGCTACGAACTGCTGAAGATGTACTTGAAGGAGGCCGACCTAGTCATCTGCAACTATCACCATCTGATCAAGCCCGAGTTCAGGGAAAGGTTCCTAACCGTACTAGGCTGCGAACTGGAAGACATCATCCTCATTTTCGACGAGGCCCATAACTTAGAAGACCAGGCGAGGGCCAGCATTCTGCCGCCGGTGGACGAAATAGCGATTGAGATGGCGGAAAAGGAGGTAGTAAAACTGAAGGCCGACGACAAAAGCCACACAGAAACTGACCTGCGGAAGGCCCGGGATGCCAACCTGCTGTTCCTGAGCAAGCTAAAGGAGACCATCCGCCAGACTTACTCCGAAAAACTCAGATTCGGACAGGCGGAGCGGATTACTTCAAGAGGCATCGATGTGAGGATCAGAGATCCCTCAGGCACCGACGATTTCTTCGCTTTCGCCATAAACGAAAAGCTTGCCACCACCGGCACGGCGACTAGATCGGCCATAGAAGGCCTTAAGAAGATGGGCATCGTAATCTACACCAAAGCGGAGGAGGACTTCAAGAACGGCCGAGTCCCATCGTTCGACGGCTCAAAGCTGCTCGACGTGGCTATATTCATGGAAAATTACATGCAACACTCCTGCGACTATACCCACTACCCTGTTATCACAGTCCACAAAAGCCCCGATGGCCGGCTTTATGGCGCCCTCGAACTATGCAACTGCACCCCGGGCGAACTGACAGAGCCCCTGTTGGACGGCCCAGGCGGCGTCGTCCTCATGTCTGCCACACTACAACCATTTAGCACGATGAAAGAAGTGCTGCAGATCAAACGCGATGCGACCGAGATCGCCTTCGGCAGCCCATTTCCCCCGGAACGTGGAAAGACATTCGTTGTCAACGCCGGGCCGCTGATCTTTAGTAATCGGGGCGACACGAACCTAGAGAAAACGCTGGTGAAACTGTTCGAAGACATCATCGCCGCGTCGGCCGGCAATATATTATTCTTCTTCCAAACCGCTGAGGAGGCGAGGAAATACTCACAGCTGATCAAGGTAGATCCGCCAGTTTTTGTGCCTGAGAAGGGCGTATCACCCGAGAAGCTGAAGAAACAGTTCTTCAGCCACGGCGATTCAGGGAATAAGGCAGTAATGATGGCCTATCTATGGGGCACGCTCACCGAGGGAGTGGACTATAAGTGCGACCGGTGCCGGACAGTCGTGGTGGTCGGCGTAGGGCTGCAGAATTATAGGGACGACCGGTCCCAGGCGATCATCAACGCCTACGAGAGCCTCTATCCGGGAAATGGCATGGAATACGTCATCTCACAGCCGGCCGTTAAAAAGATCCGCCAAGCCTGCGGCCGCGTCATAAGATCACCCACGGACTATGGCATCAACATCCTGGTCGACAGCCGCTACACGAAGCAGTACTCAGATAAGTTCAGCAGAATGGGCTACTTCTATAAGTTCCCTGCGGAGGAAAGGGGGAAATTCACCGAGATCGGTCATTCGGACATAAAAGCGGCGATGATCGAGTTTTTCCAGGGGATCAAACCTGTCGAACATCCAGTATTCAGCACCGCCAACCGAATGATCATGACCGACGGAGGCAATAAAAGCGCGAGTCCGGGTAAAACGGTAAAGATCGTACGAAAGCGGCCGGCAGCGTCGCCAGGCGCCGACGAAGCAAATCCCACCCTGGCGGCGATTGCCAGGCTTAAAAGCCCTAACTCTTCCGTTCGATGGAAAGCGGCGATGGACCTGGGAAAGACGGGCAGCCCCAGAGCCGTCGAGCCGCTGATCCGTGCCCTGGACGATTCGAGTCAGAAGGTAGTCATGAACGCGATCTGGTCGCTGGCAAAGATCGGCGACATCAGGGCGCTTGACCCGTTGCAGCTGCTGTTCAGGCACAGTGAAAAAAACATTAGGGATGAGGCTCGAAAAGCAGTAAAAAAGATCTATAACCGGAAATGAACAATATCGAACCGGTACTTCATGTGTAAATTTAAAGGGCTCATCTCCAAACCCTGGATGAACATTTCAGGTAAATTTTACCGGCGCACTTTGATGCCTGCAATTTTGGATCGATCTTAACAGTAACCCTGTACCGGTCACAAGGCCGCCAAGAGCCGTTCACAGATAGCAGGCTATATTTCCGGCAATCTTGGAGTACTTGGCCCCTTGGCGAACTTGACGGTATTAACTCCTGACTGGGATACCCAATTTTCCACAGACAATTCTTCATCCGACTGGGAAGAGCCATTTAAGATAGTTTCAGAATTCTCGCCCGCCCCTCGTTTTTATACCTTCTTTGCCACAATGAAGCGGTTCGTAGAACCGGGTGTAAGACTTTCAATTTCAACTATGCAAAAATTTTCATTAGTCATCATATGTTCCAGCTCAGAGGCTTTAAAAAATTTCATAGGCGGGAGTAGTCCTGTTTTCGCGAGAAATTGGAAAATAAGGGGAGATGTCTTCGTCCCTCCCATACAAGGCGTCACAGAAATGAAAAATCCACCAGGTTTTAATAATTCGTTGATCCTTCGCATGACTTCCGGGATATCGTCAAGGAAATGCAGGATATTGAAAACGAGGATAACGTCAAAGGATCCTCTTTTCAACCGCTCATCAAATATCGTTGATTGTGTGAAATTCAATTTTTCTGTGTTCACATCAGCCGCTTTTCTTTTTGCTATAGTAATCATTCTGGAAGATATGTCGATGCCATGAACCTCTTTAACGTGGTCAGCAATTTCCAAAGCCACAGTTCCTGTCGCGCATCCGTAGTCTAAAATGATATCTCCGGTGCGGAGGTATTTTTTCGTATATTCGACTGTCTTGGTGTGAGACTCTTCAAAATGCCCGGCCTGTCGGTCAAACTGACCCGATAAAAGGTCAAAAAACAACTCTGGTTTCACTGTTGATCTCCCTCCGAACGTTTACGCCTTTCACCAGAAGCCAGCAGCCAATCGTTAGTTCAAACAGACAGCTCGGGGCCATACACAGGACATCTACGTTGCCCATTTGCATGATTGCGGGCATTACCCAGAGAATAGTGACGAAGGAGTATACGAGCAGAAGGGAATACGAAAAAATCCCAAAGCCGGATAGTATTTTTGGAACGCACCCGGACTTGAACATTAGATATAGATAGATGATATACCCGAGGCTGACGAATACCATTGTAACGGTAGCTGCGGGGGCGTGGAAGCTGACCCACAATCCGAAGAGATCCCGCAACTGGTTAGCCGAAAATACTGTCGAAGAGGCTCTCCCGTTGAATAGCTGCAGGGCAATGAAACTGAATGACACTACTACGGCCGCAAGAACAGATTCTGTCAACATCAAACAGAGCGCCAACAAAGCGAGAGTCTTGTCCGCGGGTCTGGTCATAACATAAAGAGCCAGGGCGAGTATAATCCCGCAGACGACGATCAATAGATCAGTGGCGATACCGATGCGAAAGAGCTCCTCGTGAGTCAAAATGTTACTGGCCGTCGCCGTGACGTTTCCTACAACGATCAGTCGGGAATAGACAAAAACCCACGTTAGCGTGTAGCCCAGTAAGATGAGCAGAAAAGCGAACCCCGCGACTCTCGCAGTTTTTCGGAGTCCTGCATCTGAAATGGAGTTCGCCGTTTCAACTCCCCCTGATCTTTATCACGACTTTCTCGCGGACGTACCATTCTCCGAGATTCCAGAGAGTTTCGGATGCCCCGCGTGATCGGCAACACTTGTCTATTACAGGCTTTATTCTCGATTTTATGGTTATTCCTCCTGAGACATTGTATCATAGAGAGGCGGGTTCATCATCAGTTATTGTTGCAGGCTCCTTTTAGGTCCTTCCGACCTGCTGGTGCACTCCCCGAGTGAATGATTTCGGAAGACATTCACATATTGTACGCATGCGTACTGTACGCATGCGTACAATATGATAATGGAGGACGAGCTATAAATAGTTTATTGATCGGGGAAAAAGCCTAGTCACTATAGGCACTTCTTCAACATCACTAGAGGTATTTTTTCAACAGCTCTATAAGTACTTCTTCAACAGCCTTTTTAACTCTCCAGCATCACCGTCATCAACGAAAAAACGCTCGTCTATCAGCAACACCTCATTCATCGCCTTATCAACCAAGCGGAACCCTTTATCGGTGAGAGTGAGGTATTTCGAGCGCATGTCACCATCCTTCGCCAACCTGGTGACGTAGCCTTTCTTCTCCAGTGCTCTCATGACCCTAGAGACGGTGTTTTTATCCCTGTGGGCGAATACACCCACATCTATCTGAGTGACCGGCTTTCCGTCCAGCGTCAGGTTCGCCACAGTACCTAGAAGCTCCAGCTGAGTTGCTGTCAGATCCAAACCATTGAGAACGCCCTGTAGAGCCTTTTCCCATTTACTCAGCACCAGCTTCAGGTAATTTCCGGGACTTTCGTCCAATTTAGCGAATTTGACTGACAAGGACTCCCGGTCAACTTGCTTAACCATACAAGTAGAATGAAAGGTACTTGATGAAAAATATTTTGTCGAACTCTCGCCGGACAGGGTAGCGAACGGCCAGACGAAGGATAACCAGCTTGCAATACTGCTTCCGCATCCCGGCACGGAAAAGAGCCAGTAGATAAATTAGTATACCAGCAGCCGCTTGATCCGGTCTGCGACGATCTTCTCCCCTGCCAAGAAATCCAGGGCTTTAAATTTCTCCATATCGGTCTCGCCATTGATGTTGATGATAAAGATCGATCCCTTGTGGGTCGAGTAAATATCCTTGAAATCGTAGATAGCGCCGATGATCATGAGTTCCCCGGTGTAGACCAGCTTCCGAATCGCCTCGTCGTCGAGCAGGATGTCCACCTGCTTATCCACGTTCGCTTCCGCCACCAAGGATTCCAGGTAGTCTCGCTCGCCGATCGATGTGCCTGGGTTCAGCAGGTGTTCCCTAATATAGCTGGAGACTCCGCCCTTCCTGATGATCAGCTTCTGGATCGATGCCGCGATCGGGCGGATCCGCTCCAGCGATTTCGTGACGTGGGTGTGCTCGTTTTTGATGTCGCCCATAGATGCGCGGATGGCCCCGCAGCCGGTATGCCCGAGGACAATGAGCAGCGGTGTTTTCAGGTATCCCACGCCGTACTCGATACTGCCCAGGTTCGGCTGCACACAGTTGCCGATGTTTTTGATGGAGAAAATCTTGCCGATCTGGTCGTCGAGCGACTTTTCCAGCACCCTGGAATCGGAGCAGGTCACCAGCGTGATTTCGGGTGCCTGCGAGTCGACGTGCTCATCATATTCACCAGTCCGGGTCGCGGAGTGCGCGTACTCTTCGTTGTACTCGAGCTTGTCGATCAGAGTGATGATGCTGTCTTTAAATTTCATGGCCACAAAGGGAATTGGCAGCAGTTGCTTAAAGACTTATCTTATAGAAGTCGGTTTATAATCGTTCTTGAAAGGTTACGTACTCAGCAGAAGTGGATCGATCGTTGCCTTTGCCAAACTTATTTCTTATATGACTTGTACCATGCTCTGGATGATTCAAACTTGGCATGAAAATATAGGCGGCTCTTAATATTGCGCAGGGTGAACCTAAGTTGCTTGATTTCGCCGAGTATTTATGAGAAACGTTTCGTCGATGTGGCTCTGGTGGAGACGAAAAATGCGTACATAATTTAGAAAAATAAGAGTAGCACGGGCCGAAGGTCCGTGCTTTATCATTCAGAACTCTAGTACAGGACGCCTGGCGTCACGTACAGGCCCAGAGCCTGCCTCTCGGCGGCATGCTTCTTGGCCTTGTCTTTCTTGCCGGTCTCCAGCTTTTCCAGCATGGCCAGGCCCATTGGGGCGGCGAATTCGGACATGGGTTTGGTCTCGAATATGCCCGCAGCGATCGCCTTCTTGATGATGTCGCTGCCCTTGGTGGTGCGGGTGAAGGTGGTGCTCCAGCCGTCGGGGGTGCCGATGCTGCCGGTGGCGATGTCCGCGAACTCGGCGGTGAGGTCGGTGCAGATGTGGTCGCCATCTTGCTCATATTTGTGGGTCTCCTTGATGGGGATTGCCACGTCCTTGG
>Ga0187785_10000736_pt1 | contig 11762 bp, 10 predicted proteins | sample 0815_BV2_4_20_MG_FD_132466 | JGI IMG/M metagenome (GOLD analysis project Ga0187785, IMG submission 132466) | Tropical peat soil microbial communities from peatlands in Department of Meta, Colombia - 0815_BV2_4_20_MG | ecosystem: Environmental > Terrestrial > Soil > Wetlands > Peat | place...
CGACGAGCGGCTGCGTGGAGACCTCGTGACGAAAGGCCGCGCGCGAGCCGCCGGTTCCAGCTGGGCCGCAACCGCCCGCGCTACCCTCGATGCGTACCGCGGAGCGGAGGAGCACGCCCGGGCATGAAGGTTTCCGTGATCGCGACCGTCCTGGACGCCGACGGCGACGTCGGCGGGTTCCTGGCGTCGATCGCCGCGCAGCGGCACGCGCCCGACGAGATCGTGATCGTCGACGGCGGCTCGACCGACGGCACGCTGGAGCGGCTCCGCGCGGCCGACGGCGTCACCGTGCTCGAAGCGCCCGGCGCCGGCATCGCGCGAGGCCGGAACCTCGCGATCGCGCACGCCACGCACGACGTGATCGCGGTCGCCGACGCCGATTGCGCGTACGGCCCCGGCTGGCTCGAGGCCCTCCTGCGCCCGATCGACGACGGCGCCGACGTGGCGATGGGGGTCACCGATCCGGTGGTCGACGGGTTCTTCACGGCGTGCGTCGCGAGCCTGAACCTGCCGCTGGATCCGGCCGACGTCGACGAGGCGACCTTCGCGCCGAGCGCGCGCTCGGTCGCGTTCCGTCGCGACGCCCTGGAGTCGGTCGGCGGCTATCCCGAGTGGCTGCCGATCGGTGAGGACATGTGGGTGGATCTGCGCTGGCGCGAGCGCGGGATGGACATGCGCCTGGCGCCGGAGGCCGTGGCGCGCTGGCGGCCGCGCGCCACGCTCGCGGCCACGTGGACCCAGTACGCGCGGTACGCGCGCGGCGACGCCCGCGCGGGGATGCATCCCGAGCGGCACGCGCTGCGGTTCGGCGTCTACGGCGCGCTCGTCGCAGCGCTCGCGTCGCGCCGGGCCTGGCCGAAGGTGCTCGCGGCCGCCGGGGCGGTGGCCTACACGCGCGAGCCGGTCCGCAGGTCGTGGGCGCGCCTGGACCGGCCCGGCGATCGGGCGCTCGCGACGGTCGTCGTTCCGCTGCTGCTCGGCTGGACCGACGCCGCGAAGATGGCCGGCTACGCGACGGGGCTGCTCGACCGCGGCCGGGACCCCGGACGATGAGCAAGCGCAAGAAGCGCCCGGTCCGTCGCCCACCCTCCGGCTCCACGCCGGGGGACACGACACGGACCGGCACGAAGCAGACGGGCACGAAGGGGGCGGGCACGAAGGGGGCGGGCACGAAGACCGCCGGAGCGAAGCCCACCTCGAAGCGGCGGCCACCGCCCCGCGGTGCGCGCCGCGGGCTGCTCCCCCGCTGGGCTCCCTGGGTGGGGATCGCCGTCGTCGTCGGCGCGATCGGCATCGCGCTCCTGCTGCGCAACACCTCGTCCGCGAGCGCGACGAAGCCTGCGAGCGGCCAGGTCACGTCGGCGATCTCGAGCGTGCCGGCGGCGACGTTCGACGCGGTCGGGGTTCCGAGCGGCCTGGCCGCGCCGAAGCCGCTCCCGTCCGGCACGCCGGCGGTCGAGGCCGACGGGCTCCCGCTGGTCCTGTACGTCGGGGCGGAGTATTGCCCCTACTGCGCCGCCGAGCGCTGGCCGCTCGCCGTCGCGCTGAGCCGGTTCGGGTCGTTCTCGGACCTCAGCGTGACCGAGTCGGCCGGCTTCCCGGAGGTCTACCCGCACACGCCCACGCTCTCGTTCCACGGGGCGTCGTACACGAGCCCGCATCTCGCGTTCCAGGGCCTCGAGACCGCGACGAACAAGCTCGGGATCACCGGGTACGGCCAGCTCGACACCCTGACCCCGGAGCAGCAGCGGCTGGTCCAGACCTACGACGCCCCGCCGTACGTGACGACGAAGGGCGGGATCCCCTTCGTGTTGATCGGGAACCGGTACGTCTTCAACGGCGCGCAGTACCTGCCCGACGTGCTCCGCGGCAAGAGCGCGGAGCAGATCGCCGCGGAGCTCTCCGACCCGCAGAGCGGTGTGTCCGCGGCGGTGGTCGGCTCGGCGAACCTGTTGACGGCCGCGATCTGCCAGATCACCGGTCAGGCGCCGAAGGACGTGTGCACGAGCTCGGCCGTCACCGCCGCCGCCAAGGACCTCGGCTCGTGAGGGGCCGCACCGCGTCGATCATCGTGCTCGCCGTGTCGGCGGCAGGGCTCGCGGTGTCGATCTACCTGACGATCGCGCACTACACGTCGCCGCGCCTGCTCGCGTGTGGCGAGAACGGCGTCGTGAACTGCGAGAAGGTCACGACGAGCCAGCAGGCGACGTTCGTCGGGGTGCCGGTCGCGCTGCTCGGGATCGGGTTCTTCGCGGCGGTGTTCGTCCTGTCGCTGCCCGCGATCGTGGATCGTCCGGGGATGCGAGCGGCCCGGCTGATCCTCGCCTGCGTCGGCATGGCGTTCGTGCTGTGGCTGATCTACGCGGAGATCGCGCTGATCGGCGCGATCTGCCTGTGGTGCACGTTCGTCCACCTGTGCACGTTCGCGATCTTCGTGGCGGTGCTGGTCGAGGCCTCGCGCCCGGCCGTGCCCGCATCGCAGCGGTAACCCTCAGCCGTACTCGTACAGGCCCGCGCCCGATTTCCGGCCCAGCTTGCCCTCCCGCACCAGCGTGCGCAGCAGCGCCGGCGCCTCATAGCGCTCCGCGCCGAAGGCCGTGTGGAGCACCTCGCCGATCGCGAGCACGGTGTCGAGGCCGATCAGATCGGCCAGCGCGAGCGGCCCCATCGGATGCGCGAGGCCCAGCCGGATCGCCAGATCGATGTCCTCGCGGGTGGCGAAGCCTCGCTCGAACAGGCGGATCGCGTCATAGAGGTACGGGATCAGCAGGCGGTTCACGATGAAGCCGGCTTCGTCGGTGGACCGGACGCAGGTCTTGCCCAGGATCTCCGACGCGAAGGCCTCGGCGAACGCCAGCGTTCCGGGGCTCGTCGCGGCCGACGGCGTGATCTCGACGAGCGCCATCACCGGCGGCGGGTTGAAGAAGTGCATCCCGATCACCTGGCCCGGCCGGCCGCTGGCCTCCCCGAGCGTGATGATCGGGATCGACGAGGTGTTCGAGGCCAGGACGACCTCGGGCCGGATCAGCCCGCCGAGGTCGGCGAAGATCGCGTCCTTCGCGGCCGGCTCCTCGGTCGCCGCCTCGATCACCAGATCCACGTCGGCGAGCGCCGTCAGCGACGCGGCGCCCGCGATCCGGCCCAGGAGCGCTCGCCCGTCGTCGGTTCCGAGCTTGCCGCGGTCCACCGCGCGACCGACCGAGGCCTCGATCCGCGCGTGCCCGGCCTCCACCAGCTCCGCCGAGCCCTCGACGAAGGTCACCGCGAGCCCCACCCGTGCGCACACCTCCGCGATCCCCGAGCCCATCAGCCCGGCGCCGACGACGCCGACGTGCCGAACCTCGCCCGCCTCCACGTCCCTCCCTCCGTCGCCGGTGCCCGTAGCATAGGTGCCGATGTTCCGGCGCCCGGCCTCGCGCGCGACCGTGCTGGGCGTCGCCTTCGGCGGCGTCCTGCTCGGCCACGAGCTCACCTACGCCCTGCTGCAGCCGCGAGCCGGCCAGCGGCAGATCCTGCTGGCCACGACCGGCCATGCCTACCTCGGCGTCGCGAACCACGCGGCCCTGATCGTCGCCGTGATCTCCCTGGCGGCGGTGTTCCTGGGCCGGCTCGGCGGCCGCGCCGAGGACCCGTCCTTCCGGGAGCTGACCGGGCGGCTCGCGGGGTTCCAGTTCCTGACGTTCGCCGCGATCGAGGTGATCGAGCGCCTGAGCGTCTCGGCACCGCTGCACGACCTGACCCACGTCCTGCCGGTCGGCGCCCTGGTCCAGGTCGCCGTCGCGGCCGCCGCGGCGCTCCTGCTGCGCTCGCTGCTGCGTGCGGCCGACGCGGTCGTCGCCACGCTGGGCTCGCCTCCACCGGCGTCCGTGCCGGCGACGATCAGCCTGGTCGTCGCGGCCGACGTCGCGCACGGCATCGCTCCGCTGCATCGCCAGCGGGGCCGCGCTCCCCCTCGCTGAGGCGTCCGAGGGATCGACCGCGCGGTCGATCCGCACCCTCACGAGGAAGGAGTTCCACATGCGCCATCGCATGCGCGCGCTCGCCGTGGTCGGCGGGCTCGCATCGCTGTTCGTCCTGGCCGCGGCGCCGGCGGCGTTCGCCCACGCCCAACGCCAGGACGGCCCGATCCACCTGGAGATCGGCTTCGGTACCGAGCCGGCGTACGCCGGCCAGCCCAACAGCGTCCAGGTCATCCTCACCGAACACGGCCAGCCCGTCGTGAGCGGAGCCAACGATCTGAAGGCCACGATCTCGTTCGGCGGCCAGCAGGAGACCCAGCCGTTGGAGCCGAACTTCGAGGTCGGCGGCGATGGGCAGCCCGGCGATTACCGGGCCTGGTTCATCCCATCGCAGCCCGGCCCCTACACGTTCCACATCACGGGGACGGTGAAGGGCACGAAGATCGACGAATCGGTGACGGGCGGTCCGACGACCTTCTCCGTCGTCACCGATCCCGCCGAGGCGATGTTCCCGGCGGTCAACACGCCGACGAACGCGCAGCTCGCCTCGCGGATCGACCAGGACGCGGCTCGTCTCGACGCGGCTACGAGCGCGGCCAACGACGCGAAGAGCGCCGCGGACTCGTCACGGACCGTGGCGGTGCTGGGCATGCTGGTCGGCGCGGCCGGGCTGATCGTCGCGGTCGTGGCGCTGATGGCGGCCCGCAAGCGCGGCGCGCCGGCCGCGTCCTCGCCGGCGCCGGAGCCGACGGCCGTGCAGGGGTAGGCGTTCCGGTGATCGCCCACGCGGGAGGCCAGGACGAATCCCTCGCGGTCGTCATGGTCTTCGCCGGGATCTGGACCGGCTGGATCGGCTGGTCCCGGCTGCGGGACAAGGGGTTCCCGCGGGTCCCCGTCGTGGGCGCATGGGGGTTGATCGCGGTGGCGGCGGTGCTGCTGGTGACGTCGACGTTCGTGCCTCGGGCCCTGCTCGGGCCCAAGCCGATCGCGTCCCTAGCGCCCGGCATGGTGCGGCCCGCCTCCACCGCAACCCTCTCGATCCTGTCGCCGACCGAGGACATGAAGGTCCAGGGGGACGAGCTCACCGTGCTGCTGAACCTGCAAGGGGGAACGGTCGTGCTGGCGACCAGCACGAAGCTCACGCCCTCGACCGGGCACATCCACCTGTCGCTGGACGGCTCGCTGGTCTCGATGATCTACGGGACCGAGCAGGTCGTGGACCTCAGCGGCGTCCACGACGGACCGCACACGCTGACGGCCGAGTTCGTGGCCGCCGATCACCTCCCGTTCGAACCTCGCGTGGAGACCAGCGTCCGGTTCGTGAAGGAGCCGGGATGAGACGCGCGGTGACCGTCGTCCTCGCCCTCGCGCTCGCGCTCGGCCTCGTCGTCGCCGGCGCGGTCGCGGCCGGTGCCCACGCGAACCTGATCTCCTCCGTTCCCGCCGACGGCGCGGTCGTCCCGACGGCGCCGTCGGACATCGTGATGAACTTCACCGAGCCACCCGACCCGACGCTGTCGGTGATCGACGTCCTCGGAACCGGTGGCAACGTGCTCCCCGGCGTCGGCGCACCGACCCCGGGGCCGCCGAAGACGCTGACGGTGACCCTGCCGTCGAAGCTCCCCGACGGCGTGTACACGGTGAGCTGGCGCGTCGCCTCCAGCACCGACGGGCACGTTACCGCCGGGTCGTTCGCGTTCGGCGTCGGCGCCTCCACCTCGGTCACGCCGGTCGGCGGATCGACGACGACCGCCTCGGGGCCCACGCCGCTGTCCGTGACGGCGAAGAGCCTCCTGTACGTCGGTCTGATGCTCCTGGTCGCGGTGGCCGTGATCGGTCTCGGCGCGTTCGGTGGCGCCCCGAGATCGATCCGGATCGTCGCGCTGATCGGGGCCGGCGCCGCGCTGCTCGGCGCGGCCGGGCTCCTGCTGGCCGAAGAGCACGCGGTCGGAGTGCCGGTCAACCAGCTGGTGCGGACCGCGACCGGACGACCCTACCTGTGGCTGCTGATCACGGTCCTGGCGGCCGACGCCCTCACCGTGATCGGGGCCGCCAAGGAGGGATGGCGCGTCATGCTCTGGGGTGCGGGCGCGGCCGCCGCGGGCGCGATGTGGATCCGCTCGGCGAACGGGCACGCCGGCGCGGCGCCGACCCCCGTGCTGCAGGAATCGGCGCAGTGGCTCCACTTCCTCGCCGCCGGGATCTGGATCGGCGGGCTGCTCCTGTTGGTGCTGCTGCTGCTCGAGCGCGCGCGAGGGCGGGAGGACGCCGCGGGCACGCCGGTTCGGGAGGCCCGGCGTTTCTCGTCGATCGCCCTGATCGCCGTCGCGGTCGTGGTCGCGACCGGTGCGGTGCGGGCCGTCGACGAACTCGGCGGCCTCGGGAAGATCCTGGACGGCGTGCGGACCACCTACGGCTGGACGCTGGTCGCCAAGAGCGTGCTCGTGCTCCTCGTGATCGGCGTGGGCGGTCTGAACCGTTACCGGAGCATCCCCCGGCTCGCCGCCGACCCCCGCCCCTTGCGCCGCGCGGCGACCGTCGAGGTCTCGACGGCCCTGGCGATCTTGATCCTCACCGGCGTCTTGACCGGCCTCGATCCGCCCGCGTCGGCGAACGCGGCCGGGAGCGGCGGGTCGTCCGCGCCCGTCACCGACGTGACCGTCAACGGCAGCGACTTCGCGACGACCACGAAGGTGGCGTTGACGATCACCCCCGGCTTCCCCGGGCCGAACGCCTTCCGCGCGTCCGTGACGGGCTTCGACAGCGGCGCGCCGGTGAGCGCGGACGCGGTGACGCTGCGGTTCCTCTCGGTGACGCAGCCACAGCTCGCAGCGACCCAGCTGAACCTCCATCCGGACGGCGACGTGTGGGTCGGTCAGAGCACGTCGCTGTCGGTCGCGGGCACGTGGCAGGTCACCGTGCTCGTGCGCTCGGGCGCGCAGACCACCGAGGTGCCGCTCGACGTGATCACGCGCTCCGAGGGCTCGACGACGACGCTCGTCGTTCCGGGGCAACCGGTGACGGCGACCTCGACCTTCCCCGACTCGGTCCGGTTCGAGTCGTTCATCGACCACACGACGCCGGGTGCGAACTCCGTGCACGTGACGGCGTTCGCGCCCAACGGGACCGAGCTTCCGGTCGCGAACGTCGTCTTCGTGCTGACGCCGGCCACCGGCGAGCCGATCCGGCCCCCCGTGCACCGGTTCAGCGCCGGCCACTTCGTGGCCAACGTGACCCTGAGCGCGGGCACCTGGACGATCGACGCGGTCTCCGTCACGCGCGACGGCGGCACGTATCAGACGACGTGGTCGGCGACGATCTCGTGAGCGGCAGGGTTCAGCCGCAGGCGGCCACGAGCAGCGGATACGGGTTGAGTGCCGTGCCGATCACGCGGTAGCCGTAGTAGCTCACCGGCCAGTCGGCCGGGACCGGGAAGTACGGATGGAACTCGAAGTGATCGTGCGGAACGGTCGCGTCCCCCGTGTCGCCGACGTAGGCGATCACATCGCCGGCGTGCACGGGCCCGTTCGCCAGGGCCGAATACCGGTCGACGTGCGCGTTGTAGACGTACCCCTGCGCGCCCTCGACGTAGACCGCGTTGCCGCCCAGCGTGTTGTAGGAGGTGTGCGCCACGCCGTCGAACGGGGCGAGGATCTCCTGGTCCATCGACGCCACGACGTCGACGCCCGCGTGCAGATGGAAGCCGCCGGTGTAGCGCGGCGCGCCGAAGCCGTCGCCGAAGTACCGCGGCGCCGCCACCGGACAGACCTTGAGGATGTGCTTGTACTCGGCCGGCAACGGCACCGGGGCGTGGTGTCCTCCGACCTGGACGCCAGCCGCGGCCTGCTGCTGCAGGTACTTCGCGTAGGACGCCTTCAGATCCTTGTACTGGTGCAGCGTCGATTCCACCGTTCTCGTTGCCTCGGCCTGGAGATCGCTGACCTGCCGCAACGACGTGGCGATCTGATCGCTCGTCGCCTGCAGATCCGCCAGCCGGGCCCGGCGCTGCGCTTGGAGCTGTTGCAGCTGGGCCTCGTCGGCCAGGAGCTGCGTACGGAGGTTGTCCACCGTCTGCGCGAGGCTCGCGTCGGAGTCGGTGACGGCGTTGACGAACTCGAGCCGGTCGGACAGGTCGGCCAGGGACGTCGAACCGAGGATGAACCCGAGGTTCGATCCGGGCCCGTCCATGAACGCCTCCACGGCGCGCGCGTTCAGGCGGGTGCGGATCTTGTCGTACTTCGCCTGCGCGTCGTCGATGCGCTGCTGCGTGGCGACCACCTGCGCCGTGACCTGATCGACCAACTGCTGCTGCGTGTCGACCTTCTGCACGGCCTCGTTCAGCTGGGACTGGATCGCGGCGACCTGCGAGCGGATCGCGGACAGCCGGTCCAGGGCGGCCTGGTAGGCCTTCTTCGCCGCGCTGACCTGACTCCCGGACGGCGCCCCCGCGGCGGTGGTGGGCGGCACGAACCAGACGGCGGCCACGAGCGCACAGGACGCGACGAGGAGCCGGGCGCCGAGGGGGAAGGACCGGATCTTCGTCATACGTTCCTATCGGCCCGGGGGCGGCGGGAAGGAAGGGGCGACGCCCGGGACGCACCAAGAATCTCGCTCCGACCCGCGGGTTGCAACCACCCGCGCCTCGAGCCTTCCTAGGGAACGAGCTCGGGCTCCCGGAGAGACTGGTGCCATCCGTTGCGTACCAGGGTTCCTCGAGCGTCCTCGACGGCGGCGTCTCCGCCGGCCTCCCCCGGCCCGAACAGGGAGCCGGTCCACCAGACCTGGGCCGCGTACGGGTTCGGGAGCCGGGGCTCGCCGTCCTCCGAGGCGATCGCCGCGACCGCCTTCGCGAGGGCGGCCTCCCGGTCCCCCTCCGACAGCGCGACGGCCGACTCCGCGACCAACAGCGCGGTGGCGCTCCCGGGCTCGGCTTCGGCGGTGCGGGCCAGCGGATCGTCCAGGATCGCTCGCGCGGCGGCCGGATCGCCGCGAGCGACGAGGGTGCGCGCCAGCTCCGCGATCGTCCACGACACGAGCGAGCGCTCCCGCAGGTCCCGGCACAGCACGACCGCCTCACGCAGGTCGGCCTCGGCCTCCTCGGTCCGCCCGGAGAGCCGCTGGATCGTGCCGCGCTCCCCCAGCGCGCTCGCCAGCTCCCAGCGCGCCCCGAGCTCCCGCAGCCCGCGCACGGCGGGCTCGGCGTGCTCGAGCGCCTCGTCGAGCCGCAGCAGCCGCCGAAGCGAGGCCGCGACCGCCTGGTGGGCGATCGCGGTGGTGAACGGCTGCGCCGACCGCTCGGCGATCTCCAGCGCCTCCCGCCCCATCGCCAGGGCATCCTCCTCGCTCGCGTGCAGCGACCAGACGCTCGCGATCGCGACGAGCGCGCGGACCTCGGCCCAGGGATCGGGGCGATCGGATCCGCGCGCCACCGTCAACGCCTCGCGGAAGATCGCCTCGGCCTCCTGCATCCGATTGCGCCGGTACGGGACCCACCCGGCCATCAACAGGGTGCGGCTGAGCACGAACGGCTCGCCGAGCCGCCGTGCCGCCTCGAGCGCGCGTTCCGACAGCGCCGCGGCGAGATGGTCGTCGCCGCGAACGGACAACGTGATGTCGGCGAGGTAGCGGGCCGCGTGCGCGGTCACCCGGTCGTCCCCGCCGGCCATCGCGAGGGCCCGCCGGAGATCGGCCTCGGCGTCGTCGAACTCGCCCAGCCAGTACCGCGTCTCGCCGAGGCGGGAGACCAGCCACGCCTCGCGGCCCGACCACGCCTCCTCCGGCCCGGCGAGCGACAGCGCACGGACGTACAGCTCGGCGGCGGCGCGCGGCTCGAACCTCCGGCGGGCGACGTCGCCGGCGAGGGACAGCGCCTCGACCGCGCGATCGGCGAGCGCCCGATCCTTCGGATCGAGGTCGAGCGAGGCGCGCGCCGCTTGCTCGAGGTGGAACGCGATCGTCCGTGGATAGCGGTCGGCGTGCGCCGGCGCGGCGAGCTCCTCCGCCACCTTCAGGTGCAGACGCCGGCGCTCACGCTTCGCGAGGGACTCGTACGCGACGTCGCGGAGCACGTCGCTCCGGAAGCGCCACACGCCCGGCCGCTCTTCGTCGGGGAGCAGGATCTCCTCTTCGCGGGCCTCCTCGAGCCACGCCGCCCGCGGCTCGATCAAGAAGGCGAGCTCGTCCTCGTCGAACCGTCCTCCCGGGAACACCGAGGCGCGTCGAACGAGCGAGCGTGCCCCCGTCGAGAGATGGTCGATGCGCGCGGCGATCACGGCCTGCACGGTCGGCGGCAACAGCCCACCCGAGGGTCCCGGGCCGGCCGGCGGGAGGTCGCGGTCGTCGCGCAGCAGCATCCCGGTGATCTCGATGATGAAGAACGGGTTCCCGCCGGCGTGCAGCGCCACCCGTTCGGCGTCCTCCCGGTCCAGGCCGCCGGCCTCCATCGCCAGGCGAACCGCGTGTTCGGGCGCGAGGGCCTCGACCCACAGCGTCGCGGCGTCGGCCAACCCGCCGGCCCAGTCCGAGCGCTCCTGCAGGAAATCCCAGCGGGCGACGCAGACCACCATCAGCGGCACGCGCCGCGCCTCCTTCACGAGCTGCTCGATCAGGTCGAGCATCAGCGGATCGGCCTGCTGAAGGTCCTCGAAGACCAGGACGACCGGCGAGCGCGCGGCCAGGCCCGAGAGCAGCGTGAGCATCCCGCGGCGGACCTCGGCCGCCTGGAACCGGTCGTCCTCGCCGCCGGGCTCGCCGACGCCGAGGGCGAAGCCGAGCCGGCGCACCGACGGCTCGACCTCGTCGGGATCGTCGAGCCACGCCTCGAGAAGCGCCCGGAGCCGGTCGAGCACCTCGGCTTCGGGGGCCCCTCGCTGCTCGCCGAGCTCCCGATAGACCATCTGCGCGAGCGGCCAGAAGGTGACCTCCTCCTCGAACGGGCTCGAGCGACCGCTCAGCACCTTCGTGGTGGCCGGCAGCCCGCTCAGGAACTCCTCGACGACCCGGCTCTTGCCGATCCCGGGTTCCCCGAGGAGGGTCACCAGGTGCGCGCGTCCGCGGTTCGCGGCACGCTCGTAGATCTCGTTGAGGAGCGCGAGCTCGCGACGACGGTCGACGAAGCGGATGTTCGAGCGATCGGCCTTCGCCCGCTCCACGATCGCCGCCACCGGCCATGCGAGCAGCTCGTCCTCGAACCCCTTGGCGCGGACCTCCCGCGGGGTTCCGAACTCCACGGCGCCGGCCGCCAGCTGCACGGTGGTCGCGCCGGCGAGGATCTCGTCGGGCGATGCCGCCTGCTGCAGGCGGGCGCCGATGTTCACCTCGGCGCCGATCACGATGTTCCGATCGGTAGCCGTCCCCACGGCCACCGCGCCGGTGTTCACGCCGATCCGCACATGCATCGGCATCGGCAACGCGAGGTCGCGACCGAGCCGCTCGGCGCGGTCACGGACCGCGACGGCCGCTCGGATCCCGCGGACCGCGTCGTCGTCGCGGGCGGCAGGGATCCCGAACACGCCGAGCACGGCGTCGCCGATGAACCCCTCGGTCACGCCGCCCAGCCAGGCGATCTCCTCGGCGACCATCCCGTGGAACGCCGCGATCACGTCCCGGAACCGTTCGGGGTCCAGGCGCGCGGCCAGCTCGGTCGATCCCGCCAGGTCCACGAAGACGACCGTGACCACCCGGCGCTCCGACGCGTCGGAGACCGACACGGGCGCGCCGCAGTTCGGGCAGAAGTTCGCGCCGGCGGGCAGCGGCTCGCCGCACCGCGGACACGGATCGCCGGCGGCCGCCACGGCTCAGTCC
>Ga0187785_10000737_pt1 | contig 11760 bp, 12 predicted proteins | sample 0815_BV2_4_20_MG_FD_132466 | JGI IMG/M metagenome (GOLD analysis project Ga0187785, IMG submission 132466) | Tropical peat soil microbial communities from peatlands in Department of Meta, Colombia - 0815_BV2_4_20_MG | ecosystem: Environmental > Terrestrial > Soil > Wetlands > Peat | place...
CGAGCGGCGCATCTGCAGCCCGGCCCACTTCTCCTCGGGGAAGAACTGCGTCATCCACAGCATCATGCCGAGCCCGAGATCTTGCGTGATGACGAGTTGTCCCGCCGTTCTGTCGATGATGTCCTTCACCTCGGCGATTTCCGGCGCCAAACCCTCCTCGTCGAGAAGGCGATAGGAGACATAGCCGTCGAAGGCATCGAGCGCGCCGAAGCCGTAGCCGGGATAGGGCCCGCTCAAATCCTCCTTCATCTTCCAGATGACGCCGCGCCCCGGCACGACGAAGGGGCGATGAATGTCGCGCGCCAGCGCAATGCCGCGCTGCCGATATTCCGGCTTGAGGCGCCCCAGAACGTAGAGCGCGTAGAGCCACATCGATAGATAGTGGAAATATTGCCCGTCGCGATCGGCCTCCTCGCCGATCCTGATGCCGCGCTTTCGCCCCAGCACGCGCATGACATCGGCAACGAGCCATTCCGCCTCGTCGAGATAACGCTGTTCCTTCAGCTCTTCGTAAAGCGAGACCAGGAGCACGACGCCGAACGCATCAGTCCACAGATAGCGGAGCCCGTTAGGCCAGATCCGCTCGTTGCGCATGAAGGCGAGCTTGGCCAGGACATAGTCGGTGTCCTTGAGGCCCCTCATTTTGGTGCCGGGCCCTGGTCCTCCTCCGGAGGATCGTCCTCGAGCGCACGGTAGGCGGCGCCTTCGAGGTCCTCGAACTGGCCGGAGCGGAGCGCCCAGAGAAACGCGGCAAGCCCGAGCCCGCCGAGGAACAGCGCGGCCGGAACGAGCCAGGCAAGCGCCGTCATAGGGGCGGCCTCCCCGCAAGTCGGAGCGCATTGGCGGTGACGAGGATCGATGAGGTCGACATGACGATCGCTGCGATCAACGGCGTGACGAACCCGGCCATGGCGAGCGGCACACAGACGATGTTGTAGAGGAAGGCGATCGTGAAATTCTGCAGCGCCATCCTCCTCGCCCGGCGCGCAATGGCGATCGCTTCCAGCACCGGCGCGAGCTTCTCGCCCTGGAAAACGAAATCGGCGGCACGCTGGCTGATGTCGGCGGCGCTTGCCGGTGAGATCGAGGCATGCGCCGCAGCAAGCGCCGGTGCATCGTTCAGCCCATCCCCCGCCATCAGCACCTTGCGGCCCTCGCGTGCGCGCGCCTCGAGCCAGGCGATCTTGTCGGCAGGCTTGAGCTCGGCGCGCCAGCGCGCGATACCGGCGTCCTCGGCGATCGTTTCAACGACGCCCTTGCTGTCCCCAGAAAGCAAAGCGATTTCATAGCCTTGGCGTTTCAACGCGGCGACCACCTCGCCGGCGTCGCTCCGTACACGATCGGCGAAGCAGAAGCGGACCGGCGCGTCATGGCTCCACCGATACCAGACCTCGCTCCCCTCTCCGCCGGCTTCTAGCCCGCACCACGAGGCCGAGCCGAGGCGTTCGATGTCGTCGCCAGCGCTCCGCTTGAGCCCCTCCCCCGGAGCCTCTTCGATCCCGCTCGACGCCACGACCTTGCCGAGCCGCCGCTCGGCCGCAGCCACGATGGCGCGCGCGTATGGATGACGGCTCGCTGCGGCAAGCCCGGCAGCGGATGCGAGGACCGCGTCAGGGGTCGTTTCGGCGTCGAGCAGCTGAGGTTTGCCGATGGTGAGCGTGCCGGTCTTGTCGAACACGACCATGTCGGCCTCAGCGATGCGTTCGAGTCCGTCTGCCGCCTTGACCATGATGCCTTTGCGGAACAGGCGGCTCGCGGCTGCGATCTGCACCGCCGGCACGGCGAGCGCGAGCGCGCAGGGGCACGTGATGATCAGCACGGCAATCGCGTAGGTCAGCGCCGTCTGCCATGAAGCGCCCGCCAGCATCCAGCCGAGGAAGGTGGCAAGCCCAAGCCCATGCACGGCGGGCGCATAGATCGCCGCCGCGCGGTCGGCGAGCCTCCGATAGCGCGCCTTGCCCTGCTCTGCCGCAAGCATCAGCCGGCCGATCTCGGCGAGCAGCGTCGCGTCGTCGCCGGCAGTGACCTCGACCTCGAGCGGCTGACCAAGATTGAGCGTGCCGGCATAGATCTCGGCGCCGGGCGCGGCGGCAACCGGGGCCGTCTCTCCCGTGATCAAGCTCTGATCGATCTCGCTTTTGCCGGCGAGGATTACGCCGTCGGCGGCGACGCGCTCTCCTGTCGCCACAAGCAGGCGATCGCCGGGCCTCAACGCATGCGCGGCAACCCTGCGCCGTGCGCCGTCGGTCTCGATGAGGGTCGCGATCCCGCCCTGCAGGCTCAAGAGATTCTGCGCTTCGCTCCGAGCGCGCACGCGCAGCGACTCATCGAGAAACCGCCCAACCAGCAGAAAGAACAAGAGCGACACCGCCGCATCGAAATAGACCTGCCCGCTGCCGACCATGGTCTGGTACAGGCTCATGCCCGTCGCCAGCACGACGGCGAGCGAGATCGGCACGTCCATGTTGAGGCGCCGGCCCTTCAGAGCGCCGAGCGCCGAGACGAAGAAAGGTTGCCCGGCATAGGCGACCGTGGGCAACGCGATGAGGGCAGACAGCCAGCGGAACATCGAGGCCAGCGCCGGGTCCATGTCGCCGCCCTCGCCCGACCACACGGCGATCGACAGCAGCATGATGTTCATGGCGGCAAAGCCAGCCACCGCCACGCGCCTGAGCAGATATTTCTGGCGCGCGGTATCGCGATCCTGCTTGGCGGCCTCGATCGGCGCCGCGACGAAGCCCGCCTGCTCGAGCGCGGCAATGAGATCAACCTCGCCGGCGAGCGCCGCGTCGTAGGTGACGCTGAGCCGCTTGGCGGCGAGCGAGGCCCGCGCCGTCTCCACGCCTCGAACAGCGAGCGCAGCACGCTCGACCGAGCGCATGCAGCCGCCGCAATGCATGTTGTCGATGGCGAGCGTCAGCGTGCTTCGATCGGTAACGGCGTGTGCCGACTCCGCCCCTCTAGCGAGGCGCCCGGGCGAGGCGTGGACGGTCATGGGTGGTCTGGGATGTAGAGCCGCTGCTTCAGCCGGAACGCACTTCCCCGCCCCTCGTCCGCCTCGCGTGAAGCCATGGCGAGCACCCAGACCCCCGGAGCGAGTCCGACATCGGCGGCATAAACGCCCCGCGACACTTCCTTGAGGCGGAGGTGGCGGTCGTCCTTGCTCGTCGCCGGCCGGCTCAACATGACCGCGACATGCAACCCCGAGACGGGCTCGGCCGCCTTATCGACCAGGCTGACGCGCAGCTGCTGCGTCTTGTCGTCATAGGCGACGGCGGTCTGCCAGCCTCGCTCCGCTTGCCGCTCGTCGGCAGCGAGCATGTCGTTATAGTGGAGCCCCTTGCGGTAGGGGTCGGACGTGTCACCGCCGCTGAACGTGGCGAGCGCGAAATAGACGAAAATCCCATTGACGATGAACATGACGCCGAAAAAGCCGCACAGCACCATGAGCACGTGGCGTCCCTTGAGCTCTTTCGTGAACCAACCCTCCTCCGTCATCGCTCGGGCCCCTGGAAATTCGCTTTGTGCTCGGCGCTCTCGGTGCCCCCGACGTCGGTGACGACGAAGGAGAATTCGGCTGACTCCGCCTCGTCGTCGTCGTCTTCTTTCGCGAGAGCCCGCACACCCGCCTTGTCGAGCGAAACATAGACCTTGATGGTCTCAAGACCGTCGGCCGGCACCATAACCGTCGGATCCGATTCCTTCTCGTGGCCGACGATGCTGAGCGTCGCCGAGGGCAGTCCCTTGCTCGTCACGCGGAAGGCTTGCGGCTCGTAGCGCTTGTTGAGAATTTTGAGGGTGTAGCCGTTGCGCAGGCCCCCATCCGACAACCTCACATAGAGGGGATTGCGGTCGTGAAGGACATTCACCTCGAGTTCGGGCCTGAGCAGCAAGGCCGTCAGCATGATCACTCCGACAATGGCCATCAGCGTGGCATAGAGGAGCACGCGCGGCCGCAGCCACGGTACCGGAAGGATCTCGGCGCCCGGCGTCTCGAGATTGCGGATCGTGTCGTAGGCGATGAGCCCCCTCGGCCTCCCCACCTTGTCCATGATCTCGCTGCAGGCATCGATGCATAGCGCGCACTGGATGCATTCGAGCTGCGAGCCGTTGCGGATGTCGATGCCGGTCGGACAGACCGCTACACACTGCCGGCAGTCGATGCAGTCGCCGCGCCCCTCCCAGGATTGCCCCACCTTGTGCGGGCCGCGCGGCTCGCCGCGCCAGGTACGATAGGAGATGAGGAGCGAATCGTGGTCGACCATGCCGCCCTGAATGCGCGGCCAGGGGCACATATAGATGCACACCTGCTCGCGGGCGATGCCGCCGAGCAAATAGGTGGTGGCGGTGAAGATGCCGACGAAGGTATAGGCCACCATCGGTGCATCGAAATGGAGGAACTGGCGGGCGAGCGTCGGCGCGTCGGCGAAATAAAACACCCAGGCGCCGCCCGTCGCGATGGCGATGAGGAGCCAAGTGACGTGAGTGCCGCCCTTGCGCCAAACCCACTCGAATGTCCACGGCGACTTGTCGAGCCGCATGCGCGCGTTGCGGTCTCCCTGGAAGAAGCGCTCGACCGCGATCATCAGGTCGGTCCACACCGTTTGCGGGCAGGTATAGCCGCACCACATGCGCCCGGCGATCGAGGTCACCAGGAACAAGGCGAGCGCGGCAAGAACGAGCAACCCGGTGATGTAGTAGAATTCCTGCGGCCAGATCTCGAGGAAGAAGAAAAAGAAGCGCCGCGCCGGGAAGTCGATCAACACCGCCTGATTGGGCAGATAGGGGCCGCGGTCCCACCTGATCCACGGCACGAGATAGTAGATCGAGAGCGTCACCGCCATCACGATCCACTTGATATTGCGGAACGTGCCGTGCGCGCGCTTCGGGTAGACCTTGACGCGCGGAGCATAGAGGGAGCGCTCGGCGTGATCGATCGTCGGCGCCTCGCTGCGCTCGACGCCCGGTGCCGCCTCGACGCGAGCACCTTGAGCAGGGCGTAGGGTCGCGCCCTCCTGGTGATCCTTAAGGTCTGTCATCAACATCTCGAGCGATGCCTCGCTCTATTGGCCACCGCCAAGCGAATGCACGTAGATGGCGAGCTCTTTGATCGTCTCCGGGTCGAGGCGCCCTCCCCAGGCCGGCATCACGCCACCGCGTCCACCCCTGATGGTGTTCATGATGGTCGCCTTGTCGCCCGCATAGAGCCAAAGCTCGTCCGTCAAATCCGGCGCGCCGATCGCCTGATTGCCCTTGCCTTCGGGACCGTGGCACGGGGAACACGTGGAGGCGAAGATCTTGGCGCCGCGAGCGGCCGCCTCCTTGTCGTCGGCGCGACCCGACAAAGATAGCACGTCTTCAGCGACGTCGGCGATCTGCGGTTCCGTCAAAACGCCGCTCTTGCCGAAGGCCGGCATTTGCGCGCCGGGGCTGCGCGTGTCCGGATCATTGGCCCTGATGCCGTGGGTGATGGTTTGATGGATGGCAGCGAGGGTACCGCCCCACAGCCAGGAATCGTCGCGAAGGTTCGGATAACCGAACGCCCCTTGCGCGCCCCGGCCGTGGCAGGGCGCACAGTTATCCCCGAACGCCGCCTCGCCGCCGGCGAGCGCGAAACGCAACAGCTCGGGATTGTCACTGATCGCTGCGAGATCGCTCGCAGCGATCTGCTTGCGGAAACCTGCTTGGGCCGCCTTCGCTGCTTGCAGCTGCTCGGCCACACTCTCGCGCTGGCTGTAGCCAAGGAAGCCCTTGGTGTAGCCCGAGACGAGCGGCCAAGCCGGCATCAGCAGCCAATAGCCGATCGCCCAGACGATGGTGGCATAGAACGTCCACAGCCACCATTTCGGCAGCGGCTTGTTCAGCTCGTGGATGCCGTCCCATTCATGACCCGTGGTCTCTAGCTCGGTCGCCGCTTCGTGCTTCTTGGCCATGGGGCTCAACTGTCTTTCTTGTCGCTGTCAGGATCTTTCTCGAGCGGAAGCCTGGCGGCCTGCTCGAAGCGCTTCTTGTTGCCGGGCCAGAAGGCATAAAGCAGCACCCCGGCAAACAGGGCGACAAAGAAGACCAGCGCGACCACTTGGGAAACCGAAGCCACCTGCTCGTAGCTCATGACAAGCCTCACCTCAGATTGGGGCCGGCGGCATCGAACGTCGCGAAATTGACGAGCGTGCCCAGCATCTGCAGATAGGCGATCACCGCGTCGAGCTCGGAGACGTAGCGCGGGTCGCCGTCGAACGCCCTCACTTGCGCCTTCGGATAGCGCGCAAGAAAGTCCTTGAGCCCCTCGGCGTTGGGATCGACCTGCCGCTCGAGGTCGGCCTTGGCGTCCTTGATGTCCTCGTCGGTATAAGGAACACCCTCCTCGCGCAGGACCGTGAGGCGGTCGGCGATGTCCTTGTAGTCGAGCTCGCGCCTCGCCAGCCACGGATAGCCCGGCATTATCGATTCCGGCACGACCGCGCGCGGGTCGGTTAAATGCGCCACATGCCACTCGTCGGAATATTTGCCCCCGACACGCGCCAAGTCGGGACCGGTACGCTTGGACCCCCACTGGAAGGGATGGTCGTACATGCTCTCGGCCGCCAGACTGTAATGGCCGTAGCGCTCCACCTCGTCGCGCAGCGAGCGGATCATCTGGCTGTGACACAGATAGCAGCCTTCGCGGACGTAGATGTCACGTCCGGCAAGCTCGAGCGGAGTGTAGGGCCGCATGCCCTCGACCTTCTCGATGGTGGACGAGAGCCAGAACAGCGGGGCGATCTCGACCAGACCGCCGATCGCCACCACGAGCAAGATCCCGATGAGGAGAAGGACCGAGCTCTTCTCCAGGACCTGATGCTTCGAGAAATCCATCCCGCCCTCCCTACTCGGCCGGCACAGGGCGAAGCTCGGGGGCTGCGGCGATGCGCGGCTGCTCGGCGACATCGACCGGCTCATCGCCGCGAATGGTCCGCCACACATTGTAGGCCATGATCACGGCGCCGGCGACGAACAGCAGGCCGCCCGTCGCCCGGATAAGGTAGAAGGGATGCATGGCCGCGACCGTCTCGACGAACGAATATTCGAGGAAGCCGAGACTGTCATAGGCGCGCCACATCAGGCCCTGGAGGATTCCAGCCACCCACATCGAGGTGATGTAGAGCAGGATGCCGAGCGTCGAGATCCAGAAGTGCCACTCGACCAGTCGCTGCGAATAGAGCCCGCGGCGATGCCATAGCCAGGGCACGAGACAGTAGATCGCGCCGAAGCTGATGAAGGCGACCCAGCCGAGCGCGCCGGAATGCACGTGCCCGATGGTCCAATCGGTGTAATGCGACAGCGCGTTCACCGACTTGATGCTCATCAGCGGGCCCTCGAAGGTCGACATGCCGTAGAAGGCAACCGACACGATGAGGAAACGGATGACGGGGTCGGTCCTGAGCTTGTCCCAGGCGCCGGACAGTGTCATCAGGCCGTTGATCATGCCGCCCCAGGACGGCATCCACAGCATGATCGAGAAGGTCATGCCGAGCGTCTGCGCCCAATCGGGCAGCGCCGTGTAGTGCAGATGATGCGGGCCCGCCCAGATATAAAGAAAGATCAGCGACCAGAAATGCACGATTGAGAGGCGGTACGAATAAACCGGCCTCTCGGCGCGCTTCGGCACGAAGTAATACATCATGCCGAGGAAGCCCGCGGTGAGGAAGAAGCCCACCGCGTTATGGCCGTACCACCATTGCGTCATGGCGTCCTGGACGCCGGAATAGATCACGTAGCTCTTCGAGCCGAGGAACGAGACCGGAATCGCCAGGTTGTTGACGATGTGCAACATGGCGATGGTGACGATGAAGGCGAGGTAGAACCAGTTCGCCACGTAGATATGCGGCTCGCGCCGCTTGGCGAGCGTGCCGACGAAGACGAGGAAGTAGACGACCCAGACGATCGTCAGCCAGAGATCGACGTACCATTCGGGCTCGGCATATTCCTTGGACTGGGTGACGCCCAGCAGATAGCCAGTGGCGGCAAGCACGATGAAGAGCTGATAGCCCCAGAATACGAACCAGGGCGCCCACCGCCCGGCGAGTCGCGCGCGGCTCGTGCGCTGCACCACATAGAACGAGCTCGCGATCAATATATTGCCGCCAAAGGCAAAGATGACCGCCGAGGTGTGGAGCGGCCGCAGGCGGCCGAAGCTGGTCCACGGCAGATCGAGATTGAAGACAGGGTAAGCGAGCTGCCAGGCAATCACGTCGCCGACGAGGAAACCGGCCAAACCCCAGAACACGGTGGCGATGACGCCCGCGCGGATCACGCCGTCGGCATATCCCGCCTTATCGCGCGGCTCTTTTTTCTCGATGACTTGAGTGAGGATATAGAGGAAGGCGAGTCCCGCCGCGCCGAGCAGCACGCAGCCGTGGAACGCGATGACCGGATCCTTGCCGGCAATGGCGAGGATCAATCCGATAAAGGTGCACAACGCCGCCGCCGCGAGCGCCGAAAAATCGGAAAAAGCCTTCCACTCGTCGCTTTCGAGCATAGCCGCCATGGTCTGGTCCCCTTCCGGCGAGCACCATGCGCACGAGCGGCACGCTTAACTTTGACCAGGATCAAAAGATTGATGTAGCCCAACCCTTTTGTTCTCAGCCGCGCCGTGTCGGCCACGTTCTCAACGTTGGCGCCTGCCGCCAAACGCCAACCATGCTCGGCCTCTCAATCCCGACGCCTCAGCCTAAGAAGAGCCTTGACCTCGCCCAACTCCAAACGGGCCACCCCAGCAAGGTCCGCCTCGCGCCCCCGCACGTCGTAACGAGCGACAGCCGCGTCCGTCTGGCTTCCCCTTCCTCTCGTCGCGCCGCGGCCCTATGATCGGACTGAGATGCGGGGGGCGGCATGAGACTTTTGCTTGGCATGATCTTGGGGGCGCTTCTCACCATCGGCGGCGTGTACGTCGCCGATCAGCGTGAGGATCCGGCCGAGCCTCACCCCATGGTGAACTGGGACGTCGTCGGACAGAAGCTTGCGGTGCTCACCGAGGACGCGAGGCAGAAGTGGAATGAGTTCACGCGCCAGATGACGGGTCCGCCCTAACCAGCCGGCCAATCAAACGGGCTAGTCCGACCCCGCACGGGCTTCGTTCTGAAGGTTGGTGCGATCGCTTGGCGCGCCGGCCGGTGCGTTCTCTTGTTTGGTTGGGGGTCCCTTCTCTCGCGGACCCTTAGGGTGTGAGCTCGATTTTTCCGATGCCGCGTCGCTCACCATGTTCATTCCGGTGAGAAACGCCGCTCCGCTCCCGATCACGGCAAGGATAGCAAACAGGCGCAACACGGCTTGCAACGTTCTTCGCTGCGGCGCTTCGATCCTGACCGCGCGGTTGATATAGGCGAGAAACGCGCTGAGAAGCGCGGCAATCGCCCCGCCGGCGAAGAACAGCATTGCCGCACCGAGCTTGGGCTCCACCGACGAATCGGGCGCTCTCCCCAAGATGGACAGGAGGACGAGGGCGGCGATCCCATTGAGGATGACGAGAACGAGCAATGCGCGGCCGGCTAGCCGGTTCTGCTCCCGCTCGACGAAAACCCGCTCGAGCCTGGGGTCGGCCTCATAGCTCGAATTGGTAGACATGCTGGTCATCATCACCCCTCGTTTGGTCGCATTGTGACGAGGACCGCTCGCGACCTTCCCCGCTGCGCGGCTAGAACCCGTTACGATTGCGCGCAATAAGACTGGCGGAGACGGAGGGATTCGAACCCTCGATACGGCTTTTGACCGTATAACGGTTTAGCAAACCGCCGCCTTCAGCCTCTCGGCCACGTCTCCAAAACAAGGAAGGCTTACTGATCCCGTGCTGGCCGGTCAACTCGCACGGGAAATCACCGGGCTTATGACGCACCCGGGGGCCGATCCGGGACCAGACGTCGAGATGGTCCTGGAGACAAAATGGTGACGTAGCACGCCGAAATCCAAGTCGTGCTGAAGCAATTGAGACGGGCCGGCCCAGCATTCCAGAGGTGGCCACAATGACAGCGCAAACGTGTTCTTAGACTTCGCTCTGTGCTAGAGTTTTGGGCAATCGATAACAAAGGGGGGTGGCGCCGCTCAATGGGCCGGCACGCCTGCGCAAAACTTCCGAGGATCGCGTCCTGTGCCGCCATCCTTATTTGCCTTGCGGCCTCGGCGCGCGCGGGCGACGCGAGCTATTGCGTCACCTGCACCGGCCCAGACCAGACCTATCGCTGCAGGGTCACTGGCGAGGGCTCCAAACCAAGCGATGCGCTGAAGCTTTACTGCGTCATACGCACCGCCAAGGAAGGGCATCACGCCTCCTGCTCTGCCGAGAATGCTACGCCCGCCTGTGCCGGCGTGGAGAAGGTCTATAGCTACGACGGGCCGGCCATTCCGGACGATCTCGCCCAGGATCCCCGCGTCAAGAACCTGATGAGTCGGATCAACCACGAGAACGCGGCGTTCGACAAGCCTAAGGGCCAGGGACCGCAGACCATGGTGGAGCTGACCGGCCGCGCGCTCAGCGCTTCACGCCAGGGCCTGCGCAACGCCCGCTCGGCGTTCGGAGGCTCGACTGAGCAGACGCAGCCGTTGCCCGCTACATCGCCGGCCGGCAGCGACGCTGGGGCTGCGGCGGCACCCTCGAAGAGTAGATTTCAGCGCGCAAGCGCCGCCATGGCGAGCGCCGCGCGCAAGAGCTATCGCTGCCTCCGCTCGCTGTTCCGCAATTGCAGCGGGGAAGCGGCGACCGGGAGCACGGTGCAATAGGTTCGCAAGGCGCCAGCCCCCTCCCCGCAGCAATTTCGCTTGATCGCCTCTGTTAGTGCGTCTGAAGCCACTCGCGGGCGAGCTTCTGCGCCTCGGCGATCTGGTCAGACGACATCTCCCGCGCAAGCTCGACGCGATAGCTCAAGGCCGACCGGTTGCCTCGCGCAGCGGCAAGGTTGAACCATTTGTGAGCCGACACGAGGTCGGCTGCCACGTCCCGGCCGGTCGCGTAAAGCATCCCGAGTTCGAAAAGCGCGTCCGGCATGCTCCCTTGCGCCGCCAGCTCGGCCTTTTCCGCCGAAATGTCCATCCGTGCCATCTCATGTGCCCCCTTCTTATCACTCGCTTTAAACCTGTCGAATATCTGCCAAGTACGACAAGTTCACTTGAGTTGTTGATGTCCCCTAACCGCGGGTGATCATGGGAGAGCACCTTCAATAACTTCTGAATGCGCGTGATTAACGCGAAATAACTAAATCTATAACATCGAGTAATATTGGTTTACATGGCTCGCTAATCAGCGGCAAATTAGTTAAACTTGGACCTTGGCAATCTTTTTTTGACCATTGCTGGTCACCTAGCGATAACCAAGAAAAGTTTTCGCCTGAAAGCGCCAACCCAACCGACAAATGAGCGCGGGTTGAAAATGTTGACTAGCCATTGGCTGCGGAGGGTTTGGCCACGAGCAGCATCCACGCCCAGTCGCGCGCCCGGCCAGTGCCCGGATAAGGCGTCCAGGGGACGAGAACTTGGTCAGGTAAGCCCGGGGCCGCCTTAAGCCTCCCAAGTTCGCCCATCGCTGCCTTGGGCAGCTCCTTCCCCTGCTCTGGGCGCCAGATCACTACGGCCTCTGATAGTTCGTCAGCAGGTCTCATCGGGGGCCCATAGTTCGGCCGGTCGAGACAGACGATTCGGGCTTTGGGAAAGAACCGGCGGAGGTTGCCGGCATCGTGACGATTGAGGGCGATGATCGTGCCGTCCTCGAAACCGCGCGCCTTGAGCGCCGCA
>Ga0187785_10000738_pt1 | contig 11717 bp, 12 predicted proteins | sample 0815_BV2_4_20_MG_FD_132466 | JGI IMG/M metagenome (GOLD analysis project Ga0187785, IMG submission 132466) | Tropical peat soil microbial communities from peatlands in Department of Meta, Colombia - 0815_BV2_4_20_MG | ecosystem: Environmental > Terrestrial > Soil > Wetlands > Peat | place...
ATGCCCCGATTTCTCATGCCCCGATTTGAGAGGCCCTCGATTGGCAAACCAAGGGCAAGCGCAGTGGTTCCCCACCTTTTGACGCAGGCGCGGAAGCGCGCAAATCCAAGAAAAAAGACGCGGACCGGGCGAACACCCGTTCCGCGTCCTTGCAAAGGCAAACGCCGCCCAAGGGAGAAGGCGGCGCGGGCTCGAAGCCTATGGGTTCACGCACACGACCTTGAGGTCGATATTGGCTTCCTCGAAGCTCGGATAGGCCTGCTTACCGACTTGCTCGCCAAGCTCGTCCTCGCTCACCACCTTCTTCTCGACGACGCGGCAGTGCTGACTCTTGTCCTTGATGATGACGAACTGGCTCGCGTCGGCGGCGACAGCGGCGCCGGCAAAGCCGAAGACGACGACGGCGGCGAGAATATACTTGAAGGTCATGTAGGGCTCCTCCTGGGTTGGGGTGCCACGCTATAGTCACGAACCTCTAAAACGTGCTGAATTGGGTTTGCGCAAAATGCGGTTAAGTTGCGGGATTTGCGCAACCTCTCGTTTCACGCTCACGACAAGGCTGGCTCAGTCTCTTTCACCTCGTCGGTAACAACCTCGAACTCGGCAAGCGTGTGCGGGCCGAAGGACGTGGTGATGGCAACATCTGTGGCATCGCGACCGCGCGCAATGAGGATGCGGCCGATGCGCGGCGTGTTGTGGCGGGCGTCGAACGTGTACCAGCGGTCGCCGATATAGGCCTCGAACCAAGCACTGAAGTCCATGGGACATGGGTCGGGTGGTACGCCGATATCGCCGAGATAGCCGGTGCAGTAGCGCGCCGGCACGTTCATGCAGCGGCAGAGCGTCACCGCAAGATGAGCGAAGTCGCGGCACACGCCCTTGCGTTCGACGAACGTGTCGTGGGCCGTGCGGCTCACATCGGCGTGTGGATAGCCGAAGGTGACGTGGTCGTGCACGAAATCGACGATGGCCTGAACCAAAGTCCACCCCCGCGGAATCTTCCCGAAGGTCGACCAGGCGAAACTGGACAACCGGTCCGTCTCGCAATAGCGGCTGCCCAACAGATAGACGAGCGTATCGACGGGCAGCGTCTCAAGCGGCGCTTGCGTCGCTTCGGGCGCGACAGCGTCGGTCTCCCCGCTATCGCGAACCCGAAAATCGGTGGAGAGGGTGATGCGCCCGGCAGGCGCGCGGATCACGTGGCAGATATTGCCATAGCGGTCGGTGTATTCCGTCGCCGGCACATGCGGGTCGATGCGCACGTGATCCGGGGTGATTAAGTCGCCACGTCGGCTGGGGTGAACGCTCAACGTGAGGATCATCGGGGTCGGCTGAGGGCAGTCGTAGGAGATGCGATAACCTGCCCGAATTTTAATCATTCATGTCCTCACCGAGCGCAATCCTGCGGTGACACGGCGTGCCAGCCTTTAGTTCTGGCTGAGATTCGGCGCCTCCACCGCAACGCACGCGTCGTCGAGATTGTTTCCAGCAACACTCATGCCAATCGCGCGAACCGCCGCGCCATCGGCATCGTCAGCTCGCGGCGACGAGTTCGCCTTGAAGCGCCTTGGCGATGAGCGCACGGGTCTCGGTGATGCCGTAAAGCTCGACGAAGGACCCGAAACGGGGGCCTTGCGTCTGACCGAGAAGGACCTCGTAGAGCGCAGCGAACCAAGCGCGCAACGGCTCGAAGCCGTGTTCTTTGCCGACGGCATAAACCTCGGCTTGGATCTCCTCGGCGAGCACGCCCTGCGGCAGCTTGGCAAGGCGCGCGTCGAGATCGAGCAGAGCAGCGCGCTCGTTCGCTGACGGCGGCCGGTAACGCTTGTTCGGCTTCACGAACGCATGAAAATAACGGATCGCATAACCGACGAGTTGATCGAGCAGGGGGTGTGCTTCCGGCGTTGCGTCTTGCGCATAGCGACGGATGAAGCCCCACAGGACCTCCCGGTCCTCGGAGTTCGATGCGCTGGCGAGGTTCAAGAGCAGCGCGAAGCTGATAGGAAGCTCAGCCGCCGGGGGCTCACCGCTGTGGATGTGCCAAACGGGATTCATCAGCCTGGCCGCCTGCTCTTCCTTGGGATAAGCGCCGAGATGGCCGACATATTCGTCGACCGCGCGCGGGATCACGTCGAAATAGAGACGCTTCGCCTTGCGCGGGCTTTGGAACATGTAAAGCGCGAGGCTCTCGGGTGAGGCGTAGCTCAGCCACTCCTCGATGGTGAGCCCATTGCCGCGCGACTTGGAGATCTTCTCCCCGTTCTCGTCGAGGAAGAGCTCGTAGTTGAAACCTTCCGGCTGCTGGGCGCCGAGGATGCGGCAGATGTGTCCCGACAGGCGCACCGAGTCGATCAGGTCCTTCCCCGCCATCTCGTAATCGACGCCGAGCGCCGCCCAGCGCATCGCCCAGTCGGCCTTCCATTGCAGCTTGCAATGGCCGCGCGTGACGGGAACTTGGGTGAGCCTTCCGGTATCGGGATCCTTGTAGACGATCGACCCGGAGGCAAGGTCGCGGTCGACGATCGGCACCTGCAGCACTTTTCCGGTGGTCGGGGAGATAGGCAGGAACGGACTGTAAGTGGCACGACGCTCCGGCCCAAGTGTCGGCAGGATCACGTCGCGGATCGCATCGTAATGATCGAGCACCTTGAGGAGCGCCTTGTCGAAGCGGCCGCTCGTGTAGCATTCGGTGGCCGACAGAAACTCGTAGTCGAAGTTGAACGTATCGAGGAAGGACCTGAGCCGGGCATTGTTGTGGTGGCCGAAGCTCTTGTGATCGCCGAACGGATCGGGCACCTGGGTGAGCGGCTTGCCGAGATGCTCGGCGACCATCTCCTTATTGGGGATGTTGTCGGGGACCTTGCGGAGGCCGTCCATGTCATCGGAAAACGCGATGAGCCGCGTCGGCACCTTGTCCTCGGTGAGAACGCGGAAGGCGTGCCGCACCATGGTGGTGCGCGCGACCTCGCCGAAGGTGCCGATATGCGGAAGGCCGGAAGGACCGTAACCGGTCTCGAAGATAATGGCGCCGGTCGGCTTCGGAATACGCTTCAGCCGGCTCAGAACCTTGCGCGCTTCCTCGAAGGGCCATGCCTTGCTGACATGGGCATGCGCCAGAAGCTCCGAGTTAACCTCGATCTTGGCGGCACGGGCGGTGGTTTTCGTATCGGGCACTGTCGTAGTCTGAGAAATCTGCGGGGCCCGACCAATTTCACAGTTTTCCGCAGAGCGCCAGTGTTTCCGGGCGTCGCAGGCGCTGCCGGAGATGGTTCAGGACGGGATTTCCGCGCTTGCCCGGCCACCCGCAATTGCCTACGGTCGCGCCGCCGCACGCTTCGGCAAAACCAGAGGGAGCCTTCGCGCCATGACCGAGCCGCTCGACCATCACGCCGCACTGATCTTTGCGATGGTCACCATGTCGGCCGTGGACCGGACCATGACCGACGCCGAGCTCGCCCGCATCGGCGAGATCGTGTCCAACCTGCCGGTCTTCGCCGATTTCGATCAGGAGAGGCTGGTCAAGACGGCAGAAGCTTGCGGCGGGGTATTGAGCGAGGACGGCGGGCTCGACCGTGCGCTCGCCCTTATCAAGGGTGGCTTGCCGAAGAAGCTCCGCGAGACGGCCTACGCGATTGCGCTCGAAGTGGCCGCCGCCGACATGGACGTAAAGCCCGAGGAGACGCGCTTCCTCGAGATGCTGCGCGACACGCTCGATCTCGACAGGCTGACCGCGGCGGCGATCGAGCGCGGTATCAGGGCGCGCAACCTCGTCCTCTAAGCGGAACTTCGGACATTCGATCATAAGCCCGTGGAACGCGACGTGGCGTTTTACGGTTTCTGCTATGCTCGCGCTCCGGTCGGGGCGGCGTTCGGTTCACAGGAGGAAGAGAACATGCTGAGTTGGCCCAGGGCTGAGCGCAAGGCGTCGAGGCTGTTCAAGGATATCGATATCGAGGATCTGCACGATCAGCTCGACAGCTTGCGCGCCTATGTTCACGATCTCTCGCAGAGCGCGGGCACTCAGGCGAGCCACCGGCTGGGGCGTGCGCGGCATTTCGCATCGGACGCCGCGCATGATGCCGAGGAAGCCATGAAGGATAATCTCGCCGCTTCGCTCGTACTCGCGCTCGGGCTTGGCCTCGTCGTCGGCTATTTCATTCGCCGCGGCACTGAATAGCCTGCTCCGGCCGCTCAGTGGGCGAGCTTGACGGCGCCGGTATAGAGTGCACCGCCGATCACACACGGGATGGCGATCTCGGGCTGGCCGAGAGCTGTCGCCGCAACGCAGCCGGTGGCGATCGCGATCGAGCCCGCTGTTGCACCCTTGGTCATGCCGGCCTCGTTGGTCATCTGCGCCTTCTGTGCGTCCTCGATGGCACCGAACTGATCCTTGCGCACCGTCTCCGATTCGAACGCCTCGGCGGCAGCGATCACGTCTTTGAGCGGGGTCGCAATGGCCTCGGGCTGACGCGGGACCTCGGCGCGATAAAGCTCGAGAAGCTCCCGATCGCGCTCGGCATAAGAGGCGAGCGTCCATTTGGCGGTGCCGCCGGTGGTGATCTTCTCGACGGCTGAGGGGTCGTGGCCCCAGCCGGTAAAGATCTTCTTGAAGGAGAAACTGTTGTCGTCCTTCCGCCGCGACCATTGCAGCGCCTGCATGATGCGCACCACGGGCTCGTGCTGGCCGGTCGCGACGTAATAGCCCCACAGCGCGTAGATCCCCGATGAACCGCCATCGACAAGCGGCAGCTGCATCAGAGTTGGCCGCTTGCCTTGCAGGAAATCGTCGATCAGCGGTCGCCTGAGCGGCATGCGCGCGGAATTCTTCTCGAGCAGGTCACGCCAGTCGGGGCGCTCGGAATAGGCGATCGCCCTGATGATCACCGCCTGCTCCTTGTCGGGCATCGGGAACATCCGCGGGATGAGACCAGGGCCGTCTTTAGGATTGGTGCCGAGCACGCCGGCGATGAAGCCGATGCAGAACCACTCCTTGTCCTCGTCGCCGAAGAGGCCGAAGTCGAGCATGGCGTGAATGGCGGCGGGCACGCGCGATACGTTCGGATGCTTGCGATAGTTGGTGACCCAATCGAGCAGCTTCTCGGCCGATGCGAAAGCGGCTTGCGGCTCCGGTGCGGCCTGGAGCTCGATCGGCGTCGTTGTCATGGGATGCGTCATGGGCTGCGGAATGGTGGCGTAGACTTGCACGGGCACGGTCGCGGGGGCTGCGACAGGATGCGGTGCGAGCGGCGCTGCGGGCGTCGGTGCAGCGGTCGCCACATCTGCCTGTGGCGGAGCGAGACGCTCCGGGGCCACTTGCTTCGCAACAGAGACGGAATGGGACTGAGTGCCGGCCGCTTCACTCTGCGCCGCGCAAGGAGTACTTACGACGGCTACGCCAAGGGCGAGCGCAAGAATGGCAAGACTACGCATCTCATCAGCTTCCTTCCCCCGGCCCCAGAAGTGCTGACGATACTCACGACATGGTTAACGCCCACTCGGCTGCCGCCGAGCGGGAAACACATTGATTTTCAGGCGTTTCGTGGCTTTTTGAGGGCCGAAGCCCGTTAACCATAATGAAAGTTTAACGCCGCTTGGCTGCCCGGAGGCCGCCCTCCTTTTCCGCCCCTAAGGCTGGCGAGGTCGATCACGAAGCGGTAGCCCACGTCGGTCTTCGGCCTGCGGTCTGTGTCTGCGACCAATAGTGCCGCATTAGGCGCGCAAGGCGCCACTCTCGCGAACGGGCACCTGCAAAGCGGCAACGCTCAGCGCAGCCGCGTCGGCTTGGCGAACGATCTCCGGCACAGCGGTGATCTCCCACAACGTCCCTTGGCAAAGCGGACCAATGGCGAACAGACCTCTCGTCACGTCAGAACCACGGCCAAGCACCTGTCCGTTGGGTTCGACGGCAAGTCCAAGGTGGTGGACGTCGGGGCGGGCAAGCCCCGCCTCGATCATTCCCTTGATCAGAGGCTGACCGAGATCGGGCTTGAAGCCGGAACACGCGAAGGCGAGGTCGGTCTCCATGATCTCGGGTGTCGTGGCGCCACGCCGCAAAATTTCCAGCGTGAAGCCCCCGCCGCTCCGCTCGACCTTCATCACCGATCCCCGCAGCAACACCGCGTGGCCCTTGTCGAACTCGCCCATGAGCCGCGTATGCACCTCCAAAGGTAGTCGATGGCGGTGCGCATCGAAGAAAGGTCGAAGATGTCGGAGGAAGCGCGCCTGCTCGCCGATTGGGAGCTCTTGCCAAATGTCCTGCAGCGACAAGCGCAAGCCATTGATGACGGCTTGCCAAGGTGCTCCTCCATCCTCGGCAATCTCGCAAGCAATCCTGAGCGAAGCCTCGAGCATCGACACGTGCTTAGAGCGTGGCAGAGCGAGTTGGTGGGGCACGACGCCCTTCGCGGCATGCGGGCGCGGCAATTGTCCGCGCCGCGAGATGATGGTCGCAATGCCCCGGAAGCCGTCGCGCCGCGCGCCGATCAGCACGTCGACCATGGTGAGTCCCGATCCGATCACCGCGATCGATTGCGCGCTCGCAACCCACTCGGGCGGAAGCGGCTCGAAGGGTGCAAGCGCGCCTCTCGTCGAAGCTCGCTGCGCGCCATAGGCGGTCGCGAGGATCACGGCGTCGCAGACCACATTTTCCCCGCGCTCGAGCTCGATCAGATAGCCCCCGCGTTCGGCGCGAAGAGAGCGCGCAATGGTCTGCATGACAGAGAACTCGACATCTGGGCGCTGCTCGACGGTCTCGAACAGGCGCTGGCGCACATATTCGCCAAAGAGCTGGCGCGGCAGAAATGTATGCGCGAGCGCGTCATGCAGGCCGGCGTGGTTCTCGCCTTGATCGAGCTGGCGAAAGGCCCAGTTGAGGAAATCACCCGGCTGGCTCGCGCGAATCGAAAGATCGCGGGTGCGCACGTTGAGAAGATGCAATGGATGATGGCTGCCATAGGCAACACCACGCCCGAGCACGGCCGAGGGCTCGATCAGCACCAAGCGGAACGGCTCGGAGACACGAGCGAGACAAGCAATCGCGCTCGCTGCTCCAGTGAAGCCTCCTCCGATCACGCCCACGGTAAGTGGCGCCGCCCGCATCTCGTCAAGCTCCTTGAGATTCAGTCTCGCATCAGGCCCTTACACAGGAATGGGGCGGCAATGAAGCTGTTTCGCTACATCGCCCCGCTCAGGAGCTGAGAGAATTTGCCGCGCGGTTGGTCCGAGGAGCGATCTCGTTCCGCTTGCGACGTGTGCAAAGAGAATCAAACTGTCGCAGAAGAAGCACGCGCGAGGCGCGCATTGCTTGTTGTGTGTTCGCCGCCCATCTCGCGGCGCCGCGAATTAAGCGCCGCGAGATGGAGATCCCCGCATCTCCCACGCCAATCGGCTAGTCGGCCTCCTGGGCGGCCATGGTGCGCCCGCTGGTCGTGTGATCCTTGCCCGGCTGACGGCGTGCCATGACGAAGGCGACGTCGCCTTTGCCGAGTGCAAGCTGCGTCGTCAGCATCGCAAGCGGTTCAAGCAAGCGTGCCGCCTTGAGTTCGCCGGCATCGATCGGTTCAAAGCCGACATCGGTGACGAGGCGCATCACGATCTTTTTGTCTGGACCATGCGGGCCCGCGACCAACATTGCGGCCTTACCTTCGGCGAAGTCCGGCCGGGCGAGAACGCCGACGCCGACCGAATTGAAGGTTTTGAAGAACTTCGCCTGATGCGCTTGGCTCTGAAGCAATTCGACACCGGAGGTGAGAAACCCGAGGGAGAGTCCGGTCATGGCGGGGTTGAGCGGATTGGTCGCATCAATGACGATCTTGTCGGCAAGATCGGCCGCGTGCTCACAGACGAGGATCTCGGTAAGCGTCCAGGGCGTGGCGAGAATCACTGTCTCCGAGGTCCTTATCGCTTCGCCCACAGATTTCGTGTTGCACTCGTCGGAACGCTCCGGCTCAGGGATACCGTAGACGATGGTGTGTCCCTTCGACCTGAGCGCTGCGCCGAGCGACCGGCCCACTTCGTCTGCTCCTACGATGGCGATTTTCATGGCCCGTCTCCCCGCGCGCCCACGCCCCAAGTTGCAAGGTGGCTGACCAGCGGCAAGGTGTTTGCTGTTGCCTCAAACATGGGTGATTCAGTATCATCGTTCCAATCGATGATATCGATGACAGCTATTGATCACGCCAATTGAGCCGGCTCGACCTGAACCTGCTCGTTGCTTTCGATGCTTTGCTTACGGAGCGGAGCGTCACCCGTGCGGCTGCGCGTGTCGGGCTCGGGCAGTCGGCCATGAGTCACAATCTCGCGCGGCTACGGACGCTGTTCGGCGATGAGCTCCTGACCCGAGGGTCCGAGGGCATGCGGCCGACGCCCCGCGCGCTTGCCCTTGCCGATCCCGTGCGCGTGACGCTCGCCCAGATCCAGGCCGCGGTACTGCAGCGCGAGGATTTCGACCCATCGACGGCCGAGCGGGTTTTCCGCATCGGTCTCGCCGACTCGATCGAGGTGGCGGTCGTGCCCACTCTTCTCGCGCGGCTCCGTGCTTCGGCCCCCGGCGTCTCGTTGCGGCTTCGCCCGATCAACCGCATGTCCGTACTCGACGAGCTCGATGCCGGCAGCCTCGATCTCGGCATTGGCGTGTTCACCCAGGGCCAAACCCATCACAAGCGCCGCTCGCTCTACGCCGAAAATTTCCTCTGCCTGTTCAGCCCAGACCAGCTTAGGCTAACCCCGCCGATCTCACTCGAGGACTATCTGCGCGTGCCGCATGTGCTAACAAGCCTCGTCGACGACGCGCATGGCGCCGTCGACGAGGCGCTCGCCAAGCATAAGCTCAAGCGTACGATCGCGATGACGACGCCCGGTTTTCTCGCTGTGCCCTTCGTGCTCCGCCGCGCCCCGGTGATCACCACCATGCCGTCGCGGCTGGCGCGTTATTTTGCCGAGGCCTTCGGACTCGCCACGAGTCGTGCCCCCATCGAGCTGCCGGGCTTCACCATCTCGATGCTTTGGCATGCGAGTTTCGACCAAGATCCGGGGCATCTCTGGCTTCGCCAAATGGTGTCGGGGCTTGCCTCGGAGGTGGGTTTGGAGCTCTGAGAGGGTGCGACGCGGGGTGTGGACAACTGCGATATGAGCCCTTCCGCCGTCTAGATAGGCTTCATCATGGCGCCAGATCGATTCGCGTCTTCTCGTGGGCTTCGGTTACCTGATCAACCTGGCTGATCAAAGAAGGAGAGTTCCATGGCAGCGAGCACATCTTCGAAAGGTCGCACCGTCGTGTCCGATCCGCGCTGCGACGCACTGAGCGAGGTCTTGGCCGACAATTGGTGGGTTGTCGGTCTGCGCGGCATTTTGGGCATCATCTTCGGCCTGATTTGCCTGCTCACGCCGGGCATCGCCGTCCAGGTATTCGTCATCCTGTTCGCCGCCTATATGTTCGTCGACGGCGTGTTCGCCATTATCTCGGGCATCAAGGCAGCGCGGAACGGCGAGCGCTGGGGACTCTTGATCCTCGAAGGCGTGGTCGACCTCGCGGCTGGCGTCATCGCCGTGCTGTGGCCCGGCATCACGCTCGTCGCGCTGATCTGGCTTATCGCCGTGTGGGCAACCGTTTCCGGCATCCTGATGCTGTCTGCGGCCTTCCGCCTCAATCTCGATCACGGACGCTGGTGGCTCGCGCTCGGCGGCATCGCCTCGATCATCTTCGGCATCCTCCTCGTCATCGAGCCGCTGATCGGCGCCGTGGTGTTGACGATGTGGATCGGCGCCTATGCGCTCGTGTTCGGCGTGTTCCTGCTGATCCTCGCCTTCCAGCTCCATTCGCGCAAAGAGGAACGCGAGCGCTCTGCGGCCCCCGCGGCCGCGAAGAAGGCCTGAACCGTTAGTGCGCCGAGGCGTTGTCCTGCAAGGCGCGGCATCGCTCAGATGGCCGCGCCTCACGCATGATGTGTCGCTCGGTTATGCCTCAGTCCGCCCTTCCCACCGTCACGCTTCCTTCGGGCGAAAGAGTCCGGCGGCTCGGCCAAGGCACTTGGCGCATGGGCGAGAGCAAGCGCGCCTTCGACCACGAGGTCGCGGCGCTTAAATTGGGGCTCGATCTCGGCATGACGCTGATCGATACCGCTGAGCTCTATGGCGAAGGCGGTGCCGAGGAGGTCGTCGCCGACGCGATCAATGGGCGGCGCGAGGACTGCTTCATCGTCAGCAAGGTCAAGCCCGAGAACGCGACGCGGGCCGGCACCATCGCCGCCTGCGAGAGCAGTCTCCGGCGGCTCAAGACCGACCGCATCGATCTCTATCTCCTGCATTGGCGAGGGCGCCCGCGATTGGAGGAGACGCTCGCCGGCTTCATGGCTTTGCTCGACAAGGGCGCGATCCGCTATTTCGGCGTCAGCAATTTCGACGTCGAGGACATGGAAGAATTGTTCGCTCTTGCCGGCGGAGATGCCTGCGCCAGCAACCAGGTCGTCTACAATCTGAGGCGGCGCGCGATCGAATACGGGGTCGTGCCATGGTCGCGCAAGCATCACGTGCCGATCATGGCCTATTCCCCGATCGAGCAAGGGCGGCTCGGCGGTAACCGCGCGCTTACCGCGATCGCGGCCCGGCACGAGGCCACGCCCGCGCAGATCGCGCTCGCCTGGGTGCTCGAGCAAAGGGACATGATGGTGATCCCCAAAGCGTCGAACGCAGCACATGTGCGCGAGAACCGTGCCGCGCTCGACATCAAGCTCACCGAAGGCGATCTCGCCGAGCTCGACCGCGCTTTCCCACCGCCCCGAGGCGCACGCCCGCTCGAGGTCCTGTGAGTACTGTCATCACTGCGTCATGCAATTTCGCTGTTGGATGCAGAGGCTTGCTTCTCCTGAGTCGGAAATGCCAGACAAGCTGCTGCCCTGGATCCTGCTTTTTGCCGCCATCCTGCTCGAAGTCGCCGGCATCACCTCGATGAAGCTCTCGCGCGGCTTCTCCGAGCCGCTTCCCTCGCTTGCCGTTCCCATCTTCTATATTTGCTCGGCGGCCGCGGTGATCCTCGCGCTCAAATGGCTCGATCTCTCGGTCACCTATGCGGTCTGGTCGGGCGTCGGCACGGCGCTCGCGGCGATGATCGGTATCGCCTATTTCCGCGAACCGTTGACGCTGTTCAAGCTGGCCTCTCTCGCCCTCGTGATCGTCGGGGTGCTTGGCTTGTCGCTCGCCGCGCGGCAGACTAACTGACGGTCAGACCAACTCATCTCCGATTGCTCTCCATGGATGGTCTCATCGGGCAAAATGACGGCCTGGTCCGCCTTGCCGTCTTCGTCGGCGTCTTCATCGTGATGGCGCTGATCGAGATCGCCTTGCCAAAGCGGACGCTGGTCGCGCCGAAGGGACGCCGCTGGCTCACCAATCTCGGCATCAGCATTACGGGAACGGCGCTGATCAGACTCATGGCCATGCTCGCCGTGCCGCTCGCGGCAATCGCCGCCGCGGCTTACGCGAAAGCGTATGGCATCGGCCTGCTCAACCAACTCGACTGGGCCAACTGGCTCAAGATCGTCGTGGCGCTGCTCGCGCTCGACCTCGCTATCTGGGCCCAGCATCTCGCTTCGCACAAGGTCCCCATCTTTTGGCGCCTGCATCAGGTTCATCACGCCGACCGCGATATCGACGTGACCACGGCGGTGCGTTTTCACCCGGTCGAAATCGGGCTGTCGATGCTGTGGAAGATCGTGGTGGTG
>Ga0187785_10000739_pt1 | contig 11697 bp, 14 predicted proteins | sample 0815_BV2_4_20_MG_FD_132466 | JGI IMG/M metagenome (GOLD analysis project Ga0187785, IMG submission 132466) | Tropical peat soil microbial communities from peatlands in Department of Meta, Colombia - 0815_BV2_4_20_MG | ecosystem: Environmental > Terrestrial > Soil > Wetlands > Peat | place...
CTGCGGTGGAAGAAGTCAAGTCGATGAAGGTAAACAAAGTCTACAGGCTTAAAGTTATATACAATGAGGATATTTCAATAGAAACACTTAAATCTTCGTTAGCCGCTTTATCTAACTCGGAGATACTTCAACGTACGCCTGAGCGAGTCGCTCATCGCCGTGCCAATCTGGACCGTAAGCGGAAGGTGTACGAGATCGAGATGGAAGAGCTTAACGCTGAAAAAAAGTGTTTCATCATTACTGTCCGCTGCGAAGGCGGGCTATACGTGAAAGAGCTTGTTTCCGGCGACAACGGCAGAACCCGGCCATCACTGTCGACACTGCTTGGGCAGCCGGTCAAAGTCCACGAACTCGATGTTATAAAGGTCGAAGGAGGAATTTCATGGCAAGATCACATGGCGAGAGATTAAAGACAAGGCACAAGTTCAACAAAGACCTGCGGGCAAGGGGCTTCTCCCCTGTCAGCAAGGCCGTACAGGAGTTCGAGGTCGGGCAGAAGGTCCACATCGATATCGACTCGAGCGTCCATAAGGGCATGCCTTACCGCCGGTTCCAGGGCCTCACGGGCGAGATACTTGGACAGGCAGGCCGCGCGTGGTTTGTCGGCATTACCGATGGCGGGAAGAAAAAGACCGTCATCGCCCGGTCGCAGCACCTGAAGCCACAGAAGAATAACGCGTAAGAGCAGGGATCGGAATGATCATCAAGAAGGTAATAAGCGAAGAGTTGCTCACCCTCCCCGAAGTTAAAGACACGCTAAACCAGATCAAGGAAGAGCGCGAAAAGGCCGGGTTAGAGCTCCGCTACGAGCAGAAGCGTGCGGTGGAGCACGCCAACGTATTCTCGAAGACGGATGGCAAGGCCTCACGGGAGATGGCCAACGAGCTTCTTACCCTTGAGAAGATGAAGCTCGATATCTCGATCAAGATCGCAAGCCTTTGCCCCCGCACTAAGGACGAGCTCAGGTCTATTTATGCCAAAGAGCGGTTTACCCTGACCGATACTGAGCTTAAGTCCATTTTAGATATAGTAGCAAAATATATCTAAGCAATACTTTATTTTATTATAAGGTAATACACCATTTATTAGTGATCAATCACCAGGGTGAGCTATCGATGACCACGACCCACACGACGGATATCAAAGAGCAATACGCATATATCATAGACTTCCTGCCCACAGGACACGCGGAGGACACCAGGCCCATCCACCTTAAAGAGCCGCTGGCACAGGCACTGGGATCCGAGTATTTCATCCTCCTAGAGTTGGTAATGAAAGAGGGCGCGAAGATTGAGATCGAGAACGCCGTCTTTGTGGGCAAGGGCGAGCGCGACGTGGTCAAGCGAGTAGAGAAGCGGCTCAAGTACGATGAGCTCACCCAGGGTTCGAAAATCGAGATGCCTTATATGATCGAGAGGATCGTGAAGGCGAACGAATCCAAATACGTTGAATTCTTCAACAACGCTCAGCCCATCACCACAAGGCTTCATATGCTGGAGCTACTGCCCGGCATCGGAAAGAAGATGATGTGGGCGCTGATCGACGAACGCAAGAAAGGCAAGTTCAAGAGTTTCAAAGAGCTTGAGGAGCGAGTCAAAGGCCTTCACCACCCAGACAAGCTGATCTCCCGCCGCATCGAGGAAGAGATCAAGGACGAGACGATCAAGTACCGCATGTTCGCGAAATAACCCGTCGCGCGATGATATCAGCTAAACCCGGCGACTATATACAACCCATAATATGGATCTCAGCCCTGATAAACGAAAAGACCAGCACTTTTTAACCGATCAGGCGGTTTTGGATCGGATCATAGAGGCTGCCTCCATATCGCCTAATGAGGTCGTGCTGGAGATAGGCGCCGGGCCGGGCAATATGACACGGCTGCTGTCAAGCAAGGCCCGGCACGTCTATGCCATAGAACTGGACCGCAGGTTTACGGAGGCTCTCCAATTCGAATACAGGAACTCGACAAACGTCACAATCATACCCGGTAATGCACTCAAGGTAGACTTCCCCCGCTTCGACAAGGCCGTAGCCAACCTACCATACTCGATCTCATCTGGGGTAACATTCAGACTTCTGCAATACCCCTTTCATCTCGCCATCCTCATGTATCAGCGGGAGTTTGCGCAGCGTATGGCGGCGAAAACGGGCGAGGAGGACTATTCTAGACTGTCGGTAACCGTGCAGCACTTTGCAGACGTGCAGCCCTTATTCAACGTCTCGCGAAGGGCATTCACCCCGCAGCCCGAGGTCGAATCCACCGTAGTCAGGCTCACACCCCGCCCCGCCAGCTACCACCTAAACGATGAGGATCTCTTTATGAAACTAGTCACCGCGGCATTTTCAGGACGGCGGAAAAAACTGCGAAAGGCAATCCTGAACGGCGCGGACATGATCGGCCGGGGAGACCTACATGCGATCGTCGCGGCCCTCCCTCATGACATCCTGGAAAAACGAGCCGAACAGGTATCCCCGGAAGAGTTCGCGCTGCTCGCCAACGAAATGGAAATGATGAAATATGGCTATCCGAACCTATCGAGATAAAGAGTTCGAATTACTAGAGGGCGTATACGAACCCGGCGAGGATTCACACCTGCTGATCGAAGCAGCCCTCCGAGAAATAAAGCCGGAGGATAGATCGCTTGAGATCGGCACCGGATCGGGGATCGTCTCGATTTTTCTAAAAGATATTACCGATATCATCGCGACCGATATCAGCCCCCTCGCCTGTAAAAATGCGCGTATCAACGGCATCCAAGTCGTGAGAACCGACCTATTCAGCAGTATCTGCGGATCATTCGATCTGATAGTGTTCAACCCCCCCTACCTCCCAACCGAGAACGATGAACGGCTTAATGACTGGCTGAACATGGCATTCGACGGCGGCCCGGACGGAAGGCACGTCATCCGGCGATTCTTGAACGAGGTGAGAAGGATATTACCCATAGGAGGACGGGTGATCACCGTATTCTCATCACTCACCGATATCCAAGCAGTAAGCCAATTATACCAGAAGCACGGCTTTTCCGTCGAAGAAGTAGGCAGAGAAAAAATACCGTTCGAGACGCTGGTTGTTCTCAAGTGCATCCGGCTGCAATAGGCTTAATCAGAAGTTTAAGAGCCGGACGTCATGATAAAGCGTTCATGCGACAGCCTGATAAGCTCATAAATAGTATGAGGTATAGTATGACCTCCAAATCATCATATCTGACCGCCTCAGGTATTATAATACTAACTATAACGCTGTCTACTATATGCATGATTGGAATAGTACCACTGACGACAGAAGTGGCAGCTAGCGCTCCACCATTCCCATCGGACCCATCACCAACCCCGACACAGGAGACGACTCCCACTGATGTTGGAACTCCTACTGATGTTGGAACTCCTACTGATGTTGGAACTCCTACTGATGTTGGAACTCCTACTGATATCACGGCTCCTACTGATGTTGGAACTCCTACTGATGTTGGGATTCCTGCTGATGTCACGGCTCCTACCGAGGATCCGTATGCTGTTGATACTCCGATTCCTGTCGATGTTCCGTCTTCAACTCCTACCGATGCTACGTCTTCTACCATGAAACCTACAGCCAATAGCTCTGCAGTTACCAAGAATACGGCACCTGCCGATCTGACGGCTCAAACAGCCGATACTGTAGGTTCACAGTGGCAGAGCTATCTGTATATCGTTCTGCTCCTGCTTCTGATGATCGTCCCAGTGGCAGCACTATATTATTATATGAGCTTTAAAAAATAGGCTCATAATTCTGCCTATCCTGTCATACAAGATGGCATGCTTTTCATAGAACCAACAGTGTCTATGTTCTTTTTATGAGTTCCTGCGCTGATAAAGTGAACCTTTATCCCCGGGGCTGTGGCCATTTTGTTATATCCTGATAAAACACGATGATAAGTCCTCTACGGTTACATGATCACATGAGGATGACAGTACGAGGATAGTATGATCGATATCATAATAGCCGCGTATCGGTGCAGCAGGATATCGGAGCTGTTGCACCTGGCGATACAGAATGTCCGTAAAACCACAGCTCGTAGTACCCCCAGGGGCGAGCAGGCTGGCGCCGAGCATCAAGCTCAGCTCCAGAAGGCCAAACGCGACGGAGAAGCGGCTGCTGCTGTGATGCCTTACCGGTTGATCCGCTAACTTTTTAGGACCATTGATATGTTCTGATTGGCGCCTAGCCGCTTGTCTCATCAATCAGCAATCACGGATTAGGGCGGTCGTAGCGCGCATGATCCCGGACGTGCTGCTCACGCCAGGTCTCGAAGTACGTCGCGTGATAAACCATGATTGGCACGATCCTGCTGAAGCTACCTTCCCGTTGTAAAGAGTCCTGGAGCGTCTTGAGCTCGGCCAGCGATCTGGTCCAAACATCGATGGTGATCTCGTTAGGCAGGGTGCTGAAGGTCCTGACGCCCATCAGGTTTTTGGCGTACTTCCGATTGATGAGCGCGATCACTTCCTGGGGATCCACACCCTTGTTTACGTACAGGTCCAGTAGCGTGAAGACGCCCCCTAGCAAAGCGTGGTCGAAGTTGATCCTGTAGTGCACGGCCTCGCCTTTCTCCATTCCCGATAGGCGGCGTCTGACCGTTTTCGCGGAGATGCATAGCTCGGCTGCCATGTCAACGATCTGCTTCCGGCAGTTCTCCTGGAGCGAGGCGAGAATCCGGTAGTCGGTGCGAGTCAGCGAAACTTCAGCTGTTCCCTGGAAATGGGGAGGGTTGGGTAGGCGGATATCCGGGTCCGCGATCTCCCCTGTTTTGATCGCGAAGTTCACGAACTTATTAACCTCCGCGTAGTCGCGCAGCACCCCCAATATATGAAGCATGTTGCCGCTAGATACCGCCACCATTGACGTGTTCTGGTTGGCGCCTAGCCGCTCCACCGTCTCATCCATCAGCACAGTAGCCGATTTGCCACACACCCGGACCCATACCTGGGGCAAAACTTTAGGGGTTAGATGGAGGGTGAAGCGCTGAACCACGCCCTGTTCGACCAGGCTCTGCACCCGCTTATGGGCTGAGTTCACCGACAGGTCAAGCCGGTCGGCAAGCTCACGGTAAGTCATTCTCGAGTTAGAAAGAAGCTCCTGTATGATCTTGATATCAACATCATCCATTGACGTATTAGCCTCGAATCTGATATCAACCTGCAGATATATAATTACTGAGCCTGCGCTTGCCAACACCCAGATATCATAGGCACCTGTACGCCTACCTGTCCGAATCGACTAATCATTGCGTTAATTATAGCGCCTTTGGCCGCAGGATGTTCGCTCAATCAATAGCTAATCTGCCTCTCCTGCCGGCAACTATTATTTCATCCGGGGTCATAACCCTTTATCAGCAGGGAATGCGGAGAGGCGGGAGACCCCACCCTTCAGAGCGGGGATAGATAGCCCCTCACCATAATACTTTCAACCCATGTACGATAAGCCTAAGTTTCAAGACAGGACAATCAACTAATGATGCAGTTATCCTACAAACACCGATTCTACCAAAATCAAAACCAGGATAAAATAGTTGATGCTACGGATAAGTGCACGTCTACGTATAAACTATTGGGAATGTACCGGGGTAGAGAAATCAACACTGTGTATGACGCGTGCAATACTGTTGCCCAGATCAAGAATGACTATCCTATATTGAGATCGGTGTATGGCAAGGTTTTACATCGTGCCGGCGACCATCGTTTTAACAATATTTCAGTGTTGACTGAATTGAAGAAAAGAGGATGTGAGACTGGTAAGCTGAGGTTCAAGTCAGGGTGCTGGTATCGAGGGTTGGATTATGGCCAGAGTGGTTTCAAGTTTAATCGTGCTGCTGAATTAGAACTAAGCAAAATTGGTGTTGTAAGCCTGAAATTACATCGAGAACTGCCGGGCAAAATAGAGGGCGTTCAGATGGTAGAATCAAAAATAGACGAGTGTTATACCGTATTTCAGATAAGTATACTCGGTACCGTCATTAAAACGAAAAGCAATCGTGCTATCGGTGTCGGTGTGGGTATCAAGACGTTTTGCTATGATAGCGACCGGAATCATTTTGAAAATCCAAAATACTTGGCCCGGCCGCTCAAAAAGGTAAAACATTTACAAAGAAGCGTTAGCACAAAATTACACGTCGACAAGAGAAAGGTAACCCGGAACTACATCCAAAACAAGAAAAAACTGGCGAGACTACACGAGTACATAGCAAGTCAGAGGAATGACCGCAACCACCAAATCTCAAAGCACTACGTCAACAACGACATGATAACAGTAGAAAACCTCGACATACTCGGGATGCTACGAACTAATGATTACAAGAACTCGAAATTATCAGTCAAAGCTCGTAAAACTCTCAAGCGCAGCATTACAGATGGCGGATTACGGGGCTTCTTTGGCGAGCTGGTTTATAAGGCTGAAAGTGCTCGTAGACACTTAATCAGAGCGGATCCCAGGAATACCACTCGGAAATGTTCGGTGTGTGGAAACGTGGTCAGGAAGGATTTGGGGGTAGAATACACCTCTGTCTGTATTTTAATGTTCGGTTGGGTAGGGATTTCGACACAAGCATTGAATTATTTGGGGTGTTGGTGTGGGTCTCCGGTTAGAAGGTGTGGGACATGCCGGTTTGCCTGCGGAACGGATAGTCAATACAATCGGCGAGTCGGTTGCAAACTGTCAGCTGTGAAGCAGGAAGCCCTGTCCTTTAGGGTGGGGTAGTTCATTGTACGGAGCTGAGGCGATGCGGGACTATATCACTGTTGATGAGATGCGGGCGTTAGAGGCCAATGCCGACTATTTTGGAGTCGGCTACGGCACGCTCATGGAGAATGCTGGAAGGAATGTTGCAGAAGCCGTGCTAGCGCACTATGACCGTATGCGGGTGCTTGTGGTATGCGGCAAGGGCAATAATGGTGGGGATGGATTTGTGGCGGCACGGTACCTGGCGCTGGGAGGCTGCCCGGTGTCGGTGATCCTGCTGGGAATGGCATCCGATGTAAAGGCAGGGCCTGCAGTCGAGAACCTGCATAAGCTTCGCACAACTGGGGTCGATGTCGCGGAGATCGAAGCTCCTGAACTGCTTGCAGAAGAGCCCTTCAAAGCGTGTGACATTATCGTCGACGCGATTATGGGGACCGGCAGTGCCGGCAGGCCGCATGGCCTGGCAGGGCGGGCGATCGACCTGATAAACAACAGCCCTGCGATAAGGGTCTCGGTAGACGTGCCCAGCGGCTTGGACTGCTTCACGGGCATATGCGACCTCTGTGTGAAGTCCGATCTAGTCGTCACCTTCCACGCCCTGAAAAATGGCCTGGATCGTTATAAGACCGAGGTCGCGGACATCGGCATACCTAAAAGGGCGTCTCAGTTCGTGGGGCCTGGGGATCTTCAGAATGTTAAAGCGCGAGGTGACTTCGAGCATAAAGGCCAGTCGGGGCGAGTGCTGGTGGTCGGTGGCGGGCCCTATACGGGAGCGCCCGCGCTGGTGGCGATGGCCGCGTTGCGTACTAGTGCTGGGGTGGTCACTGTGGCTGCACCGTATCGTGCAGCGGATATCATCGCATCTTATTCGCCAAACATCATCACCATTCCGCTTACCGACCGTGACAAGATCGTCCGAGCAGACATCGCGCTTCTGCGGTCGGAAATCATTAAAAATGATGTGGTAGTTATCGGGAATGGTGCCGGGCGGAACCCGGAAACTCTTGAGGCTATATCCGAAATAATTGGTTGCTGCGATCGGGTGGTGATCGATGCGGACGCCCTCCAGTCCGATATGCCTCTGAAGGGTATTATAACGCCTCATCGGGGCGAATTCAGGCGGATCACGGGAGCCGATGTGAGCGATGATGGCGTCGTCGAAGCGCAACGTTTCTCCTCGTCAGCACGCCTGGTGACCCTGCTTAAGGGTAGAATCAGCGTGATCACGGATGGCGAGCGGGTGAAGCTCAGCGGCACCGGAAACCGGGGAATGGCGGTAGGCGGGACCGGCGATGTGCTCGCGGGGATCGCGGGCGCCCTGTATTGCGTGAACCCGGCCTTTGAAGCGGCGTCAGCGGCCGCATTCGTCAGCGGTGCAGCCGGTGATTTGGCCTTCCTGGAGAAAGGCTATGGGCTGTTGGCCACGGACGTGATCCACTATATCCCGTATGCGATGAAAGAGCATCGCCAGCGCCGGTAGAGGCCGGCGCGATAAATCATGGCAAAGCTCAATTGATCATAGTGTGTATGATGAAAGTAGGAAGGACCAGATTTTTCGGGGTTTAGGGAGCCGATAGACATGTCACAGTCCAGGGATTTTACTCATGTAGACGGGGACAAAGTGAAGATGGTGGACGTGGGCGCCAAGATGGATGTCCTGCGTATCGCAAGGGCGGAGGGCGCCATCCGGCTGACGGGGGACACGATGGCCCTCATCAAAACTGGGGCGGTCAAAAAGGGTAACGTTCTGGCCACGGCGCGGGTCGCCGGCGTTTTGGCCGTCAAACGGACGTGGGATTTGATTCCTCTGTGTCACCAGATACCGGTTACCGGCATCGACGTGGACTTTACGGTGGGCGATAATACCATTACCGCCACTGTCGAGGTTCGATCTCTGGGCAAGACTGGCGTGGAGATGGAAGCGCTGTGTGGCGTCAGCGTGGCGCTGCTGACCATCTGGGATATGGTTAAATCGGCGGAAAAAGACTCGTCCGGCAACTATCCGGAAACCCGCATATCGGATATCAGGGTGATCAGCAAGGTTAAGGAGACGTCGGGTAAGTTATGAGCGATCAAAAACTTCATATTCGGGTTATCCTTGCTGAGCCGGTCCAGGAAGGCAACGTGGGCTCAGTATGCCGGGCGATGAAAAATTTCGGCTTCGGCGACCTGGTGATGATCAACCCATGCGAAAGGGGCGATTTTTCGAGGGCGATGGCGTCCCACGCCCAGGACGTGCTGGCGGACGCCGTAATAGTGGATACGCTGGACCAGGCCCTGGAAGGGGTAAATCTGCTGGTCGGCACCACCGGAAAGCTGGGTGAAAGCACCAGAGAGCACCTGCGAGTGCCCTGTTTTTCTCCATCGGAGCTAAAAACAATGTTGGAGGATAAACAGGGCGCCGTAGCGCTTCTCTTCGGCAGAGAGGACCGCGGGCTTTCTCGTGAGGAGCTGGAGCGCTGCGATGTGGTTATCAGCATTCCAACCTCCGGCGTATACCCGGTGATGAACCTATCGCATGCCGTGACCGTGGTGCTCTACGAGCTATCCGGCATCCGAGGTGATGAGTACCTGCTGGCGGACGCCGGGATGCTGGAACTCCTGTACCAGCACTTCGAGCGGCTGCTCGAACACGTCAACCATCCGGAACATAAGCGGGACAAGACACTGCTCATGATCCGGCGCATCATCGGAAGGGCGATGTTAACCCCGCATGAATATTTCACCCTCATCGGTGTGCTCAGGGACGTCGAACTGGCGCTCGTCCGGAACAGAGACGAGTGCGACAATTCATGGGTGGAGAATAATTAGGAAGCAGGGCCGTGGATGGAGAAACTTCATAGGCTTTAGCCGTTGAGAGAACTCCATCTAACCTCATAAATCATTTTAACTTTAAACTCCATACCATTGCCGCCTAACCTTGGTCACATCAGCTGAAGTGCTATATGGGCCAGTCAGACTCGCCGCCAAACTCAACGATTGCGGGTTTGCTATGGGAATGTCCGTATCGTAAAACGCTGAATGTGGACAGTGAAACCAACCTTGTAGTCGCGTTGAAGCGGCAATGCGTTGGTGAAAGACCATAAAGCCCATGGTTTACTCTACGGGGTCATCACTGCGATATTGGCTGTCGCGCTAACCGTGCCCAGCGTGTACTCGTGTTTCATGTTTAGGGGATATCATAACCGATATCCGGACGATAGTATACTTCTTGATAGTATGTATCATAGGATATCGTATTTGTTATTTATGTCGTTACTATCAATCATACCATGGCGATGATCGCCGGGAGGAGTATGAGCAGAACAGTAACGATCATTATAGGCAGTCCGAGTAAAGGGAGCAACACGCACATCCTTGCCGGGGAAGCGCAGAAGGGGTTAGAGGCGATTGGGGTTGGGAGTAGGGTATTTTTCCTGAACGACATGGATATAAAGGGGTGTCAGTCGTGCTTATCCTGTAAGGTGAAAAATACGGTAGAATGCGCGGTAAAAGATGACATGCAGTTGATATACCAAGCGATGGAAGCGTCCGATGGGATCTTGGTTGCCACGCCGATCTATTTCGGCTACGTGACGGCTCAGGCTAAGATGTGGTTGGATCGTATGTTCCCGTACCTCGGCTCAAAAGAGGTTGTGAAGGAAGGGGTCAGGACGGATCTTACTGGCTTAATGCCGGGGCGGAAGAGGGCCGGTTTTATCTTTACGCAGAACCAGCCCGATCCTGGCCTTTTCATCGATGACATCCGGAAGTTCATGGATAAGGTAAGTTTGGTAGGGTTCGAAGCCGGCGGGTATCTGTTGGCCACGGACCTCGCCCGGGGCATGAAGCCCATGGTGACGGAAAATGAGGCGTGTATGAGAGCTGCCTATGATCTAGGCAAAAAATACTTCGAATAAAAACTTTTTAAACGTTAGCTTTTTCTCTCCAAAAAGAGTTTATCTTTTTATGAGATTGCTTGCGGTCTCCGACTTTCATAATACATTTGACCGGCTGCCTGCCATCATGGCAAAAGCAGGCAAGGTGGACGGCACGTTGCTGGCGGGCGACCTGACCCAGTTTGGGCCGACGGAAGAGGCCAGTATGCTGCTAAAGATGCTGCCGCGGCCGGTGCTAGCGGTGCCCGGCAACTGTGATCCTAAGGATCTCGTGGATCTGCTCCGAGCTGAGAACGTGAATCTTCACGAGGCGAAAAAGGTCCTAAATGGTGTCACATTCATCGGCATCGGGGGCTCTAACCATACGCCGTTTAACACGCCTTTTGAGCTGTCGGAGGATCAGATCAAGTCAACGATCGAGCGTCTGTTGCATGGGGTGACAGGCCCTGCAGTTCTCCTTTCTCATGCGCCGCCGCAGGGCCATGTAGACGAGATCCTTGGAGGCATCCATGTCGGGAGCAAATCGGTCGCGGAGATGGCCCCGAAGTTTATCGCGGTCGTATGTGGGCATATCCATGAGGCGAGGGGCATTTCGCGTATAGGCAGCACGCTGGTCGTCAACGCCGGCGAAGCGTCTAGGGGTTATGGCGCAGTGCTTGAGATAGATAGCAAGGGCCATGCGAAGGCTGAGCTGATATAAGCGTTTTGATTTTTCAACGTGTTAAGTTCAACCCTATTTTTCACTATTCATAGCATCGTCCTTAATACCCTCACCCACTTTTCCTGTTCCGGCCTCTCCCCTCTGACGGAGATCGGGCACGACGATGCCGAAGTAATGTGTGGCTAGCACCAGCAGCATCGCTCCAATGAACAGTCCTGGGAAGCCGAAGATGATAGGCCCTACGATGTATGCCAGCATAAGGAGGCCGACATCGACTTTGCCATGGGATACGAAGGGACGCAGCAGGTAGTTCGGCATGTTTTCTACGAACACGAAGAGCGCGATAGCCATGACCACCAGGTACCACCAGTATTTGCTAAAGGCTCCAGATATGAGCGATTGTGCTAGCGCATACAGGAGGATCGGTATGTCGACCATCC
>Ga0187785_10000740_pt1 | contig 11695 bp, 10 predicted proteins | sample 0815_BV2_4_20_MG_FD_132466 | JGI IMG/M metagenome (GOLD analysis project Ga0187785, IMG submission 132466) | Tropical peat soil microbial communities from peatlands in Department of Meta, Colombia - 0815_BV2_4_20_MG | ecosystem: Environmental > Terrestrial > Soil > Wetlands > Peat | place...
AAGGGCGAGGCGTTCACCTCTGAGAATGTCGGCGGCGCTGCCCTGGATGGACATGATTGCGTCGTCTGGTTTGACTTGGTTGCCGTCGGCGAAGCTGGTCTTGGTATCCAGTCCGAAGTACTGGAAAATCTGGCGGGCCTCATCCAGTCCGGCGAGCACGCCATTTTCTTTGCACACGATTTCAGCTTTTGCCGGTACTGCCGGCACAATTCCGCACGAGTCGTCATCTTCTCCTATGTCTTCACGGATGAAGCGCTCGAGTTCGAGTAAGAGCATGGTAGCACCGTAAATCATTTGGATAAATGGGTATGAGGTAGCGAAACCCCCGACCGAAGTTATGGGGTGAAGTGTACCCCGATTGATCGCTAACTTTAAATACACATATCACATCAAAGTATTTAAAGGTCTACCGTATAGTCGCCAAACCGATGGAACTTAGCTGTGTTACATTAATGGTGTCCATGGGTTCAGCCCATCGCAGAGTTGACAGGCTAAAGTGTGGGCGGAATCCTTTATGGGTGGGGCGAGCGGGGTAGACGTCCGCAGGCTTTGGCTATGGGAGAAGGTCGCTAATAAAGGGTATGGGGCCTCCGAGGAGCATGTTCAGGATTGGTATTGTGGGTACCGGGGCGATCGGCAAGCAGATCGCTCGGGCTATAGATAATGGTGTTGTGCCCGCAAAGCTCGAGGCGATCTGGGACAGGGATGTCGCGGAGGCGAACGCTTTTGCCGCTACTTTGAAATCCAGGCCTAGGGTCGTACCTTTGGACGAGTTGGTTGGTGTCTCGAACTTTATTGTGGAGGCGGCCTCTCAGGCTGCCGTAAAAGAGGTGGTGTTGGCCGCGCTCTCTAATTCTAGGAGTGTTATGATTATGAGCGTGGGCGCTCTCGCGGATAAAGGGTTGCTTGATGAGGTGCGGTCGATGGCGCGGGAGCATGCTTGCAGCGTTTATGTGCCTTCCGGGGCTATCTGTGGCTTGGATGGGGTTAAGGCGGCCTCTGTCTGTAAGATTGATTCGGTTACGATCACCACGCGTAAGCCTCGGGATGGTCTTCGGGGCGCGCCATTTATAGTGAAGAATCGGATTGATGTGGATAGTATCACTGAGCCGACGGAGATATTTAGCGGTCCTGCTTCGGTGGCTATAAAGGAGTTTCCGGCGAACGTAAATGTGGCTGCATCGTTGAGCTTGGTCGGTGTTGGTTTCGAGCGGACGAGGGTTCGGGTGGTCTTAGACCCGCTTATAAAGCGGAATATCCACGAAATTGTCGTGCGAGGGGAGTTTGGCGAGCTTCGTACGCTGGTGGAGAATGTGCCGGCGAGGTCTAACCCGAAGACGAGTCTGTTGGCGGCCCTGTCGGCGATCGCCACCCTCAGACAGGTTTGCGAGCCCTTTAAAATTGGCACTTAACTGGGCTTCACCCCCGCTTTTTCTGGGCGCTGGTTGGTCTGTATAAAAGAAATGGCTACCATATGGTGTATTGTTGGTGTGGTGGTTGTTTATACAACGTTTGTGTTAAAACCAATTTTGCTATAAGCACTAGCATATTATATATACGCGAATAAATACATTTTTATAAGTAATCGCTCGGGTGATAATCATTTAACATGGAGGAAGATACATGAAGAGCCAATATGCTATGATAGCGTTACTAGCCATGCTTACAGCGATCGTCCTACTCAGCGGATGTACCAGCGGGCCGGCGACGAATGCGACAGCAAAACCGCCTGCCGAGTCAACAGCGCCAACAGCGCCAACGGTGAGGCCGACTGCAGTGCCAATGACTAACACCAGTGGTAATACAGTTCAGGCGGCGGACGCCAATGGTGTGACGCAGGACTCTGGGACGCTCAACGCGACGGCCACCCCAATTGCAACAAGCTCGGTGACTGCGGCCAATAACACTACTAATATGACTGACATCGCACAGCGTAACCACAACGAAGCCATTAAAGGGATGATCGTAAATAATACGAGGGGTACGAACGGCACTCGCAATATTGCCAACGTCAGTTCGTAATGGCCATCCTGGAAACGATACAAGCGGCCGGTGCCTATCCTTAGGCGTCTGGCCCGTTCAACCCGTCAAATTTTAAGTTATGCCCAGAATCTTCGGGTTCTGACATATTCTCGTTCCGCTCTCAGGATGTCTCGGTAGAAGTCCTCCTCGTCCTCGCGTTGCTTGCCGATGACTCGGGATGCGGATTCCGGGCCTAAGCCTCGGGATGCCAGGGCTATGATTGCGGTGCGTCCATGGGAAAGCACCAGGTTTCCGTTGCGGTATACTCTCTTCACTCGGGCCGTATCCTCCTCGGATAGTTTTTGCCCGTTGGAGGCCTTTTTCGCTAGGGCGGCCTCTTCCTTTTCCCAGGGCTTGAGGGCGGCGATCAGTCGGGAGCTGCAGACGGGGCAGACTGGGTGCTCTTCGACGTCTTTCACTTTCTTTTTCGAAGTGTATTTGTGGCAGCTTAGACAGGCCAGGATTACGTGGTCGTTCATAATCCGTTCCCGGAGCGCCAGGACGATCGACCGATCGGCGGTCTCGGGGGCCATCAACTCCCTGCCGCCGGTGAATCCCGCGTTGCCGATCGGGCTCAGCCTGCCGGCGGTCACCGTGATTTCTCCGCTGCGGATATCTTCCAGCACCTGCATGGCGTGCTTTATGTCGAGCTTGTCCTGCAGGATCTCGTTGATCGCCTCTTCATACATGGGCGTTCCTTCGAAGACATGAAGCAGCTTTTCCATGCTGATGCGTTCATAGTCGACGTTCCTGGAGAGGGCGCCGAACTTGCGGGCGATATGAACCATCTTCCACTTGAGCATCATCGTATTTTTAAGCGTCTTCTCGATGATCGGCTCCACGAAGATCGGCTGTATGCCGGAGAGCAGTTTAGCCACCTCTGACGCTCCGATGCGCTTCGGTAGTTCCAGCTTGATCCGGTACGGGTCGATCTCCATAGCTACGCCGCCGCCGAATCGGGACGCAAGCAGCGCGGTCACCACCCTTCCCAGCGTCTCGTTGACTTTGTGGCCGAAGCACGCGTTGAGGATGATGGTGCGCTCCTCTTCTTCGATGGAGATCAGGCGATCTCCAGGCACTGGATACCCTCCTTCCACCTGTTTTTTGATGTAGCGGACGAACCGTCTTGCGGTGGACTCGTCCGTGGGGTAAAGTCCTATTAGGTGACGTACGATTTCGTCTTCCGGAGCCTCGGCCATCTCCGCGATAGTGTGTCGGGCGGCGCCTACCTCTAGTGCCACTTCGAAAGGCACCGGAATCTCTTCTCCTGTCCATGAGGGTACTTCTCCCTGCGGGTTCTCGACCGGCTCTACCCGGACCCGATCCTCGGTCACCTCGACTATACGCCACATTTCGCCTTTGGCGATGAAGATCGCTCCCATCTCTGCAAAGTTGACTACGAATGCCTCGTCTAGCGTGCCGATCATCTTTCCGCTGATTACATCGAAGACATCGTACCGCCTTTCGTCCGGGATCATGGAGAGGTTTTCGTACATGTACGTTCTTGTTTTTACCCTCCTTCCGATCATCCCGTCCGGGCTCAGATAGACTAGGCGCTCCTCGGAGAGTTGTTTCAGCACGAGATCATACTCTTTGCGGGATAGTGCCTCGTATGGATACGCCTTTCTGACGGTCTCGAATACGTCGTCCCTGCTGATGTCACCGTACTCAAGGGCCATGGCACATACCTGATTGGCTAGGACATCATAGGACCTCCTGTACAGATCGACGCCCTCGATCTGCCCTGCGGAAGCGCGTCGGCATATGGCCCATGCTTCCGCCGAGTCGTCCTCATTGATGGTGATGATGGTGCCGCTTGAGGTTTCGCCGATCCGGTGGCCTGCCCTGCCTACCCGTTGCAGCAGTCTGGATACTTCACGCGGTGACATATACTGTATGACGTGGTCGATCTCGCCGATATCGATGCCTAGCTCCATCGATGAGGTGCACACCAGTGCGTTGACCCTTCCTTCCTTAAACGAGTCCTCGGCCTCTATTCTGGCCTCTCTGGATAGCGAGCCGTGATGCACGACGATGCTTTCGCCGAGCTTCCTGAACCTAGCGCCGATGGCTTCGGCGGATTGCCTGGTATTCACGAACATCAGGGTTGAGCGGTTCTCCCCTATGATCTCGATCATCGTCCGGATTTGGGCGGCGATATCCGGGTCGGTCAGCAGACGTTTCGAAAGCGGCCGGTCGGCCTCGACCGTCTCAGGCAGTGTAACATGGAAATCGAGCGACTTTGCCTGGGAGACCTCGACGATCCGCGCCTCCCGGTTCGTGCCTGCCAGGAACTTCGCCACCTCCCCGGGGCTTCCTACGGTGGCCGATAGGCCGATCCGTCGGAACTCTGAGTACCGTCCCAGTCTCTCCAGGGCTATGGACAGTTGGGTGCCTCTCTTGGATGATGCTAGCTCGTGCACTTCATCCACGATGACCATCGCAAGACCTCGGAGGTTTTGCCTCATGCGGCTGCCCATCAGCATGGCCTGGACCGTCTCTGGGGTGGTGATAAGGATGTCAGGCGGATTGACGGCCTGCTTTCTGCGCTCGTGCATGGTCGTGTCCCCGTGTCGTACGGAGATGCTTACCCCCAGGCGACCTGACCACCAGGCCAGCCGCTTCATCATATCCCTGTTTAGCGCCCGTAGTGGGGTAACGTACAGGACTTTGATCACTCCGGAGTTCTTGGCGTCCGTTCTCAGCAGCATGTCGAGGGCCGGCAGCAGGGCTGATTCGGTTTTGCCCGTGCCTGTGGGCGCTATTAACAGCACATGGTTTCCGCCGAGAATGACCGGGATCGAATTCTCTTGCGTCTCTGTCGGCTCCTTCATGCCCAGTTCGGAGAGCGCTTCCTGTATCCTGGCATCGAGAAGATTAAAAACGTTATCCATCCGTTCGAAATAATGAATGTCGCATAACATTTAGCCTTTCTGGTTTCGGATGAAGGCTCTACCGCGTGTCGATTCTATTTTCTGCGGCAGCAGAGGTTGGCAGTGGTCAGTAAGGATACCTGCAGTTCATGCTCTCGGGAAGCAATTTGATTGATATAATCCGCGGTCTCGGATACGGATGAGCATCCGCATTCTACTTCGGAAAGCAGTTTTGCCGCCTGGCTCCACATGGCACCCACATGACAGTACCCGTCTGCAGCGTAGGACAGCTCGTCGATGCCGATTTCGTTGCTGGCGTATTCGAGGAACTCCGCGTACAGATTGCGGAAGCATCCTCCCCCGGTTCCGGAACCTTCGATGGCGTCTCGTACTGTGCGACAAATGAATCCGAGGTCTTTGCCGTATTTCTCTTTCCAGTGATATATGCAGTTAGCCAAAAAATAGATGCCTCCGACGCCGTTGTTACGGACCGGGGAGTTGAGCATTTCCAGAGCGTTACGGCCGATCGCCCCCATGACCAGCGGCTTATCGACCGGGATTTCATCAAGGATATGATAGTCGAACCATCTATGCTTGGGCGGGAATGGCCTGTAGGCAGACGCTCGGGCGGTGGCCAGCTCGGAGAGGGACAAATCAACGAGTCCCTTCCTGGTATAGTCTGCGATGCGGGCGATTCCGGCGTCCTCGTCCACCCCTGTGGCCACGACGGAGTAGGCGCCAAAATGTGCTTTGCTATGCAGATACCGGAGATAGTAAGCGTCGACGTGCATCATGACCGGTTGTCCCGCCCGGATCTTGGACACCAGCAGTTCCTGGGCTTTAGTCGGGCTGGTCGACGTGGAGATCTTTAGGGAACATCCTAGGGTGTGGCTGATCCGGCTGTCAACTTCTAGTGTGCCGGTACGGCCGGTGACCAGTGGAAATTTTCCGTTTCCGCCATCGTGGAAGCTAAAGCCAAGGCCTTCCCCTATTCCGAAAAAGAAGGGCTCTGGAAAGTCGTGGCCGGCGTGGGCGAACAGGTCCCGCAGGGAGGAAGTATCGCTGTGTAAGCCCTTCTCGTGGGAGAAGTCCTCCAGGATGTATCTCATAGACATAGACTAAGCGTACTACACGTTAAATCTTGGCAAATCCTCCATGCGGTTACCGCCACGACATTGCGAATGAAGCTCATGCGCCTTTCAACCGATAAAAATATATAATTAATATATTTATTAGATATTTGCGTCAGGCCCAGCGGGCAGGACCCACAAAGTCTTTAAACTACTACCGATACAGCAACACGGACGGTGATTAATCCTTGTACATACCGCTCGCAGTCCATAAGAATGAACTGGTTGTCATCAACAACATGGATACATTCTCGCATTACTTCTGCCTGGCCAAGAAACAGAAGATGACCCCATTATCGTCTGAAACCGGGAGAAGCCACCATAACGAGGAGATAGAAGAAGAAGGAAGAGAATTCTTCGACGACGGCGTCGAAGTCACAACGACGGAAGATGATGATGACCTGTGAGATTGATCTAAAGATTACCACTCGGCTTACCAGGCTTCTTGGGAATACCACCCCTGTTGTGACTACAGTCAGTCCGTGTCCATCGCTTTCTTGATCCGGAATAGGAAGTTGAGTATCAGCGAGCCTAGGAAGATGGCGATCGATGCAGCCAGGAGAAAGCCTAGGGCCACATACTTCATGTGCATCAGTGCCGAAATGATGGCGCACAGGGTCAGCGCCCCGGCGATCGTAAGATAGGTAAGCTTTACCGTTTTCAGGTCCAGGTTTTTTATGTCCATATCTACCTCTGTAATATCCTAATGGCGAGGTGGGCGGCATTGTCGCCGTTATCGATGCCGACGCAGGCGACAGGTACACCTTTTGGCATCTGTACTATGGAAAGCAGTGCGTCCAGCCCGCCAAGCTTCGATGCCACAGGAACTCCGATTACTGGCTTGCTGGTTCTCGCGGCGACCACGCCCGGAAGCGCCGCGGCTAGGCCTGCGATGGCGATGAATACCTTCGCATCGCTGCCTTTGATGTAAGCGTCCAGCCCGTCGGGATTCCGGTGAGCGGAAAGCACCTGCAGGTCCCAGGAAACTCCATTTTTCGTCAGCACATCGATCGCCCTGTCGGCGATCTGACGGTCGGTTGCGGAACCGAGAATGAGTGCCACATCCACCATAGGTATCATGGTAAGAATGGGTTGATTGTTATAAAAAAGTTGGGTTAAACGTTGGGGATTATCGGGTTGATTATCAAATGCACCCGATCCGCTTGAAATATATAATGTGCGCCCATGCTCACACATTGGGCGCGTATTCCTTGAATTTCCGGTAGGACAAAAGCAGGTCTACCGGACGCCCTTGGCGCATTTCGTCGAGCACCCGGTTGAAGGCATCCTTATCCATCGCTTTGAGTCTGACAAGCTTCTTGATCTCTTCGCTGGTTAACACGGCCAAGCCTCGCATGACTTACTCTATACCACTTAGCAATAGCAATATCTTGAACATGGTACTTAAAGATTTTCCTAATTTTTCCAAAATTTGGAAATATATAAGGAGTTATTTGAAATTATTTTTTAAATATGCTGGCGGCAAACTCTAAATAAATTATAAAACATGTTTTATATATGAGAAGTCAGGATTTGAGAAAGGTCAGCCCCGAGATCGACCCGCTCAAACTCTCAATGGACTGGACCGTCACCGACCTAAATAAGCCGCAAATACTCGTCGAAGACGTCTGGGGCGACGCACTACCCGGAAGCTATCACCTGAAAGAACTATCCGATATGGCCGCCCGAGGAGTTTATGCCGCCGGCGGAAAGCCAGCCCTACACCATATCACGGATATGTGCGACGGGATCGCCCAAGGCAATGAAGGCATGAACTACTCACTACTGTCCCGAGAACTCATCTGCAACATGATCGAGGTCCACTGGAAGACCCAGCCCATGGACGCGATCGTCCTGCTATCTAGCTGCGACAAAGGAGTGCCCGGCCAACTCATGGCCGCTGCCAGAATGCATGAAACCGCATCCATACACATACCCGGAGGCACAATGATCGAGGGGCCCGGAATGTTCACCCTAGAAAGAGTGGGCACAATCTATGCACAACTCAAACGGGGCCGAATAGCACCGGACGAATTCAAATTTTTACAGCAGAGCGCCTGCCCCACCGAAGGCTGCTGTTCTTTTATGGGCACAGCGAATACCATGCAAGCCATGTCCGAAGCGATGGGCCTAGCCCTCCCCGGAACCGCATCCATGCCCGCGTTCGGAGCCAGCATCCGCCATAAAGCCACGGAAGCAGGAGAACGAGTGGTAGAGATGCTGGACGACAGACTGAAAACCCGGGACATCCTGACAAAAGAAGCCTTCGAAAACGCGATCATGACACACGCAGCGATCGGAGGCTCAACCAACGCGCTACTGCACCTCCCCGCCATATCCCGAGAAGTCAACATTACCATACCCCCCCGCCTATGGGACGAACTGAACCGAGAAATACCAATGTTGCTCGACGTACGCCCTAGCGGGAAGTTCCCAGCCATCCTTTACTGGTACGCAGGAGGAGTCCCCGGGATCATCCGAGAGATCAAATCCTGGCTGCACCTAGACGCCATGACTGTAACAGGAAAAACGATTGGAGAAAACCTCAAATCCCTAGAAAAAAAACACTATTTCGAACACGTGAGAAGATACCTAGAGAGCTACAAGATCAAAGCAGAGGACATCATCTACCCCGCCTCCCAGCCTATGGGAGAAGGCTCGCTCGCCATCCTAGAGGGAAACCTAGCGCCCGGCCACGCGGTCGTCAAATACTCTGCCGTGCCAAAAGAGATGTTTAACCACACCGGCCCCGCCCTCATCTTTGAGAACGAACTGAGCGCTAGGGACGCAATCCTAGCAGGAGACGTAGAGAAAGGCTCAGTCATCGTCATCCGCTATGCAGGACCCAAAGGATGCGGTATGCCAGAAATGTTCTACCCAACGGAAGCACTAGCATCCAGCGCCGATCTCTGCAAAACCACAGCGCTGATCACTGACGGCAGATTCTCAGGAGCCTCCCGAGGACCATGTGTAGGATACGTCTCTCCAGAAGCCATGGAAGGAGGGCCCATCGCCATCATAGAAAAAAACGACCTAATCCGAATCGATATTCCAAACAGAAAACTCAACCTTACAGGAACCAAAGGAAAAGAGAAAAAACCGGCCGAAATAAGCCAGATCATCGAAGAAAGACTCAAGAAATGGAAACCGCCCACACCAAAACACACCGGAGTTCTAGGACTGTACACCTCGTTAGCCACATCAGCCATGGAAGGCGGCTATATGCGCTACCGATAGCCGCCAACCAATAACGTGCATACAGGACATGCACGCTATCGGCGTCAACCTTTCTTTTGCTGCACAGTCAAAAAATTATAGGACTTCTCTACCCCATCCACTTGCAATATATCCTGGACCGCGCCCTCCAGCTTCTTCATGTTATCAGCGCTCACTTTAACAAAGAGGTCAAAGGGCTGCATCATCGTGTATATCTCGACGATGCTATCCATCTCAGCCAGAGCACTCAGCACGCTGCCCTCTCTGGTCATGTCAATACACAGACCTATAAACGAAATATACACTGGCAATCACACCGGATAGAATATTGTATTTGTGCAACTTAGTAGATAATACTTCTGAACCAGAAAATGTGCTGACTTTTCGTATTTTATGCTCGACGCGCTTAAACCGTTCCCGTGCCTACCCATATACAGAAAGGGAGACCGATGAGCAGCGCATCTTACGGTACGGAAAGGCCATTCGGCCGGTTTGCAGACCGGTTTCTTCGAAAAGCCGCTTATACCGTCCTGCGCAACAGGATCGTAGAAGCACTGCTGGTGTCATTGATCGCCATCGGTTTTCTGTTTACCGCTATTGTTGACGGCATTCTAAAGACCGGAGTCGAACGCAGGCTCATTAACAGCCTGAGGAAGATCTCCAGAGATCAATTGAACAGTCTGAGGAAAGCACAAATTCGACACATTTTTCGCAGAGAGTACGGCATGTCGAAGATCAAGATCCGACTGGCAGGCGGCTCATACTGGCTCTCGATCCCCTGTATCGTCGAAGGAAGGAAGAATAGAAAGCACATCAAATACATGGCCAAAATCATCAACGACACCAGCGAGCTTAAGCACCGATATATTACTATGCTTCGCAACATAGGCGGCTTCGCAGGCGCCAGCGCCATCCGCTTCGACGAGTATGCAGACGCCAAAGATATGGCCTGCTTTGAACGCAGCTGTCTCTCCCGGCTGCGCGAGCAGCAGATCAACGCCCCCGCAGTAGCCGGCATGCATCGGCTGAACGAGGACGATTACCTACTCGTGACAGAGTTTATCGATGGCATACCACTATCGAAAGCGAGCATAGGGCTGAAGGAGATCGACGAAATGCTCTCCATACTGAAGCGGATGCACGATAATGGGATCATACACGGCGATATCAAGCTAGACAACTTTCTGAGCGCCGAAGGCAAGATCTTTGTGGTGGACTGCCTGAAGATCGGCCATACCCCCCTAAACATCGCGCTGGCCTTCGACCTCGTCTGCGCCCTCTGCTCACTATGCATCAAGACACCCGTATCCAACGTCATGGAAGCGGCCCGACGATACTTCACCGAGGACGAACTCCTGAGAGCTGGCACCATGCTGGATACAGCTATCTCAAAAGTCGACATTGATCTTCCCCCCGGGAAGATCAACGAACTGCGCACAGAGCTTGGAAATCCACTATGAGACTCGCCACACCGGACATACCCTAGGTTCGCTGCAGTGATCATGCTGAGTTGCGATCCACCCTCGCCTTGAGTTAGGCAGACACGAAAACAGCGAACCCGACAAACCACACCCATACATGCGGCGCCAGCCGTCTATGTTCAAACTATCCTACTCGCTCCGAACAAAATCTGAGGCGCCACAATTTTACCATAAAAAAATTCGAGCCGGCCTCTCCAATGCTCTTGGGTTAACCCATAATCTTTATAGCAAAATTGGCAGCCCAAATCGGAAGATCGGCTATTCGGCTATGCATCGCCAGTAATTATTTAGGATAGCGATGCCTTGTAGTATGATGCCATGATCGATCTGAAACATGCAGCATACGTCATCCTTCACAATATCATGGTCGAAGCGGTCATTGTCATCATGATCGGATTGGTTTACGAGTTAACCAGGGGCCTGGACCGGGTTTTTCACACGAAGCTGAAGAGGGGCCTGATCGACAGGATACACCGGACCACTATGGACAATCTCAGCAGGCTGCGCAGAACCCAAATCAGATACATGTTCCGGACTACATACGGATTGAAGAAGATCAAAATACGGCTTGCCGGGGGCTCGTACTGGATGTCGATACCATGCATTGTGGAGGGGATAGATAAAAGGACAAATCGGCCGGCGAAATTTTTGGGTAAGATCATCAATGACCGAAGCGCGCTGCTACACCGTTACATGACAGTACTGCGCAACCTAGGCATCATGGCGGAGGGCGCAAGCCTGGAGTTCGACGACTATCAAGGCGCAGTAGACATGGTCGAATTCGAGCGCAACGCATTGATGCTGCTTCGGAACCGACATGTTAGCGTGCCGGAGGTGTTCGGCACCCACCGGCTCAACCACGACGACTACATCCTGGTTATGCAGTTCATCGAAGGCCGGCCGCTGTCAAAGGTAGAGTTGACCGATGACATCATCAGCCAACTCTTTTCCACCCTAAAGACAATGCATAATA
>Ga0187785_10000741_pt1 | contig 11692 bp, 13 predicted proteins | sample 0815_BV2_4_20_MG_FD_132466 | JGI IMG/M metagenome (GOLD analysis project Ga0187785, IMG submission 132466) | Tropical peat soil microbial communities from peatlands in Department of Meta, Colombia - 0815_BV2_4_20_MG | ecosystem: Environmental > Terrestrial > Soil > Wetlands > Peat | place...
CGACGAGATCGTGGCCGCCGATGGCGTCCGCGTCCGCGTCACGGACCTCGCCCCGGACGTCCGGCGTGCGCCCGTCGCCGGCATCGCCCCGACCGAGGACGACGGGGAGTGGCTCACCTACCGACCGGTCGCCCCCGGCCGCGTCCCGGAGCTCGTGGCCGGCCTCGTCGCCGCGGGCGGGCGGATCCACGCGGTCGAGCCCGGACGAGGCTCGCTCGAGGCGCGGTTCCTCGAGCTGGTCCGCGATGCCGGATCCGACGCCGGCGAGCCGCACACCGACCCGGGCGACGGGACGAGCCGGTGATCACCATCGCGCTCCTGACCGTCCGCGAGCTCGTCCGCCGCCGGATCGTCTGGTTGTTGGCCGTCCTGACCCTGGTCTCCGTCGCGCTGGTCGGCTTCGGCGTCGAGCGCCTGGTCTCGCTCGCTCGAGCGGACGGCGTCGAGGAGCTGGCCATCCGCGTCGGCGTCTCGCAGGTCCTGATCCTCATCGCGTTCATGTTCAGCTTCATCCTCGCGATGACCGCGGCGTTCCTCGGGGCCCCGGCGATCGGCGGCGACATCGAGTCAGGCGTCGCCCTCGCGCTCCTCGCCCGCCCGCTGCGGCGCACCGAGCTCCTCCTCGGACGCTGGCTCGGGCTCGCCGTGGTGGTCGTGGCCTACACGGTCGCCTCGGGGGCGCTGGCGATCCTCGTCGTCGACGTCATCGCCGGGTTCGGTCCGCCCCACCCGGAGCTCGCGCTGGCGTATCTCGCGGCGCAGGCGGTCGTGCTGATGACGTTGACCCTGGCACTCGGCTCGGTGCTGCCCGCGATCGGCGCCGGGGCGATCGCGGTGGTCGCGTTCGGGATCGGCTGGATCGCCGGGGTCCTCGCCTCGGTCGCGGCCGCGCTCGATCTGCCGTCGCTCGCCGGGATCGCCGAGGCCAGCCGCTGGATCCTGCCGAGCGATGGGCTGTGGCGCGGCGTGGTCTTCGGGCTGGAGCCCCCGGTCGCCGCGTTGGTCGCCCAGGGACGGAGCCTCGAGGGCCTCTCGGCCAACCCATTCTTCGCCTTCGAGGCGCCACCGCTCACGTTCGTGGCGTGGACGGTCGCCTGGTGCGCCATCGTCCTCGGGCTGGCGGCCTGGCGACTCGCCAAGCGCGACCTCTAGCGCGACCGCCCGCACGCTCCGGCGGCGCGCCCGCGCCTAGCCCCGATACCGGAAGCAGACCGGCAGGTGGTCGTCGACGAGCCCGACGCTCTGCATGAACGCGTAGACGATCGTCGAGCCCACGAACCGGAACCCCCGCCCCTTGAGGTCCTTCGAGAGGGCGTCCGAGGCCGGTGTCGTCGCCGGGATGGACCCGGCCCCGGCGTCGCGTGGCAGCCGGGATGGCGGCGGGGGCACCCGCGTGGCCAGGAACGCGTCGAACGACCCGAACTCGCGCGCGATCGCCAGGAACGCGGCGGCATTCCCGACCGTCGCATCGATCTTGGCGCCGTTGCGGACGATCCCCGCGTCGGCCATCAGTCGATCGCGGTCATCGGGGTCGAAGGCGGCCACCACGACGGGGTCGAATCCGCGGAACGCGTCCCGGAAGCCGTCGCGCTTGCGCAGGATCGTCGACCACGACAGCCCCGCCTGGAACGACTCGAGCGCGAGCCGCTCGAACAGCTCGATGTCGTCGTGGACCGGCGTGCCCCACTCGTCGTCGTGGTAGGCGACCATCAGCGGGTCGGGCGTCGCGCTCTCGGCGCCGGACCACCAGCATCGCGGCCGGTCGTCGAAGCGCATGGACTCGTCCTGGGCGGCGGCCACTACCGGATCGGCGAGGTGTCGAAGAGGGTGCTCCGCAGGCTCGGGTCGCCCGACGGACGCGCCGCGTTGAACACGGCGCGGAAGACGTCGCCGGAGACGCGCTTCGTGCCCTTCGAGCCGATGAGCACGACGCTGATGAGCCGCCCCGAGACACCCCGATCGCGCAGATCGATCGCCGTGAGCGTCCCGACGTTCGTGCGCGGGTCGGCCGCGAACCACGCGGAGAGCGTGCTCCGTCCGTAGGTCTTGGTCGCCCATGTCGAGTACGGGGCCCCGGCGTCGTAGGACGTGCCGTCGTCGCGCCGGTCCGAGGACCCGCGGAGGTAGCTGACGGGGGCGGCGAGTCGCTTGCCGGTGGCGGAGACGAAGGCCTTCTCGTTGTCCTCGTTGGCGCCGCCGCCGGTCGAGTGGTACAGGGTGTTGGCGACCGAGTTGCCGCTCCACAGCACGACATCGGCAGTGTCCGCGATCGCCGCGTCGGAGGACGCCTTCTCGACCCGCACGCCCTGGTAGACCTGCGCGCGCGTGTCGTCGTAGATATCGAAGTACGAGACGCCCGGTCGCAGCTTGCGGACGGCATACGAGCGCGAGGCGATGGCCTGGGCCCGGAGCGCCTCCGTCGGCCAGGTCGACGGCATCTCGGCCGGGACCACGCCGCGCAGGTAGTCCTCCATGGGCAGCGTGTCGACGACACTGACCTGGCCGCCGGTCTGGGTCGTCACCACGCGCACCGAGCCGCGATACAGGTCCCGCGAGCCGGGCTTGGACGTGACCTCGAAGCGAGACGTGTCGTCGATGCCGCGCAGGGCGAAGCGAGTGGCCGGGGCGGCCCGGCTGAGGAGCGACTCACCGGTCGGGGAGATGACCTTGATCCACCAGGTCGTCTTCGTCACGGCCCCGCCCGTGACGAACCGCGGCAGCACCGCGAGCCGGGCATCCGCCGGGAACGTCCCATCGATGCCGTCGATGGACCAGTCGGTCACGCGACCGGTGATCGACAGGGGATGGGCTGACGACGCGACATACCGATCCAGGACGAGCACGCGGATCTCGGAGGATGTCGCGAGCTCGGCCGGCCTGGTGCCCCGGTAGTAGTGCTCGAGGATCGTCGTCGCGTCCTGGCCGTCCAGCGCCCGCCCCCGCGCGCCGTACTGGGACATCCCCACCCCGTGGCCGTAGCCGCGCCCATAGAACGTGACCTTGGACGAGAGCGACGTCGGGCCGGCGGGGTCCGCGGCGAAGGCCGCCGGGACGACCACGACCATCCCGACCAGCGCGGCGACGAGCCCGAGCAGGAGCGAACGCGCCACCGGAACGAAGGTGGCGCGACGGTCGCGGGACGTGACAGGTGGTCGCAGCGCGACGTCGAGCAATGGGACTCCTCGAGCGGACATGTGCCGGAGGATGCCCTTGTGGTCCGGGGAACGACCATGACCCGACAGGACCATGACGGACCAACCAAAACGATCCGTCGCAAGGCTACCCTGTCGGGGTGGGTCAGCGCATCTACCTGGGACATGGCGCGAGCGGCACCGCCGCCAGCATGTCGCCGTTCGTGGACGGCCTGCGGGCGCGTGGCCTGACCGCCCAGGCCATCGACCTGCCCAAGCGCAAGGCCGAGGAGGCGATCCCGGCGTTCCGCGCGGTGGTCCCGTCCGAGACCGACGTCGTGGTCGGCGGGCACTCCTACGGAGGCCGGGTGGCGAGCCTGGCCGCCGCCGAGCCCGATGCGCCGTACGCGGCGCTCATCTGCTTCAGCTACCCGCTCCACCCGCCGGGCGCGCCTGAACGAACGGAGGCGCGCATCGCGCACTGGGCGAGCATCCGCTGCCCGGTGCTGCTGCTCTCCGGGGAGTCGGATCCGTTCGCGCGGATCGAGCTGTTACGGGCGGCCGTGCCGTTGCTCGCCGACGGGGAGCTCGTGACCTACCCGCGCCTCGGGCACACGCTCAAGCCGGTGCTCGACGACGTCCTCGACCGCGTCGCGGCGTTCCTCGAAGGGTTGCCGGCTTAGCGGCTCATGAGAGGTTCGCCTCCCTGCGCGGTTCTTGCCAGATGCTCGAGATATCAACCGTTGGCGCGGATGGCTGACCCGATGCGGATGGAGATGCATCGTCATGCACGGGATGGCACATCACCATGCTCCCGGGCGCATGCCCGTTGCATGACCATGCACATCGATCAGGTGAGCCGGGTGTCCTCCCCGCCCATCGCTCGCCCGGCCGAGCAGATGGCAGGACTCGCGCCGGGCGCACTCCCCGACTAGCGAGCGGCGATGACCTCGATCTCGACCCGGTAGTCGGCGGCGAGCGCCGTCACCCCGACCGTCGCGCGGGTCGGCGGCTCGGTGGGGAAGTACTCCCGGTAGACCTCGTTCATCGCGGCGAACTCGCCGAAGTCCTTCAGGTAGACCGTGGCCTTCACGACGTCGCGGTAGTCGAGCCCGACCGCCCGCAGCAACGCGCCGACGTTCTCGAGCATCTGGCGGGTCTCGGCCCGGATGCCGCCCGGGATGGCGCCGGAGGCGCCCGGTGCATCGCCCACCTGGCCGGCCAGGAAGACGAACCCATTGGCCTCGACGACCTTGCTGAACGGGAACGAGCTCGGCTCGATACCGGGCAGGTCCGGGACGGTCTTGGGCATGCGGGGTCCTCCTTGGTGGTGCGTGCCCAGCCTACAGCCGCCGGCGGATGGTCTTCAGCCGACGCTCGGCGGCCTAGAGCCGACGCTCGGCGGCCTCGACCGCCCTCCGGCACCACCAGGCCAGATCATCCGCGGCCGAGACGCCCGACCCGAGCGTCACGCCGTCGTCGGTGTCACGTCCCTTGCGCCAGCCGCGCAGGAGCAGCCCGACGACCATCGCGAGGTCCACCTGGGCCTCCCAGTCGCCGAGGATCGTCTCGAGCTCGTCGGTCTCGGTCGCCCCGTCCCAGGTGCTCCACCGGCTGAGTGCCGCCCGATAGTGGGCGAGGACCTCGTCCGGTGGGAGCGGCAGCTCGGCGCTGTTGGTCACGAGGAACCAGCCAAGCTCTACGGCGACGGGCCCCCGGAGCGTCATCTGCCAGTCGATCAGGGCGCCGTTCGTCGCGGCGTTGGCGAGCTTCAGGTCGCCGTGGAGCCCACGGACCGGGAGTCGCCCGAGCGCGTCGACGAGCGGGGCGGGGTCGGCGCCAAGGCCCTCGACGAGATCGAGCGCCTCACGCGGCGCGTGGCGCCCGAACCCCTCCCAACCGCGGAGGAAGATCGGCCCGACCGGGTTGCCATCCGTCGTGTAGCCCTCGGCCGATCGGCGGGTCAGCAGCGTCAACCGTTCGGGGAGCGGGCACCACGCCGGCTCGACCCCCTGGCGCGCCCAGCCGTCTTCGATCGCCGTGCTCCAGTGGCTCGCATGCAGGAGGCCGATCGACGAGAGCAGATGATCGAGGCCCTCGACGGTCAGGACGGTCCCATCGACCCGAGGCCAGGCGCCGAGCGTCGAGGTGAGGTCCTCCTGGAGGATGACGGCGGATCCATCGTCGCCGCACCCGGCGTCCAGGAACCCCCCGAAGAGCCCGGTCACGTGCCGGCCGAGCGGCGCGAACCAGCCGAGCAGCACCGACGGCAGGGTCGCTTCGCGGACTCCGTCGTCGAGCGTCGCTCGCACGATCCAGTCGACCGCCGGTGAGCTGCGCTTGAGGATCAGCCGCTGCCGGCCATCGAACCGCAGCACCTCCGAGAACGTCGAGCCGGACCAGCCGTCGGTCGCGAGCGGTCGTTCCTCGTCGAAGCCCCAGTCCTCGCGGAGCTCCTGCTCCGGCCGATCACGCCAGGTGGGTGCGCCTCGTTCGATCAGCAAGGAGCCGGGACGTCATCGGCGCCGTCCGGGCCGTCGTCGAGGTAGACCACGTGCGAGTCGGGGCAGTTGCGGGTCAGGACCACGACGAGTGGCTCGGTCGCGGACGCGTTCTCCTCGACATGGACCTCGCCGGCAGGGATGTAGACGAAGTCCCCGGCCGCGGCCTCGAACTCGTGCTCCAGGCCGGTGGGACCGAACGTATAGCGCGCCGAGCCGGAGAGGATGTAGATCGAGGTCTCGCATTCCCCGTGGTGGTGGATGCGGGTCTTGTCGCCCGGCGCGGTCGAGACGATGGCCGAATACAGCCGCTGGCTGCCGGTACGCGGCGCGGAGATCGCGATGGAGCGCTCCATGCCGGCGTGCTGGCCGGTGGAGGTGAGCCGATCGGCGGCGGAGATGCGGGTCGCCATGGCCGGATGATACGGGGCTACCATCGCCCGCATGCCCGTGCCGGACCTGCCCCGGTTCCGCCTCTTCGATGGTCCGTCTCCGTTCCATCGCGTGCCACGGTTCGCCGAGGCGCTCGGCGGACGGGTCGACCTGTGGGTCAAGCGCGAGGACCTGCTCCCGATCGCGTTCGGTGGCAACAAGCTGCGCAATCTCGAGTTCCTGGTGGGGGCGGCCCTCGCCGAGAGCGCCGACACGCTCGTCACCGTCGGGCGGCGCTGGTCGAACCACGCCCGGCTGACGGCCGCGGCCGGGGCGATGGCCGGGCTCGACGTCCACCTCGTGCTCTCCGGCCCGCCGACCGCTCCACCGAACCCGGGTGTCGTGCTCGATCGCCTCTTCGGGGCGACCGTCCACCTCACGGCCACGAGCGACCGGGCCGATCGCGAGGCGCTGCTCGATCGTGTCACCACCGAGCTTCGCGCGGCAGGCCGGCGTCCGTATGTCGTCGGCTTGGGCGGCAGCGGTCCCGTCGGCTCGTTCGGCCAGGTGCTGGCTGCCCTGGAGGTGGCCGCGCAGGCGGCCGCGGCCGGGGTCCGGCCCGCGCGCATCATCGTCCCGACCGCGACCGGCGGGACGCACGCCGGGCTCGTCGTCGGCTGCACGCTGGCCGGGCAGGGGACCTCGGTCATCGGGGTCGTCGTGTCGCCGCTCGAGCTCGACGGCCCGTCCGGGCTCCAGGCGAAGGTGGACGCGGTGGCCGGCCTCGTCGGGGCGACGGTCACTGACCCGTTGGAGCTCGATCCGAGCCAGCTCGGCGCCGGCTACGGCCGGCCCACCGAGGACGCCGCTGCGGCCACGACGCTCCTCGCCCGGACCGAGGGCATCCTCGTCGACCCGATCTACACGGCCAAGGCGCTGGCCGCGCTGATCGCCCGGGTGCGTGCCGGCGCGCTTGACGGCCAGGCCGTCGTGTTCTGGCACGCGGGCGGCACGCCGGGCCTCTTCGAACCGCTCGACCCCTGACCGGACTGCGCGGCGACGTCCCTCGCGCCCCTCCGTTCCCGTAGGCTGGTAAACGTTTGCAGGCCCATGGACCAGGGCAGGACGACGAGCCCGGCCAGGACACCGCGAGGAGGCGAACCACGATGTTCACGGCGACCAAGGACCTCATGCTGCCGGCGACCGTGACAGGCTCGTGGCCGCGCCCGCGCTGGTACGACAAGGGTCTGTGGGGCCGCCCACTCGACACGGCCCTCCTCGATGTCCACTTCCGCGAGCAGTTCCTCGACGCCCATTCGGTCGTCATCGCCGACCAGACCCGGGCCGGGCTCGACATCGTCACGAACGGCGACTACCACCTCGATGAGGACTTCGCGGGCCGCTCGTGGCACCACTACCCGCTCCAGCGCTGGAAGGGGCTCGAGCACGAGGAGCTCCAGTACGTCAAGTCACGCGACTCGCTGCTGGCGTTCCCGCCCGGCACCCTGATGAACGAGATCGAGACGACGTGGCGCTGGCCGCGCGTCGTCGGCAAGGTGGAGCACGACCCGCGGAACCCCCTCGAGTACGCGAAGCTCTGGCGCATCGCCCAGGCGCGTTCGGGCAAACCGGTCAAGTTCGGGACGTGCTCGTCGCAGGTGCTGTCGATCTTCCTCGACAGCCATACCTCGGCCTATGACATCGACGACAAGAAGCAGCTCATCTGGGACATGGCCACGGCCATGAACACCGAGCTCCGCCAGCTCGCGGCAGCCGGCGCCAAGGTCATCCAGGTCGAGGAGCCGACGATCCACTTCGCCGCGGCGTTCCACCCCGAGCAGAAGGAGATGCTCGACTTCCTGGTCGAGGCCTTCAACCACGAGGTCGAGGGGCTCGACGACGTCGAGGTCTGGATCCACACCTGCTGGGGCAACCCGAACATGCAGAAGGTCTATTCGGGCGAGTCGTACGCGAATTCCATCGAGACCTACCTCGAGCGCCTGAAGGGCGATGTCTGGACGGTCGAGATGACCGAGCGCGACTTCGCCGAGATCGACCTGTTCAAGCCGTTCGCGCGCAACCTGAAGAAGAAGGTCGCGGTCGGCGTCGTGAACCACCGGACGCTCCAGGCCGACATGGCGCCGGTGGTCGCCGGCCGGATCCGGAAGGCGCTGGACGTCATCCCCGCTGACAAGCTCATCCTCTCGAGCGACTGCGGGTTCGGCCGCCAGGGCTTCACCCGCACGATCGCGTTCTTCAAGACGACCGCCATCGCCCAGGCGCGCAACGTCGTGCTGAAGGAGCTGGGCCTCGAGGAGCGCTACGTGCCCGCGGCCGACCCGGCCCTCCAGACCGACGTCCTGCCCGACTTCGAGCCGCTGACCCACCTGCCGTCGCCCTGGTCGTAGGCGCATCAAGGAGGCCGCAGGCCAGGCCGGCATGAAGATCGGGATCGTCCGGGAGATCAACGCGCCCATCGAGGCGGTGTTCGCCTTCCTCGACAACCCCGAGAACGCGGTCGGGATCAATCCGCATGTGGTGCACATCGAGGTCATCGAACGGTCGCCTGATGGCCGCCAGATGGTGGATGCCCACCTCTCGAGCCCCGAAGGTCTCAGTTGGGCGCAGACGATCGATCAGGTGGTCCGCCAACCGCCGTCGAGACTCATGACGCGCGCCTGGACCTGGAAGGATGACCGACGCCATCGGTTCCTCGTCATCGAGACCGATCGCCACCTCTCATCGACCGGCGAGCGGACTCGGCTCGAGGTGACGATCGAAGGGAGCATCGACAAGCCGTTTCGCCACCCGTTGCGCGTCCTCCAGTCGTGGTTCCACCGCGGAACGGCTCAACGCGAATTCGAGCGCCAGTACGACATCGTGGTCGAACGCATCGAGCTCGCTGTACACGGGCGCTGACGACCCCTCGACCACGTGAGGGGCGATCACTTACCGGCGGACCGCCACGCATCGCGGAGCTTGATGCGGCCCGCGGTCTGGAGCACGGCCCCTGCATAGACGCGGGCGCCGATGGCGAACAGCACATAGATGAACGCGACGGTCAGGCCGATCGAGAGGGCCAGCTGCCAGGGTGGGATGGCGTCGAACGCGGCCCGCAACGGGACGACGAACGGGGCCATCGGCGGGATGAACGTCGCGATGGTCGCGACCGTCCCGTCCGGGTCGTTGAGGACGGCGAAGATCGCGACGAAGTAGCTCAGCATCGCGATCATCGTCACCGGCGTGGACGCGTTGGACGCCTCCTCCATGCGCGACGCCAGCGCCCCGAGGAAGCCGAGCGCGGTCGAGTACAGCGTGTAGCCCAGGATGAACCAGACCCCCAGCATCAGGACCGCGGTCGGCGTGGTCTCGGGCAGCACGAACCGGTCCGTGACCCTCGCGGCGATGAGCGCCGCGATCAGGAACACCGCGAGCTGGAATAGTCCGAGGACGCCGATCCCGAGGACCTTGCCCATCAGCAGGTCACGAGGCCGGACCGTGGACAGGACCACCTCGACGACGCGACTTTGCTTCTCCTCGACCACGCCGGTGAGCACCGTGTATCCGAAGGAGAAGATCCCGACGAGCACCAGCACCGCGCCGATATTCGCGAACAGGAACCGGGCCTTGTCAGCGTCGGACTGCGGATCGAGGGCGACCGCTGCGGGCGGTGTCTGGGCCGCGGCGAGGGCGGCGGGATCGACGCTGCTCAACAGGTCCTTCGAGCGGAGTGCGACGACGGCCGAGCCCACGATGCTCTGCAGGAACTGGTCGGTCTCCGCCTTGTAGATGACCTGGCCCGGCCCCGTGAGGTCGGCGGGCACGTCGATGACGGCCTCCACCTGGTCGTCGTGGAGTGCGGTCCGGGCCGCCTCCAGGCTCGGGTACTGGTGGAACTCGATCTGGCGGTCGGCGCCGGTCGCGATCGTGGTGATCGTGGTCTCGAGCGACGGTGGCGCGGGCTCGACCAGCCCGATCTTCGCGACGTCCGGACCACCGAAGACGATCGCCGGCAGGACGAACGAGCCGACCACGATGAGCGTCGTGAACAGGACGCTCAGGATGAATCCGCGACTCCGGCCGCGCTCGAGGATCTCGCGCCGGGCCACCAGGCGGATGCTGCGCCAGCGGCTCATGCGGCCACCCCCGCCGTCGCCGCCGGCGTCGTCTCCGTCGCCGGCGCGACGGCCTCCATGAACAGCTCGGACAGCTTGGGCGGCTGGTAGGCGAAGCGCCGGACGGTCCCGGCGCTCTTCGCCAGCGCGAGGAGCGCGTCGAGATCCACGTCGCGGTCGACGAGGAGCTTCACGCTGTCGCCGTCGCGCTCGATGACGGTCAGGTCCGGGCGGGCGGCCAGCCACGACCCGTTCGCGCCGACCACCTCGACCTCGAGGTGCTGGCGACCCGAGGCCGTCTTGAGCTCGTCGATGCCGCCCGAGGCGACGATGCGGCCGCGAGCGATGATCACGACGTCCTCGCAGACGTCCTCGACGAGGTCGAGCTGGTGGCTCGAGAACACGACGCCGACGCCGGCCGCGGAACGTTCGCGGATGACCTCGGTCATCGTGGTGATGCCGATGGGGTCGAGGCCCGAGAACGGCTCGTCGAGGACGAGCAGCTCGGGATCGTGGACGAGGGCCGTTGCGAGCTGGACGCGCTGCTGGTTGCCGTGCGAGAGCTCCTCGAGCTTCGACTTGACCCGGTCGCCGAGGCCCATCCGCTCCAGCCAACGCGCGGTGGCCGCGTCGGCGGCCTTGCCGGACATCCCGTGCTGCTGGGCGAAGTAGCTCAGCTGCTCGCCGACTCGCATCCGCGGGTACAGGCCACGCTGCTCGGGCATGTACCCGAACCGCAGTCGCGCGTCGCGGTCGACCGTCTTGCCTCCCCAGCGGACATCGCCGCGGTCCGGGGTGGCCAGGCCGAAGATGCAGCGCATCGTCGTGGTCTTGCCCGCCCCGTTGGGGCCGAGGAAGCCGACGATGCGGCCGGGCGTGGCGGTGAAGGAGGCCCCGTCGAGCGCCACGACCGATCCGTAGCGCTTGGCGAGGTCAACGATCTCGAGCATGGGTCGACTCCATGGAGTGGACGGAGGCCGTGATCGGCTTGGCGAGCAGGGCGTCCGCACCGAGCCGGCCGAAGGGTTCGAGCGAGAAGATCGCCTCGACCGGGAGGCCGAAGAACGCGGCGATCCGCAGGGCGAGGTGCAGGCTGGGAGCGTACTCGCCCCGCTCGATGTAGCCGATGGTCTGGTAGTGGATGCCGAGGGCTTCGGCGAGCTCTCCGCGGGAGATGCCGCGGTCGGCGCGCAGGAGTGGCAGCCGATTGTGGACGAGCTCCTTGTCCGGAGCCCGGGACGGACCCGCCACGATCAGGCCACGTCGTCGGCCGGCGCGTTCGGCTCGATCCAGGCGAGGGTCGCGAGCGGCAGGACCGGGACGTACACGCCGATCGCGATGAACCAGGAGGTGAGGGCCGACATCTCGACGGTGATCGGACCGACGAAGCTCAGGTAGACCGCGAGGGCGCCGACGCCGAGGATGATGACCGTCGTCAGAGCGCCGTACGCCGTGATGAGCGCCCGGTCGACCATGGCCCGCTGGCGCTCGTCGAACGAGTCGCGCTCGTCGAACCGGCCCTGGGCATACCCGACGATGGCCACCATGCCGATCACCGTCGCGCCGATGAGCA
>Ga0187785_10000742_pt1 | contig 11691 bp, 6 predicted proteins | sample 0815_BV2_4_20_MG_FD_132466 | JGI IMG/M metagenome (GOLD analysis project Ga0187785, IMG submission 132466) | Tropical peat soil microbial communities from peatlands in Department of Meta, Colombia - 0815_BV2_4_20_MG | ecosystem: Environmental > Terrestrial > Soil > Wetlands > Peat | place...
CAACGGCATCGACCTTGGTCGTCGTATGCAGAATGCGCAACTGTTTGCGCTCACGGCGCCGCTGATCACCACGTCCTCTGGGGCTAAAATGGGAAAAACGGCCGCGGGGGCCGTGTGGCTCAATGCCGATCTGGTGAGCCCCTACGACTATTGGCAATACTGGCGCAACACCGAGGACGGCGATGTCGTGCGCTTTCTTAAGTTATTCACGGTGCTGCCTCTCGGTGACATTGAACGTCTCGCGACACTCAAAGACAGCGAGATCAACGAAGCCAAGAAAGTGCTTGCCACCGAAGCAACAGCACTTGTGCATGGCCGCGCGGCCGCCGACCAAGCCGCGGAGACCGCACGGAAAACTTTCGAGGAAGGTGCGCCGGCGGAAACACTACCGACCGTCGCAATCGATAACGGCATCGGCATTCTCAATGCAGCAGTGGCGACGGGCGCCGTTACATCGACAAGTGAAGCCCGGCGCCAGATCAAAAGCGGTGGCATTCGGTTGAACGGCGCGGTCGTTGTTGACGAAAAGACGACACTAACGAATAGCAACGCAACGCCTGAAGGCGTCCACATTCTTTCGTTTGGAAAAAAACGCCATTTCCAGCTAAAACGGAAATAGCGCTGCTCACCGCGTCGGCGGCAGGAAATTGGGGTCGAATGTCCCCGGTGACGGGATGAATTTGCGCAACAGGCCGGGTGCTATAGCGCTAACCGGATTGACTGTTATGCGCGGGGCGCCGGGCGGGCCGACCGCTTCATAGTTGATGCCAAGCAAACCTTCCTTGTTGCCGCCGCCGAGGAACAGTCCGACAATTGGAATTTGCCCGAACATATTGTTGAGCCCGTAGAAGGGGACGAAGGTGCCACGGAGATGAACGTCATCGCGACTGTAGTCGATGTTGCCTTCAACCGTGGCACCAACGAGCGGCCCGCGCACAACGCCATCTCGAACCGACATCTTCCCGGGAAAGCGGGTAAAGTCGGCGCGCATCTCGCTGAAGTCAACTCCGCTCGCTCCGGCAGCGCCCGGCGCTCCCGACACCACCCTTTCGAGCGCAGGCTCTCCGCGCACCGCGAAGCGACGAATATAGAGCGTTCCAACCTGGGGCGTTTGTTCCTGGGTCGGCGGGTCCAGGGCTACCCACATTTGGCCACCAAACATGCGCGGATACATGTCTGTAAACCGGAACAGCGAACCGGCATCATCCGTTTCGAAATAAATAACCTGATGGTTGTCGCGCGCACGCACGCGAAGATCGCCGTTGAGTGGAGTATCGCGTCCGATTTTGCTTGTCATTGCAAAACTGCGGATGCGGCCACCGCGGCGGGACAATTTAAGATCAAGACCACGTAAAGTCTCGCCATTGTGGCCTGCAACAGTGCCGACCTTGATGTCGAGATCAAGGTCTTCCTGTTTTTGCCTGCCCTTGTCAGTTGAGGCCAAGGACGACTTCACGAAATTTCGCCCGTCATATACGTCGCCGCGCATGGCTACGCGCAGGGCACCGTCAGCGCCGCGATCGGCTTTCAGCGTCAGCTTGTCCCCGTCAGACAAGGCGAAAACGGGAAAGTTTGCCGACATAAGTTCATTTGCGGCGTCGAATTCGACCGAGCCGCGCACGGTCGCGCCTGAGCCGTCGATGCTTAGGTCATCGAAGCGGACCGCTTTATTCGTTTTCACCATTGTATAGGTCGCGCGCGCAGGCCTTCCGATAGGTTTCACCCAACCCGGCAAAAGATTGTCGATCTTCGCAGGCGTCAAATCGGCTTCCACGCTCATCCCATCGTCGCTTACGTTGTCGCCAACACGAGCGACGACTTTGATGGGTATAGCGCCGGTAACGGTCGAGCCGAGATCCATACCAAGGCGATGGCGGGCGGCTTCGTCGATCGTCGATTGCATGCGTAATTCGGCGCTGGCATCGCCTTTCTTCTTACGCAGGTCGATCGTTGCCGGCATGCCGTTGATTTTTACATCACCTTTGATTTGAAAGCCGTCGCTTGTTGCCGCGGCTTTAAGAATTGACGCCTCGACTTTTTGACCGAGCAACATTTTGTCCGCGGCAAAGTTCATGAGATCCGCGTTGATCGTATAGCTGGAAGCATCCTCCGGCATTGGTCGTGCGATCGCTAACTTGACGGCAACCTGAGCGGCAATCGTGCCTCGCGTCGATGCCGGATCAAGCGTAATGCCGACTTCATCGCGCATCCCCTCGCTTGACAGCAGTGCGGCAGCGGCCGGCATGCCCCCGTCAATACGGAAGCTCGCACGCGCCAGCGCTGGTTTGGGATGCGTATCGGGAACTTCGAACACACCTCCGGCGATGTTGAGCTTTCGCCCCGGCGCTGCCTCAACAGTACCACGGCCGAGGCTGACAACAGCGTTGCGGCCTACGATGCGCAGAGTGAGATCGGCGTCACGAATGGGCGGCAAACTTGCGATAGGACGCGCCGTTGTTCCGCTGGTCTCAATATCGACAGACAAGCCATCGTCCGGCATCGGCGGGCCATTGTGCTTGAAGTCTTCCAGGGGCGCGTTGCCGGCAACAACGACGCGTTCGACCATCCCTCCCGCGATATGCTCTTCGACCCACGCCCGCACTTCGGCGGCAGCAAAAAACGGCCAAAGCCGCTTCAGCGCCGACACAGGCATCCGCGTACCCGCAACGCCGAAGGCGACGTATGGCTCGGCACCCGAATAGTCCAGGCTTCCAGTGACAGCCATGCCGATGTTGTGCGAGGGACGCGTATCGATACGGCTGAGGTCGCCTTGCTCAAGCTCGATGCGCTTGCGGTTTGTATCGAGACGCGCTCGGACAGCCACGCGATTGATGGCTATCCCCTCATCGTCTGCCGTTGCGCCTGGCGCAAGAATGACAGGGTCAATCACCGAGTCGCCTCGCGTCACGTTGAGCAACCAGATTCCGTTTTGCTCCGGCGCGGTCTCCAGGGTCGCGCGCATCGTAAACTGATTGCCGCCCGATTGAATCTGAAATGGCACAATCAAGCTGCGCCGCCGCGCATCCCAATTGAACCGAAAATCGGCGTGATCGATATTGAGGTTAATTCTGTCGTACTGGCGATCGGCGACGGTTCCGGCGTCGGAGATGAGCTGGCCTTGTACTAGCTGCGGCGCGCCCTCGGGCGAAATCTCGGCGCGAATGCTTGCCGACAGCGGCAGGTCGACATCGAATTCACCGGTATTCATCCGCAGTGCCAGAAGAATATCGCGCGTGGAGACCTTCCGCGCTTCGATGCCCACCGCACGCATCCCATCGGTGAGCGGTCGCATTGCCGCGCTTAATGCCCAAGGACGTTCGATGTTATCGGATTCCAGCCGAAATACGACGCCGCCTTGCCGGGGCCGCGTCAGACTTACATTGATACCGTCAAACTTCCATTGCTTTCCGTTGCGTCGGTCGTCAACAACAAGATTTCCGTTTTTGAGACCAAGTTCGCGCAGATCGTGGCCGTCAAGACCGCTCTCACCCACTGCATCGATCCGCGCCATGATGGCCGCAAGATTTTGAAACTCTGCGTGCAAAACACCTTGAGGCGTGGCGTCAGAGCGCGCATCTGGAGAAGGCAAAGGAGCCACGGTTGGCGCCGTGGCTATTGGCCGCTTGTCAGCGCCAGCGAATACGGTAAGGCTGCCGTCAGGTTCAATTCGCACTGACATCTCGGCGCCAACCAGGTTGAGGCTTTGGGCACGCAGCCTCCCCATCAAGAGACTTTTGCCCGAAAGACCGACTTCGGCTTTTGGCGCACTCGCAACGACGGTCCCGTCGGCGTCGCGAACGACGATGTCCCGCAGGCGTAGTGAAGTACGGCCTCGTTCATCGCGTTCCAGTTGGGTACCTCCCACGGCCACGCTACGGTTGCCGCCGAAGTTCTCCTCGATTGCGGCCTTTAACCACGGGGTTGCTAAATTGAGTTCGATCGGGCCGCTGGATAGGCGCCACCACAGACCGAGCGCCGCAACGGTTACGGTCGCAACGCAGATTACCGACCCTAAGAACAGTCGTCGGACGAATCGCGAGCGAAGAAAATTGAGGCCCCCGCGGCGAAGTCCGCTCCAGCGCAAGAAACCCAGCCGATACGACATACGCCGGCGGCGCGGCGCACGACCCACGGCGACGGCGTGGGCGCGGTGTCCGTGCTCGTGCTCTGTCCCTGTCATGCGCTCGGTCGCGCCCTTCGCGTCTGACACAACATGCGTATTGTACTGGGACCCGGACCAATAATTGGGGGCAGCCTAAGGTCCATATCTGTGGAACCCGTTGCGCCCCTCTGACGCAAATGGCATGTGCGACATGACCGCTCGAAAACGACGAAAGGAAGGCACATGACGCGGGAGCTTGTTGCGGGTGCGAAGGCTCCGGCCTTCACCCTGCCGCGCGCCGGGGGCGGCAAAGTCTCGCTGAAAGACTTCAAGGGGGGAAACCTCGTCCTCTATTTCTATCCTAAGGCGGACACGCCTGGTTGCACCAAGGAAGCAATTGCATTCTCTCGATTGCGCGCTGAATTCGCCAAGGCCAATACCTCAATTCTCGGCGTGTCGGCCGACCCCGTGCCCGCACAGGACAAATTCAAATCTAAACATGGGCTCGCCATCACGCTCGGATCCGACGAAACTAAAGGGATGCTCATAGCTTATGGCGCCTGGGGCGAGAAATCGATGTATGGACGCAAATACCTGGGCGTCACGCGAAAGACCTTCCTGATCGATGCGGCCGGCCGCATCATTCGGATCTGGCCGAAAGCACGGGTGCCGGGACACGCCGAAGAGGTGTTGTCGGCCGCTCGTGGCCACTAATTCATAGCAATTGCTGGTGAATCATAGCCATAACCTAACGGGATTACGGCTTTCTTAACCATATCCGATTGATATCGACCTTGCTGGTTGCGGCCCGATCGTGGCCGAGCCCGGTGTGGAGCGTCGATGTCGCATTCGTCCCCTTCGTACTACCCCGCCGATCAACCCATCCGGCACGCGCATACACGGGCGCAATCCGCCGCAGCAATCTCTCAGCACCTGCACCGCAATAGGGATGGCTACACGCTTGCCCACGCGGGACACCAAATTCGTATTGGTCCGGTCGCGTTCTGGATCGTCGTCGGCACGCTTGTCATCATGGCGGTGTGGTCGATCGCGACTGGCAGTTATTTTGCATTTCGTGACAATGTCCTCACGCGGTTGATCGGCCGGCAGGCCGAATTGCAATTCGCCTATGAGGATCGCATTGCCGAATTGCGTGCGCAGGTCGACCGCATCATGAGCCGTCAATTGCTGGACCAGGAGCAGTTCGAGAAAAAACTCAATGCCCTGCTTCAGCGGCAAGCTACACTGGAGCAACGAACCTCCGCTCTCACTGGCGACCCGTCGACGACCAGCGCCATCAAACCCGCGCGCGTCGTGCCACCTCCGGCAAACACAGCCGAGAGGCCGATACGGCCGTCGCCAATCAGCGACACCGTGATTTTCGTTGCTCCGCCCGATCGGGAGGCCCGATTGCAATCGCGCGAATTGCCGGCGAGCGCGACACGTATTGCGGAACGCGAGACTGCCGCTGGCCTTAACGGCATGTTGGCACGGATCTCCCTTTCCCTCGATAAAGTCGAGCAGAGGCAGGCTGCGACGCTCACCGATCTCGAAGAGCGCATCGATACAAGAGCGCGTCGAATGCAAAGTGTGCTGGCCGACCTCGGAATTAATATCGGCCGCACGTCGACCACAGCACCCATGGGCGGACCTTTTGTCCCGTTAAGGCCGCCGCAATCTGGCGCCAGTGCTTTCGAACGCCAGCTTTACCGCATCAATGTCGCGCGCGCGCAAATCGACCGCTACACCCGCTCACTGGTCGCCGTGCCTGTCCGCAAGCCCGTCATTGGCGAAGTGGACATGAGTTCGCCATTTGGCATGCGCATGGACCCATTTTTAGGCCGGCCGGCCGTTCATACCGGTATTGATCTGCGCGGGGAAGTCGGTGAACCCGTGCGCGCAACAGCGACCGGCAACGTGACTATCGCCGGTCGTGAAGGCGGCTACGGGAATATGGTGGAAATCAATCACGGCAACGGTCTCGCCACCCGCTATGGCCATTTATCCGAGATCAACGTGAAGATCGGCCAGTTCGTGCGTATTGGCGAAATCGTCGGCAAGATCGGATCGACTGGCCGCTCCACCGGCCCGCACCTGCACTATGAGACGCGGATCAACGGCGAGGCAGTCGATCCGCAGAAATTCTTGCGCGCAGGACTAAGGCTCGGCGACGTATAAGTGGCACGGCACCCGGAAGGGGCGCGTGCTATTCCACATCCTCGACCTGTTCCGGCCCACCGCCGAAAGCTTTTTGGGCCAACGCCGCCTGCATGAACTCGTCCAGATCACCATCGAGCACCCCGGCAGTGTTTGAAGTGGAAATGCCGGTGCGCAAATCTTTGACCATCTGATATGGCTGGAGCACGTAGGAACGAATCTGGTGGCCCCACCCTATATCGGTCTTGGCGGCTTGTTCTGCCGCAGCCTTCTCTTCCCGCTTTTTCATCTCCACTTCAAAAAGTTTTGCACGCAACATGTCCCACGCCATGGCCCGATTGCGATGCTGGGAGCGATCGTTCTGACACTTAACGACGATGTTTGTCGGGATGTGCGTAAGACGAACCGCTGACTCAGTCTTGTTCACGTGCTGGCCGCCAGCGCCGCCCGATCGCATGACATCCGTACGCACATCGCTTTCCTTGATATCAATCTTGATACGGTCGTCCACCACCGGATAGACGGTAACGCTGGCGAAGGACGTGTGCCGGCGCGCGTTCGCGTCGAAGGGCGAAATGCGTACCAGGCGGTGCACACCATTTTCGCTCTTCAGCCATCCGTAGGCATTGTGACCTTTGACGATGACTGTCGCCGATTTGATGCCGGCGCCCTCGCCTTCAGTCTCCTCAATCCACTCGGCCTTATAGCCATGCGCCTCGGACCAGCGCACGTACATGCGCATGAGCATGCTCGCCCAGTCCTGGCTCTCGGTGCCGCCAGCGCCGGCGTGAACTTCAAGATAACAATCGTTGGCATCGGCCTCGCCCGAAAGCAGCGCTTCCAGCTCGCGCCGCGCCACTTCGATCTTAAGTCGCTTAAGCGCCCCTTCAGCGTCGGAAATGGTTTTGTCGTCCTTTTCCGTCTCACCAAGCTCGATCAAGGTGAGTTGATCCTCAAGTTCCTGCTCGATGCGGCCGATGGCTTTAAGCTGGTCATCAAGCGCATCGCGTTCGCGCATGACACGTTGCGCGCGCGCCTGATCGTTCCAAAGGTTGGGATCTTCTGACTCTTTATTCAGTTCGGCGAGGCGCCGTGTTGCTGTGTCGACATCAAAGATGCCTCCTCAGCAGCCGCACCGACTGCTTGATTTCCTCGACTAGATTCTGCGTTTCAGCGCGCATGTTGATTTCCATTGCCGCGTGAGTGGCGTTTTGATTCGGGTGACGTGGATCTAGCGACGCTAAAGCGCCGGCGCAACCGCCGTTCGTGAACGATCAATAAAGCCCGCCCGTGCCTGAGCGAACTGCACGATCGGCATCAGGGCTGACGCCGACACCCCAGGACCGTCCTCCCCCTTCGCTCCCATCGCCAACGACCGAGTAGTTGTCAGGCGGCGCAGTGCCGGGCTTGAAGGCTTCCAGAATTGCCCGCTCTGTCCCCGGACCGGCGCGCGTTCCGGTCTTTAAATCGACGCGGACGAGCTTGATGCCTGGCGGCACGCGGAACGGCACCGCCGGTTTATTGGCGAGTGCGACCTTGAGGAAGTCCTTCACAATCGGTGCAGAAAGATGGCCACCAGTCGCGCCGCGGCCAAGATGACGCGGTTTGTCGTAGCCCATATAGACACCGACCACGACGTCCGGCGTAAAGCCGATAAACCAGGCATCCTTTTCGTCATTGGTGGTGCCGGTCTTTCCGGCGACAGGTTTGCCAACCTCCTTTTGGAAGCCAGCTCCTGCCGCAGTACCCCTTTGGACAACACCTTCCATCATTGACGTGATCTGATAGGCGGTCATCGGATCAAGCACCTGTTGGCGCCGATCGACCAATGAAGGCTCGGGCTGATTCTCCCATTTCTTTCCGTCACAACCGATGCATTCCCGCTCGTCATGCTTGTAAACGGTGTGGCCATAGCGGTCCTGGATACGGTCGACCAATGTCGGCTTGATGCGCCGGCCGCCATTGTCGAACATCCCGTACGCGGTCGTCATGCGAAGCAGCGTTGTTTCGCCTGCACCAAGAGCGAATGAGAGGTAGGGCGGCAGGTCGTCATAAACTCCGAAGCGCTTGGCATATTCGGCAATCAACGGCATCCCGATATCCTGCGCTAGACGAACAGTCATCACGTTACGTGAGTGTTCGATGCCGTAGCGCAGCGTGGAAGGGCCGTTAAAACTACCTTCGTAGTTTTCAGGCCGCCAAACGCCAATACCAGGTCCCTGGTCTATCTCGAGCGGGGCGTCGAGAACGATGGTCGACGGTGTGTAGCCGTTGTCGAGCGCGGCGGCGTAGACGAAAGGTTTGAAAGACGATCCGGGCTGGCGTAACGCTTGAGTGGCGCGGTTGAACTGGCTCTGGTCGAAAGAGAATCCGCCAACCATGGCAAGTACGCGCCCGGTCCACGGATCTTCGACCACCATCGCACCCGACACTTCCGGAATCTGATGTAGGACGAACTGGCCCTCGGTTTTGCCAGGCTCCACATAGACAACGTCGCCGGCGTTCAAGATCTGGCCGACTTTGGCAACTGCCTTTCCACCGGTCTTGGCCCATTTCATACCTTCGAGCGGCAGATTTCCGATCGTACGCTCTTTGCTGACATAGCCCCCCGGTTCGCGGCCCGGCTGCAATCCAATGCGAGCCGATTGGTCGCTGACCTCAAGCACAACGGCCAATCGCCAAGGCGCCACGTCCGACAGGGCCTTCACATCGGCGAGTTTGAGCCCCCAGTCACTGCCAATATCGATCTTGGCAACCGGGCCACGCCAGCCTTGCGTTTCATCAAAACGGACCAGACCGTCGGTAAATACCTTGCGCGCTAGCACCTGCAACTTTGGGTCAAGCGAAGTGCGAACGGAGAGGCCACCCTCGTATAATTTCTTCTCGCCATATCGTTCATAAAGTTCGCGGCGAACTTCCTCGGCAAAATATTCGGCAGCGAAGACATGAGTGCCGTTGGATTTTGTCGTCACGCCAAGCGGCAAGCGCTTGGCCTGTTCGGCGTCTGCAGTCTTGACGAAGCCCGACTCGGCCATGCGGTCGATCACCCAATTGCGCCGCTCAAGGGCACGCTCACGTTGGCGGAACGGATGGTAGTTGCTCGGCGCCTTAGGTAGCGATGCGAGATAGGCGGCCTCTGGAATGGTGAGTTCGTTCACAGCCTTGTCGAAATACACCAAGGATGCCGCGGCTATGCCATACGCACCAAGGCCCAGATAGATTTCGTTCAAGTAAAGCTCGAGGATTTTGTCCTTGCTATAAGTGCGCTCGATCTTGAGTGCCAGCAGCGCTTCCTTGACCTTGCGCGCCATTGAAAGTTCGTTTGTCAGCAAGAAGTTCTTGGCAACCTGTTGCGTAATGGTTGAAGCGCCCTGCGGGCGCCGGCTCGATCCGTAATTCTGAAGATAGACGACGGCAGCGCGGGCTATGCCGGTGAAATCCAGTCCGCCATGCTCGTAAAAGTTCTTATCCTCGGCAGCCAAGAAGGCATTGATCACGAGCTTCGGTACGGCCTGGATCGGGATGTAGAGGCGGCGTTCGCGGGCATATTCCGCCACCAATGAGCCGTCTGCGGCATGCACCCGTGTCATTACGGGCGGCTCATAGTCCTGTAATTGCGAATAGTCCGGCAGGTCCTTGGAAAAATGCCAGAGTAATCCCGCGGCCGCGGCTACACCCACCACGAAAAGAATGGTGCCTGCCGCGAACAAAAAGCCAAAGAACCGTAGTAAGAGCCTCATGGTCGAAGTGTCCTGCCTTGCGCCCGGTTGTCGGCTTCATCCGCAGAAACAGCGAACCGCAAGACTGACAGGCATCTTAGTCCTGCCAGGTCACCGCCGTCATTAGCAAGCATCGCGGCGAAACCCCGTGTTTGCCCGGTTTTATGTTGAAACTGAGGCCGGTAGCCCATCAGTTACGCCCCCCGGCCCCGGCAACCCGCGGCGTAAAGAAGCTATCGACCGCCTGCGCCAGGGCCTGGGCCGTCCGCGCGCGCCAAGCCGCGGAGGTGAGCTGCTTGAGGTCGTCTTTTGTCGACATGTAGCCCAGTTCCACCAGCACCGATGGCACATCGGGTGCCAACAGAACCTTAAAGCCTGCCGACTTGAGCGGGTGTTTGTGCAGTCGCGCAGCGGCCTTGAGTTCACCGACCGCCGTACGGGCGAATTGCATGGAATACGTCTTGGTCTCTCGCTGTGCGAGATCGACGAGGATGTTGGCAACATCATCCGGCTCGGTGGTGAGATCGACGCCGGCAATCACGTCCGCTTTGTTTTCTGCCTCGGCGAGCCGCGCCGCTTCCGCGTCGGAAGCATTTTCCGAGAGGGTATAAACGGTCGCGCCTTCAGCCTGGCCCTCGTTGCGCGGCAAGGCGTCGGCATGCACCGAAATGAACAGAGCTGCGCTGCGCGAGCGTGCAAAACGTACCCGCTCACCAAGAGGTATGAACGTGTCGTCTGTGCGTGTCATCGCCACACGATATTTGCCGCTGGCCTCGAGCTTCTCGCGCAGTGTCTGCGCGAAAGCGAGGACGACATCCTTTTCAAGTTCTCCGCCCGAGCCTTTGGTGCCGTTGTCGATGCCGCCGTGACCGGGATCCAACACGATCAGCGGGCGCGGATCTCCATCAATTTTCGGCGGCATCTCGCTCGGCTTGGTGGGAGCGCTGTGTGCCGAGCGATTTTCGCGCGCGATATTGCGCATGAAGGCAGCGCGGTCGGTGGCTACGAGATCCAGCACCAGTCTCGCCGGCTGGTTTTCCGAAGCATCCAGCACGAAGGCCTTGTCGAGACGCACGGGTCCCTTGGTATCGAGAACGATGCGCGATCCGCCCTGCATGATGAGGCCGTAGCGGAATGCCTTCACCAGACCGCGCGCTTGCTCGCCTGCTTTGGCGGGAAGATTGAAGGTTATCTGCGGGAGATCGACGACCACACGATAGGGGTCCGCGAGTGTGAAGGCGGCAATATCGATCTTTCGGTTCAAATCGACCACGAAGCGGGTCTGCTTATCGTCTCCCCCAATACGCATGTCTGTCGCAACGACAGGCGACCCCATCGCCGCAGCTAACGCGCGCGCAGGTATGCCCTCGGCGGCGACAGCGGCTGAAGCGCAAGCCACCGTGCCGACTAGCGTGCTGACGAATGCAATCGCGCGGGCTGTCACGAATCCGGACCCTTTAACCCCTATTTTAGCGCATAAACGGGCGCATCGGTTAACGGAACTTAAGCAACAGGCCCATTTCGGTGCGCGGTGTGGCCGAACCGCAAAGCTTTGCTTGCCAGTAGTGGTTCCGCACCGTATGTAGGGTGTTGCTGATGGTTAGAGTTCCGGTTGTGCCGCGTTCGGGCCCCGGCCGCTTTAGGTCCTGTACCGCCCCCCTCGAGGAGGTCGGCGGACGGCCAAGCGAAACGAGCCGAAACCCTTGTGAAGGA
>Ga0187785_10000743_pt1 | contig 11665 bp, 8 predicted proteins | sample 0815_BV2_4_20_MG_FD_132466 | JGI IMG/M metagenome (GOLD analysis project Ga0187785, IMG submission 132466) | Tropical peat soil microbial communities from peatlands in Department of Meta, Colombia - 0815_BV2_4_20_MG | ecosystem: Environmental > Terrestrial > Soil > Wetlands > Peat | place...
CCGGCTATTCTTAATACACCGTCATTAAGCTCCACGCTTATATTGTCCTTATTCATTCCAGGGAGTTCAGCCTTAACTACTACAGCATCCTCCTGCTCGAAAATATCCACCGCCGGAGACAGTTCCTCGTCTGCAAATCCCATTCTCGGCCACATCGAAGGAAACATGGAAAAAGGTCTCCTGAAAAAATCCTCCATCATGCGCTCCATATCCGAGAAGGGCGACAGCATCCTGGGCATTTCACGCTTCACAAGCTCTGTCGGTTTCTTCTTTTCCATGGACTTCCTCCTATCTCTCTCCGAATGATTCATAAGCAGCGCAGCTCCGTTTAGTTCATGTTACGCCTTTTAAAGCCGGAAATGGCATCAGACAAAATCCAATTTTCATGTCGCCGCCAGACCAATTTTTTTGTAAGATTTTGTCCTACACTTCTAATCCACCAGCCGATTCTGGATCGAGTAATGTGTAAGCTCGGCATTGTTCTTCATCCCCATCTTTTCAAGTATCCTCGATCGATAAGTGCTGATCGTCTTGACGCTCAAGGATAGCTCGTCTGCAATTTCCTTGACGGTTTTGCCGGATGCAATACAGCACATAACCTGATATTCGCGGTCTGAAAGCAGTTCATGCGGTGGCCTGACGGCATCGGCCTCAAGCCCGAATGCGAGTTTTTCAGCGAGATTATGGCTGATATATTTTTTGCCCGAATATACCTTGCGAATGGCAGTTATAAGGTCATTTGGAGCGCTCTCTTTCGTCAAATAGCCGTCAGCTCCGGCCCTCAATACTCTTAGCGCGTACTGGTCTTCAGGATACATGCTCAACACAAGGACCGGCAATTTCGGTTTGAAGCTTTTCAGCTCCTTAAGGATATCCAGCCCGCTTCTGCCCGGCATGGCTATATCAAGAACAACAACATCGAACTCATCCTTCCATATCTTGTCGAGCACTTCCTGGCCGTTGGTCGCTTCTGCTGCAACAACCATATCGCTAGTATCCGTCAGTATCTGTTTAAGCCCTTCCCGCACAATTGTATGGTCATCTGCAATGAGAATTTTTATCATGAGCAAAGGCTCCTCCCGCTCAGATTAGTACTAGCACGTAGCTCTTCAACTCATTCTAACCACGTATTATGAGGGAATCAAGGAAGTATCAGAAAATATGTTGCAGAAAACTATTTCCACCTGCAAAATTGTGCAAACTCTGTGGAAGACCATAGTGATACAAGCAAAATTGCAATCGAACGTGCAGCGGTTAACTTAATGTTATGCCTATTTCGGACAGATTTGCGATAGCGTTTTTATTGCCCTGTGCGGCAGACTTCCTGAACCATTCAACCGCAGCCTTTAAGTCCTGCTGGACGCCTTGCCCATTTTTGTACATCTCCCCGACCCGGCACTGCGCGTCAGCATCGCCCTGCTCCGCAGCCTTAAGATAATAGCTGAATGCGGCAAGCCTGTTCTTTGCGATACCATCTCCGAAATAATACCGCTCGCCGACATTAAATTGCGCCGCTGCAACGCCCTGATCTGCGGCCTTTAAAAACCACTTAAAGGCTTCCGCTGCGTCTTTCCTTATGCCATCTCCTTTTGCGTTCATGATGCCCAGATTGAATTGAGCTGCAGCGTGGCCCTGTTCGGCCGCCATGCTAAACAGACGCGCAGCCTCTCTTCGATTCATGTCCACTCCGCGGCCCTCATAATGCATCACGCCAAGTTCGAACTGAACCGCCGGTCCACCCGATTCTGCAGCAAATTTATACCATTTGAGCGCCTGCTGTTTATCCTTTCGAACACCCTCGCCCGCACTGTATTTTGAGGCAAGCTTAAAAGCGGCATCGGCACTGCCCTGATCGGCGGCATAACGATACCACCGAGCTGATTCAATCAGGTTCTTCTTCCCGGCCTCGCCCTGCTCATACATCCTGGCCACCCTAATCTGTGCCCCAACGTTCTCTGATTCCGCAGCCTTGAGATACCATTGCAGAGCGCGCGACTTGTCAATTGCTGTGCCGTCTCCCTCGTCATAGCTGCGAGCAACCCTGAACTGGGCATCGGAGTTGCCATATTCCGCTGACTTAATGAGCCAGTCAGATGACCCTTTCCTGTCTGCCGGCACGCCCTCGCCCGCTGCAAGCATAATGCCGCACCTGTAGGCAGCATCTGCACTCCCCTGCTTTGCGGCCATCAGAAACCATTTATAAGCCTCCTGTTTATCAGCAGATACACCATCTCCCCTGTAATATTTGTCGCCTACCCTGAATTGAGCGTCTTTGTCACCCTGCGCGGCAGCCTTAAGGTACCACTGCATAGCCTTCGCCCTGTTGTCCGCAATCGGCGTCCGGCTGTCAAACATAATGCCAAGGTTGTATTGAGCAGACGCATCCCCATGCTCGGCAGCCCTCAGAAACCACTTCTCGGCTTCTACACTGCTGGCTGGCATACCATCAGCCGTATAATGCATCAGCCCAAGCCTGAACATGGCCTCGACGTCTCCGCCTTCGGCAGCCCTGGCAAACCACTTTGCCGCCTCTGCCCTGTCATTTCTTCCGCCGGACCTATCCCTATAAAGAACTCCCATCATATATTGTGCTGAGGCATTGCCCTTATTGGCTGAAGTCAAATACCATTTAGCGGCCTCGTTCCGGTCCTTCCTGATCCCTTCGCCAAAGTAGTATTTATCTCCAACAGACTTCTGAGCAGATACAATATCTTTTTTTGCTGCCTTTAGAAACCACTTGAATGCCTCGGCCTTGTCCTTTGCCACGCCCTCACCTGCATCATATAAATAGCCGATAGCATACATAGCCTGCGCATGCCCCTGTGCCGCAGCCTTGCGGTACCATGCTAACGCATCCTGAAGATTCCTTCCTGCCGATTCGCCTTTATAGTTCATAACTCCAAGCATGAATTGGGCATCGGCATCACCATGTTCCGCAGCTTTCCGATACCAATTCATTGCCACCGCCTTATTCTCACTTACTCCATCTCCACGATAGAAGCGGTTGCCGAGATTATACTCGGCTAAGGCATAGCCATTTTCTGCTGCTTTGACGAGCCATTTATGCCCTTCCGCCTTATCCACCGTAGCCGTTTCACCCTCCATGTACATTGTGGACAGCCTGAACTGCGCCTGGGCCAGGCCGGACTCTGCTGCCTTCCTATACCAGTCAAAAGCCTGCGAGCGATTTTCAGCGATGCCATCCCCTTTTTCGAGCAAAGCGCCGAAATTGTATTGAGCCTCTGCCATCCCCTGATGTGCAGCCTTTCCATACCACCGGGCAGCTTCAGCAGTGTCACGCCTGACCCCCTCGCCCCGATAATACATATTGCCGAGTAAATACTCGGCTGCAGCCAGATTTTGTTCAGCTGCCTTTCGGTACCATTTCACAGCTTCCATTCTATCTGCCTTTATCCCGTCCCCCTTGTAATAGGCGTTCCCGAGATTGAACTGTGCGAGGTCTATTCCCCGCTCGGCAGCTTTGCGATACCATGACAGCGCCTGGCGGCGGCTCTGACCTACACCAAGCCCCTTATCTAATAAAAAACCGAGATTGTATTGAGCCGCTGCATCGTCCTGCATGGCCAGCGACCGAAATTCCCTATAGGCCTTGGTATAATTCTTCGCATTATATGCTTCCATTGCAGCCTCGAAATCGGCATATGCCGGCGAAAATACAGCCGCACCTACAAAAAGTATTAATAAAATCAGGATATGCACTTGATGCCTCATTTGCTCTCAAATATAGATAATAATAAGGTGTTGCTCGTCGAGGGACATCATCAATTATACACTTTACGAAAAGAGTTGTGAAAATTATTTCACGACAAAACAGTACTGTATGCCTCATACGAGACCAAGTGAATGTCATGCCGGATTTCTATATGACTAAGTGGTTGAGCGAGTATTGAAGGGGGTATACATTGCAGATTATTGACAAAACAGTCGAGTTTCGGGTTTAATGTAAATCTATCTTTTCGAATAGGCGCGTAGCTCAGTGGGAGAGCGCTACCTTGACACGGTAGAGGTCAGGGGTTCGAAACCCCTCGTGCCTACCATATCCTTTCACAAGAATCGGATTATAATTGTTATCAGATGCTTGTATTTGGAAATTCAAACGCAAGCAATAATCTCATGCGGCTACTTAGCGCCAGGTTGGGAATTGATCTGTCCTACGGTTTCGCCTCCGTGACCGTCCGATACTTTGACCTTTACCGGGAGGGCCTTACCATAGTCTTCTTTTTCAAAATGCCATCGTATATTTCCATTTTGATCTACAGTCATTCCTTTTGGAGCATCTACCAAAGAATAGGAAAGTGTATCTCCGTCCGGATCAGAAGCTAATACCTTGTAGATCAGATCTGAATCGTCCAACGATATCTGTTTTATTTCAGAGATTCTGGGCGTCGTATTCATAACCTCGGATACAAAAACTCCCGGTTCGCCGTCCACTTTCCCGTCAAAAGGCGTGACCTTAACAGATAGGCGATCTCCGCGCTTGAGTCCAACCACTTTATCGTCATTGCCGGCAGGTTGCCCATTCTTAGTCCACTCGTACCTAAAAGTGATTGCATTTCTTTGACCTTTTACCGATGGTATTACTTTAATAATGTCATCGCCTCCGGCGTTTTCGATAGATAACTTTGCCCCCGTCAAAACTGGCTGAGACGCGGGATCGCCCTGGACAGCTGCCTCATTTATTGCAGCCGGCTGAGCAGAGATGTCATGAATATCTGCACTCGATCCGGTATTAGCGACCTGGTGGCGTTCTGACGGGCGCAGATAGTATGCAGTGGCTGCCGCCATAGCAATAAACAAAATCAGCATTAAAATATTCTTTTTAGACATTCTTAATATAAATAAAGACCTGTCAAATTCGCTCTCTCATCCGGGCTAGCAGAACGTTGGGCCTGTATTTCTATCTGATGCTTATAGGGCATTGATGGAGGAGAGGTCACTCCGGAAGATGATCCTGAAGCAACGGCGTTTCCGGAGTCCAGATCATTTCCACTGAGATTGGAGTTGCCTGGAACAGTAGAAACAATCTTTACAAATACATCAAAGTTAGCCTTAGAAGCAGTGCCTTGCAGCGTTATACGAAAGTCGCTCGTATTAGCCACATCCAGAGATGAACTGCTGCAGCCCCAATCTGCGGTCGCCAATAATAATTTGTTATTGAAACAGGCATCAGTAACATTTGGGAAAAATGAGTTATTATAGTTGCCTAAAGCACTCAACTGTGTACCAGCTATTACCCTCGCAACTATTTCTTTTGTACTAAACTCAGCTCCACCAAAGGCTGCCTCGTGGGCCGTATGATATTGCCTTGTCAAGCTGGAAACCGTAGTTCCGCGAGTGATTAAGTATAGCACAGCGACGGCTATAGCGAGAGAAATAACCATCATCAGCAAAGCCGTTACCAATGCTACGCCTTTTTCTTCCTTATGATAACAATACATGGCCATTTTCCCCTATTGCAGATTTTTGGGCGTTACCACCATTGTGATAACCTTCCATCTATAGTTCTGAAAGTTGGCGATTGCTGCCAAATCAAAGTTCCTGCCGCCGTAGGTATCTCCGACTCTGACACTAGTTCCGCCGCCCGTAAAGTCAGAAAAAGTGAATGACGGGTCCATCCTTCCTTCGTGCAATAAAATATATACCCTGACCTCTTTAACCATTTTTCTTATCTGCTCCGGGCCATAAGTTGCTGCGGGCAGGCTGGCTAGCCACTGATCGATAACATTGTCAGTATTAGTGTCCAGGCCGAATGAAACCTGAAAATCAGCCACGCAATCGATTACGGGGAATGCCGTCAGCGAGCCGCCGTTATGGTTCACCGTGTACTTGGTAAGCACACCGGTTCCCGCAGCGCAGGTCGAAGGAATGCTGTTTAAGGAGATAAAATAGTCAGCGCGGTTAAATGGCATCCTGACAGGAGAAGCGTTGTCGATGCCGTAGACCATGTAGCTCTGTGCCGGCTCTGTAGCATCGCCGGGATGCTCCATCGGCGGCGGAGAAAAGTTAGTATTTAGTGGTTCGGTATAACCTATAGAAAAGGCTGTACCATACATATGAAGCTGCCTGAATGTTTCGGCAGATCTCATCTCAAGTACTATTACCCCCTGTCCGATTTGAGGCCTGTCACTTCCCAACCCTGTAAGTCCGTCAATTGTGCCTTGTACAGGTTTATTGGATACCATTGTCCATCTTTGAGACTGATCGTTCATGGCAACATTGGCAGCTCTGATTACGAAATATGACGATCCTAAAACATTAACGCCGACCTGATCACCCGAAAACGCGCGCGGTACCCCTCCCCATGGTGCATTAACTTCATTAAAGTTATTGGCCGGATCAGCAGCGGGATTTACCTGTGCCTCGGAATAGACAATTCCGCTGACAGAAGGTACAGACCAAGGCAATCCGTATCCTGCATGCTCGATGTCGGATCTTAACATCTCAAGACCCGGCAGATTTTCAAGTTGTGTTTCAGCTATCCTGCCCTGCTGCTTCGATTGCCCGAGTATACTGGTGAACATGCTTGCGCTGACAGCGATGGCAAAAACCAAAATAGCCATCACCACCAAAAGTTCTATAAGGCTGAAACCTCTCTCATTAAACGAAAAATTCCTTGTCTTTCGATGATTCATGTCATGTCTCATTGGTTTATTCACCTAATCCGTAGCTAATTTCGTAATAAGTGTTGAAATCCCATGCTGATATCGCCTGCCAGTCGGGGGTATACCTGCGACATTGCCGCCCTTGTAATTCCAACCTACCCACACTTCTGCCAGAAAGGCATTGCTGTTTGCTCCCTGCTGCGTAATGCGCCAGCACATGGAGTAATCCCTGCGCACACCCTTTGAATCCCTAAGGATGAACCCCGGCTGACAACTAGCGGCAGCCGATGTCATGGCTGCAAGCTGATTCCTGGTGCGGCTTTTCAGGCTCGGCCATGTACTAAGCGCATTCCCGTTGATGTCTGTAAGCTGAAGAGTACCGTTAATCCTCTCATCGGCGATCTTGACAGCTTCATCGCGCAACAGGTTGCCCATATTGGCATCAATCGCCATAACAGCCACATTGGCCATGGCGAGCATTCCTATGATGCTGATAACCATAGCTATCATCACTTCAACTAGAGTAAATCCACTGTTATTTCGCAATACAGTTAATAACCGCACACCCACCTCCCAGCAGTTTGCCCATTGACACCCTGGACTGACTGACAACCAGGCAGTTGTAATCCGGGTTGGCATTTGAATTCACGCAGATTACTTCGGTCTCTCCCGGGTTAAAGCTCGCAATGATGCCCCTGGAATCGAAATTAATAGACACTGGGATACCAATGCTGCTAGTAAGCGGGTAAGCCAAATTTTTGGTCATGATAACAGTGTCATTTCCCGTATTTGCATTGCCGTCTCCAAAGGCAGCTGGGTCTGTGTCGGCAATTACCGTGTACGATGTGCCGGCGGCGCCGATTTGAAAGAAATGCATCCTGTTTCTGGTCAGCGCACCCGCGCGTGAGCTCATGATATCAGCGTATAACCCCTTTATTTCAGATTCAACGTTATACTTTGTATTCCAGTCAACAAAAACCAAGGTCGCAATGCTCAACAGAAGCACGATAATTACTAAAACTATAAGTAATTCCGTCAGCGTAAAACCACTCTCGTTGGACAATGTTCTCATTACCGCTCCTTGATATGCATGAACTTCTTAACAGCATTCGGCGGTGAAGCAACACTGGCAGGGCCCGGTGCGCCACCGGCAAAGGACCCGCTTCTGCGGCCGCTCCCGAAGGTATCGGCCAATCTTCTTTCTTCTATGCTGCCGGTCGTTGACTGGACCAATACTTCACCAATAAGTGATGAAGATGATAATTGCCCGCCCGTATTATATTTAACGCCCCATATAAACGACCGCCCCTCGAGGGCGCACACATCTGTTGAAGGCTCATATGTAATGAAGAACACAGCACCAGATGTTGCAGCTACTGGATCAGAAATAACCCTTTCAGCCTTGTAAGTAGTTGACGAAGCTTCCAGGCCGATCTTCCACCCTGTAGCCGTATCACCAACACCGCCTATCGTCGTTGTCTGATTTACCAAGCTGCTTTCGCTAACAGATGTCGTGCATGCAGGATTGAGCTTGTTAAACACAGAGTCATAGCAGGGCTCTTTGACACCATACAACGATCGCAAACCGTCCGCATCATCGATATTCGTCCCCACTTTGTAGAAATACCTGCCGGTGCCAAAATACAGCCAGAATTTGCCGCTATTCAGGGCAGTTCTATCCTGAAGCTTGGCAATTCCGGATGTTACCGGCCCGATGTTATCAATCACTGTACTCAATGACCAGCTATTTGGATCGGTACTCTCATTAGTGACCAGCCTAAGAACACCGCCTTTAGTCCAAGTGCCCGTTGCAGTATCCTTTTTGGTATATCCGAAATATAGAACATCATCCTGATTATTACCGGGCGCCGACGGGTTCCATCTGTCAGGATCACTGCCTGCATTAGTCAGCGATCCGGCAAATGCCCTGGCAATACCGGTGTCTATCGTCCTCAGAAGGGTCCCTGTCTTGAGATCAAGGATAAAGAGTTTCAGATTCTGTTTAGATGTCCCAAGAAACTGATTGCCTGACAGAGGACCTGTTGGACCGGATGCCAAAACTACAAACCATCTGCCATTATTATATTTGCTGCCTACCCGCATGAACGCCGGGCCGGGTGACGAATATCCCAGCTCTGGGTGTGAAAACTCCCATAGCAGAACCGGATTGTTCTGATCAGTAATTTTCAGAGCAAAATATGATGACAGGCCAAGCGCTTTTGTGGCATCAGCCGGGTCCCACATCGGAGCTTTTACACATTCTGTAACAGAACTGCAAGCGTCACCAGGATTCTTGGAAGCCCCGCCAAACCCCATGCCGCCAACAAGCACCGTTTCCCAGCTGGACGAGACTAAATTCTGCGAGGATCGATTGATACATGTTTGTTTAGGGCAATCATAGTATAGACCACTTGTGCAGGTCGCAGTTGCCGGCACGCACAATGTGCTCAAATCACTACTTTGATATGTAGGTATGGTTATGCTTACATCGTTTAGAACCGGACTCAGATTGACATAGAACAAGTGGTTATAGTTAGGGTCTGTCAGATATGTCAAATACGGCAACACATTCTTAGGTATAAAAGCCCATTGTTCGGCACCCATGTTGGAACCTGTAAGCTGTGCTTTTTCACTTTGCCCCTGCCCCGTCCATTTTTCTTTCAGCAGGCCCAAATTGAATGCGTGCAGCATGCCGTCATTTGCACCGACATAGACCATTCCCCTGCCCTTATAATTCTGAGAACCTTCGAACAATGCATACGTAGAGTCGGCATATCCTGCGGGAGAGTCGAGGTGATAGTTATCCAGGGGCGTTGCTGCAGCAATCCGCGGAGTTGATGAGATTATGTCTCCCAGTTTCCAGACCTTCTCCGATGATCCATTAATTGCAACAGTCCTGTCTCGATACAGAGGTGGCTGACTGACGTCATTCCTGTCAAGACCGCGAATATAGTTTATGATGTATCCGGATTCAGTACTGCTTGGAGCCTGCAGATAAGATTGAAGCGTTGCAGCACTTGCGCCGGAAAAAGGTATCAGCGTACTGCCGGTTATGGAAGTGTAAATTGTTCTATCCGCGTAATCACGCTGCCACAGGAGTTTGCCTGCCTGCCACAAGCTCTTCAATTGTTCAAAATCTACTGTAGTTAAACTGCTGGTGTCTCTCGATCCGTTTCCGGCATCGTTCCATAGATGAACTCTCGCCCTCTGCTCCGTCGTGTCATAAAAGAATTCGGCTATGCGATCGTTGGAAAGGTTAAGTATATGGTCCTGAACGGTATCCTCTCTTATGGAAGGGTTTCTCAAATAAGGATCCAGATAGTACCAAACGTCCTGCATCTCGCTCGTCCACGAAATTTCCTTCAGGTTATCGTAGACCTTCTTCGGATAAAAGACCGCCTGCAGCAGGTTGGCGCCGCTGCCTTCACTTGAAGAAAGGATGGAGACAGCTGTGCCTGATGAAACACGCCGGAGCGTATCCATTACGGAATTAATGATTGCATCTTTAATCTCCAAGGCATCTGCAGTCTTGTAAAACGTATCCGGAGTGTTGTTCCCGTCATAGTCCCAGTCGGTTGATGATGAGGGTAAAGGCGTACAGCCGCTTCCTGCGCCGCTGCCGCAATCGTCCATGGAACACGAATTGGTCGGATAGCCAGCCAGATTCGCGGGCCATGTGCCATGCGCAAGATCATATGACCCATACATGGCTATGTTTTTCATAGCCTGCTCACCGGTACCCCCCATGAAAAGCCCAATGGTATAAACGGAATTAACAGTTGTCGCCACAGAGGTTTGAGCGTTAGTAAACCCCTCGTGCATGAGATATGCCGGCACGACAGGATCTGCCGAAGTGTTACATGACGGGGTATTCCACTGACCGTCTGAAAGCAGCATTACAAAGTTTTTTGCGCAAGGTACCAGCTTGCAATTGGCCTTTGCATTGTCACAGACGTACATGGGATCTCTCCACTGATAGTTCGTTCCCGACTGGACCGCAAGCCCGCCATACAGAGGTGACACCTGTTTAAAGTAATTCATGGCATCGTTCATGGCAGGTCCAGTAGGCGTAGTTCCTGAAGGGGCAGCTGAATTTATGGAAGCTATAACGTGAGTATAAGGATAAGTGGCATTAGCGTTATCAGTTGAAGTGTAGTCGCCGGGATATACCTGGCCTGTGCTTCTTACGGAAGCTCCGCTGAAAAGCATGACGCCCATGCGCGGACGAAGCGCCAAAGATTCAAAATTAAACGCGAGACCTTCATATACTCTTCCCCAGGGAACCCTGATCAATGACCCATCATCATCTTCAAGAATGCATCCGCCCGTTACTGTACCGCCCGTATCTATAGTGATACTATTATTGCAGACGCTACCCACCTTTGTACTATTTCCAGTCTGACTCCATAGCTCAGGATCGCAATAGTTCGGATCGTTCGTCGAACACGAGGAAGGTGAACCGCCGGTCATTGCCCAACGAAGTAAATCTATCCTATTCATATTTGCATAATTCAAATAATTGCCCGAATTCTGCGGGCAGCCAGGTCCGACGTTTACATACCTGCTGCAGCAGCCATAATTCCTGCAACCACCGCCATTAAGCACGCATCCGCCCGAGTTATTGTTACGACAGGTCCATCTGGCACAACTAGGTGTGCAAGCGCCAGTTCCCGTAACCTCCGTCCAGATGCCATTTGTGTCCTGCTGATAGTGCTTTGCCGGATTGAAATAACCCTCATAGATTAAATTCGGATTATAATCGTCGAGCATCCCATCGCTGTTTGAGTCGCTGTCACCATAGGAGTAAGCTTTATAAGACATGCTACCGCTTGCATCCACAACAAACAATAAATTGGGGGCAACCCCTGCGTTGACGAATGGCGGGACCTGGCAATAATCAGACATTACTGCCGCAAACGAATAAGGTAAGAAAACAGCTCCTGCAACAATCATTAAGATGGATAATATAGCTATATTATTTTTCATTGACTTCACCCTTAGAAATCATTTTTGTTATTTTGTAAACATCATTTCCGGAACAG
>Ga0187785_10000744_pt1 | contig 11649 bp, 14 predicted proteins | sample 0815_BV2_4_20_MG_FD_132466 | JGI IMG/M metagenome (GOLD analysis project Ga0187785, IMG submission 132466) | Tropical peat soil microbial communities from peatlands in Department of Meta, Colombia - 0815_BV2_4_20_MG | ecosystem: Environmental > Terrestrial > Soil > Wetlands > Peat | place...
ATCATCTCGCTGAAAGACACTATCGGCGGTGGTCTGGGAGGTGTCCAGATCTGGAAGGTTCCTGGTTCTTCAACCAATTGCATTTTGTGGGATACCGGTCGCGGAGGACTTCTGAGACAGGGATCTTTCAGGCAGCGCAAGGACCTTGTGCCACCTGCGGGGTTGCGGATCAGATGATCTTGACGAAAGAACTGCGGGCATCCTCGCCGGCTTTGTACCGTTTCTGCTAATATTCATGATGTCGCATGAAGGCGGTTCCATAAAGGCAATCATGTATGCCCTGGGGGCCAACGGGGGCATAGCCGTTGCAAAGGGATTTGCTGCATGGTACACAGGATCAGGGGCGATGCTGGCCGAGGCGATCCATTCTTTAGCCGACTGTGCTAATCAGTTTCTGCTGCTCATCGGTCTGAGAAGGGCAAGGAGGCCGGTTTCGAATGAGCACCCCATGGGATACGGTAAGGCCATCTACTTCTGGTCGTTCATCGTGGCCCTTATGCTTTTCAGCATGGGCGGAATATTTTCCATTTACGAAGGCATTCACAAGCTGAAGCAGCCTGAGATGCCTGAATCTCCATGGGTTGCGGTGTTGGTTCTGGCGATATCTTTGGGCCTTGAGTTTAGCTCTCTTAGAGGAGCGCTTGCTGAGGTCAAAAAGGTTCAGGGCAGGCGCTCTTTTCTTAAATGGTTCAGAATGAGCCGCCAGAGTGAGCTCATCGTCGTAGTAGGTGAAGACATCGCGGCCCTCATGGGGCTTTCCCTGGCCTTTGCGGCGGTTCTTGCGACCATATATTCAGGGAATCCTGTATTCGACGCCCTGGGCACCATAGCCATCGGTGCGGTTCTGGTGCTCGTTGCGGTTGTGGTCGGCATCGAAGTCAAGAGCCTACTGATTGGTGAAAGCGCCGACCCTGAGACAGTTTTGGCAATCGAAAAATTTCTGATAGCCAGGCCCGAAGTTGAACATGTTTACAATTTGATTACCCTTCAGCTTGGCCTTGAATTGATGGTTTCGGCGAAGGTGAGGATGACGGAAAAGGGGTCGGTACAGAAACTGATAGAAGATACCAATCGAGTGGAAGCAGCACTCAAGGCCGATTTTCCCCAGGCGCGCTGGATTTTCTTCGAGCCTGACCTGAGTGATTAACCGGCAGCGGATCAGATGTTGGCTGACCAACCAACAAGCGCCTTACGCGTTCGTCAATAGGGTTGTCAAGGACTTCACCTGCCGAGCCCTTTTGAATGACGGACCCTTCGGAATAGACTATGATAGAGTCGGCAAGCGAGGCTGCTTCGCCTGCGTCATGAGTCACCAGCACGATAGGCATGTGAAATTGCTTGCGCAGGTCCTTAAGAAATGCGCGCATTTCTATTCTGAGAGGGGTATCAAGGGCTGAAAAAGGCTCGTCCAGCAGAAGGACATTAGGTCTTCTGATCAGGGCCCTTGCAAAGGCAACCCTTTGCTTTTGTCCCCCGGATATTTCAGAGGGCCGTTTATTCTCGATGCCGTTCAGGTAAAACGCATTGACCATCTCATGATAGCGTTCGGCCGTCTCCTGTCTGGGAACTCCTTTGGCGCCGAAAAGGATGTTCTGTCTGACCGTCATGTGGGGGAAAAGTGCCAGGTCCTGAAAAACATAGCCGATCGAGCGCTGCTGCGGAGCGGCATCGATGTCATTAGCGCTGTCGAAATATGTCGAACCATTGGCTCCGATAAAGCCGCTGTCAGGCTTGATCAAACCTGCAATCAGCTGAAGTGTCAAGGATTTGCCGGACCCTGAAAACCCGAAAAGCACGGCAAGCTCGTTGCCTATCTGCCAGGAAACGTCCAGCATGAAGCCCTTGACGGCTTTCTTGACAGTAACTTTCAACCCCATCAGAATATCCTCTTGCTGTATCGATTGGCAAGATATAAGAATATTGCAGCCATCAGGGTGAGTATGCCCACCACGGAGCTTGCGGCGCCCCAGTCGCCGCTGCCCGCAAGAGAGTATATAGCCAGCGGCATTGTTTCGGTTTTGCCCGGTATATTACCGGCGAGCATAAGGGTTGCTCCGAACTCTCCAAGGGCGCGCGCAAACGATAGGACTCCGCCGGCAAGGAGTCCCCGCTTGGCCAACGGAAGTGTAACCTTGAGGGCGGTCTCCAGTTCGGAGTAGCCGAGTGTGTACGAGGCATTGATGAGATTCCTGTCGACCGATTCCAGTGCTGCCCTGCCGGCTTTTATCATTAGCGGCAGGGCAACGACAAATGAAGCCAGCGCTGCTGCATACCAGGTAAACATGATGCCCCATCCTGTCCACTCGTATAAATACCTTCCTATGAGTCCGTTTCTGCCGAAGACGATGATAAGATAATATCCGGTCACAGTAGGCGGAAGAACGAGAGGTAACGTCATCACAATGTCTATTGCTTCTTTGCCGGGGAAGCTCTTTCTGGCAAGGAGATAGGCAATCGGGACTCCGATAAAAACTACGAAGAAGGTTGATACGGCAGCCACCTGCAGCGAAAGTCTTATTGAAAATAGTGTTGTACTGTCCATCATCGTAAAATGCCGAACCCGTATTTTTTCAGGATCGCTCCGCCTTCCTTCGAAAGCACCAGATCGATGAAAGATTTGGCTGCAGCCTGATTGCCGGTCCCTTTAACAATTGCTATGGGATAAACAACCGGATTATGACTTGCTGCCGGGGCTTCAGCTACAACCCTGATCTCTGTCCCGCGTATAGCCGCATCGGTGGCGTAAACGACACCTGCATCCACTTCGCCGCGCGCGGCATAATCCAGAACCTGCCTCACATTATCAGTGTAGATGAGCTTGTCCTTAATCGGACCTGCTATTTTGTAATAAGCGAATACCTCGGCAGCATAACGGCCTGCCGGTACGGTCTTGGGATTTCCGGCTGCTATCCGCTGTACCCTGTCCGATGTCAGGTCCGCAAACGATTTGATAGTCCCATTTTTTGACGCTATCAGAACTACCGAATTCCTGGCAAAATCGATCCTTGAGCCGGCTAAAATGTATCCCTTATTTTCCAGATCATTCATATCCTTAGGCGCGGCTGATGCAAAAACGTCGACCGGCGCACCGCCTGCAATCTGACGCGTCAGGTCCCCCGAAGCCCCGAAATTAAGCAAGACCCTTGTGCCCGCATGCCTGAACTCATAAAGCCTTCCAAGTTCTTCAAAAGCGTTCTTGAGACTGAGTGCTGCAGAAACGGTTAAATCGGCAGCATTTGCGTCGCAAGCAAAAAACGCAATAGCAAGCAGCATCGATAAAGCAGCAAGTATTCTTTTCATCAGAGTCCTCCTCTTCGCGCCGGCCTGTTCAGTGTCATATTATCTCATGCTTTAATTATTGTGATTGCATAGTTTATATTTTATACCCTGCCATTGACCATCAAAGCACTGCAATATACATTCCAAGAGGCAGAGCGCTTTGTGCGAGGATTGCATTCAATATATATAAAGCTGTTGGACAACGGCCCTTTTTGATACGTGAATTTATCCCAGCGGTAAGGAATAACTACAATATTGTTAATTTTATATCATAAATGTAGAATGCCGTGCTCGCGCATTCTAACCGATCAAATCGCACGCCGCTATATTGGTAGAAGATGTATAGATGCAGCCTTGTCCTGCGAACAAGTCGGAAAGTTGAGATTTTGTAAGTCGTTGATTTGAAAAGTGGAGCTGAACGGGATCGAACCGTCGGCCTCTTGAATGCCATTCACAGCAATAGGGATTTTGCAAAGGCTTGAAAATACCGGATAAAGCCTTGACTGGAGCCATTATGAAGCTTATTTATTTATTGAAAGATAATGACTGATTTTGGCAGATTTCTAAGGATTTCGTCATAATTCTGTCATACTGAGAAAGTACAATTATCAGATGATGCCAATTTACAAAATCAATTGTTAAAATCGGATTCTCAATGCCTTCCCTAACTAAACAACGTCAGTTTCTTGCCTCGGTACTACTTTCTCGCGGGTTTTAACAGACTCGCCATTCGAAATAATGCAAGGTTACAACCCTTGGACACAGATTAATTTCAACGTTGTCTTTGCAAGTGCTTTGTACAAAGGCGAATCAGCCGCCTCTTCCATGTCCTGTGCAAACTGCGGCACCCATGTCATAATATGCTCATCAATAAAACCCTTTAGGAAATCCCTATAGTATCGTTCTTTTTCAGGATCACTATTAGCCTTCTGCAGCAAAACAGCAAGGAAGTTAAGTTCAGCACCGATATGATCCGCCATTATACCCTCATCGTTGATAGTCAATCCAGCCTTGATGTAATAGCCTCTGACTTCGTCATAGGCTTCCTGCATCATGAGTTTTTTCGGCGACGTATAAACAGACTCCCATGGCGGACATGGCAACTTGTAAGGTCCGATAAACAGCCTAGTATATTCCCACAATAAATCTTCCAGTTCAGAATCTGATGCCATGTTCATTTTGTCCACTGAGGCTTTTAGGTCTCTCAGAATATCTGGGACATCCTCTGAAAGCAAAACCTTCCAGTTGTCCACGGTCTCTTTATCTGGTTTGCACAGATACATGCTTCCCAAAAGACCACATGCTCCTATCAATTCGTTATCCGTCATCATAGCATTTGTATTAATTGGAGTATCCTCGAAAAGTAATCTGTGCAGGGGCACTGACAATGTGCCCCTGCGAATCCATATTGGCTGTTATTTCTTAAGATATTTTGCTTCGACAAAACGTATTGACGGTATTGTCAGCTTGGGATCGGCGAAATGCGGCAGACGGTCCTGAACGGTGGTTTTGAAAACAGGATCGGGGAAGGCATTACCTGCCTCCACGTCTAGCATTTTACCGTTTGAAAGGGCATAGCCCATACAGGTCCTGACGCATGCGGGAGGAAGTCCGGCCTTCAACCTATGGATGCAGAAATCACACTTATCCACCTTCTTTTCATTTTCGTTGAATTGAGGTGCGCCATAAGGACAGGCGGCCATGCAGCGCTTGCATCCGATGCATTTCTTCTTATCATGAAGAACAACACCGAATTCATCTTCCTTCGTGTAAGCACCCACAGGGCACGCCTTCAGGCATGACGGTTCCTCACAGTGATTGCACGATACGGAAAGATATCTCACCTGAGGGCTTGGATATTTCCCGCTTTCCTGGATAATTACCCTCCTCCGTCTGATGCCGACAGGAAGGTCGAATTCCTGCTTGCAGCCCGATTCACATCCTCTGCATGCTATGCAGTTATTTTCATTGTAAAGCCATGTCATTTGTTTAGGGTTCTTCGCCATTGGTCCCTCCTCTATGCCCTTGTTACCTTGACGCCGATTTCTTTATGAACAGCCATACCTGAAGTTTTCTCGGACACGCCCGCAAGGAATTGTCCATCCCCGGTGCCTTCAGGAGACCACCTGTTGATCTTGTTCATTGAACCTCTCGCAATCTTCCCGAACCCCCAATGTCCGTATCCATGATGAAGAGCCACCACCTCCGGATGAATCCTCTCTGTTACCTGCACAGATCCTTTAGCTTTTGCATAAGGGGATTCTATCCAGATAGGATCACCGTCTTTAAGTCCGAGCCTGGCAGCGGTAGCCGAATTCATCAGAAGAGGATTATCAGGTTTCATTTCCATCAGCCAGTCATTGTTAAACGTCCGCGAATGCGTGTGTTCAGCCTGCTTATAGTTGATAAGGTATAGAGGAAACTCAGGTGTCGGATTGAATATCGGCTCAACGTAGTCCGGCAAAGGATTCAATCCCTTCTTCGCCATCTGTTCGGAGTAGAACTCTATCTTTTTCGACGGAGTTGTAAAGCCTTTCGTTTTATACTTTTCATAATGGGTCTCGCCTCCAATGAACACGGCTCCGGGAAGCGCCAGCATTTCGTCCAGGGTCTTTCCTATCGGGCCGTTCTTGAGCTGGTCAGACATGTATTCAGGATAGGTATCGGGCAATGTCTTGCCGTCTTTGTCCTTCAGCCCCATCTTTTTTGCCAAGGCAAGAATGAACTCCTGCTCAGTCATCCCGTTTATCACCGACTTAATTACAGGCTGTCTGATGGATGTGGCTGGGAAGGTGACCCAGTTTCCATGTATCTCCCATCTCTCCAGATAGTGACTGCCCGGTATAACAATATCCGCAAGCTCAGCTATCTCGCTCATCATCGTATCGAAGACGACAACGTATTCGAGTTTCTTCACTGCTTCAACGTTTTTCTTGGTGTTGGGTACCGACATTATGAAGTTCTGGAACATAAACACGCCTGCCCTAAGCCGGTAAGGCTGCCCAGAAATCATTGCGTCCCTTGATTCCGTATATATCCCCGATCCATGAGCGAAGGGATACTTTGTGCCCAGGCCGTCAATTCTAGCTGCCTTGGGTTTATCAACGTTGAACGCCCTGCGCTTGCCTCCCTTTGCCTCTCTGCTTATCATTGTGCCTGGCTTGTCGTACTGTCCAAGAAGAGCCGGCAACATTGCTATAGCTCTTCCTCCGTCGGTTGCGTTGGTGTGATGGCCTGGGCCGCTCCATACATCCACGGCAGCAGGCTTTGTTGACGCGAGTTCCTTTGCTATCCTTCGGGTTGTTTCGGCCGGGACAGACGTGATCTTCTCGGCCCATTCAGGGGTCTTGTCCTTCACAAGCTCCGCATACTTATCGAAGCCAATCGTATAGTTATTTATGAACTCCTGGTCCTGCCAGCTGTTTTTAACTATCTCATGTCCAAGCGCAAGCGCAAATGCTCCGTCCGTGCCCGGTCTGATCGGTACCCATTCGTCCGCTTTTGCTGCCGTCTGGTTATAGAAGGGATCAACATAGACCATCTTTGCGCCTTTAGCTTTACCCCAATTCCATATTCCGGGAAGATGAGCCCACTTTGTGGCGGCCAGGAGGTTCCATCCGAAGACAAGGGCATACTTCGTATTTGCGAAATCAGGGAGAGGTCTGTCGTCACCCATTACCAGCTTAAAGGACGCCTTTCTGGCGACATCGCAAGTGTTCGAATGCATCGAGAAATTTGGAGATCCGTAGAGGAGGTTAAAGTCAGACTGCATATCGGTGAATGAGGAATCTTCGGTGCACCAGAACATTGCCTCAGGTCCGTATTTCTCCCGGACGCTCAACAGATTCTTTGATACGTCAGCAAGGGCTTCCTCCCATGAAATCGCCTTCCACTTGGCCGAACCCCTCGGCCCCACTCTCTTCATCGGTGTCTTCAGCCTGTCGGGATCATAAAGTGCTCTTGTCCCAGCATTGCCTTTTGCGCAAAGCCTTCCGCCAAGAGCTTTTTTCTGCTCATAATCCGTCGAGATGTTTGCTACGCCTATCGGATTGAATTCGCTCGGCTCTATCTTGACAACCCTACCATCAACAACATGGACCTTTATCCCGGATGTTCCTCCACACATATGGCACGTCGTATATATCCACTTTCCTTTGCCTGACATCTTCTCCTCTGCGGATGCCTCCCTGAATAAGCCGAGTTTGTCGTCCCACAAGAGTCCGCTCGCAATCGCAGCGCCCGCTAGGGCTGAAGACCATTTAAGGAAGGACCGCCTGCTGAATTCTTTTCCCGTGGCTTTTTCAAAAATATCTTTATCGTCTTCGGTTATCATTCTTTTATCGCTCATTCGATCCTCCTTTACTTTGCGAATAAATCCCATGCACCCTTTACGCCGCCGCTGTGGCAACTGGCACAAATTTGAGGGTCAACCTCTTTTCTCAATGAGGCAGCAGAACTTTCCCTCAGATCAACCGATTGATGACAGTCTTTACACTGCTTAGGTGTTGCAAGCTTGGATTCCAGGTGTATCCGGTGGAACATCTTATACTTCTTGTTGAGTGAAGTCTGCTTAAGAATACCGGCATGACAATTCAAACATTCCTTGTTGCTGAGTTTGGCCGCGTTCTTATGAAGGTCGATAAGGTTCGGTTCCAAAGCAAATGCGCTTGCCGAAAAAATTAGCACCAACAAGACAACCAAAGCATTCCTCATAACTCTCCTCCTTTTATGATATCGTTACACTTCACGGCACCCGTCCTATGCCTCAACCTGTGCGGCGTGGGCATATCATATGTAGGTAGGTAAGTAATTATTAAGTTTGACTCATATACTTTTGTATATATGTTAATCTTTTGTCAACGCACTTATGATAATTATCATCTTCCGTCAGTCAATACTTTACCCCGTATATCGATTCAATATATATGGATCATTTTGGTATAGTTAGATATATGAACAATTATACGAATATTCCCGGAGGTTCGCTAAGAGAATGAAAGACGTGATAGATGTCTTCAAGTCACTTACGGATGAGACCAGACTCAGGATACTGAAACTCCTCGAAACTGGAGAACTATGCGTCTGCGAGATTGTTGCTGCCGTAAATATCGTGCAACCGAAGATATCGTTTCACCTACGAACACTGAAACGCGCGGGGCTGGTCAAGGATACTAAACATGGCAAGTGGACACATTATCGTCTTGATGATTCAGATATATTTAAAAGGTTTCTTCTGATAAGCGTGCTGGAAAGGATCGAGAGCGATAAGATTTTGAAGGATAGATCAAGACTCGAAAAATTCCGACAGGGGAAGGATGTTGCAGCTGCTTGCGGTAAGTGTTGAAAGGAATATTAGTCAGCGGATAGAGACGTTACAGCTTGATTCTATACGACTGTAATATTCCTGTAATAAAAAAGTGTTAACAATACTGTATAGCTCAAGCAGACTGCAAAATCTGGACGCATAAATATGGATAAGAAACGTGTTTTGTTCGTGTGCATTCATAATAGTGCCCGTAGTCAGATAGCACAGGCCTTTCTGAACTTGATCGCGGGTGATCGTTTTGAGGCAGAGAGCGCAGGTCTCGAAGCTGGAACATTGAATCCCATTGCGGTAGAGGCGATGGCTGAAGTAGGAATCGATATATCCAGAAATACCACTCGTAGAGCGTTTGATTTACTAAAAAGCGGCCAGCGTTTCCACTATGTAATTACCGTTTGCGATGCCGCCAATGCCCAGAAGTGCCCGGTATTCCCCGGCGCCTTACGGCACATTAACTGGAGCTTCCCCGATCCCGCCCAATTGCAGGGTACTCATGAAGAAAAAATGGTCGAAGTCAGAAAGATTCGTGAAGCTATCAAAGCAAAAATAGAGGCGTGGATCACCTATAAGAAAGAACCGGGCGAAGGGGTTAATATCCCGCCTTTCAAGGTTGGGTTCTAAACGTCTTGGAATCCCTTGCAACAATTCTGTAAGCTCCATCCCGCCATATCTGCGTTTGCGGATTATCTTGTTTTGATATCGGCAGTGCCTGAGTCACAATTTCCCCCTTGACAACATATAAAATATTGTTTATGCTTTAAGTGTGAAGAGGGGGAATAAATGCTGAAGCAATTTGCGGATTATGTGACATACACCCTGCTGAAGCTGGATCCTGCCGGGCATGCGGGCGAAGCCGTCGACTTCTTTATATACGATACCCTTAAAATATTCCTGCTTCTCACGACGATTGTATTCGTCGTTGCAATCATCCGGGCGTACTTCCCTTCAGAGAAGACAAAAAAAATACTATCTCATAAAAAAGAATTTATCGGAAATATACTGGCGGCGCTTCTCGGCATCGTAACTCCATTCTGTTCCTGCTCGGCGGTTCCCCTCTTCATAGGGTTTGTCGAAGCAGGGGTGCCGCTCGGGGTCACATTTTCATTTCTTATCTCGTCCCCCATGGTCAATGAGGTAGCGTTGATCATGCTATGGGGCCTCTTCGGCTGGAAGATAGCGATGATATACACCGTTACCGGTGTCACGCTGGCAATTCTTGCGGGCATAGTTATCGGCAAGCTGAAGATGGAGAGGCATGTGCAGGATTACGTATGGGAAATGAACGTCGGGGATGGAACTATCATCGAGACAAGCTTCAGGGACAAGATTCAGTATGCGCGCAGTTATACGGCGGACCTTCTCGGTAAGCTCTGGCCATATGTGATTATCGGCGTGGGGGCCGGGGCTATAGTCCACGGCTACGTACCTACAGATTTTGTAGTCAGGTACGCGGGACCGGGCAATCCTTTGGCCGTCCTGGTCGCTGTTTTGATAGGCATCCCGCTTTACAGTAACGCGGCCGGGATGATACCCGTTGTACAGGCGCTTGTCGGCAAGGGGATGGCCATGGGGACCGTTCTTGCATTCATGATGTCGGTTACCGCTATCTCTTTTCCCGAGGCGATCATCCTGAAAAATGTACTTAAGCCGCCTCTCATTGTTACCTTTTTCGGCATTGTGGCGGTCGGCATAGTCATCGTCGGATATCTGTTTAATGCGATTTTATGAGGAACGCAGATTCCTGATACTTGAACCAAAGGAGGACTTTTATGGCTGAGTGCGCTTGCGGGGTGAAGGGTAATATCTATGTCTTTTCATGTTCAGGTGCAGCCGACGTCGGGTTGCTCTCGGATCGGGTCGCAAGGAAAATGTCGAAGGAGGGAAAGGGAAAGATGTATTGCATGGCTGCCGTAGGGGCTGGTATCCCTGAGAAGATTGATCCGCTAAAGACGGCCCTGGGTTCGGTGACCATTGACGGATGCTCCTCGTTATGCGCCAGAAAAGTGCTCGAAAATGCCGGCTTCAACCCGGTGTCATACAACCTTGAAGATTTCGGTTTCAAGAAAGGGAAGACTGAAGTCGATGGCGATACTATAAGCCGTGCCATTTCAGCAATGGGATTATAATTTAGGTATATGGTTTATCAGGGAGGAGATTAATGGATATAAAGGTATTAGGCCCGGGCTGTGCCAACTGCCACAAGATGGAGGAGCTTGCCCGACAGGCTGTAAAGGAACTGAATATTGATGCGAACGTCGAAAAGGTGAGCGACATTCGCGAGATTATGAAATATACGATGTCTACGCCCGGCCTGGTCGTGAACGGGAAACTGAAATTTTCAGGCAAACCTCTGCCGGGCATCGACAAGGTGAAAGATCTCATAAAATCGGAGGCTTAGCAGGATGCAGGAAATATTGACGATCTTCAAGGCCCTTTCCGACGAGACAAGATTGCGGATACTGAAGCTCCTGGAGCATGGGGAGCTTTGTGTCTGCGACATCTTCTCGGCCCTCGACATGATCCAGCCGAAGGTTTCCTTTCACCTGTCCGTTCTGAAAGAGGCCCGCCTGATTAAGGACAGGAAGGCCGGACGCTGGGTTCATTACAGTCTAGATGATTCGGACGTGCTCAGGAGGTTTTTGCTTCATACCGTAATCGAGAGGGTCTCGGAAGAGGTTATCAGGGGCGACAGGGAACGGCTCAAGTCATTCCTGGAAAGCAAAGAGAAGACAGCCGGTCGTTGCGCCCCGGTTGAAGAGCCGGCCAGGAAGTCGAAAGCTGTGAGCGGATGCAGATGCCCAAGGTAATGCTGATCAAAATATTCATGGAGGTCGAATGAGCACCATTTCAATAAGATTGTCCTTTCTTGACCGTTATCTTACTCTCTGGATATTTACAGCTATGGCATTGGGCGTCGGCCTCGGCTATTTCATTCCGGGCGTGGACGGACTGATCAACAGCTTTCAGGTCGGTACGACAAACATTCCCATCGCGATCGGCCTCATTCTTATGATGTATCCTCCCCTAGCAAAGGTGAAGTATGAGGA
>Ga0187785_10000745_pt1 | contig 11639 bp, 5 predicted proteins | sample 0815_BV2_4_20_MG_FD_132466 | JGI IMG/M metagenome (GOLD analysis project Ga0187785, IMG submission 132466) | Tropical peat soil microbial communities from peatlands in Department of Meta, Colombia - 0815_BV2_4_20_MG | ecosystem: Environmental > Terrestrial > Soil > Wetlands > Peat | place...
TGACCCCCCAAGACATTATTCAAAAAATCCAGCACGTTTATGCGGACCCTGCTCAGGCCGTGGATCGAATACGTGAAATAATTCAGCAAGAACAGGCTGTTAGAGAAGAAGAGATTGCCATACGAGGCGGGAGAACGTACGAGAGAGACTTCGTTCCCATCTGGATCGATGGCAAGCTCTATGGGCGCCTGTGGCACCACCGTGATATCAGTGACCGGAAGAGATCAGAGGAGAAGCTCAGAGAAAGCGAGGAACGGCTTTCTCTAACACTTCAAGTCAGCAATGCGGGAAGATGGGAATGGAATGTCGGCAGCGACAAAGTCTCCTTCGACGAGCGTTTCCACACGATGCTCGGGTACGCGGAAGGAGAGCTTCCAACCACGTTGCAGGAATGGTTACTTTTCCATCATCAGGAGGACATGCCGCTATGGAAGTCCAAAGTAGAAGCATATTTACGTGGCGAAAGTTCCCTTTACGATAGTGAGCATCGTATTCGCGGCAAGGACGGTTCTTGGAAATGGGTCTTTACGAGAGGCAGACTTGCGAATCCCTCCACCTCTGGGCACCCGCAGCAATTTGTTGGCATGGCAATAGACATCACCGAACGCAAGCATTCGGAGGAGGCTCTGCGAGTTAGTGAAAAGAGATTCAAAGCTTATTTCGAGTTGCCTTTGATAGGCATCGCCATCACTTCTCCAGAGAAAGGCTGGATAGAGGCCAATAGGAAATTGTGCGACATCCTTGGATATTTTCCTGATGAGCTCTCCGAACTGACGTGGGCGGAATTGACCCACCCTGACGATTTGGGGCCGGATGAGGCGAATTTCAACCGGGTAATTCGAGGTGAAATTGAAGGATATTCAATGGAGAAACGCTTCCTCCGCAAAAGTGAAAATGAAACGCGGGAAGTCATTTGGACTGATCTATCTGTGAGGTGTGTGAGGAAACCTGACGGTTCAGTGGACTATTTTGTGGCGCTGGTACAGGACATTACCGAACGCAAGAGAGCAGAGGAGGCTGTACGGGCAAACGAAACACGTCTTCGCATCTTAATGGACCACTCACCTATGGGCATGGCTGTCGCCTCAATGAACGGCAAAGTACTATACTTAAACCAAAAATTTATCGAATCATTCGGCTACACACTGCAAGACATACCTACCCTGGACGACTGGTGGCCATTGGCCTACCCGGATCAGCGTCTGGCAGAATCGGTCAGAGCGGATTGGTTTCGTTTTGCGAGACAGGTCCATGGTAACGGCGCAGATGCAATACCAGTCGAACGTGAAATAAGATGTAAGGACGGTAGAATCCGTGTCGTGGAGTTTAGAAAGACTGTAATCGGTGAATGGGTCATTCACACCCTGAACGACGTGACTGAAGCAAAGAGACAGCATGAGGCGCTCAGAGTCAGTGAAGAGAGATTTCGTCTCATTGCTGAAGCGGCTATAGACACAATTTGGTGCCTGGACAAAGACTACCGTTTCACGTACATCAGTCCAGCCGACGAGAAGATGCGAGGCTTTAAAGCTGAAGAGTTGATCGGTCAGCCCATATTCTCAATTATCAATCCGAGCCAGATAGATGGCGTCAAGAAGACCGCTTTGTATAGACGAAAAGAAGAGGAGCGGGGGATAAAGACTGGGGTCATAAAACACGAACTGGAACTCGTGCGCAAGGATGGGAGCTACGTATGGACGGAGGGTTATGTTACCCCGATTAGAGACGAGAGTGATCAAATAACCGGCTTTGTTGGAATCACGCGAGATATCTCCGAACGCATACGCGATGAACAGGAAAAGGAATACATGAGGGCTCAACTTCTTCATGCTCAAAAAATGGAGTCCATTGGAACTTTGACCGGTGGCATAGCCCACGACTTCAACAACATGCTTCAGGTGATCAATGGATACACAGAAATGCTTCTGTTAAGAACCGCTGCAGATAATCCAGTCTGCGGCGATTTACGAAAGATATACGAAACCGGCCGAAAGGGAGCCGAAATGGTCCAACGGTTGCTGGCGTTCAGCAAAAGAACCGAGATCAGCCCTAAAATTATGGACTTGAAAGATGTTGTCGAAAATTCAGCAAGCCTCATGCGAAGCAGTTTTCCGAGGATTATCGAGATCGAGACAGTCTTTGAAGAAGGTCTAAGACCTATTAATGCCGACGAATCTCAAATCGGGCAGGTTTTAATGAATCTGTGCATCAACGCAAAAGAATCCATGTCCGACGGAGGGAGGATCAGAATAGAAACGAGAAATGTGGTCTTGGATGAAGCTTATTGCAGACTCCATCCTGAAGCCAAAGCCGGACCGCATGTCCTCCTGGACGTCTCAGACACCGGCATCGGGATGTCCAAGGAGACAATGGATCGTATGTTCGATCCCTTCTTCACAACCAAGGGCTGGGACTTCAAGAAAGGAACCGGGCTGGGGCTATCCGTCGCCAAAGGTATCGTAGAGCAACATAGTGGCTGGATCACTTACGAGAGTGAGCCGGGAGTTGGCACCACATTCAAGATCTACCTTCCCGCTTTCAAAGCCTCGGTGCGGGTGGAATCGGTTGAGCCCGAAGCAGTAGTAAATGAGCTGGGAATTGTAAGGATACTGCTTGTCGATGACGAAGAGTATATTCGAGACCTCGGCAAGCGCATACTGGAGTACTCCGGCTATAGGCTGATTACGGCGTCGAACGGCAGAGAGGCTTTGCAGGTCTATGCTAAGGAACACGCAAGCATTTCTCTTGTGATACTTGATCTTGTCATGCCTCAGATGAGTGGCAAGAAATGCGTAGAGGAACTGCTTAGAATCAATCCGAATGTGAAAGTCATAGTTTCGAGCGGGCATTCACTGGAACCAGGTGAACGTCGATTCTTCGATGCGATTGTGAAGGGTTTTGCGAACAAGCCTTATGAAGTTAAACAACTCCTGGATGTGGTCACCAAAGCTCTGGGAGCTGACGGGAATAACGTGTGAGCGGGCGCTATCAGTAAATCGCCCGATGACGGCAAAGGTTTACGCAAGTCAAGTCTGACCATCCAGGCCGGCAACGGATCCTACACCGAAGGAACATCCCATGGAAAAGAGAATAAATACGGATCGGATCAAGGGACTCGGGCTGGTCATTTTCATGGTAAGCACGTTTGCAGTCCTGATCGGGGGGTACAAGTACTATTTGTTTGAAACAGGACGGATTAGGTCCGAGAAATATCAGGAATTGGCTGCCATCGGCAAACTGAAAGCCGGTCAGATCGAGCAATGGAGGCAAGAGCGCCTCGATGACGTGTCGAAATCCTCGAGGGCTCCTTTATTCAAACAGACACTACAGGCATGGCTCCGAGATAAAGATGATACCTCGCTTCGGGCAAAGTTGCAGGAGCGTTTAACGGTGGAAGGAAGGGAATTCCGCTGTGCCGACGTTCTTCTTCTGGATACGGACTCTCGTGTTTTATTGTCTACCGATCCGCAGCCGTTGCCTCTGAGTTCCGAGGCTAAGAAGACTATCGAACAAGCTCTGGTGGATCGTACACCGGCCTTGAGCGACCTGTACCGCAATGAGCAAGGAGCTGTTTGGATAGATGCGGTAGGTCCCGTCCTCGGCGCGGATGGCCGTCCAATTGCCGTTTCGGTCCTGAGGAGCAGCGCACAATCCGTGCTTTATCCTTTGATTCAGTCTTGGCCTATTCCCAGCAAGACGGGTGAAACGCTTCTGGTCCGCAGGGATGGCGATAGACTTCTATTCTTGAATGACCTGCGGCATAGACCCGGCGTCGCTCTATCTCTTACTGAATCGCTTTCTTTTCATGATCTCCCCGGGGTGCAGGCCATTCTGGGAAAGCAAGGGATGTTTGTGGGAAAAGACTACCGTGGGGTCGAGGTTTTGGCGGATCTCCGCCACATTCCCAACTCGCCCTGGTTCATGGTCGCCGAGCTCGACACGAGTGAGATCCTGGAGGAGGCGAAATATAGAGGTGGAGTTGTCATCCTCTTCTCGGCAGTGTTCATCTTGCTGGCCGCAACTGCCACGGCTTTAGGATACAGGTATAGGCAGGCGGGGATGTACAAGACACTATACCGAGCCGAACGAGAGCAGCGGCTCGCCCAAGAGGAGTTTCGCACAACGCTCTACAGCATTGGCGATGCCGTGATCACTACCGACACAGCGGGCACTGTAAAGCGGATGAATCCTGTGGCCGAGCATCTCACGGGGTGGAGGGAGTCTGAGGCCAGAGGAATGCCTTTGGAGAGGGTCTTTCATATCATGAACGAGGACTCCGGAGTAGCGGCGGAAAATCCTGTGTCCCGTGTACTCCGCGAAGGAAAAGTTATCGGGCTAGCCAATCATACGGTGCTAATAGCCAAGGATGGTACAGAGAACCCCATTGCAGACAGCGGCGCTCCCATCCTAGACGAGGGCGGTGATTTAACTGGGGTGGTACTGGTCTTCCGTGATCAGACCGCGGAGCGTCAGGCTCAGAGAGATCTGGAGGAAAGCGAGGAACGCTACCGGACCGTCGCTGATCATATTTATGACTGGGAATTGTGGATCAGTCCTGACGGCAGCCTTAAGTATTGCTCGCCATCGTCCGAACGGGTCACCGGTTACCTGGCGGAAGAATATGTTCATGACGCGACCCTGCTGAATCGGATTGTCCATCCTGATGACCGGCTCCTCTGGGAGCAACACCTTTTACTCTCGGCTCAGTCCTCGGATAAGTGCGAACTTGACTATCGGATCATCGGTCGCGATGGAGAGGTCACCTGGATTGCCCATCATTGCTCGTCCGTGTATTCCTCCGATGGAAAATTGCTCGGACGCCGTTTATCCAATCGTGAGGTCACAGATAGAAAGAGGGCGGAGCTAGCTCTTGAAAGGAGCGAGCGATGGCTACGACTTGCGCAAGAGGCTGCCTCCGCAGGGACATGGGAGTGGGACTTGCTGACCAGCAAAAGTTTTTGGTCCGACGAATTGTGGATTTTGTACGGCTTAAGCCCTCATAGTTGTGAAACATCGTTTGAAAAATGGCTGGAGACGATCCATCCCGATGATCGTGCGCAGGTCAAGCAAGTCACCCAACTAGCAGTTTCAAACGGAACCGAACTGAATGTCGAATGGCGGACGAACGATGGTAAAAATGGTGGCCGCTGGCTCATGTCACGGGGTAGACCCATTCGGGATGCTAGCGGCAGAGTGACACGCTACATCGGGATAGCAGTGGACATTACTGATCGTAAGCGGTCGGAGGAGGCGCTCAGGTCAAGCGAGCGGAAATATGCAGATTTTGCTGAATTTCTTCCTCAAATGGTCTACGAAATGGACCTTGACGGCCGTTTCACATTTATCAACAGGTACGGCTTGGAATCTTTCGGCTATTCCGCTGAAGATCTCGCCGCAGGGATAAGCGCTTTTGACTTTCTAGTTCCTGAGGAGAGACGTACGGCCCTTGAGAATGCCGAAAAGATTAAAGAGGCTGAAGACCTAGTAGTGACGGAGCGCACTGCCTTGCGAAAAGATGGATCGACTTTCCAAATCATCACGTATTCAGCGCCGGTCATACGCGACGGTTCCGTGGTTGGTGTCCGAGGGATATGTATTGACGTGACCGACCGAAAGAAGTCGGAGGAAGCCCTAAAGGATAGCGAAGACCGCTACCGGCAGCTAGTAGAAATGTCACCTGATGTGATCGGCATTCATCAGGATGGAAAAATTGTGTTCATGAACTCCTCCGGGGCCAGAATCTTAGGGGCGAAAAGTCCGGACGAGCTGCTTGGAAAGAGTATTCAGGAGGTTCTTCACTCCGACTATAGGCAAATCGTTACGGAAAGGCTCCAGCGCATGCTGAAGGGAGAAAAGGGGGTTTTTCCTGCAGAGAGTTTGTACGTCAAACCGGATGGGACGGTTTTTCCCGTTGAAGCAACAGCGTCACCTCTAATCTTCAAGGGGAGACCGGCAGTGCAAGTAGTGGCGCGGGACATTACCGCGCGAAAAATGGCTGAGGAGGCGCTGCGTGAGAGCGAACAACGGTACAGAACAGTAGCCGATTTCACCCATGACTGGGAGTACTGGGTGGATGCGGACGGAAGATTCCTCTACGTCTCTCCATCCTGCGAACGCATGACCGGCTACACGGCAAAAGAATTTCTTGACGATCCTGAGTTGCTGGACAGAATTATCCATCCCGATGATCGCGCTGACTACGCTGTGCACATGTGCACGGCGAGAGAAAGCGACTATGACCGGGCTCATAAAGTAGATTTCCGGATCGTCCATCGAGACGGAGAGACTGTGTGGATCGGGCATGCGTGTCAACCGGTATACGGACACGAGGGGCAACCACTAGGCCGAAGAGCCTCTAATAGGGACATCACTGATCGAAAAAATTGGGAAAGAGCGCTTCAGGAGAGCGAGCGTAGGTACAAAGCGGTATTTAACATCGCCTCTGTCGGCATCGACTTGGTAGATCGGCAGGGAAAATTCTTAGAAGTAAATGGCGCACTGGCTCTAATTCTCGGTTATGCGCCGCAAGAACTTCAGCGCCTCACAATACTGGACGTGACTTACCCCGAAGATGTTGACAGATCCAGGGAGCTGCACGAAGCAATGCTTCGAGGGGAAATAGATGATTACCGTTTTGAAAAAAGATACGTGCGGAAAGACGGGGCGACCATCTGGTCGGATACCGCCGTGTCGGCTATTCGTGATGCCGACGGGCAACACCGGGCGACTGTGGGGGTGATTCGAGACATAACGTCACAAAAAAAATCCGAAGAAGCCCGCATCCGTTTGGCAACAGCCGTCGAGCAGGCTGTCGACGGCATTGTCATCACAGATATCGAGGGTACGATACAATATGTCAATCCTGCATACGAAACGATCACAGGGTACTCACGAGATGAGGCAATAGGACTCAAACCTACTCTTTTGAGAGGTGAAGATGAGGAATTAGCGACTCAGCAAGGTATTATCGAGACTCTTAGCCACAGGGAACGCTGGAGCGGTCATTTGGTGAAGAAACGCAAAGACGGCGAAACATATGAGGAAGACGTGACAGTGGCTCCTGTGCTTGATCCCCAAGGCAAGACCGTGAATTTCGTCATAATAAAACGGGACGTGACCAAGGAAGCCAGTCTCCAAAAGCAACTTCTGCAAGCCCAGAAGATGGAAGCCATCGGAACCCTTGCAGGTGGAGTAGCCCACGATTTTAACAACATCTTGCAGGTGGCGCTTGGCTATTCTGAGCTACTGCTCAGTGACGAGCAATTATCGACACGTTCCCGCTCCGATCTTCAAAAGGTCTATGATTCAGCAAAACGAGGAGCTGATCTCGTTCAAAGACTGTTGACCTTTAGCAGGAAGGCTGAGATCAAGCCTCAACCTCTTAACCTGAATCGCCGAATCACTGACTTACGTAAGATGTTAGAAAGAACAATCCCTAAAATGGTCCAGATTGAACTGGTTCTGGACAAGGGCATTTTCAACATCAACGCAGATCCCACTCAATTAGATCAGGTTCTTATGAACCTTGCAGTTAACGCAAGGGATGCCATGCCCGATGGCGGAAGACTGATAATTAAGACGACCAACATCGTACTTGACGAGGAATATGCGAGAACACATCTAGAGGCCAGTCCAGGCCAATACGTCCTCCTCACAGTCTCAGATAACGGCTCAGGGATGGACAAAGAGACTTTGGAACACGTCTTCGAACCTTTCTATACGACCAAAGGCCAAGGCGAAGGAACGGGGCTGGGTCTGGCAACGGTACACGGAATCATGAAACAACACGGCGGTCACATTCGTTGCTACAGCGAACTTGGTCACGGAACGGTCTTTAGAATCTATTTTCCGGCGCTCATGTCAGATGAGGAGCTGGAACAGGTGACAGTCGGCGAGATGCCACCGGGAGGGTCTGAAACCATACTCTTGGTCGAGGACGAGGAATTGATTCGTGGTCTCGGTTCCAGGATTCTGACGAAGGCGGGATACAATGTGATTACGGCTTCAAACGGTAAAGAAGCACTGGAAGTTTACCAGATGAAAAGCGAGCAAATAGACCTGGTCGTTTTGGACCTCATCATGCCTGAAATGGGGGGTAAAAAATGTCTTGAAGCCCTGTCGAAATTCGATTCTTCGGTCATGGTGGTCATTGCCAGCGGATACTCCGCAAACGCCATGTCGAAAGAATCACTCGTTTCGGCGGCCAAAGGATTCGTCGACAAGCCCTACAATATTCGTCAGATGCTGGCGGTCGTCAGGGATGTCTTGGACGCGGAATGATGAAGTGATGACAAAAATCTGTCCAATTGCCTCACAAATCTCACTTTCGCCGTACGAGTGTCGTGCTTGGATGTTGAGCTAGCGGATTGACAGTGGAAAATAGGAGAGCCATATTGAAGAAGCATCCCCAGCTTAACCAAGATGTTTTTTAGAGCAAGCTCCTTGATCCCTCCTGTTCCGCACGGACCACAACCCTCAGCTCTCAAGCCCCATTTCCGTCTCCGCCTCGATTGACCTGCCGATTACCATTCCGATATGCGCACTGCTGATACCCAAAATCCTTCCCGGCTAAATCAAATACGGCAGGTTGGATAGCTAAGGATGGGATCTGGCTTGCAAGTAGCTGATTTACTTGATGTGTGGCCGGATGAATCGCCGTTGCGGGACAGTCTTTGTGGTAGTCAGTACGGCAAAAAAGTCGAAATCGAAGGTATCGAACGGTTAAATAGAGACCTTTAGGTCTCTATAGGATCGCACTTCCATGAAATCAAGTAGGATCACATGTTGCTTTCCGAATTCGAAACATTCGGCTGCACCAATCCTTCCCTACTGAATTGTTCCTGCAACACCGCTTCGGCAAGCTCCATGCGTTCCGCCGCCGTCCTCAGGAGCGATTCCGTTCGTTGTCCAGCTTCGTCTATTCTCCTCAGTAACCCGTTCATTCGCATCGCTCTGGCTTTGAACATGTTGGCGGTTTGATCCAAGAACGCTCCCACGACACCCGAGTCGGGCGGCAACACTGTAACGACGGTTGCCGGTTGCATTGTCATCAGATCGGTCGTGATCCGGTTGGACTCTTTCTTTGCCATTGTTTCCTCCTTCACCATTCGTTGCAATGGCTCTGATAGCCGCAAGAGTTACATAGATAGCTGGGGTTCGGATAGAAGATTGATGATTGAATGGCTTTCCAGACACTCATCACGATCTTTACGAATCTTCTCCGATCATCGTCATCAATCCGAACGGGATGGTTCACAAGCTCAGGCTTCGCCGTCTTCACCAGGTACTCGTAACGATATGCCAATTGATTCGGTTCGTACCCGAGAGTGGTTGCGCCGAAGCTGTACGCCACGAGCTGCATCGCATTCACATCACCGTTGGGCTTGCGGGAGGCCGTCTTGAAGTCAATGAGGGCCGTCGATCCATTCTTGATGATCGCATCTATCGATCCAATCAATGGCGGCAGAGTCAGGTCATTGTCGTCTGCGTGCTCATTCAGGTCTATGTTGAACGCTTCTTCAACAGCGATGACTTCGCCGTGAGGATCGTATCCATCCACAAATAGCGTGAACAGCTCCAATGCCTTATTCGTGAGCGATTCTTCGGATTCTCGTGCAGAGTAGCGGATCTTATCTCTTTGTGAGGCTATCCACTCCTGTCTGAATACGTCCAAGAGCTGGTCCGGTCGCAGAGGATCTGCTTCCAACACGCTTTGAAGGTATGACTGTATTCCCGAATGGATGCCCGAACCAAACAACAGCGCAGACGAGGTGAATTCCTCTTCGAGGCCGTCGATGTACCGGAAGCGATATTTCAAAGGGCAGCTCGTGTAACAGTTGATTTGCGAATATGACAAGTGATCATGGTCTTCTGCTGTTCTCATCTGTTTCTCCTTTGCTTCGGGACGGGTACGCATCTGTAGCGTCCCGCCCCTATGGATTGAGTTATTGTGATTATGCTTTTGGATTATGCAGCGACTTCGGTTTGTAAATAGCCGATCAACTGCGATGCGGACTCACGGGTCAGATCTTGAAAAGTGGAGGCATTTAGCGGGCGAAGCATGGACTCAACATCTTCGTCCGTGTAATGGGCTTTACGGGTCAATGCGTACAACGCCCGGCACTGTGCTTGCGTTGCCTTGCCGCCGTTCCCGTTTCCGTTGGGTCTGGGCTGCACTGAGGGTTTTGCTTCAGTGTCGCCCTCATGAACTGACGTTTCAGGGACGGGTCGAGGACCTTTGCACCCTGTTGGCCCTGGTGCGGTGTCCTGATCGGGCATTACGTGGGACACTTCCTCGGCCCCGGTGTATTCGACGCCGTAGCCGGAGAACCGAAGCGCTCGGGCTATGGAGCGAGTCTCCGCCAGCTCCAACAGTGAATCAGCCAGCCTAGCATCTCGCTGGGCGGAGGCGGTCCCGAAACCACAGAACGCCCCTTTCGTCATTATTACCGTGGCCTTTACGACAGCAAGGCTCTCATCGAAACGGATCACATCAGTCTGGATACCGAGTTGATCATTCTGTTCATGAGCGAGCCGTAATCTGCCGCCCACTCTGGGAAAGAAGTTTTCTACCCATTCACCGTTGATCTTCTGTCGACGGCAAACCAATTCATCCTCTCGAAAACTGCAAGATGCGTTCATGACAAAGCTCCTTTATGTGTTTATTCTGTTTATTCCAAAAGTATAAAAGTACGTCCGTGATCAGGTACGAAGCCGTTTCCTCTGCTTCGACCACTCAATAAGGATTTCCGCCGCTGCGGCCAGTAGAATTGCCACGACTTTGTTCCATGGTAGGTTCATCGTTCACCTCCGAATGTATTCCGCGCAGGGGCATGATTTCTCTTCCCCCTCTATTCAGCCATAAATCCCTCGATATTGAGGAGGGGAAAGAGGAAAACAAGCAAAGGAGAAAGAATAAGAAATGGTCCAATGCAGAAGAGATACCGAGGTGATCCGACAGCAGATTGATCAGGCCGCCGGAATGTCAACGAGTGGGCAGGGTGCGAAAGAAGTTGATAAATTCCGAAACGGAAGAAGGCTCGAATGGCGTCGGCCTGGAGTGCAGGAAGAACTTTGCTAATTTCATTGGCAGGGCTTGAAAATCACGTATTTTCTCAGCGGCATGGAACCGCCTAATGACCGTTATGACGCATAGCTCCTAAACCATCGGCATAAATCCTGCGGAGAGAGGATTGTGTATTCCAAGAGATTATCCTTCTGGATCTTGACGCATTGTCCGCTCCGATTTTTGAGAATATGCAAAAAGATTCCAGGATTATTGCCGGATTAAAACAATGATTAAGCCTGTTGGGATCTTCAAAGTCCTCGTTTTTCCTCAGTCGTTAGGGACACAGGAATGATCGAAATGCCGCGTGGATACAGCAGAAAAGGGGTGGCCCCTATTCTCTTCGGAAATCCGAGTACGCTTTTCGATACCAATCCAGGACAAGGCTATGTTGGCAGCCCCGAAGACTCTAAGGATGGGATTCGTGGCCCAATTCTTGCGCTTTCTGGGCGCAACAATTTTCTCAACTTTCTTACAACGCAGTTTATATCAAGATGTTATCGTGATGTGGCAATATAGGCAACAAATAGCTTGACATGATCGTGGCGTGTGGTATACACATGAAACATGAACA
>Ga0187785_10000746_pt1 | contig 11639 bp, 10 predicted proteins | sample 0815_BV2_4_20_MG_FD_132466 | JGI IMG/M metagenome (GOLD analysis project Ga0187785, IMG submission 132466) | Tropical peat soil microbial communities from peatlands in Department of Meta, Colombia - 0815_BV2_4_20_MG | ecosystem: Environmental > Terrestrial > Soil > Wetlands > Peat | place...
ATGTCCGACGGTTCCACGTAACCGGGGATGATGTTGATTTGATCCATTTTCTGGCCGGTGGATTGCGCAAAATAGTCCACCATTGCTTTGGTCATGTTGGCGAAGCCGGTCACGTGGGTTCCCACGTAACTGGGAGTGTTCACATGGATCACGTATTTGCCTTCCGGAATCTTTCCATCCGATTCGGCCTTGCGTGCGATCTGCGGAATATCGTCGCCGATAGTTTCCGACAGGCAGGTAGTGTGTACAGCGATAACGTCCGGTTGGTAGATGGTGAAAATGTTGTCGATTGCTTGCACCAGGTTCGCCTGTCCGCCGAAAACCGATGCCCCTTCCGTGAAGGAGCTGGTCGCGGCCATGACCGGTTCCTTGTAGTGGCGGGTGAGCGTGCTCCGGTGGTATGCACAACACCCTTGAGAACCATGACTGTGAGGCAGGCACCCGTGGATACCGAGAGCCGCGTACATGGCGCCGATGGGCTGGCAGGTCTTTGCCGGATTGATGGTCAAGACTTTACGTTCAGTAATCTCTTTCGGTGTATGTCGTAATAACATGGTCCGTTCCTTCCTCCGTGGCTCAATCGCAGGCGTACTTGGCCGCAAGTTCGGGACATTCCTGCCAGGGCGCCTTGAGGTAATTCCAAACCTGGCTGTTGACCATGCGGTCAATTTCCCGATAGAAGTTGACGGCTCCCTTGAACCCGGCATAAGGACCGCCGGAATCATAGCTGTGTAGCTGTTTCATGGGGATGCCCTTCTTCTGTATGGCGAATTTTTCCTTGATGCCCGCACAAAAGATGTCCGGCTTGTACATGTCGATGAGCCGCTCGCTTTCGTACTGGCTGATATCATCAATCACCAGGGTGTTGGACTGCATTTCGCGCATCATGCCGTCGTAGTCTTTGAATCTGAACCCAGCTTCCTGGAGTCGCTTCACGTCTTGCACCGTCTTACGCGGACGGAATTTCTCCGGATCGGGGTGCACTTCCAGTTCTTCTATATTGCGGCTGTCCGCATCCACTTTGAGGAAAGGCAGCACTTCTCGACCCTCATAGTCGTCCCGGTGCGCGAATTCGTAGCCTGCAGATATGGTCTTCATACCGATTTCCCGGAACAGTTCCTGATAGTGGTGAGCTCGGGATCCGCCCACAAAGAGCATGGCCACTTTGCCTTTGCAGCGTTGCCGCACTTCATCCCGCACTGCGACCACTTCCGGCATCTCTCGAGCGATGACCGCCTCTACCCGTTCGGTCAGTTCGGAGTCTTCAAAATACGCTGCAATCTTGCGAAGAGTCTTTGCGGTTGCCTCTGCACCGATGAAATTTATCTTGATCCACGGTATGCCGTATTTCGTCTCCATCATTTCCGCCACGTAATTGATGGAGCGGTGGCACATGATGGTGTTGAGATCTGCCGTATGCGCGTTAGCAAACTGGTCGTACGTCGAATTACCGCTGAAGGTTGATACCACCGTGATGCCGCAGTCATTCAGGATGCGGTCGATTTCGAAAGCATCCCCACCTATATTGTATTCTCCGAGGAGATTGATCTTGTACTTGCCCTCTTTCACTTGGTCCTTGAGGCCCACGACGTGCGTGAAAATACCGTTGTTTGCTATGTGGTGCCCGGCTGACTGGCTAACGCCCTTGTAGCCCTCGCAACTGAAGGCAAAGACATTAATCCCGAGCTGTTCCTTCATTTCACGTGCCACCGAGTGCACGTCATCACCGATGAGTCCGACCGGACAGGTTGCAAAGATGCTGATGGCTTTGGGTTTGAACAGATCGTACGCTTCCCGTATGGCTTGCCGCAGCTTTTTCTCGCCCCCGAACACGATATCCTCTTCCTGCATGTCGGTGGAAAAACAGTAGGTCATAAAATTTTCATCGTCCGGTCCGTTTGTCCGAGTCTGATTGCGCCGCGTGAGCCAGCTGTAAAAGCCGCAGCCGATGGGACCGTGAGTGATGTTCACGATGTCCCTGGTGGGACCCAGGATCACCCCTTTGCATCCAGCATACGTGCACCCGCGCTGGGTGATGATGCCGGGAATGGTTCGGGTATTGGCGCCGATTTCAGGTACGGCGGGCTGCCCGCTCGCCTCATTGACGACGATTTGTTTGGCTCTCTTGCGTGCCACTTTGGTAGGCACCTGCCTCAAGAGTTCCTGCTTCACTTCGTGCGGATCGATTTCCTCAGCGACGATGGTTATGGTTTCATCACATGCTTTCATGATGTTCTCCTGTTCACGAATAGCTCTTTCGCTCATCTGATGGCCCGGCTGTTCCCTCGGATGGCAGACTCGACGCCATCTGGTCCTTGCTCTTCTTCGTTCCATACTGGTGGTCCGCCCATGAAAAGCTGCTGCTTTCACCGTGTTCCGAGTCTGTCTTTAAAATGGGTGGTACGCCGCGCCTGTTTTCGCTCACACGTCATCCAGGACGCCGTCCCCGCCTTCGCCGGTACGGACGCTGACCGAGCCGTATACGGGCATTACGAAGATTTTACCGTCTCCGGATTTTCCGGTCTGGTTGATGGCGACAATAGTTTTCACCGTCTTTTGCACGAGCTTTTCCGGCACGACCATCAGGAGCAGGCGCTTGGGAATGAGCCGCTGACTTTGACCCAGCTGCGATATTGCTTCCTCGTATCCTTTTTCGGCGCCTTCCAGTAGATGGTAGTCCACCAGGCCTTTGCCTCGTCCCAGGACGTCTTTCGCGGTCATGGAGGAGATTCCGGCATCGGACAGTGCCTGCTTGGTTTTGTTCATCATGTTCATGCGAATGATGGCCATGACCTCTCTCATATCTTCACCTCTTCGGTTGGGCCGGAGGCCGTCTCCTTGATGCCCGAACTTATCGTGTAGACTTCCTCCACCGGGCTCACAAATATCTTTCCGTCGCCATATGCGCCCTTGTCCCCGGTGCGTGCCGCTTTGATCACGGTCTTGATCACGAAATCTTTGTCTGCATCCGGTACTACTGTTATGAGCAGTTCCTTGGGAATCTCGTCGTACGTGATTTCGCCTATCTTGATGCCCCGCTGCTTGCCCCGGCCCACCACCGATATTTTGGTCACAGCGGGAAAGCCGGCTTCCATGAGAGCAGCCAACACGTTGTCCACCTTCGCGGGTCTTACGATGGATCTGATCATCAACATATCCGTCACCTCTTTTTCTGGCTTTACATTGGCACGTTGTCTTCGGGTCAACCCGCCAGACCGTGTTTGATCAGGAGTTTTTCCAGATCGTCGGTGTCCATAGGCTGAGGGACGACATGCATCGTGTTCCCTTCGATTTTTCTGGCCAAAGTCCGGTATTCCTCAGCCTGGGCGTGAGCAGGATCGAATTCTATGACCGTCTTCCGGTTGATTTCGGCTCTTTGCACCATGTTGTCCCGGGGGATGAAATGGATCATCTGAGTTCCCAATTTCTCGGCAAACGCTTCGATCATCTCCCGTTCGTTATCGACCTTGCGGCTGTTGCAGATGAGCCCGCCAAGGCGGACACCGCCGGCTTCGGCAAACTTGACGATGCCCTTGCTAATGTTGTTTGCCGCGTACATAGCCATCATTTCGCCCGACACTACGATGTAGATCTCCTGGGCCTTCCCTTCGCGGATGGGCATCGCGAATCCGCCGCAAACCACGTCGCCCAGGACGTCGTAAAAAGCATAATCGAGCTTCTCGCCTTCCGCATAGGCACCCAGTTGCTCCAGCAGGTTGATGGAGGTGATAATGCCCCTGCCGGCGCATCCGACCCCGGGTTCCGGCCCGCCGGATTCGACACAGATGGTGCCGTTAAAGCCCGGTTTCCGGATATCCTCCAGTTCCACGTCTTCCCCTTCCGCTCGCAGCGTGTCGAGAACCGTCTTCTGAGACAGTCCCCCGAGCAGCAGCCGGGTGGAATCCGCCTTGGGATCGCAACCGACCACCATAACTTTGCGGCCCATCTCTGCCAGACCTGCAACCGTATTCTGGGTGGTGGTGGATTTCCCGATTCCACCTTTGCCGTAAATCGCTATTTTTCTCATGCTGGTTACCATCCGTGTTTCGTTGAATTCTGTTCAGGCTATAAGCAACAGGCATGCCGAACGGCACGCATGATGGTGCTGTGACTCCAACGTATTGATGTCACTTGATTAATGTAACAACAGGTATGCAAGGGAAGGTGTCAGGCGGGCGGCACACATCTCGGAAACTTTCAATAGTGTAGCTCACGTGTACAGAATGGTAGACGGGGAATGCCGTATTCACGGAAATGTGAGAGCTGCGCGTCGGTGATGGAAGCGATTTCCGGCGAGGATGCCGGTCAGTCCATGGACAACGCGCCACACGTGCAGAGCCTTTGTGTCATACAGATTCGCTTTTTTACAGGTATAGGGATTCTCGAAAGTAATGTCGGTTTTGACTACGCGAAAAGGTTGGCAGATTGTCATTGCGAGGGCAAAGCCCGAAGCAATCTCCAACCGACCAAAATCGAGATTGCTTCGTCGCTCCGCTCCTCGCAATGACATGATTGGACCACCTGCAGGGGGGCCGGAATTATGAGAAAGTCCGACACAATTTTCGAGAACCGGTATAACTCGATCCTGGGCACAGGCTGTGGGCACTCCTTCGCTGCGGGCTACGCAAAGCCGTCTCATCACTTCGCTCAGGAGAGCCCCCAGCCCTGGAACCTCATAAATCTCATAAATCATGTGGCGAATGCGTGTCACATGCCATTTCGATTTCACGTACGTGAAATCGGGAAAGGAGACTGTGATTACGTTCTGCCGCGGGTCAATGCCCATTTCAGTGCGGTAGCCAGGAGGTAAGCTGCACCGGCAATGATGATGGTTGTGGCGCCGGCAGGATAGTCGGGTTCGTAGCTCAACACCAGACCCGATGTGGTGAAGGCCGCGCAAAAGACGGTCGAAATAACCATCATGCGCCACATGGTGGTGGAAAAAAGCGCCGCAATACCCACAGGCAGCGTCAACAAAGCGATCACCATGACGATCCCGACCACGGTGGACAAAATTACCACCGTCAGCGCTGCCAATCCCAGGAGCAGCAGATAATAGCCCTCGACTTTGAGTCCTCTAAGGCGAGCAAATTCCTGGTCAAAACACACGGCCACGAACTGATGATAAAAGAGGAGCCCCACCGCAACTGTGAGTACATCCAGACCGGCCAGCATCCAAAGGTCTGCGCTGGACACCATGAGAATATTGCCGAACAGGTAACCCATGAGATCTTCATTGTAACCAGGCGTCCGGGAAATAAAGAGTATGCCGACCGCCATGCCAACAGCCCACAGTGCGCTGATGACCGTGTCTTCCCTTTGTTTCGCCCAAAGGCTCACCAGCCCGATGATGACCGCTGCGATGATCGCGGAGACCAAAGCGCCGTGGATGGGGACCAGACCATGCCAGTGGTGAACCTTCTGGAGGTACAGGGCAGCGCCCATTCCTCCCAATACCGTGTGGGCGATGCCGTCGGCAATGTACGAAATCCGGCGAACCACTATGTAGGTCCCGATAATGCCGCAGGCTACACTCGCGAGAATGCCCGTAAGAAGGGCGTGTTGCAAAAAGGCAAATCGCGGCAAATCGGTCAGGAACTGGGACACCTGCACCCTCCCTCACCGTTGTGTCGTACCATTCTCATTGGCGAACCATAAATTTCGTCGATAATCTTCCCCGTAATTTCACTGGTTGCATGCATCGCAACCCTCCGGTTAACACAAATTACGTTCTTGACTATCTTTGACACAAAACCGAGATCGTGAGAAACCATGACAATGGTCAGTTGCTCGTTGAACCTCTGAAGCAGGTTATACAAGTCCCCTTCCATGACCACATCGAGATTGGCCATGGGCTCGTCGAGGAGGAGAATCTCGGGTTCGCATGCCAAAGCGCGGGCTATGAACAGCCTCTGGCGCTGTCCCCCCGAAATCGAGGCAAAAGGCATTTTGCGCAGATCCTGCAATCCGACCTCGTCGAGAGCTTTGATTGCAGCTTCCTTGTCCTTTCTCGAATGCCAGCCGAAAAATCTGCCGTGGCCGAGACGCCCCATGAGTGCAACATCCATCACTGTCGCAGGAAACTGCGGATCGAGTTGTGAATGCTGCGGCATGTATCCAATCCGCGGCCTCGCAGCTTCCGGGGTTGCCCCGAACACGGAAACCTCGCCCCGCGACGGTCGGAGCAGACCCAACATGAGCTTCAACAAAGTGGTCTTGCCTCCGCCGTTCGGACCGACCACGGAGACGAAATCGCCTTGTGCGATGGCAAGGTTCACGTCTTCCAACACAGGTTGGCCGTCGTAGGAAAACGACAAGCCTTTCATGACAATTGCAGAGAAATCACGTTCGCTCATCGTTGTGTGTCCGCCATTACCGTTCACTTTTTCTGGGGAGTCAGCGCCGATCCGACCTTGGCCGCCATGTCCTGGAGATTCCTGAGATAGTCGGGAGCCAGATCGTCGAGAGGGACCACCGCGCCCCCAATGGCTTGTGCTAACGCTTCCGCACTTTTTCTCGAAAACTGAGGCTGTACGAAGATGATCTTGACGTCATCCTTTCCGGCCCTATCGATCAATCGCGCAAGCTGTTTCGCCGTAGGCTCTTTTCCGCCTGTCTGCACGGCAATCTGTTTCAGGCCATACGCGTCGCCGAAATATCCGTACGCAGGATGAAACACAAAGAAACTCTTGCCTTTCACGGGAGCCAGAGCATGTGTCAATTGCCCGTGGACTGCCTCCAGGTCAGCTTGGAGGTCTTTCAGATTCTTTTCATAGTGCGCCTGATGGCCTGGATCGATTCGGATCAGCGTGTCCGCTATGGTTTGGGCCTGAATCTTCGCAAGTTGCGGATCCAGCCACGAGTGCGGGTCCATGTCCCCGGCATCATGGGAATGCTCACGGTCCTCTCCGTGGACGTGTTCGCGTTCCTCCGCCTCTCCATGACCATGTCCCGCGTCTTCGGCCTCCGCGTCTTCGTCGGTTATGGGTCGCAGCTTTATTCCTTGTTGGAGATCTACGACCTGTAGAGCCTCATGTGCAGATCCCACTTTCTTGATGAGCGAGTCCTCGAAGGGAAACCCCATCTTGAATAGAACCTGAGCTTCAGCCAACTTGGCCATGACTTTGGGCGTGGGATCGAAGGTGTGAGGATCTTGTCCGGGCCCCACCAGCACGTTTACTTCCACATTGGGGCCTCCCACGCGTTTGACGAAAAAGGCTATCGGCAGGATGCTGGCGAATGCGTGGACCTTTCCTGGGGTCTTATTTTCGCTGTGGGACACCCCGCCCCACAGGGTGGCGAGCGCCATGAAAATCACGAGAACGGCTCTGTTAAGCATCGTCTCATTCCTCCGAAACAGGTTGCATCCATCCGGGGAGGCTCGTTCAATCCGTTTCGTGAACGTGCACGAATTCCTGCGAACTGTGGTCGCAAACAACGTGAACCGCGTTACAGGTTTCGCATTCTATAAAATGATGATCGTTGGCGAACATGTCCCAATGTTGTCGTTGATTCGGCATAATGACTCCTGTTCCCTTGCACAAGGGACAAATGCTGTCCAGGGCGGCAACCACGGCGGCCCGGATGAACTCGGACCTGTTGGGAATTCCTTTCATAGCGTCTCTCAATGATTCAGGGACCTTGAATGTGATGATATCGAGTTTTTCTTTTTTCATGGAAACGTTCCTTCGGAGGATGGGCAGTTTCGCGGTCGAAGACATTATTACTCTGTAACACCCCCCTGTCAAGCCGTGCCATCCGGATGAGGGACCCGGTGATTTGGTCTGCACGGTCAATGAAAAATCCGGAATAGAGCGCCGTAGGATTGAAACCATCAACCGGCTGTGCACTGCGCTTGCAATGGTCGGCCTGAGTGCACTCCGCGAACCACCTGGCCGACTGCAGGTGGAAATACCGACTCCCGATTGGCAGCAGTATGGATTCGGGCATTCTCTGAAAGAACCGCAAGAGGCCTCGCATCCTGAGCATACGGAATGAGTTGACTACACTGACGTCCGGTTCCTCCGTAAGCGAGCGCATCCCTTTGCCGTCTTTCCGTGCCTTGACATTGCCGGACTATTTTCGGTAGGACCAAAGGTGGTCATCATGTCCGATCGCGGGGGCGGGACCGATTGAGAACAATAAGAAAAACCCGTATCGCCCAAAATCCCGAGCAATATGGCCGGATCTACGAAGGCACGCGTCGTGGCATGCCGGAGTGTGGGGATCATGAGCCTGGCTGAAAAATACCAACTTGGTTCTACGGGAAAAATAGTTGAAGCTTTTCTCGTTTCGAAATTACCCATCGTCTTCATCATTGCTTCACTTCTGGCAGGCGCTGCTGCTCTCATGCTCACCCCCCGGGAAGAAGAGCCCCAGATCGTGGTTCCTGTCGTGGACGTGATCATTCAGTTTCCCGGTGCATCTCCTTCGGAAATAGAGAATCTCGTCACGATAAATCTTGAGCGCAAACTCTGGGAAATCGATGGAGTCGAGTACATATATTCTTCGTCTCACCCGGACTTTGCAGTTGTTACCACTCGTTTTTATGTCGGCCAAAATTTCGAGAACAGCATTTTGAAGTTGCAGAGCAAGATCATGTCCTACGTCGACCAGGCGCCGCCGGGTGTCACAGGGTGGGTGATTCGGCCGGTGGACGTCAACGACGTTCCCATGGTCACATTTGCTCTGTACAGTTCCTTTTATTCCGATTATGAACTTCGCCGCGTGGCTGACGAGATTTTGCACAGGCTTCAGAGCATTCAGGATACCGGCAAGGCATATGTGCTGGGCGGACGGAAACGCCAGATAAGGGTGCTTCTGCAGCCGGAAAGCATGGCTGCCAGACGAATCTCCGTCCTGGAAATGGAGCGTGCGCTCAAGGGAGCCAACACGAATGTCCGCGCAGGTTCCATGGACATGATGAATCGGGAAATCCTGGTGGACGCGGGACCATTCATACAGTCGGTCGAAGAGCTGAAGAACCTTGTGCTCGGGACGTTCGAGGGAAAACCCGTGTATCTCGGCGACGTGGCCCGAGTGGACGACGGTCCGGAAGAAGTGGAAACGTACACGCGCCTTGTTTTCGGACCCGGCGCGGACCGGGACCCGGATGCTCGCACGGCGAAATCTGCGGTGCCGGGGAAATCATACAATCAGGTGACCATAGCGGTTGCGAAAAGAAAAGGCACCAACGCGGTGCAAGTGGCTGAAGGACTGATCGAAAAGGTACACGAGCTCAAGAAGGATGTGATTCCGACGAATGTCCACGTCCTTGTCACGAGAAACTACGGCAAGACGGCTGACGAGAAGGTCAACGAGCTGGTAAAACACCTGGGTATAGCGGTCATAAGCATTTTGGTGTTGCTCACCATCGTGCTCGGCTGGCGCGAGGCAATGATCGTGGCGTTGGCTGTCCCGATGACTCTCGCGGTCACTCTGCTGGCAAACCTCCTGGTTGGCTATACCATCAACCGGGTAACTTTGTTTGCTCTTATCCTTTCATTGGGGCTCCTCGTAGACGACCCCATCGTGGACGTGGAGAACATCCATCGTCATTTCAAAATGAAGACGCATCCGCCGCTGGACGCCACATTGTTGGCGGTTGACGAGATCCGCCCTCCGACGATTCTTGCGACCCTTGCCGTCATTGCTTCTTTTATTCCGCTCTTTTTTATCACGGGCATGATGGGCCCGTACATGCGACCTATGGCTTTCAATGTTCCCATCGCGATGATCATGTCGCTTGTCATAGCATTTACGGTAACACCCTGGACTGCGTTCCACGCTCTGAAAAGGGAGTACGACAAACCCGGGACTGCTCGCGATTTCAGGACCGGCATTGTGTACCGCACATACAGGAGAATCATAGTCCCCTTTCTCGAGAGTCGTCGAAAGACTTACCTGTTCCTGGGAAGCGTAGCCGCCGCGTTGCTCCTGTCCATCATGCTCGTGTTTTTGAAGCTGGTTCCGCTCAAGATGCTGCCCTTCGACAACAAGAACGAGTTTCTCCTGCTCGTGGATATGCCCAGGGGCACGACGCTCGAAACAACGGCCAAGGTCACGTCGGATTTGGAGAACTACCTCTCGGGAATGCCTGAGGTCCGGGATCTCGAATCCTTCGTGGGTATCGGTTCGCCGGTGGATTTCAACGGGCTCGTACGGCAGTATTATTTCCGCAGCGGCAGCTACTCGGGAGATGTTCGGGTCAATCTGGTGGGCAAAGACGATCGCGAATCCCAGAGCCACGCAATCATTTTGAGAATCAGACCGGATATTCACAAGATAGCGGCATCACATGGAGCGAATGTGAAAATTCTGGAAGTGCCACCGGGGCCGCCGGTTCTCTCGACCATCGTGGCAGAGGTGTATGGCCCGCCCGCTGCGGGTTACCAGGACATCATCACCCAGGCGCGTAAGGTCAGACACTTGATGGAATCCACCCTGAATGTGGTGGACGTCGATGATACCGTAGAAGCACCACAGACACGCTACCGATTCCTGGTCGACCGGACAAAGGCGGGCCTTCACGGGATCAGTCAAGATGAGATTATCAAGTCCGCAAAGATCTTCCTGGGCGGAGATTCTCCGGGCATCCTGCACAGTGAGACCGAAAGAGAACCTCTGAACATAAATTTCAGATTGCCTATCGACCTGCGTTCCCGGCCGGAAGATATGGGGCCGTTGCGTCTGAAGGCGAGCGACGGGTCGATGGTCCCTTTCAACGAATTGGGCGCGTTGAACAAAACCGTTCTCCAGCAATCCATTTATAGGAAGAATCTCGAACGGGTCGTGTATGTTACCGCAGAAACTGCCGGCCGCAGTCCGGCTGACGCGATCCTCGATCTTACCGCTGCAATGAAGAAGATGGCGCTGCCTTCAGGGTTTCACGTGAATTGGTCGGGAGAAGGGGAATGGAAAATTACGCTTGAAGTGTTCAGGGATTTGGGACTGGCGTTTGCGGGGGCATTGATATTGATTTACATTTTGCTCGTTCAGCAGACCGAGTCCTTCGTGGTTCCGCTGGTGATCATGGTTGCCATACCTTTGACCCTGATTGGCATACTGCCCGGCTTTGCAGTGCTGAATGCGCTTTTTGCTCACACGATAGGCAAGTATCCGGATTCCATTTTCTTTACTGCCACTGGAATGATCGGCATGATAGCTCTTGCGGGAATTGTCGTGAGAAATTCCATAATCCTGATTGACTTTATCCATGTCCGGATCAGGGCTGGAGAGGAATTGAAACAGGCCATAATAGAATCCGGAGCGGTGAGGCTGACGCCCATCTGTCTCACTGCCGGAGCAGCCATTTTCGGGTCCTGGATAATCACCCTGGACCCCGTATTTTCGGGGCTTGCCTGGTCGTTCATTTTCGGCATTTTCGCTTCAACTGCATTTACGCTGCTAATCGTTCCCATGATCTATTACCTGATGTATCAAAACACAGCGAAAGTAGACGTAACAAGCGAACAGGAAGAATCTCCATGATCACCGGAAGAGTGTCGCTGCTGGCTATCATTTGGGTTGGATTGATCGCTCTGGCTCCAACAGGCTCCTTATGTGCGCAAAACGCTGCAGCGGAAGGCAAACCGGCTGACCGGAACCCGGAATCCCCCAAAATCGTTCAGGTGGAAACA
>Ga0187785_10000747_pt1 | contig 11622 bp, 12 predicted proteins | sample 0815_BV2_4_20_MG_FD_132466 | JGI IMG/M metagenome (GOLD analysis project Ga0187785, IMG submission 132466) | Tropical peat soil microbial communities from peatlands in Department of Meta, Colombia - 0815_BV2_4_20_MG | ecosystem: Environmental > Terrestrial > Soil > Wetlands > Peat | place...
AGTATATGAAAGCTTGATGAAATCTCCTTTCTGGACTACCATGGTTTTCACCTTTCGAATGAATTGAATGTCGAAGTCCGTCTATCTGTATATGTTGACGACGTTTTACTCACGCCCTGATGAGACTTAAAGCTTGTTATCAACAATACCGTTCGTTATCCTTTTAACAACGGCTAGTGTGCCGGTGATTACGCCCGCCGCCACCTCATTCCAGTTGTCGACGATCATATCCGCAAAATCGAACCTTGCTGCGGGGTAGCTGTTTGTAATTCCGATGCTGAAGATGCCCTCATCTTGAAAGATCCGCAGGCTAGCGGGCGTATCATCTATTGCCCAAAGCACTTCGTAGCAACTCTTCAGCGATTCCACCTCAGCCGCCTTAAAATCAAAATCGAAGATGTCCATGGAAGGCTTGAAGATCGCCACGTCGGATTCCTCGAACAGTCCGTAGCGCCGCATGAACTCTATAGTGGCTCGACTTTTATCTACTGGCAGTCGGAAACGCCCGGAAAGAAAGATGATCTTGACATCATTTTTCCGCAATAGATTCAGCGTCTCCACTGCCATCGGATACGGATAGTCCATGAACATAAACCTCGTGGACAGGAATGCATTAAAATATTGCACCTGCTGTGCGCTTGTTAATATGCGGGAGCAGAACAGATCCTGTCGGACCTCAACCTCGGAAACTGGCCTTCCGGCGATCTCCATGCACAGGGCCGCCCTTCTGAGATCACACGACATTGCAGTATTGTCGATATCCACAATGACGGCCTTTGCGCGTCTCATATTCTGTAATATGCGCGGACGGGTAAAAAGCTGTTGTACGAAAATGGTTATAAATATTGGTTAATATGTATACACCGATGATCGAGGTTGAGATTAAGGCGGCTGCGGACAGGGATGAATTATCCAAGCGCCTTGCCAGAAACGGCGCGGCGCTCCAGACCAAGGTCCTGCAGATCGACTCTTACTACAACGCGCCCCATCGGGACTTCAAAGATACCGACGAAGCGCTCCGACTCCGCGAACAGGACAGCATGGTCTATCTGACATATAAAGGTAAAAAGCTCGACGCGTTGAGCAAGACCCGGAAAGAGATAGAGGTAGAGGTCGGAGACAGGGATAAGATGGAGGATATACTGATATCGCTCGGCTTTAAGAAAACGATGGACATCATAAAAGAGCGACACATCTACCGTTACCGGAGCGCCGAGGTGTGTCTCGACAGGATCGAGGGGCTTGGCGACTACGTGGAAGTGGAACTTCAGACCGAAAACCTGGATGACGTCATCACAAAGCGAGACGAGGCCATCGCCATCCTGCGGGAGCTGGAAGTCACGGGCGATCTCATCCGGGAGTCATACCTCGAGATGATGCTGAATCGGCGGAGATGATCTTGGCTGTTCAGGTTATTATTTTGTTGAAGCTTTCCAGAGTTCCTGTGAGGTAGCACAAAAACAATAAAACATTTTGGGGGACACGAAAACTTGAATGACTATAGGTTCACGACCAAACCGCAAACTGCACCAAGGCACCGGTTAAAAACAAATGACACAAATAACACTGACTTAAAACACGAACAATCGTCTCGAAGACCATAATACACCAAACTAAACCAGTAATCGTTTCCACTTCTGCTCTGCGGAAGCCATTACATGGCAGCTGATAGCATAACGAGGGCGCTGTCGTCGTTGTTTTCGCTGGCAGTATTTTAGTTTGGTGTATTATGGTCTTCGAGACGATTGTTCGTGTTTTAAGTCAGTGTTATTTGTGTCATAGGGATTTAATTGCGTTTTTTTGCAATTTATGGTTTTGGTTGTGAACTCAGAGCCACTCAAGTTTTCGCCCCCACCCCCCCCAAAAAAAATGTTTTATTGTTTTCGTGCTACCCAAGGGTGAACATGGTAAAAATATTGAGTAATAATATTTCAGGGTGGGATGGATAATACTATCGAGCCTTCTACCTTTCTGCGCTCTTCGACAATAAACGCCAGCTCGGCACTTTTTTTCCATAAATAAGCGTCAACTCAGCACTTTTTTCGTGATAGTTAATGCTTAATGCCCTTTATTCTAATTTCTTTAGTACCTATGGATTAATAGATAACTTGTTTTATGTCTATTGGTTGCAACCTAGGAGGTTTCACCCTTGATAAACCTAGACCCAACTACAAAAAGTTCCTCACGCACCTTAAAAGATGATGTCCATAAAACCGATCGAGATATCATCAAACTGAACGCAGTCAACCGGCGGACTTTTTTAAAATTGACCGGTATGATGGCTGGCGCCTTCGCAGTCACCGGGGGCGCCGGCAGGATGATCGGGGCGGCTGACGCTGCATGTGCAAGCGGCACCGTCACTGGCACAGTCGATCCGTCCTGCATCCCTAAGTTCGTCAACCAGCTGGTTCTGCCCCCGGCGTTCATCATAGGAAAGGACGGGCTTGTCGACGTTTCCGCAAGCGCCTTTAAGCAGCAGATCCTGCCGCTGAAGGATGAGAACGGCAATAGCACCGGGTTCGGACCGACGACCGTCCTAGCATTCTCTGGCAAGGTCAAAGGTCAATCCAGCGATGACGACATGATCTTTCAGTCGACACCGGGCCCAATGTTCGACGTCATAAGGGGCGTCACCACGAAAATCACCTGGATAAATAACATGACTACGGCTCAGTTCCTGCCGGTTGATCCCACGATTCACTTCGCGAATCCCAATAATATTCCCATGCCAACACCTCCTTTCGAGCCTTTCCCCCCGGGCTATCCGGATGCTCAGGCACCGATACCCCTGACCCCACATAGGCATGGTGGAGAGCAGTCCTCGATCTTTGATGGCAGGTCTGAAGCGTGGTTTACCCACAATGGTCTTACCGGCCCGGAGTTTGTCTCTAACACGTTCACCTTCCTCAATGATCAGGAGCCGGCAGCCTTTTTCTACCATGATCACTCCTTGGGCATGACACGGCTCAATGTATATGCCGGTTTGAGCGGGTACTTCCTGATCCGCGACCCCGGCAGTGAGGTGGAGCCATTGCTGCCTTCGGGAGATTTCGAATTGCCCCTCATCATCCAGGATCGGTCGTTCTTCGAGAAGGACTGCAGCGGCGAAAACGGCCTCGCACTACCGGTTGTAGGGGATCTCCCCGACGTCCATCCCTACTGGGTCCCGGAGTTTTTCGGCGATACCATTATGGTCAACGGCCTAGTATGGCCCAACAAGGACGTGGATAGAGGCCAGTATCGGCTACGGTTGCTGAACTTCTGCTGCGATCGCTTCGTCACCCTGACCTTTACCAAAGAGACTGATGATATCCCATTCGTCCAGATCGGCTGCGATGGCGGCTTCCTGAAGTCTGCCGTCACCCTGACCACGATCTCTCTGGGCCCGACTGAAAGGGCCGATATCCTGATCGATTTCTCGAGCTTTGAACCGGGCACCAAGATCGTTATGACTAACAGCGCGTTGACTCCGTTCTCCGGGGGTACCCCGCCAGACGAAAACACGAGCCTCGTCATGCAATTCACTGTTAAAGACGCCAAGGGCTTTAGCCCGAAGACATTGCCGGAGTTGCTAAACCCAACGCTGGCCGGCCCCGAGTTCCCGACGCTGCCAGAGCCGGTAAAAACCAGATTCCTCACGCTGACCGAGGCGGTCGACGCGAATGATAACACGCTTGGCTATTTCCTGAACGGGTCGATCTGGGACGCGCCGATAACCGAACTGCCGAAGATCGGCACCACCGAGGACTGGACGTTCGTCAATCTGACTGACGATACCCACCCGATGCACGTGCACCTGGTCCAGTTCCAGCTCGTAAAGCGGCAGGATTTCTACGCAGACACCTATAATACAGACTGGCTAAAGCTAAACAGCAGCGGGCTGACCGACGGAGCTCTTCCCTTTAAGCCGGATTACGTCCCCAAGGAGCTTGACCCGGGCCCATATCTCATAGCTGGCACTGAAACCGGGCCCGAGCCCGGAGAGGTCGGCTGGAAAGATACGATCAAGGCGTACCCGAATAAGGTAACGACGATCCGTATACGATTCGCCCAGCTCAACGGCGAGCCCTATCCATTCGATGCCACGGAAGGACCGGGCTACGTATGGCACTGCCATATCCTGGAGCACGAAGACAACGAGATGATGCGGCCCTACAAGGTAGTGAAAGATGACCCCTGAAATAGTTTATTGATTCCGGGTCACCACCTCTCGTGATGCACGATATCCAACCATAGCCGGGTCGGGGCGGACGGTATTTCGTCAGGCACTCCTACAGGTAGTATTGCCACAGGCCTGATGCCAACGGGCAATCCGAGCACCTCGGCCACGGCCTTTTCGTCAAACGCCCCCACCCAGCAGGTCCCGAGGCCGAGGTCTACGGCCTGCAGCATCATGTTCATTGCGGAAGCAGCGGCGTCCTGCAGGACGTACAGCTCTGCACGCTTGCCATATTTGCGTTTCGATCGGCCCAGATTGGTACATATCACAATGCAGACCGGGGCCTCCTTGATGAACCGCTGTTTTAGGGCTGCATCGCAAATGTTTTCCCGCATGGCAGCATCCCGTGTGACCACGAATTCCCTGCCCTGAAGGTTACCCGCGGATGGCGCCAGCTGGCCTGCCCACAGTATCTTTTCCACGTACTCATCGGGGATCTCATCGTCCTTGTAGCGTCTTATAGATCTGCGAAAACGGATAGCATCGGACACTTCCATAGATAAACCTCCTCGGCGAAATTCGTCGAAGGCTTTCTTTAAAGAATTGATCTGTTGCACTTATATCTATGGTTGTAAAGTTGTCAGACCAGCACCAGCAGCAAAACCGCTTTATTAATTTATGTATTTCCAATAGGCGGATATCGCAGTAAGTCAAACGCCTCAGCCGGAAAATGTTCTCCACAACCAATAACCTTATATCAGGTCGGACTACAAGTAGTATGACGCTTTCGACGGTGGACAATAGATGAGAGTAACGATGGATTTAGAGCTGAAAGATATTCCCGGACAACTGGTTAACGCTCTGGTGCCGATCTCGGACTCAGGAGGAAACATAGTCAGTGTAGTACATCATCACGAGAAGCGGACGCTCCGTGGGGCCATCCCCATCCAGGTTACCTTCGACATTAGCGATGGCCTGGAAGAGCTGAAGCGCCGTCTGGAAGAGAAGGATATCAGGATCATCCGGGTCAACGAGGCCAAGCTGCAAGAGCACCGCACGGTCATCTTGGTCGGCCATATTATCCATTCGGACATCAGGGACACCATCGATCAGATCGATAAGACCGGCTACGCTGAGATCGTCGATCTGGCTATGAGTATGCCGGGCATTAAACTCAAATCATCGGCCCGCATCGGGATCAATGCGATGGGAAAAGAGGAGTCCAGAAAAGCCATGAGCCTGCTGCGGGAGATCGCCCGGGAGAAGGATTTGCTTGTGATCGAGCCCATCGATACGGAGGCTTAATAATAGTGGTGAAGACGGTCAGGATCGCAATCATCGGCATGGGCAGCGTCGGTCGGGGCGTACTAAAGGTGCTTGCCGATGGTGGCAGTATCTATCCGGATAAAGGCATCTCGTTCAGGGTGGTGGCGGTCGCAGACTCCAAGGGAGCCGTCGTGAACCCGGACGGGCTCGACCCAGCAGCCATATTGAAAGGGAAGCGGGACGGGACCCTGAAAAGGATAGGCAATTTGTCGAGCATGGATGTGGTCCGCGAAGTGGACTACGACGTCCTGGTCGAGGTCACCCCGACTGACGCCCGGACCGGGGAGCCTGGGCTCGACTATATCACCGAAGCCCTCAGTCAGGGCAGGCACGTGGTCACCTCCAACAAGGGACCGATAGCGCTGAAATACAAAACCCTGACTGACTTGGCCAGATCTAATAGGGCGTCCCTCCTGTTTGAAGCCACGGTCGGCGGCGCGATGCCGGTCTTTAACCTGATCAGGTCACCCCTCGCAGGCAACGAGATCCGCGGTGTAAAGGGCATTTTCAATGGCACCTGCAACTACATCCTTACCCGGATGATCGACGAGGAGCTGCCGTACGAGATGGTGCTCTCTGAGGCTAAGGAACTGGGATACGCTGAGGCGGATCCCACCTACGACGTCGAAGGCATCGACACAGCGCTGAAAATCGTGATCCTGGCCAACTCCCTGTTTGGTATGGATGTAACCCTTCGGGATGTCAGCGTCGAAGGCATCTCCAGCATTACCCTAGAGGCGCTGAAGCTGGCCAGCGATAATGGTTACGTGGTCAAGCTGATCGGCGAAGTCCGGCCAAACGGCACCGAAAAGATACTCAGGGTCAGCCCTAGGCTGGTGCCTAAGACCCATCCGCTGGCAGTCCAGGGCACGCTGAACGCTGCCCTCATCGAGACCCAACTCGCTGGCGGAATTGTAGTCGTCGGCAAAGGCGCGGGGTCGGTCGAAACCGCCAGCGCTATTTTAAGCGATCTGCTATATATCGCCATGGCCAGCAAACAGTAAACTCCCATTTTCTCATAAAATCTGTGTTTATCTGACCATGTAACCTGTGTTCCAGCGCAGCGTTCGTCGCACTATCCACCGTATATGGGCAATCGGTTGTGCACAGCACAGCGATCGTACCCATTCACGGGTATAGGGCCGGTCATTTCATGATGACATTCAACATAGCAGTTCTTTTCTGAACTTGCCACAGTCGAAAAGTTTTAAACCTCGCATGTAGCATATTCGAACCAGCAGATCACCATGAAAACCATACGTATCGGTGTCATCGCCATTCAAGGCAATGTGGAGGAGCATATCGAGTCGATGAGACAGGCGCTCGGGAAACGGGGGGAAGTCATAAAGATCAAGCATGCTGGCATTGTGCCGCTATGCGACGCCATCGTCATCCCCGGCGGGGAGAGCACCACCTTATGCAGACTGGCCTGGCGGGAGGGTATCGCCCAAGAGATCATTACAAAGGCTAAAGCTGGCATGCCAGTATGGGGCACCTGCGCGGGTCTGATCTTGCTGGCGAGCCGCGGGGATGACGAGGTGGAAAAGACGAAGCAGCAGCTCCTCAGCCTAATGGACGTGACTGTCAACCGGAACGCTTTCGGCCGGCAGATCGACTCGTTCGAGGCGTCGCTGACGATTAAAGGCTTCGACGGGCCCTTTCACGCCATCTTTATCAGGGCTCCGGCCATCGTCAGCGCCGGCAGGGACGTTGAGGTGCTAGCTAAATACGACGATTTCATCGTCGCCGCCAGGCAACGGAATCTACTCGCATCGGCGTTCCACCCTGAGCTGACCGACGATTTGAGGTTCCACCGATACTTCCTTGGGATGATACAGGGCTGGGATAACTAATTAGCCATTTGTTATAGGCGATTAGCGCTTGACTCCAATGCCGAGGATATCACTTTTACCACCGTGTACGTCACGGGCGATCTGGGAGAGTCCGACCGCAGCAGCCATCTTGCCTAGAACCGATACCTCCACGTGCACCAGTCCTGATATGCGATCCCTGACCAAGTCCATCGAGCCTACGGAACCTGCGGTGAATATCTTCGCGTCAGGCACCAGCAATAGAAATGAGGCGATCTCCATAGCCGCAAATATGGCGATCGTGTCAAAAGCCCAGAGCGAATACGGGTCGTTCCGATCCAGACCGGCAAGCAGCTCGCTTAAATTTTTTTGTGGGATGTTCCGGGTTACTCCTGCGGTTGAAAACGCGTCATTTGCTGTGATCAGATCGGCGTCGACATCCCGGATAGACTGCAAGTCGAGCGGCCCATGGTGAACGCCGGGGGCAAAGATACAGGCATCGATCGCGCCCAACATCCTCCCTCCCAGCACGCCCATGGTGACAGTATTCGAGCTAATATCTGAAGCGATGAAGTTCTGATCACCTGCCGTTAAAAACGCGTTATAGGCGATGCCCAGCTTGTCCGCGCTGGCACCATGTGAGTATACATTGAAACACGGGTGGCAGTAGTTGCCACGGTGGATGCCTGGAACAATGACCGCGGGCATGCCTGAAGCAGCTATAGCGTCATACACATTCGTACCGCCGCCAACGTGAACCCCTGCGCCTTCCCGGCTAATGACGCCTCTGTTTTCCACTTTTTCGATCGGAGTGATCTTCGAGATGCCATCTCCCATAGAATAGTTAACTGCAATGAGTTCTACATCGGACTTTTTCACGTCCAAGCCGTCCAGCACGGCAGCGATGATCTCCCTGTGGGACATGTCCTTCGCCTGCTTCCGGGAGACCTCTATCCATCTACCTCCTGTATCTGCAAACCGTATGCCTGTAGTGCCGTGATCTACGCCGATAAACATCTTGACCTTCCACGTACTATTCATGCATAGAGGGTAATAACATTTGTCGAGACTTATTGAACACAACAATTACGGGATACTGAGCAACCCTGAATAACTCGAAAAGGATATTAATATTGACACATTAGAGTCCTTTTTGCAGTTTATGCCCGATATTCTTCCATTGATCGACTCGCCGGCGCTCGTCGTGCACGGCGAGGAAACGTCGCTGGTTATCGCCGACGTCCATCTCGGCATTGAGCACGACCTGTACTACAGCGGCATTAACATCCCATCGCAGATAGCGAAGCGCATCGCCCGGGTCGATGCTTATATCTCCGAATCAAAGCCGGAGCGAATTATCCTGCTGGGCGATATCAAGCATAATGTGCCCCGAACCTCTTTCCAGGAGGAGGATGAGGTGCCTGCATTCCTGGATGGGATCGCGAAGCAGGCGGTGGTGGATATCATTCCCGGCAACCACGATGGCGGCATCGAGCGGCTGGTTCCTAAAAACCCCGATATTACCATTCACGAAGCCCGGGGCGCGATCATCGATGGGGTCGCATATTTTCACGGGCACACCTGGCCGGATCCAACGCTGCTCCACTGCTCGCAGTGGGTGATCTCGCATAATCATCCGACCATCAAGCTGACCGATGTTGTTGGACATACTATTACTAGGCAGGCGTGGATCCGGGCCAGGATGGATCGTGAGGTCGTGGCCGCGAATTACAAGCCCGGAGATTTCGAGTGGCACGATCCGGAACTGTTCATCATCCCATCCTTCAATGAGCTCTGCGGCGGAATCGCCTTCAACGAATCGTTCCATGACGATCTGCTGGGGCCGTTATTTACATCGAAAGCCGTGCTCCTCGAGGACTCCGAGGTATACCTGCTCGACGGCACCTTCATGGGCACCATCGAGGGCCTGCGAAAGTTCTCCAGGGGTAAGATCGTGGCACAGGACCCCGAAAGGAAGCCGGGGAAAAAGTTCAGACGACGCAGGTCAAGGCCCTGATTTTTTTAATCGGACAAGCACAGATAGCGCAACGTTCGTATTGCTGCTCACCCCTCGCGGGAGCAATCGTAGCGCGTTCGTAGTCCTCCATAGGCTCCGACGCAACCTTCTTATTCACTGCAATGTTCAGCTCAGCGTAGTGAATTACCATGCCATGAAGTGCTATAGATTCCTGTTTCACGGAAAAGCACTTGCCATATTTGATTTGATGATTGATGGTAGATGCGTGATTCTCCTTCGGGTTGAGGCCGGTTTCCGGCCCCCTTTACAACCGCTAGCACTCGCAGCCTTGTGAATGGACTCTTCCGCACGTCCGTTGCAACTTGGTAGAGTGCAAGCTGTTAAAGGTTAAATACTTGAATAGCCAGCGAGACTAGATTTCCTCCGGCGCTGAAGTAACCGGGTTTTCTCTCGCTCCATGCTCGTTTCCAATAATCGAAAAGATATTATACCCTCCGTACATTTTCCTTATGTAAGCTGAGCTTTTATTTATGGTCGGGTATTCTGAGATCGGCATCATTGGCAGCATCCTGCTGGCTTCGGCGTTTCTGCCGCAGTGCTACCGCATGCTGAGCACTAAGAGCGCAAAGGACATATCGATATATTATATGTTAGTACTGGTCAGTGGATCTCTCTGTCTGACGATATACGGTTTTGGGATAGGGGATCTGATAGTCTTCTCGTTGAACCTCTTTGCCACATTATGTAACACAATGCTGATGATGTTGAAGCTATACTACGACTGGAAAGGGCGCAGTGTCATATCTTCGAAGGAGGACCTGCCCGGTGTCAGCTGATAAGCCGTGCGCTATATGGCGGATGGCGGATAGGGCAAACATCAATGCTTAACCGCAATATTTATATATACAGGATACCTGAATTTCATGCCGACTTTCGGCCGTATAACTCATGCGCGGAAAACGATTGTACGGTCACGATTGTAAGGTCGCAGGTAAAACTTATACGTGCTTTATTCGAGTCTAATCAGATAGATAGGAAGGAGATATAGATGGCAGATTTCAAGTTAATAATTTCTGATCCAAAGACCGGCAAGGCCTATAGTGTGGATGTCACAGGTCCGAAGGTCAACAAGTTCATCGGCAAGGCCATTGGTATGGAAGTCGAGGGGGATATCGCAGGGCTGCCGGGCTACAGGCTGCAGATCACCGGCGGTTCTGACAAGGACGGCTTTCCCATGAGGGGCGACATACCTGGCCAGGTCCGCAGGAGGGTTCTTGTGGCTGGCGGAGTCGGCTACCACCCGACCAGCGATGGCATGAGAAAGAGGAAGTTGTTCCGGGGTGACGAGATCAGTATTGACATGGTGCAGGTAAACGCTAGGGTAACTACATATGGTGAGAAGACCCTCGAAGAGCTTGCCCCCGCGAAAGAGGAAAAGAAAGAAGCCCCTGGCGCAAAGGCCCCGGCAAAACACAAGTAATCAATTAATTAATTGAGTTCGTTTGCTATGAAGCCGGCTTCATAGCATCCTTTTTCTCCTGTATTAAAAATACTAATACAGATCCTTTTTATTTGCTCTTCGGGCCATTTCAAAGTACTCTAGGTCGTCATAGTGTTTCGGAATCAGCAGAAGCCCATCGATTTCCCTGAGTATCTTCAGGGTAATCCATTCGATGTGGCGGTTGACCAGGCGTTCGCGTACTAGCACGTCTTTGCTGTCATCGATGTGCAGATCGATGAGTTGTTTGCGAAGAACTCTGCGTACAACCCCGTGAACTTCGTTGACGCTGGACGCAGCTTTGAAATCGTCGGTCTCGAGCACGGTCCGCATTAGATCTTCGTCTTCTGGCCTAATAGTACACACCTGCCTGTAATACCACTTATCTATATGTCACTGTGGACAAATTTCTCCCTCAACCAAATAAGTATCGCATCGTATGCTAAAAGATTCTTGGCCTCCGTACCAGAATCAACGGGGGGGTTCAAACCCTCCGATATATTTTATTTGCATTGCCGCCGCTGCTTTAAGTCTGAAAAATGCCTTCGAAGCACAGATGTCGGGGTGCTTTTGTGTTCATCGTCAGAAACGATCGGTCCATGTTTATAAACGATCAGATGTCTGGATAATTCACTACAAACACCAATAATATATTTAATTGCATATATTATACATATGTTTGCTTATTGAGGAGGGTAGTAATGAGTAATATACTGAAATATGGAATACTCTTAGTACTGGCAGTGGCATTTGTGACAATGATCGCTCCGGCCGGTGCAAACCTCGTCGGAACGGCCTTTGGGTTCCCGACGATTGTACAGAATGGTGCGACCACTGCGTTCAACAGGGA
>Ga0187785_10000748_pt1 | contig 11617 bp, 14 predicted proteins | sample 0815_BV2_4_20_MG_FD_132466 | JGI IMG/M metagenome (GOLD analysis project Ga0187785, IMG submission 132466) | Tropical peat soil microbial communities from peatlands in Department of Meta, Colombia - 0815_BV2_4_20_MG | ecosystem: Environmental > Terrestrial > Soil > Wetlands > Peat | place...
ACAGATTGCACATATTAGCCACAATCTTTTTCGTCAGGATATTGAGTGCAAAATCCCGGTATCAAGCCCTCTTAATCCCCTGCGTCTTTTCGTGCAATATGAATATTGCAAAGAGAAACGTCGAAACTGAGGCTGTAAGACATCCATAATAAAATGTAGCTGACGGAGATATTCTGTCCCAGAGCATTCCGCCGATCAGACTGGCAGGAAATGTTGCAAGCCCGATTGCAGTATTGTATAAACCAAAGGCAGTTGCTTTATAATCCGCAGAAATTATCGATGCAAGATACGCTTTCTGCACGCCTTCCGATATGCCCATAAAAATTCCGTAAAAAGCAAATAGACCCCAGATGGCCTTCGGTCCATCAGCAATAGCAAAGCCATAATAAATAAACGCAAACATAATAAATCCTATAAGGATTATCTTTTTCCTGCCAAATCTGTCTGCTGCAACACCGGCAGGAACCGAGGTTAACGCATATATAACATTGAACGTCAGATAAACAACAGGGATAGTCGCTGAACTTATACCTTCCTGTTGCGCTCTGAGAATCAAAAAAACATCGCTTGAATTGCCGGCAGCAAAAATAGCAGCAATAATTATGAAAGCCTTAAACTTGAGGTTAAAATAGCTGAGTGAAAGCTTTGGTATAGAACTCTGGTTCGCAACAGGCCTCCTGCCTTCTCTTATAAAAAATATAATCAAAAAGACCGCTATCGCAGCGGGCACCATAGAAAGCCAAAATACTACCCTGTATCCCTCAGAAAAGATGCCCATGAGCAAAAAAGCAATAGCTGGGCCAATAGCTGCTCCCACAGTATCCATTGCCCTCTGAAATCCGAACGCCCGGCCAAGATATTCCTTCACGGTTGATTCTGCTACTATGGCATCACGAGGGGCTGTCCTGATCCCTTTCCCAAACCTGTCGATGAAACGAAATCCCATAACATGGTGCCATCCGGCGGCAAGCGCAAGCAATGGTCTGCTGAGAGTAGATATCCCGTAGCCAGCTACCATCAGCCACTTGCGGTTTCCTATCCGGTCAGAAAACCAGCCGGAAAATACCCTTAACATGCCGGCTGTGGATTCAGCAATACCCTCTATAAGACCGATGACAGATTTATTGACTCCGAGAACATTTGCTAAGAAAAGTGGCACAAGCGGATATATCATCTCTGAGCTAATATCCATAAAAAGACTAACAAATCCTGAAACAGTCACATTTCTATCAAAGATAAAGAATCCTTTGCGTTCGCTCACTTTTGGTTCAATCCCTGTTAATCAATATGAAGTATCACGGCAAAAGAATTAAACAAGGCCCAGACATGATCACCCGGTTTCAATTTCAGCCGCTTGGCACTTTCCGTAGTAATTACCGAGCATATCCTGGTCCCCTGAGAAATGCTTACTACATATTCCGTACTGACTTTGCCGGAAATTATCCTCTCGACTGTTCCACTGAATCTGTTTTCCGCACTCGATGCAGGCTCGTCGTCCATTTTTTGTACAATTATATATGGAGCTTTGACTTCGGCTGTAATCATCTTTCCATATATCAATCCCAGCCGATTCAAGCTGTCATTAGTTATAACAGCTGTAATCCGGTGGTTTTCAATCGTAGACAGTTGCAAAAGAGTCTGAATGTCTCCTCGGTTAATTGAGGTGATTTTCCCCAAAAAAATATTCCGCGCACTGGTTTTTCTGGCTGACTCGCATTCAATGTAATGCTTGGTGACTTGTCTTATTTCCTCTTCAGAAAATGAAATATAGGATGTGGTAAGGTTCGGCGTTGAATGCCCAAGCAATTTCTGGACGGCTGGTAGCGGCATATTATTATCGATCAGCTCAACAGCTCTCGATTTCCTTAACATCTCGGGTCCTCCGAGTTTCTTATCAAATCCGCATGCCTGTGCGCGTTCATAGAATTTTCTGCGTACAAAGGCAGGATCTACATCAAACAAGCTCTTTGCCGTCCCGATAAAATCTGAATTGTTTAGCATACTTTGAAGTTCGTTTGATAGTGTTTCAGAAATTATTACTTCTCTGTAAGACTGGTCTTTATTGTCAGCATTCCTGATATATACCGCTTGACGTTTGCAGTCAATATCCCGCAGTGGTACAAGTGCAAGAACTTCATTCAATTTTGCACCTGTATAGCGGATCAGCAGAAATATGATTAAAATCCGTCTGCGCGATTTTCGCACATCGGTTCGACCACTCTTTTCTATCCATTCCCGGAATGATTTTTCTAATTTAGAAAGTTCATCTGAGTCCAGATATCGTGGACGTTTCCGCATTGTCACGATTGTTTTATGTTGACCACTGTAAGCCTTCAAATTCCCAACTTATCACCTTCACGATTGAATATTTTAATTATCTATCAGACAATCGTTAATTATACAATTGCAAATCTTTTTCAACAAGATTCTCGCGCTTTAATGGTCTCTTGACTTGTCACGATAAGTAGGCTATATTAACACTATTATTAATAATTTCGTGTTAGTATCTTTGTGGCCTGACAATATCTGATCGCATCTGATAAGGAGGCTCGATGGATTTTCTAAATGTAACCTTCCCCATTTCTGGAGTGCACACAAATATAGTCATACCGCCGCTTGTAGCAATGGTAGTTTCATTCTTCACTTCGATGGGAGGAGTTTCCGGTGCATTCCTTCTACTACCTTTTCAGATGAGTTTTCTCAATTACGTCAGTCCATCTGTTAGCGGTACAAATTTTATTTTCAACATAGTTGCGATTCCAAGCGGCGTATATCGCTACATCAAAGAAGGCAGAATGGCCTGGCCATTAACCTGGGTCGTTATCCTCGGTACACTTCCTGGAGTTTTTCTCGGCTATTATATTCGTGTCCTATACCTGCCGGATCCTGCAACTTTCAAGCTATTTGTTGGTTCAGTTCTGCTATATATAGGTGTCAGACTGCTATATGAATTCACGGGCAAAGCCAGAGCGCAGAATTCAGCTTCAAAGGCCCTGGAAAATAAATTCAAGGAACGGTCTGCGCAGATCAGAAAAGATCAGAGTTCCAGAATGGCGGCAGGATTGCCGCCAGAGGCCATAGTAAAAACCATTTCCATATCTTTCAATAGAGTTGAATATGAGTTCTGGGGAGAGCGCTTTTCTTATAGTACATTTGGGATGTTCCTGCTTGCTTTTATTGTCGGCATTATCGGAGGCACATACGGAATCGGCGGAGGGGCTATTATTGCACCTTTTTGCGTTGCGGTTTTCCGTCTTCCGGTCTACACCATTGCCGGTGCATCATTGATGGGCACCCTCATCACTTCTTTGGCAGGAGTCACGTTCTACAGCTTTATCCCCGCATCAGGAGGGATATCGACGTCACCGGATTGGGCACTCGGATTTCTGTTCGGCTTAGGCGGATTCATAGGGATTTATGCCGGAGCGCGGTTCCAAAAATTCGTTCCTCAGAGATACATCAAGCTTATATTGGGATTACTAATTAATTTTTTGGCGCTAAGATATATCGCACAATATTTTATTAAATGATGCGACTTAAGCTACAAAGCATTTTGCATACACTGTACACTGCTTTTTAAGATTTTCTGGAGCAGCATTTAACAACGTATGTATCCAGTACTTCAATAAGTCCTTTTTCGACTATATCCAGAACATGGGGTAGAATTTGTTCTATCTTGTCAGCAGAATCGGTTGCTTCAAGCTTAACAGGCAGTGATGTCGAAAGCTCCAATAATTTCGAAGTATGGAATATTCCGTCGCTACCATAGCCGGCTATACCTCTAAATACACTGACACCGGCAATCTCCTTTTTATAAAATATATCCATCAATACTTCATATACCGGCTTACCACCCATTTTGTCGGCCTCATCAACATATATACAAAGTTTCTTTGCAGGTCCCATTTTAACCATGATCAATCTCCTATATCATCTTGGCAATCAGCTCGCCAATTTTAAGTCCGGCATAGCCCACAATAACGCTCAATAAAACATTAAGAGCGGCAAACAACCATTCAGAATCCTCGATTAGCTTGCCGGTCTCATACTCAAAAGTTGAAAATGTCGTATAAGCCCCAAGAAAACCCACAACAAAGAGAAGACGCAGGGCCGGATCAACCGCATACCGCTCAGTAAACAGAGTCATTAGCAAACCTATCAAAAAGCTGCCGCTGACATTGATTACAAATGTCCCAAGAGGAAATGAACGTCCCCAGGCCTGACCGATCCACACAGCGATCAGATATCGAGCAATCGCACCTAAAAAACCTCCAACGCCCACAATAAACATATTACGAATCATCGCCTAGTTCTCCAGAGCCTGATACATTATATCCTTCTGGAAACAAGAAGTATACTGAAGATTATACTCTTTTACGTCGAGCTTGATTTTCTGTATTTCGTTGATGGCATAATCCGATAGCAAGAACGTAAACACGCTGTTGTTGGTTAATATAGGATCCAGATCGTCATTTATTATTCCAGCAGCGATAAGTTCATCCCAACTGCGAGTACCCCTTATGGGGGAGAATTCTGTAAGGCATATGCGCGCCCCTATCTGTTTCACGAATTCAATGCTTTCCCTTACTTCTCTAATGTCTTGCTTCGGAAGCCCTATCATAACGTAGACGCCAACCTGTCTATTTCGAAATCCGGTATCCATCAGAGCATCTATCGCCCTCACCAAATCACTGTTGCGAACCTTGCCGCCTGATGCTGTCTGGCGCCCCGTATTCACCGTTTCAAGACTGAGGCGTAGTGTCTGAAAACCGGACTTTTTCATCAGAGCAGCAATCTCATGATCGATTAGAGCCGCATGGAGACCATTAGGCGTGTGAAAACGAATATCGAGGCCAGCGTCGATCACCCCGCGGAGAATCGGTTTAATATGATTGTCTGCATCAATCAGCAATGCGTCATCATAAAAAGCCATATCTTCAACGCCCCGGCTGTGCAAAGAAATAATTTCTGAAAATACAGCATCAGGACTTCTCTGTTTAAAGTCTGAAAGTAATTGTGATGCACAATAACTGCATCTAAACGGACAACCGCTTGAGGTCAGCAATGGCGAGTATTGGCTATTCATATCACGGAATATATCGTAATATGAATGCATCGGCCCCTTCATTTTTAATTTAAATCCAAAAGTAGATATTGCGAATTTCAGCGCCTGGCTTACCTCGCCACGATAAACAAAGTCAGCGCCTGAATTTCTTGATGCATGATCATGATACAAAGTAGCGTAAATACCGCCCAGAATTATCGGAATATCGCCCATCTCCTCGCGTATAATGCTGATGCAACTTTGCACCCCTGGATACCAGTATGCCATTACGGATGTCATGATCACTATGTCTGCAAGACCCGATTTCCCGAGTTTCAGGCGAAAGTCTGCTACAGACATTCCATACCGCTTGAATTTACCTTTGAACCCCTCCAAAATGGCAGGTTTCGGCACTGCCTCAAAGCGATATTTACCAGTGCAGAAAATTTTAGAATCTGAACACTCCATGCAGTCTATCAGTGATAATTCGACGTCGAAAGAGCTGAGATATTCTGCCACTTTATAGAGACCGAGCGGTCTGGCCCACAAATTATAGGCAGAAAAATCATAGATCCATGGATTGATGAGCAGTACCCTTAGCTTCATTTGTCAGTAACCATGTTCAGCAGTTATAGTAAAGAATACCAGATTGCGATGATATATCAGAAATGGGTTACTATGAATTCACAATAAATTCTTCTGACGATTCCAAGGATGCCATATTGAGTCTGACCAGCGATTATGGCGGCCTTGGGGCCTTTGAAAATCAAAAGGGGCTTGTCATTTATTTCCCTGATCATGTCGGCATAGAAAAACTGCACCTCGACATTGAACGCTGCAGGAACGTTTTGGAGGACTCCGGCCTGCCATCTGATTTCAAGTTCAGCTATACGTATATATCAGAACGGGACTGGAACGAGACATGGAAAAAGAAGTTTCAGCCCATCGACATTGGTGAATCACTATCCATTATTCCACCATGGGATAAACCAAGAAACAGTCGCATCAATCTGATCATTGATCCCGGCATGGCATTCGGCACTGGTCATCACGGCACCACGCGTACTTGTCTTGAACACATAGAGCAAATATGCCGATCAGGACTAAAGAACAACTTTCTGGATGTCGGTACCGGTACCGGTATCCTCTCTATTGGAGCGGCCAAACTCGGATTTGATGAAGTATTAGGGGTAGACAATGACCCCCTTGCTGTGGACGCTGCAATCAGAAATGTTGAACTAAACAAACTTGCAAACGTAACAATAATAGAAGGCACTATTTCCGCAACGCAAGGTCTTTACGATGTGATAGCAGCCAATCTTCTATCGGATATACTAATTGCCATTGCACCGGAGATTGCAGCTCGACTGAAGAAAGGCGGCATGGCTCTGCTCTCGGGAATGATTATAGGCCAGGAAAATGAGGTGATAGCTGCTATGGAACAAGAAGGTCTCAAGTTCAAAGAAAGACATGATGACGGCGTCAGATGGGTAACGGTGCTGGTTACACATTAAATCTGAAATTAATTATATCTCCATCTTTTACTTCATATGTCTTGCCCTCCAGCCTTAAATGCCCTTTATCTCTAGCGCCCGACATTCCCCCGTCTGCAACGAAGTCATCGTAGCTAACCAATTCCGCGCGTATGAATCCGCGCTCGATGTCTGAATGAATCTTGCCAGCTGCCTGCTGTGCAGCTGTACCTTTCTTTATGGTCCATGCGCGAACCTCATCCTCGCCGGCAGTGAGAAATGATATCAGGCCAAGTAATTCATACGATTCTCTAATAAGCTTGTTAAGAGCCGGCTCTTCGATTCCGAGATCGTCTAGAAATGCCCCAGCCTCATCCGCAGAAAGTTGAGCAATCTCCATTTCTATTTTTCCACAAAGAGAGACTGACCTGGTTGTTTTTGAAAGACCCTTTGTTTTAAGAAATTCTTCAGTGCGCAATAAAAGATCTCTGGCCTTTTCAGATGCAAGGTCAGTTTCGCCGACGTTCAGCACAATAATTTCAGGTTTGGTCGAGATAAATTGAAGCGGCCTCATCAGTTTCTGCTCTTCTTCGTCGAATTCGATATTTCTGAGCGGCGTTTCTGCCTCCAGGGCCTTTTTGCACTTGATCATCAATTTTCTTTCTATCTCGTTTGGCTTCTTGCCTCTTTTTGCGCCCTCTTCCATTCTTGCAAGTCTTTTTTCAATAAACTCCAGATCTCCAAAAATAAATTCCAGCTCGACAGCTTCAATATCCCTTAGAGGATCTATGTTGTTCAGCGGATGGGTAACAGAATCATTTTCGAAGGCCCGTACTACATGGACAATGGCATCAACGTCCTTTATCAGATCAAAAACCTTGCCATTTTGCGCCATGTCTCCTTTAGTCAACCCGATATAATCAATATATTCTACGGTTGCATATGTTACTTTCTTGGGATTGTATATTTCAGCCAGCTTTTTGACACGCTCGTCAGGCACCTTTACAACGCCAAAATGGGGCTCACCCGTTATAGTTGCATATATCGTAGTTTCAATATTCTGACCGGTTAAAGCATTAAAAACGGTTGTCTTTCCCGAATTGGACAAGCCTATAATAGCTAGCTTCACATCAACTCCTTATTTATCAATATCCATCAATTCGCATCAACCAAGATTTATGCGGCGCTCGCGCGCAAAATTCTTTATAAGACTGATAGCGTTATAAACCCTTTGAAGCCTTATATTCCTATTCCTGATCAGCTCAACCTGGCCATATGGAAACGGTTCTGCGCGCATTTCATTTTGTTTGCGCTGAAGGGTTTCATAAAATATCTTGAGCTGCTCTGCATCAAATGGTTTCAGAAAAATGGGGTTAATCACTACAAACCCGCCTACAATATCAGATACAAGACTCTTAATATTCCTACCCGTTGCCATCTGTTTTCTCCCTGGCAAAGAAAACCGAAAGCTGAATGCCCACTTCGTAAAGAAGTATTATGGGTACGGCCATGAGAGTCTGGTTGAACGCATCCGGCGTAGGAGTAAGCAAAGCCCCAGCCACAAATGCCAGAACAATTGCCATGCGTCTGTTGCGCTTAAGGGCTTCAGGTGTAACAATTCCGATCTTGGTAAGAAAGATCAGTACAATTGGCAATTCAAAGATAGCTCCAAAAGCAAGAACGAACTTCAAACAGAAATCTACATACTGACCAACCGAAAGCATAGGCATCAGGAAATCCCCGATCTTATAATTCAGCAGGAATCCCAAAGCAAAAGGCAGCACAATTATAAAGCAGAATGAGGCGCCTATAAGAAATAGACCTGTAGCTGAAAATACAAATGGCAGGACATACTTCTTTTCTTTTTCATGTAAACCAGGCGAAATAAATCGCCAAAGCTGATGAAAAATGGCTGGCAGAGCCGCTATCAAAGCAGCCACAAGAGAAACCTTCATATTCATCCAGAAGGCTTCTGTTGGAGCAAGGAAGACGAGTTTTGTAGCATGAAGCTTATCAACCGGAACAAAACGGACATACATTTTGGTAATTGAGAAATCGAGTGAGTTCCTTAATGGAAATAACAGCAGGCTGAGTATTTCTTCCGAATAGTTGAATGTAATGACAAAGGCTACAAGTACAAATGAAAGCGATATGATAATTCTTTTTCTTAAGTCCTCAAGATGAGCAGTAAGCGACATCTTTCCATCGGCCATCTTTCCTAGCCCTTCTTCTCCTGATGCTCAGAAAGATGATCGGGTTTTGCATCAGCTTTTGTGGTGCTGTCAGCGGGCTTTTCCAAGTTAGAGGTCTCAGTCTTCTGTAACGTCTCTTTTTGAGGTATGTCATTGACCTTGAAAAGATCTTCGCTCTTGAACAGTTCGTTTTTCAAGGAAATTGGATCAAGATTTTTAAGTTCTTTAAGATCTTTTACTTCATGAAATTCTGCATCTATCTGATCCTTCACCCCGCTCATAGCCCTTTTGACCTCGGCGATTCCCTTGCCAAGCGCCCGAGCTATTTCAGGCAACCTTTTGGGGCCGACAACAATTAACGCAACTACAAATATCAGGACTAATTCCTGGAAGCCTAGATCAAACATAGAAACAGATTATATCATAAATTCAATCTTCATAAACCTTTTGAATTTTAGGTTTTTGGAAGGGCAATATAACGCTGACTGAAAACATGAGCCTTAGGTCAGGAGTCCGGTTCTTGAAATTCCAGCCTGCGCCTATCGTAGTAAAAATGTTGTCGGCTGTTGCTACCCTGTATCCAAGACGCCATTCAAGCAGATTCAGTTTGCCCTTTTCGAAATCTTTCCTGCCTATCAGCTCAGCCAGAATTTTAGAACTATGAGTAACCGCCAGTTCAGTACCAAGATTCAGGTCGTATTCGTTGTGAAGCTCAGATCGACCCGGTACAATATATAAAAGATTCATGTGACCCTTGAACGGTCCTATCTTCTTAGTAAGGAGCAAGCCACCACCCACCCTTCCGTCGGTCGAAATCTTGTCATTGTCAGAAGGAATCGATACGGTAAGCAAATAAGCGAATGCTGGGAAGTAGTCTGATTCATCCAATAAGCGATGCTTGACTCCCAAGCTCACATCTTCAATGCCATCCCCAGTATCTTTGTTCGCGAATATATATGGCAGGGTGAACAAAATTTCAAACTTGTCGTGAAGGCCATAAGCACCTTTTAACGATGCGCGGTAAAAATCTGGATCAATAGATCTCTCCATCTCTATGCCCGCACCGATCTGATTTTGCTTCAACGACTCAGCACTAAAGGTCGAAAAAACACCATATGGTGGAACCGGTTGCAGTCCCTTAATATCAAAGGCCTGAACGGTGTTTGCTAGAAGGGCTGATAGACTGAGAATAAAGAAACAGAGGCCTTTCTTCATCCAAATCAGAATAACAGAAAAAAGCCTTTTAGTCAATCCGTTACTTGATTAACAGGTATGACGGGAAAGTTACGAACAAAGCGATCATCCACAAATTCGTCGATTCCATTTTCGATTGATGCATACCTCCGTAAAAAAGCCTTGGCTTCAGCTGTCAGGTTCGCGCCACCTCCGTTCTTTCCGCCCGCTCTGCAGTCCACCAGCTTTATGCCAAGACGCTCTTCCATGATTTTTATATGACTCCATGCCTTCTTATAAGACATACTCACTGCCTTTGCTGCCATATTGATAGAGCCATGAGTGTCCACAGCTTCTAGGAGAAGTCGCCGCCCTCTTCCGAACACCGGCTCGCCGTCTATCTCCAACCACACCTTAGATCTTATTGTCATAGCGTTATGACTATTGCGCATAGCGATGGGCAATAAAAATTTCTTTTGCTCAACATTGCTAACCGCTTTATAATATCCGCCTTCTGCGCAAGGCCTGCACAAGAAATGACCATCCATTTTCACCTCTCTCATATCAAGCACATTCTCTCCGCATAACTCACACTGAACTCTCCCGAGAGGTCTGCCGGGCATATCCTGCGGATCTATTGTTACCTGGACCCATTGCCAATTGAACAGTTCTTGGTCGGACATAGCCTTGTATGCAGCTATCTGAGCCTCATACTTATTTCCGCTTCCGGCGAAATATTGTTTAGCCTTAGCACGGGCATCTTCACGCGCAGATACCCTAATGGCTTTGCCACTTATAAGATTTACGAATGTTGCAGCCATCTTTCCATAATCTAAAAATTTCATTGTACGATGTCCTAAACTGCAACCTGTGACTGACTGTATGGCATCGGTAGCGCATCTGTCCATTTCGACGAAAATTATAATTTTTTTTCTATCTATACCCCTAGGTTCTGTCACACCAATTTTATCTAGTCCCAAAAGAGACATTCTTACACCAAGCACTTGCCCTGGACAGAGATGGCCGTGGACCCGCGTTGATTCCTTCAGTAACGCTTCAAAATCTGATAGCATGTTCATATTTTACAATATTATCATCTGATTTAATAATACACGGCGTAATGTCAATGATAATCGCTGAAAGAGGGCTGATTAGGACTTACAATATTGAGTATTTCGTCAATCGTTGGTGAAATTCTGACGAACATAATGAACCCTCTCACCCGGGCTAAAGCCCGGGGGTTCAGGTCTCTGGCATAACCTGCCATGACCTTTACCGTTGCTGTTCCTTGATATATTTCCGGATGACTTCTTCGTCAACCTTGCCTACGGTTTCGGCAAAATAGCCATCTGCCCACAAGCTATCTCCCCATAGAAACTCTTCAAGTTCCGGAAACTCTAGTCTGATCGTTTTACTTGTGCCGCCCTTTAATGTTTTTACCACTCCAGCAACGCTTACTTGTGGACTTATTTGTATCAGTAAATGAACATGGTCTTCATGCACACTCATTTCTGACAGCACCCAGCGGTTTACATTGCACGCCTGATGCAGTAATTGTTTCACTCGTGCAGCTATTTTGCCTATCAGTACCCTTTTTCGGTATTTGGGTATCCACACCAGGTGATAGCATAGTCGATGTTTTGTATGGGCGCCCGTCCAATATCTGGCCATGCCAGATTATGCCAAAAGACGCCTCCGCTACGCTACTGCTCCGCTCCAGGCGACCATTCATCCCC
>Ga0187785_10000749_pt1 | contig 11616 bp, 11 predicted proteins | sample 0815_BV2_4_20_MG_FD_132466 | JGI IMG/M metagenome (GOLD analysis project Ga0187785, IMG submission 132466) | Tropical peat soil microbial communities from peatlands in Department of Meta, Colombia - 0815_BV2_4_20_MG | ecosystem: Environmental > Terrestrial > Soil > Wetlands > Peat | place...
CGCGACAGACTACACCTTCGGATACCAGACGGCTGTCCAGATCGCCAGCGACGCCATCGACCGGCTGCACACCACGGCGAAGAGCCATGATCGGGTCATCGTGTGCGAGATCATGGGCCGGCACGCCGGATGGATGACTACAGATGCTGGCGTTTCGGGCAGCTCGAACTGGATTTTCATCCCCGAGGTCAAGGGCAGCGTGGATGACTGCTGCGACATGCTCAAGGCCAGATACTCTCGCGGGGATCGATACGGCATCATCGCCGTCTCCGAAGGCGCGCTGTTCAAGGACTTCGACGTGGAGGAAGCGTCCAAGGAGACGGACGCGTTCGGCCACGTGAAGCTGGGCGGGGTCGGGAAGGCGCTGGCGAAGGAGATCGAGAAGCGCACAGGGTTCGAAACCCGGGAAGTCGTGCTCGGACATACCCAGCGAGGTGGCTCGCCGCTGGCCTACGACCGGGTGCTGGGAACTCGCTTAGGCTACAAGGCAGTCGAGATGATCAAAGAAGGGCAGTTCGCGAAGATGGCTGCCCTGCGAGGGGAAAAGATCGAGGCCGTGCCCATTGAGGAGGCGGTCAAAGAGCTAAAGACGGTACCGCAGAAATATTATGAGATGGCGGAGACGTTCTTCGACTGAATAATTTTTATGGGATCGGCAGACTGGCGCCGCCTAACTCCCCTGTTTTTCCCCCCCAAACGGTTCTCCTCTCTCGCGTTGTCCTTACAGCATCCGACCTCTTTTCTCGGAAAACGCTACGGTTTACCTGACCCTGGTGGATAAGGCTAACCTGTCGCTGATGAAAAGTGGCGGCAGGTAGGGGTGTCGCCAATACGGATACCGTTACTATTGAGCCGGCAGTGTAAACGGCTTCTTCCCGATATTATCCCGGGTGGTCGTTGAACGTGTCTGTCAAACGCTATCCTCGCTATGATACCAGTTCATGGACGGATTTTGACTTCAGAAAGCGATACTATTGTCCTGAAAAATTCGGGCTGATACTTCTATGCTTATCGGGATGAATGTTCAGGAGCCGAACGAGCACAACTATTTCATACTGTATTGTATAATACTATAAAGTATAGTAGTTGTGATATGAGGGATTACCATGTCCTCCATCGACCTGATTATCCTCGGCCTCCTGCTGAGAAACCCCTGCAGCGCCTACGACCTGGAGAAGCTCATCCGAGACAACCATCTGAACTTCTTGGTCAAGATCAGTATGCCAGCCATATACAAGAGCACGGTGAGGATGGCACAGCAAGGGTATCTCGAGGCCGTGACAGCAAAGGATGGGAAGATGCCCGAAAAGACGATCTACACCGTCAACACCGCCGGCCACGAATATTTCAGGCGACTGCTTCAAGAGCACTCGGAAAGCCCGATCGGATATCAGTTCGAGCCCAACACCGTCGTCCTGTGCCTGGACAACGTCGGGAAGTCGGAGGGTCTGGAGGTACTAAGCCGGCTGAAGGAGAAACTGGCAGACGATGCAAAATTTTTATCGAAGGCGGTGGAGGGCGGCGTCTTCACTCCACCCCTGGGCCGGCTGATCTTCCGACAGCAACAGATGATCAACGAGACGCTACTCATGTGGGTGGATGAGGCACGAGCAGAATACGATCACAGCTACGATGACCTCCTTTCCAAACCTCTGGAGGAGATATAGCATATGAACAGGAAATTCGAGCACATGGGCATAGCGATGACGGATAAAGAGCATGAAAAATGGCACCGTGAACATGGCGATAGTGCGATGACAGAAGAGCAGCACAAGGCTATGATGAGAAACATGGGCATCAGCCCGGAGAAGATCGTGAGTGGCACATGAAACACGGACAGCCACCAAAGAACCATGAAATACGGGCCGGCAGAACGGTCAATCCGTTCGCGGTAGGCTTCGGCTTCGTGAAATACTGCGTAAAGCAGGGATGATTGACGAGGGAAGGAAGCGGACAGACAGCTAAATATTATGCGACCCAGAAGGGCATCACCGAACTACGACGGTACAGCATCGAGATCTGCTGATAGAAGACCACCTCGAGATCCCTGATTCGAATCTCAATGACGATCGGCAGTTTTCGGAGAGTCAACCCAATTCGAAATAATCTGCCCGAATCGCCCCCCTATCCGATCAGTCTGGAGAACCTTTGCCTCACGGCGGTCGCATCCCAGTCGTGTCCGTGTGTCGGGTGGATCCTTTTTGCACCGCGATCAAGGATCTTTTTTAGGCTCGGGCCAACAGATGCGGGGTCCTCAGCGTAGACCGTTATACCGGGCTCGCACTTCAGAACCAAGCTCATCAGCAGATCTCCCGTCACGCCGTCCCCATCTGAGGTGACGGCGGACAGCGAGCCCTTCGTATGTCCGGGAGTGGTGAGCACGTCAGCATCCACACCATACTCGGCCAAGCTAGTATCCCGATCGATGAGTAGATCCGCCCTTACCGGCTCAGGGCGTTCTTCCAGCCCGAAGCCTGAAAGCATTCTCCCTCTCAAATTATAGGGAATGGCCGGAGCGTTCCTCCCGTCCTGCATACATAACGCATCCGGCACGCCCGCTGCCACCGGCACCCCCAGGATTTTTCGGAGCTCCCCAGCACTGCCGAAATGGTCGCTGTGCCCGTGGGTAATCAAAATCAGACTCACCTGATCCCTGGATATACCGTTTCTTTCCAGCGCGGCCAGGATCCTACCGGCTTTCCCTCTACCCCCAGTATCTACGATGATAGCCCGATCGCCCCTCAGTATAAACGATCTGGAAAGGAAGCCCCCTATACCAGCATCTAAGACTTGCGCCCGGCCCATACCTAGACAATAGCCGTCCGTATATAGTAAAGATTTGCCCGGCCGTGCCGATCGATCATCATGCCCTGAGGATAGAAACCATCGCCCTGGAAACGCGACCTATAAATATTATCATGTTCGGACTCAGCTTGATGACCTTTCGCCCGCTTATCCGGCTGATGATGATCACAGCGCTTACCGCTATGGTTGCCGGTCCGGCGCTGGCAGCTGACACGCAGCGTTACGCCATCACCGAATACCCTCTCCCCGCGAACAGCAGTAACACCAGCGCCATGTCCATCGACGGCAGAAACGGTGATGTGTGGCTAATCCAGGATAGCCCGCCTGTGCTGTACCGCCTGTCCCGGGAGAACAGCACGTTCGCTAGCTATACGATCAAAGGCTTCGACGGCGCCGGATTCACCGGCCTGAGCATCGATGACGGCGGTACAGTCTGGTTCGCGGATATGAAGGGCAACCGGGTCGGAGGATACGAACCCGGCACTAACCACACGACGACCTTTGAATTCCCAGGGCCGATGGCCCCCTCCAGCGTCATCCGAAAAGGTGATACGATATGGATAGGGTGCAAGGAAGAGATTGGAGAACAGGATCTGGGGAGCGGCAAGTTCTACGATCACTTCGTCTACAAGATGGACTCATATTTATATGACATCCATATCGATCGGGTGAACAACGTGTGGTTCGTGGAGAACCGGGTGAACAAGGTCGGCGCGTACTACCGGATGTACGATAAGACCATCGAGTTCGTGATCCCGACCAACAATTCGTATCCGACATGCCTCGATATCGATAGTAAGTCGAGGCTGTGGTTTGTGGAGTCAGGGCCGAATAAACTGGGCATGTTTGACATGGAGCAGTTCAATTTTACCGAGTATAACATGACGGCCATAGATGGTAAGGTGCCGGTGCTGTCACACGTGGCTGCGGTAAACGACACCGTATGGCTGACCGATGCGAAGAACGACAGGGTGCTTGAGTTCTATCCCCAAGAGGGCCAGGTCGCCGCTGCAAAGCTTGGTAACGGCACCACGCCGACCTTAATAAAGGCGGGCGTAAATGGGACTTTATGGACCTATGAAGCAGGCAGTAAAAAGCTTGCTCAGATCAGGATAAGGCCGGAGTTTGGTGACGTAACGCCTACCATTAAGTTAACCCCGGCAGCGTTCACGACCAAGGCGTTTCCATCCCCTTCGGCATCGGCCGGAATTCCGGGAGAAGCATTGATCCTGACGCTCGCAGCGTTTCTCTATGCCATATGGATAGAACAGGGTAAAAACAAGCGGTAGAACTATTTCAACTATTGCTTTTGTTTTTTGACCGCGTAATTCATGCATATGCTGCGCGTTTCAAAGCCCAACGACTTCCAGAACTCGATGCCAACCTTATTCCATGCCAGCACATCAAGGTCAACGGTAGTTAGCCCGGCTTGCTTGAGCAGCTCCTGAAATGCCCTGTGACCATACCCCTGCCTTCGTCTGTCCCTGCAGATGAAAAATTGTCTCAGACGGACCGGATCGCTCCGACGATTGATTAGGGCGTATCCTACTACCTCGCCCCCCTCCTCGAAGATATAGGCGGTGTAGCCGGAATGGATGAACTCCGACATCCGATCTTTGAGCCCTTCCAGGCTTATCCTACCGCTCCTGTCGTATCCCTCGTCTTCGATCAGCTGCTGGTTGAGTCGTGCCAGCCGTTCTATGTCCTCGTATTTGCATATCCTGACACGTAACGGTTCATCGGTCATCCAGCTACCCCTCGATCTTTGCGTCCACTACAATGTGCCATACGCCCGGCGAATATTTCTTTATTTTGATTATATCGAGGATCTTGGCTCTCCGCCCTTGGCTTTTCGCAGCGGCGCCAATATATTCGGCGGGGCGGATATAAAGCAGCTTTTCTGGCGTGGTTTCATGGTAATGTAAAATGCCGCCGGGCCTGAGGGCACGGATGCCCCAGGGCAGAAACTCGTGGGTGGTGCCCACATAACCCATGATGACCCGATCTGCCGCACCACCAGTAGGAGCCTTTTTCCTGCAGTCGCCCAAAATTGGATTGACGATACCTTCGACCTTGTTGAGCCGGATGTTTTCGCAGAGGTAGCTGTACGATGCGGGATTGATCTCGATTGCATCGATCATCCTGGGTTTCGCATGCACAGCCATGGGCAGGGTGAAGTAACCGATGCCGGCGAACATGTCCACGACGTGCTCGCCGCTGCCTAGGGTTGACATCCGCCGACGTTCGTAGAAGTTGCCCTGGCTGAACATGATCTTCGCCGCGTTCAGCTTGTATAGCACATAATTCTCCTTATGGATCGTCTCGGTGTCATCGTTTCCGGCGATCTTCTCCACGATAGGCTCCCGGTAATCGCCGGCAATTCTCTTTGTCTCTAGAACAGTTTTGCAGCGCGGGTACAGCCGCAGGAATGCTTCGCCGATTTCCTTTTTCCGAAGCTGCAGCATATCCGGTACATGCACGAGCAGGACATCGCCGATCACCTGCCAGCTCTTAGGGATCGCGGCCTCCTCTTCAGGGGTTAGATCTTTCAGAACTGTTTTAAGAGGATTTGTGGGTATCGGTTTTCCCCTATTTTTTGTCATCATTAGCTTCGCATTATTCTTTCCCACGTTTGTTGCCTCCGGGCAGGATAAAGATCTCCTGGCCGGTTTTAATTACCGGCACTTCCTCGCCCGGCGCGGCCTTTAGAAATAGGGGCTTTCTGATGGTGACGGACTGATAAGTGTCCGGGTCGAGGATCTGGATCGAATCACCCTCCTCAGAGACGATGATAGCAAGTCTGGCCCCGGTACGGCTGGCGATCTTTTCCAGTTTCTCATCCTCGGGCGCCGAGGTGCTGTGGCCGGTGGCAAGGTCGATGCCGGAGATGCGCTTGCCGACTTTTTCCACAAGTACGATCTGGTTCCTCATCTTAACTATATCGCCTGCGATGATCTCGGGTAACCTCACAGCGAAGGTGACGCGGTATACGCCTTTGCCCCCGACTGCGCCGACAAGCTTGGGAGATTCGAGCAGTGATCCGCCGGTATCATCGACGATGGCCCTGCAGGCCTGTCTGGCGCAAGTATTGGAGCCCACGTAGACGTCCGCACCTTCCGGCAGCGGGAAGACGTCGGTGATAAAGGCGAGACGATCGCCTGATTTTGCGGCCCTGACAAAGGTGTTCTCAATGATCTTCAGGCATCGTTCGACCTCTATCTTTGTGGGGGCCCTGTTTTCGGCTCGGATCTGGATGATGCCCTCATAGTAGCCGCCCGCTATACGGGAACAGATATCGCAGGTCTCCTTTCTGATCCTGGCTTCGACCTCCGCAGACGTGGATACCGGACGGCCTTCGATGGCGCCGGTGACCGTCACATGAACCTTTAGGATGTAAGGGCCGACAAATTCCGGAACCACCGTAATCTGCGGGCCGTCCACCTCTTTGCTGACCGACAGTGCTAGGCGGACGGTCTTAGCGGCAGCCTTCTTCGCCAGATCCTCGTACTGATCGAGGCTGGTCTGTACCCAAGCTTCACCCACACGGTAGGATGGACATCTGGCACAGATCTTTACGTCCAGAACCTGCGGAACTTGGAACACCACGTACTTATCCGCGAAGCACGCGTTGCACAGGCCTTCAGCCTCCGTCTCTTTCCCGCACCTGGGACAGAACAGCTTCGATGTTGTCACCATGTACTCTAAAAAAGGACATCTAAATACAAATATGTGATGGCAGCAGCTCTTGCAGCCTTCAATGGTGGATCCGTCCGGGCGTTCATTTCATCGTTCGTTCAGAAGAGCGCCAGGAAACTTTCACAGGATATCGAATCCAGGTTCCTGATGCAGTATGAGCCGCCTGAAAACGATTCCTTGATATGACTTATGCCCGCCACCTTGCCATCCAGCTCTATTGCCCGATCGATATATGCTCGTACAGAGTTGTGCTTGCTAGCGATATCCACGAACACCTTCGCGCTGTCTCGCAGCGCGAGCAGCAGATCTGTGAGGTCTTTCGCGTCGACCCTGCAGGATTCAGCCAGTCCTTTCACTATGTTGCCGATTTCTTGGTCGTTGAGGAAGGATACCATGTAGATGTCGTAGTCGAACAGTTGTTTTTTGATCTCTGGCATCGCGACAGCGAGATCGATAGCTCCGCCCTGCAAGATTATTTCGGATAGGGCTTCGAAGAGTTCATCATTGTATACCATCTCGCCTATTTTTCGCGCCGCTGGAACCTTAGCAACCACATTCGTTTTCGTTGTTGTTATAGCATTTGCTGCAGTTGTCTTCGGCCGGGCTGCTGCCTTCGACGTAGTTGTCTTTGCTTTTGTGGCTGCAGTGGGCTTGGATACTGCCTTAGACTTAGCTGTAGATTTAGATATGGATGTCGTCTTAGACTTAGCTGTAGCTTTCGGTTTGGAAGCCACATTAGACTTGGTAGCTGTAGCTGTAGTTTTTGGCCTGGGTGTTGCCTTGGCTTTATTAGATACACCCTCAGGCTTTTTAATACCTGTCACCTTAGGACCAACTCCCTGGGATTGTAATAAACAAATTTGGAATTACACATATTTAATTTAATCGGGGGTTTCTGAACTTGCGATATCATAATGATGGCTGTCGATTACTATTCGCGCTGAACATAGTCGTCGTATTCGGCTTTGCGGAGCCTGATAGGATGGAACCCGAGCCGGCGGTTCTGGGTTTGTTCGAATAAGTCCATGTAATATTTCAATGTCCCGTACAGGCCGTCCTTTTCCAGCCGTCTGGATGAGGTGATGGTCTTGCGACGGGAGATGTACTTGGTGCGGCCGATGTGGCGCAGCTTGATGCTCATGTCCAGGTCTTCTAGGTGGCATAAGCGGAAGCCCCCTATCTTCTGGAAAGCCTCGCGTCGGATGCATATATTGAAGCCAGGAAGTGTGGCGCCGCTCAGTATGCTGCGGAGGACATAATAGGAATTAGTGATATATTCAGCAAAGAGGAGCTTCGGGGTCCTTCTTGTGAATTTAAAGGCGCAGGAACAGCCGATCAGGCGTTTATCCTGGAAGGCCTTCCAGACGGTTTCCATGTAGTCCGGGAGCACCTCGGTGTCTGAATCAATGAATACGATAATGTCGCCCTCGGCGAGCGTAGCGCCCTCGTTGCGTGCTCTGGCGGTGCCGCGCTCGCTACATATATGCACCTTGCCGGTGTATTCCCGGGCGATCTCAACCGTACGATCGGTGCTACCTGAGTCGGAGACGATCAGTTCCCAGGAATGGGGGGTTTTCTGACTCTTGATGGAATCCAGACATCGGCGGATCCTCTTTTCTTCGTTCAGTGCCGGTACGATGACGGAAATGTCCATGATATCAGCGTGATTGTTTCATGCGTTACAGGATAAACTTTCCCATTATTAGCTGCCTGAGACTCAGGAAATAATCGATCTGACGGTCCTGGGTTTAGCAACGACTATGATCCCCAGTCTCCTGTGTATGTTGGCGATAGCTTGTCATGGTTCTCGTGAGAAACCCCTGCAGGGGAGAACGCCAAGCGCGAAGAATGAGAAAGTATTTAATATTAGGTAAACCTAATTAGGTATACCTAACTGAATCTGATCTTTATGAGGAAAAACATCACCGAGGAATATCTGGAGACCATCCTATACCTGACCCGGGGAGGGGCCCGCGCCAAGACCCGGGACATCGCTCTTGCTATGGACATCAAACCGCCCAGCGTAACCGAGATGTTGCTAAAGCTACGAAAGCAGGGGTATATCGACTATGTGCCCTATGAAGGCGCCTCGCTCACCGGCGAAGGCAGGACAAAGGCGGTGGAGATGGAACGCAAGCACCAGCTGCTGGAGACGTTTCTGGTTGGCACTCTTGGTGTGGATACCGATACCGCACACGATGAGGCGTGCGAGATGGAACATACGATCTCGGATGGTACTGTGGAGAGAATCTGCTCGTTCCTTGGTCATCCCCGGTATTGCCCGGACGATCATCCCATTACCAGAGGCCCATGCTGCGAAAGTGCCGATGCCCCCACCCCGCTGCTGAACCTGGAGGAAGGCGAAGAGGGGGTCATTAGGGTGGTTACTCTGGACAATAACACCCGTGACTACCTGCTTTCGCTTGGATTTATGCCCGATGTGCAGGTGCTGGTCAGGAAAAAGCTGCCCTCAAACAGCCTGCTGGTACGGATCAAGGGCTCAGAGATCGCCATAGGCAGGGACATTGCCGGCAGAATTCTAGTATCGAGGGTAGCGCCGAACGTGATCGGATGACGCGGATAAAAGCGCTCAAGGTCGCCCTAATCGGCAATCCTAGCGTGGGCAAGAGCACGCTCTTTTCCCGGCTGACCGGCATAGGCGTTCTGATCTCCAACTATCCGGGCACCACTATGGAAGTGGCCCATGGCAGAGTGATGCACGATGATATCTCGCTGAACCTCTCGGACCTGCCGGGCATCTACTCTCTGGACACGGCTATCCCAGAAGAGCAGACTGTGATCAAATACCTGCAGGACGAGCGGCCGGATGTCATTCTGAATGTCATCGACTCCACCCGGCTGGAGCGAAACCTATACCTGACGCTGGAACTGCTGGAACTGGACATACCGGTCATAGTCGCCCTCAACATGGTGGATGAGGCGGCCATGATCGGCGTCGACGTCGACGCGGAGCAGCTGTCCCATCTCCTCGGAACCGTAGTGATCCCTACCTCCGCCGGGAAAGGCACGGGACTGGAGGAACTGATGCACGCGTTCCGAAACCTGCCCGATCATAGGGGCCAGCGCCATGTACGCTATGATCGGCATGTCGAGGGGTACATCGCCCAGCTGCAGTCCATGGGACTACGGCGAAACGAGGCGGTTATCTTACTCTCCGGCGGCAGGACAGAAGGATACCCGGAAGAGATCTCGACCGCCATCGGAATGATGCGTGATGAGATTATGAGTACCCACGATGCACCGGTGCTGGAACTTCTGGCTGGCAATCGGTACAGCGACGCGGGGCTTATCGCACGGAGCGTCATGCGCAAGCGCACCGAGCCACACACGGGTCTGAGGGAGCGGATGGACGGCCTGTTTGTCCATCCCCTATGGGGCTTCGCCATCCTGGCAGCCATCGTCCTCAGCATGCTGTTGGTCGTCTTCTTCGTCGGCGGGTTCGTCGAGGACCTGATCAGCAATGTGTTCGATGCATATATCCTCAACCCTGCCAAAGCTTGGCAGGCTCCTTACCCGATCCTTTCGATCGTGGTGATCTACACTCTGATCGGCGTGGAGGCAGGCCTGAGTATCGTAGTGCCTTACATCATGACGTTCTACCTGCTCATGGCCGTTCTGGAGAATTCCGGTTATCTCACTAGGGCAGCCTTCCTGCTGGATGAGATCATGCACAGGTTCCGGCTGCATGGCCGGGCCATGATCCCGATGGTTCTTGGGTTCGGCTGTAGCGTACCGGCGATCATGGCGACCAGGTCCCTGCAGACCCGCAGGGAACGGATCATTACGGCCACGCTGGTCAGTATGGTCCCGTGCTCAGCGCGTAGCGTCGTCATCCTTGGGTTGGTGGCGAAATTTATCTCGATCTGGGCCGGGCTGTCGATCTACCTGCTGATGCTGGTGCTGATTGTCCTCGTCGGCTACATCTTGGGCCGGACAGTCAAGGGGGAGGAGACCGGCTTCGTGATGGAGATGGTGCCACTGCGGGTGCCGGAACTGACGGATGTGATCAACAAGACCTGGCTGCAGATGAAGGAGTTTGTCTACGTAGCCTTCCCGTTACTAATAGTGGGCAGTGCTGTGCTGGGCGTGTTGCAGTTCATCGGCTTTCTGGCGCTTATGAATACGCTGCTGGCGCCGGTCACCCATGGGTGGCTGGGGCTGCCAGAATTCAGCGCTACTGCTCTGATCTTCGGCGTTCTGCGGAAGGAGATGGCGCTAGAAACGCTTGCAGTAGCCGCAAATACTGCGAGTATCCATGGGCTCGCAACAGCGATGACCCCGTTGCAAATGTACGTATTTGCTGTATTTACGACCATCTACATTCCATGCCTCGCCTCCATAGCCATGCTAAAACGGGTGCTGGGTTTGACGGATACCGTAAAGGTCACGGCGCTCACCATTCTACTGGCGCTGCTTGTCAGCGGGTTAATCGCCCATCTGGTGCCGGTTGTGGCTGCGGCATTATTTTCTTATTGATCGATAGCTGCCTATTCCGCTCGATCATCGGCGGCTGCCTGTAGAAACCTATGCTTTATGGCAGGCGATCGGTACAATTTCGTAAAAAGCAATACATATTAATATAAATGATTTGTATATTAATGCTTGCACGGGATATGATAAATACGATGAACGGGAAGATCCATCTTTTTCTGGCTACCATACTGGTGGTCGCACTATCGGTAAGCAGCTTTGCGCCGCTTGCAACGGCGGCCAAGCACACCAGCCCCGTGACCGGTTGCATCTCGGTTAATGGCGTACCACAGAGTGGAGTGACAGTCACCGGGTTCGGCAAGTCCACCACAACCGATGGCAAAGGAATGTATAAAATCAAACCAGGACCGCTCGCCGACGGCAGAATCACCGCATCTTACAAAGGATACTCAGCCAACAGCGCCCCACTACAGACACCGGCTAACCCCCCATACCCAGTAGTAGACCTGAACATCGTCATACCATCGCCAACAGCAACCCCAACACCAACAGCAACCCCAACAGCATCAAATAACCCCAGCAAAGCACCGAACAGCAAAGCACCGACAGGAAAACCCCCGACAGCAACCCCAACAGCATCAAATAACCCCAGCAAAGCACCGA
>Ga0187785_10000751_pt1 | contig 11595 bp, 10 predicted proteins | sample 0815_BV2_4_20_MG_FD_132466 | JGI IMG/M metagenome (GOLD analysis project Ga0187785, IMG submission 132466) | Tropical peat soil microbial communities from peatlands in Department of Meta, Colombia - 0815_BV2_4_20_MG | ecosystem: Environmental > Terrestrial > Soil > Wetlands > Peat | place...
ACCTGGGGCTTGTACTCCGTGTTTGCAGTGATCAGCTCTACCTTCTTTCCCATGATGCCGCCACTTGCATTGATTTCATCGACGGCCATCTTGGCTCCATTCAGCAGACTCTCTCCGGACGGGGTCTTGAACGGTGCGATAACGCCAATCTTGATCGTGTCAGCAGCTACGGCAACACCGACAGACACCAAGAACAGCAAGCTCAATACCGAGAGCGCAAAGCCCCACCACTTTTTTCCTCTCATCTTCTCCTCCTACTCCGGTGAATGGTTGGTTGAGAGCGATGTCCCTAAAGGGACTCCGCACGGTCTATGATTTCTTGCACGGCAAGACATAGCCGAAAGCGCGGCCTACTCGCGGACTTCACCATCGGGACGCGATTCAGGCCATTCCAAGATAAGCCTGGAGAATGGATTTCTTGGTGGAAAGCTCGGTGCTCAGGCCTTCGTCCACGATCCGGCCTTCTTCGAGGACGTAAGCATATCTACTGAACTCTAGAGCCAACGATGCATTTTGCTCCACAAGCAAGATGGTTACACCTTCTGTATTCAGGCGTTTGATTACCTCGAAGATGGCATTCACCACCAGCGGTGCCAGCCCGAATGAAGGCTCGTCAAGGGTCAGCAGACGGGGGTGCCCCATGATTGCCCTGCCGATAGCAACCATTTGCTGTTCGCCTCCGGAAAGGGTTGCAGCCCACTGGTTCTTCCTGTTGGCCAAAGTCGGAAGATAGTCGTAAACCCTTTCGAGGTCTTGTCGCACGCGATCCGTGTCATGTCTGAGAAACGCTCCCATCATCAGGTTCTGGAGGACCGTCATTTCCGGGAACAGCAGCCTGCCTTCGGGGCAGTGAACAATCCCCTGCCTGACGCAATCTCGCGGTCTCACCCGAACCATGTCCAGGCCGCCGAAAAGGATGCTCCCCTCGACGGTCACGAGCCTTGATAAGGAGCGAAGCAACGTGGTCTTTCCAGCTCCGTTGCTGCCTATCACTGCGACGAAGTCACCCTCTTGCACATGGAGATCGAGTCCGTGGAGAACCTCGGTTCCATGGTAGAAGGCCTTGAGGTCACGTATTTCAAGCCAGGCCAAGATCGACTCCTTTTCTTCCCAGATAGGCTTCGATAACCTGCGGTTCCTTTACCACTTCACCAGGGGTTCCCTGGGCTATCTTTTGACCGAAATTGACCACTACGACTTTTTGCACCAGCTTCATCAGCTCACGTAATCGATGCTCTATGATCACCACGGTAAGACCGTCACGGTTGAGAGCCTTCACCGTGGCCGAGATTCTGGCGATTTCCCTGTGAGACAAACCTGAAAACGGCTCATCCAGCAGGACGATCAGAGGGTTGGTCACCAGTGCTCGAGCAATATCCAGCAAGCGCAATTCACCCTGGTTGAGATTGTCTACCCAGTCGTCGAGCCGATCTGCTAAACCAAGTGATTCTGCTGCGCGGGCGATGCGGGATTCTACGTCTTCCGAACCTCCTGGGGCAGTCCGCGAACGTCGGCAGTACGATGGTACATAGAGCGCCTCGATCACCCTCATTCCGAAGAAAGGACGGACCAGTTGCCAGGTTCGTGATAGCCCGTGATTCACAATTTCGTACGGCTTCTTGCCCGTCAGCGACGTGTCGGACAATTTTACGGACCCGGAATCAAGAGTGGTGAATCCCGTGATGCAATTGAACGCTGTCGTCTTTCCAGCTCCGTTGGGCCCTATGATGCCGGCAATTTCACCCTGCTCTACCGAGAAGCTGAGGTTGGAGAGAGCCATGAGACCACGGAAACGTTTGACGAGGCCGTTGACTTCAAGCAGACTCATCTCATCTTCTCCCGTCCGTGAAAAAAGAAAGAAAGCACCTTGGATCTCTTGACGAAATGCAGGTTGACGAGACCGTCCGGGGCCAGATATATTAAGAGAATCAGTAATCCGCTATATATAACTATCCGATACTGCTCTATAACTCGCAAATAGTCATTAACCAGAGACAGTGCGATGGCTCCGATGAGCGGCCCTACAATGGTCCCCATCCCGCCGATCATCGCCAAGAGGACAACAATGATGGAGATGTGCCCGGAAAGCATCGTAGGCCCGACCTGCATTTGGGAGTGAGCGAAGACAGCTCCTCCGATTCCCCCTAACAAACCGCTCAAAGCGAAGGCTTCTATCTTGTAATAGGCCGTATTGATCCCCGAGGACTGAGTAGCGTCTTCGTCAGCACGGATAGCCTTGAGTATGCTCCCTCGCTTCGACTTGGCATAAGCCCGGAGCAGTACGTAAACAGCCGCGGTAATCGCCCACACAACCTGGAAGTCGTGGCGAGGGTCGGCTGTCAGCCCGGTCAACCCCGATATGCCTTCTTCACCCCCTGTATAGTAGTACAGGAGAAAGGCCAGCTTGAAGAGAATCGATGCAAAAGCAAGGGTGACCATTGCAAAGTAGGGCCCTTTGAGACGGAGGGTCAGATAACCGATAATGATGCCCGCGATCCCAGCAGCAAGGGCACCCAGAGGAATGGTCAAAGCGGGAGGCAAGCCAAGACGAAGATTGGCAATGCCCGAGATGTATCCTGCGCCACCAACAAAAAAAGCGAACCCGAAATTCACGTCGTGCGTGTAGCCGGTCAGTATGTCCCAACTCATCGCGAACATCGCGTATATCGCGGCCAGAGTCATAATCTCAAAATAGAATATATTGTCGGACAGCATCCCGAAGAGAAAGCCCGCTGCGAGCACGATCACTCCTGCGGGCGACTCATTGCGAAACCACGAGCCAGCTTTCATGGATTATCTCATTTTCTGTCCCAAGATTCCGGACGGCTTGACGAGGAGAACCATGGCGATAACCACGAGTGCGAGCATTTCGCTCAGGTGCTCGCCGATCAAGAAGGATGTGAAGACTTCCGCATATCCCATCAGAAACGAAGCTATGACAGCGCCGACGAGCGACCCCATTCCGCCAAGAATAGCTATAGCAAAGGCTTTAATGAGCGGGAACAGCCACATGTCCGGGACTACCGAAGACACCGGGGCAATCAAGGTGCCAGCCGATGCGGCCATCACTGCGCCCAAGGAATAGGTCACGAGCAGGGCTCGATCCGCGTCTACGCCGGCAAGGATGGCTGCGAGCCTTTGCTGAGCTACTGCATCTATCCCCTGCCCCATCCTGGTTTTTTTCAAGAAGAGCCAGAGGCCAGGCAACACACACAGAACAACAGGGATGAGAATGAGTTGCTGATTGACCACCTTCACGCCCCCGATACGGGTACTGCCTTCTACGAGGCTGGGGATGGACGCACCGGAGACACCAAAGAAAAGTGACATGATTTCGCTTACAAAAAGGGCCATGGCGAGAGTCATGACCATGACATAGGTCACCGACTGAATATTCGGTCTGAGCAGAACCTGATAGACCAGAGCAGCAATCAACCCAACGGAAACCAAGGACAGAGCGGCAGAGAGAATAAGCCCGCCCGTGCTCGCACTGTGAAAGACCAGAGAATAAAAGATAAATGTCAGATACGCCCCCAACATGTAGTATGTGCCGTGAGCAAGGTTGAGGATGCCCCCCACGCTGAACACAAGCACAAAGCCCACCGCTATGAGGGAGTACAATGCCCCGCGCACGAGTCCTAGGATCAAGATTTCCATGGCCTTGTATGCAACCTTTCCCGGATTGCTCTCAGAGATATCCGTAGGCGCTCCATCCGCCGTCTACCGGTATGACGGCACCGGTAATGAATGAGGATTCGTCACTTGCAAGAAGCACGGCAAGACCCAGAAGATCCTCAACCTCCCCGATGCGTCCTTGAGGAGTTCTCTTCTGGATGGCATCCATGGGAAGTATTCCCCTGTCTATGATTCCTTGCACCAGTTCGGTTCGAATGTACCCCGGCGCAATGGCGTTGACGCGAATGTTCTTTTCGGCCCATTCACAGGCCAGCAGCTTGGTCAGCATATTGGCGCCGGCTTTGCTGGCGCAATACGCCGCTCTCATGGGAGCAGCGACAATTCCGTACATCGAACTAATGTTGATGATGCAACCGCCCGTTGCCTGGATCAGCATCTGTCGAGCCGCAGACTGGCATCCGTAAAAGACGCCGAAAAGGTCTGTTTCCAGCGCCCTTTGCCAGTCTTCCGGCTTGAGGTCTTCCGAGGGCTGCGCCATGGAAATACCGGCGTTGTTTATCATGATGTCCAAGCAGCCGAACTCGCTTACGGTTTTCCTGACGACAGTCTCCAGGCTTGCCGGGCGTCTCACATCAAGCGTAAGAGCGAGAGCGCGGCCTCCGGAATCCTGTATCTGGCTCGCGACCGAGGCCAGCAAATCCTCCGATCGACTGGCCAACACGACAGTCGCACCTTCCTGCGCATAACGAGTGGCTATCGCCTTGCCGATGCCTTTGCTCGCACCGGTAATTATCGCGACCTTGCCCGCCAGTCTCATGAAACGGCTCCCTCTTAATCCCTACGGATTTTCAGCAGCATCAGGTCCCACGGTTATCGCCTCTTCGGAGGAACAGTTCTGCCGATGCAACGATTGCCTCTGGGGTGTGCTCAGCTATTGTCTCTGTTTGCCCAGGCATTTCTCGCGTGCCTATCACTAACCCTCGCGATCCACAGATCCAGTAACAGCGGATATTAGAAGGTCGGTTGCCTGATTTATTTCTTCCATTCTGTCGGTATGGGTCGATTCCTTCAGTATGAGCCAGCGAAGCGCCATGTGACTGAAGGCTCCCAGGAACATGTTTCTAAAGACCCTGGAATTGGCAGTAGAGTCGAAAACTCCGGCCGCTTTGCCTTCTTCCACTACTTCTTCGATTCGTCCGAAATAACGTCGGAATCTGTCAAAGGCTGTGGAGCCGTAAAAGCGCTGATTAAGCTGAAGCTGGAGAAGAAATACTTTGAGAAACCGGGGCTCCGTGAGGAAGCTCGCGAAGTGAAACTTGATAAGCCGTCGCAGTTTTCGCACTGGGTGTCTTATTTCGAACGCTTCCGAGACTTCCGAGAGATACGAGTCGAATCGACTCACCGCTATTGAAAACAAAATATCTTCTTTGCTTTCAAAATATTCATAAATGGTACCGTCAGCCACGCCGACGGATTTGGCTATCTCAGCCACGGTTGCCTTGTTAAAATCCTTTTCTGAGAAAACCTTTTCAGCTGCAATGAGGATTTCATGCCTGCGGTCCCTTTTTGTATCGTCCGGCGAAATCCTTGCAGCGATCATGCAATTCACCAGCATCATGATCGCTTCAAAATCATCCTCACTGTTCTTGAGCTCTCCGCTGGCCAGTGACCCTATGTTCTCCATGTCCAGGGTACCCAGAATCACGTCTCGAATCAGACGCACGTCAACATCTTGGCGTATCTTGCCCTGTTCAACGCCCTGCTCGAGTGTGGACAAAAGGATTGCTGCGTACGTGCGGACAAGTGCGTAGGCAGGCGTAGAATAGAAGTCTTTGGAGGACCGGCATTCCAGAAGCAGGAGCCTGGCGTAACTCCGATGGGCGTCGTTATAGCGCAAGTGGAACCAGACCAGTTTTCGGAGCCTACTGTCGACGTCTTGAATGCCGGTCAGCTGCTCCTCCACCAGAGCGAGCACCTCTTTCATCCGTTCGGCAGGTATAGAAAAGAGGAGATCCTGCTTTCCCTTAAAGTACTGATAAATCACTGAATCAGTGACACCGGCCTTTCGCGCTATCTCGGCAATGGAGGAGGCCATGAGACCTTTTTCCGACATGATCTCTTCAGCAGCAGCCAAGATTCGCCATTTGGTGCTTGAGGTCGTTCCTTCGCCCTGACTCCTGTCAGGTTCGTTCTGACGCGTGCTCACTGATTGCATTCAACGTACCTTCTCATCCGGAAATCTACCTCAACTCGTACTCTAAGACTTTCCCTGGTTCCCGTGCGGCATCCCTTGCGCAGCGCTTATTTGCCGGAAGTCACTTTCTCGTGTCGTAAGCAAACCACCCTGTTCCTGTCTTTCTGCCCAAACGGTTTGCAAAAACCCTTTGCTTCAGGATCGGTTGCGGCTTGAAGCGCTCGCCGTAAGCCTCGAAGAGAATTTCCTGGACCCTTAGACACAAGTCGTTTCCCGCCAAGTCCATGAGCGCATGCGGTCCTATGGGATGGCCCAGCCCAAGTTTGCACGCAGTGTCAACATCTTCCGGGGAGACTACTCCTTCTTCCACCAGCCGGTTGGCCTCGATAAGCATGACGTGCAGGATGCGGTTCACCGCAAAGCCAGGCACGTCTTTAACGCGTATGGGCGTTTTTCCTATGTTGTTCAGTACAGCCATAGTCTCAGTGACCGCCTTCTCATCGGTTTCCAGGCCGGGGATTACTTCCACCAGCTTCATGACGGAGGCAGGAGAAAAAAAGTGAGCCCCGAGAAAGCAACCTCGGCGTCTTGCGGCCACACAGGATGCCAATTGCGTGATAGGAATGCTGGAAGTATTGCTGATGAACAGGCAGTCAGGGTTGCACGTTCCGTCTATTTCCTCAAACACGGACCTTTTCACCTCGAAACTCTCGAAGACTGCCTCCACAACGAGCCTCGCATCGTGCATGTCTGCAGCGCGGTCCGTGGGCATGATGCGCGACAGTGTCTCATTCACGAGCTCTTGTTCGAATCTGCCTTTCTTCACCGCCCGATCGAGCACGGAGTGAAGGCGTGCCTTGCCCTTCTCTGCCAGGTCCAACGTGGCATCCTTGATGATTACCGTGGTGCCGGCCATCGCGAAAGACAACGCTATCTCTGCCCCCATCATCCCGGCCCCGAGCACCCCTATTTTCTCAAAACCATCCATAGGTGACATATGTTCTCCCACGTGAAACGCCACTCGATCCGTTCACTTCGCACGTTCGTGAGTGGAAACGAGTAGCCGGCTCCTGTCCTGCTCACGCAACCTTTATGAGGCACGCGTCTCCCTGGGCGAGACCGCCACAAATGGCCCCCAGCGCATACCCTCCCCCGCGGCGGCGCAATTCATACACCAGGTTCATGATCACTCTGGCCCCGCTGGCTGTATTCGGATGGCCTATTGCTATCGCGCTCCCGTTCACGTTGGTTTTCTCTCGAATAGCTTCGGTCCTGGTGCGATCCTTCTCCCCCAACATGAGGGTCGAAACCAGTGGCACAGCGGCAAAGGCTTCATTGATCTCTATTACCTGAATGTCATTCAGTGTGAGATCCGCACTCGCCAAGACTTGCCGGATTGCAATGGCCGGGGCTTCAGGAAGGCGATCGGGCTTCGTGGCAATCGACGACATGGCTACAATCTCGGCCAAGGGCTCCAGACCCAGTTCTCTGGCTCTCGTTGCTTTCATGAACAGAATTGCCGCAGCTCCGTCATTCAGACCAGGAGCGTTACCGGCAGTAATGGTTTTGCATCCATAAATGCCCGGCAGCGCAGCCAGCTTTTCCGGAGTCACATCAGGCCTGTACTGTTCGTCGATCTCCAGTATCTTGGCAGCAGCCTTCTTTTGCGGAATCTCCAGGACCATCATCTCGTCCTTGAACTTGCCCTGCTTCCAAGCGGCACCATAATTGAGGTGGCTCCGCAATGCCCATTCATCTTGCTCTTGCCGGCTTACTCCGTACTCTACAGCCACATTATCGGAATCCACTGAAACGGGATTATAATCCTTGTATCCCAAGCCGAAGAGTGGATCCTCCATAGCTACACTGCCAAGCCGGAAACCCTGCCATCGGAGCCCACGCACAATCAGAGGTTCCTGGCTGAACGAAGTCGCTCCGCCTCCTACGGCAGTCTGGATCTCCCCAGCCATTATCGCTCGACATCCGTAATGAACCGCAGACATTGCAGAAACGCAGGCTTTGTCCATGGAAACAGAAGGAGTCTCGGGCGGGAGCCCTGCTTTGAGCAAAATTTGGCGCGCAGCAACCGGGGTGTATACATCTTTGCAAACCGAGGTGTCTCCCACACCCCAGTACACTTCCTCCACCGCGCTCCCGGGGAGTCCGGTTCGAACCAGGAGTTCCCGCAGGGGCAGGGCCCCCAGGTCATAATAGTCCCATTCCTTGAGAGCTCCGCAGTACCTTCCGAATGGGGTTCGGATTGCTGCGACAATCACAATACCTTTATACATACCGAAGACTCCTCGGATGAGTGAACATTCTTTTAAGAACAGCCGGAATGACGCAGATCTCGGCAGGGGGTGTCCTGCCGGGAGCTTTTGGTAATGAAACTACTCCTTGCTCCATTCCTGCGAGCTCGGCCGCAGCGTAGCAAATGGCATAAAGCGTGTCAATAAGAAACTGAATCTGAATGATATTATGATATGTGCTTGCCTCAGACCCCACAACCGAGACCGGGCTTCGCGATATCCAACTTGATATCATCTAGTTGAGAGTAATATCAGGGGGCTTTTCCATGTCACATCGTGCCTGAATGAAATTATGAACTCCGTTTCCTGCGAATGCGTCCAAGGGAGCCGACGACAGCCTCCCGAGGTCACATTGAGACCGATGGCAAAAAACACACGGTTGTCCGGCGAAGGGATGATGCTTTCGGGAAATGCTGAATTCTATGGGTATTCTCAAAAGTATGGTCGGTTTTGAGAATACCCATATACGTCGTCTCTGATTTTGTCCTGGATTAACATTGCTTGACGCATGTGCATGCGGCGAGGTAGTCTCGTAAGAGACGAGTAAATAGCATGTTGAGGCGGGGCGGCCCCTTTTAGAGGGTCAGACGAATCACCCTGCCGCCGGGCACCGACCCAAACACTCCCGAAATGGCCAGAACAAGCAATAATTCAGGATCGATTCATCATGGTGCCCACAGTTCTCCATGAAAAAGCGTTATTGACCCTTGGCCTGTGCCTGGGGCTCCTGCTGCTCGGTCCGTTCGTTCCCGGAACCCTGACAAGCATGTCCTTCGCGACAATCGGAGTGGGCACCGCCTTTATCCTGAGCAAGGAGAGAACACTGTCCAGGAGAGTAATCCTCCTGTTTTCGTCTGCTGTTGTCTTTGTCGTGGTCTTTGCGAAGCTCATTCCTTCCGGCGCACCTTCTTATATACGGGTAGCGGTCGGGATAACGGCACTGGGGCTTACCATGGCCCTGTACGGGGTATCTGCCGTGCTGATTCTCTCGGCCCTGTTGAAAGCAAAGCAGGTTACTCATGACCTGATCATATCCGCGGTGAACCTGTACATAATTCTCGGGGTGTTCTGGGCACACGTTTACAGCATCCTGAATTGGTTCCATCCCGAAGCCTTTGGACTGAATGTCGAAGAAAGTTCCTCAGTGTCGCACTTCATTTATTTCAGCTTCGTCACTCTGGCAACTCTGGGGTACGGGGACATTACGCCGAAGACGGAATTCGCCCAGAGGCTGGCCATTCTCGAGGCGATCATGGGGCAGTTTTACGGATCGGTCGTGGTGGCCTACCTCCTGAGCGTGTACATCGGCCGAATCATCCGGAGGGACCAGGGCTGATTACGCCGGTCCGCGGTCCTGCTTGACGGGTGATCCTTCGCCGTATCGGTTGGTTGGACGTGATGCCTTTTTGCAGGATCTCTGTTCTTGGTCATCAGGGTTGGGAGTCAGGCCTGAGAGTGCCGATGGTGGCAGGCGCTGTCGGGTGGGCAGTTGAGCATGCCGGTTGATCGTTGCGCCGAAATTCATTGGCCTGCGGGTGGAAGCAGATACAGCGTAACGGCGAAAATTGAGTAAACCATCAACAGCAATACGCCGTTGAACCACGCTGATTTCCCACTGTTGGCCACCAGAGTTGCCGATATTGTTGAGATCAGCACCATAACAACCGAGCCGGGCCAGAATCGCAGATCCATGGGTGTCGGCGCGACCAGGTAGCTCGCGATCACCAGCACAGGTGCCACGAACAGAGCGATCTGCGCTGCGCTTCCCAGCGCAATGCCGACGCTGAGGTCCAGTCGGTTCTTCCGCGCACCGGAAAAGGCCGCGGTCATCTCCGCCGCGGCGCTCACCAGGGCTACCACCACGAACCCCACAAACGCCGTCGACATGCCCAGGGCCGATGCGGCCTTCTGCACGGATTCGACAAAGACCTCGCTGACCAGCGCCACCAGCACGGTCACGCCGCCCAAGATCGGCAAAGCCACGGCCAATGGCCATGGAGACTGTTCATCCGGTTCATGCGAGGCGCTGCCGAAGTACTCGCGATGGGTTTTGAGTGAGAAGAACAGGCCCATTCCGTATGTCGCAATCAGCAGCACCGCAAGGCAGATGCTCAGTTTCTGGGTAAACGCCTTGGCGGAAGCCGAATCGACTTCACTGATTGCGGAGGGAATCAGCAACGCAATGGTTGCCAGGAATAGCTGAATTGATTGGAGGCGGGCCATGGCCGGGTTGTATTCCTGCGTGCGATATTTCAGTCCCCCGAGCAGAAACGACGCCCCAAGCATGAACAGCGTGTTGGTGACGATCGCGCCGGCCACGGAGGCCTTCACCAGCATGAACTCGCCCGCTCGCAATGCGGCCAGAGCAATCACGAGTTCGGTCAGGTTTCCAAGCGTGGCGTTCAGCAACCCGCCCACGGTGTCTCCGGTCTTGGCGGCCACAGACTCAGTGGACTGGCTCAACAGCACCGCCAGCGGAATAATGGCCAGAATCGAAAGAATGAACAGCAGAACATGCGCCTCCGGCTTAATGGCCTCGGCCACGAATACCCCCGGCACAAAGATCAGCAGCGATAGTAACGGGGTCTTGCGCATTTCGTGGACGATTTGCTTCATCGGTTCAATCCTGACGTGATCCAGACTCGAAAATGGGCGTGCTCCCTTTGTTCGCAGCCCTGGAGGATGCCGAGAACGGCCTATCCCGCAGATTCAACCTCTTCCACGGCAACACCGGTACTCCCGGCACCCTCGTGGCCTACTTTGTTTAATATAGTTCTCGAAAATTGTGTCGGGTTCTCTCTTATACGCATTCGCCACAAGATTTATAAGATTCCCGGGCTGGGGGCTCTCCTGAGCGAAGTGATGAGACGGCTCTGCGTCGTCCGCAGCGAAGGAGTGCCCCCAGCCTGTGCCCAGAATCGAGTTGCCTGCAAAAAAGCGAATCTGTATTAATTCTCGCCCGTATTCCGGTGGTCCAATCATGTCATTGCGAGGAGTGGAACTACGAAGTAATCTCAGTTTCGGTGGGTTGGAGATTACTTCGGGCTTTGCACTCGCAATGACGTTCTTCCCATCTTTTCGAGTAATCAAAACCGACATCATTTGAGAATCCCCGTGGACGCTGACTTCAATGCCGGCCACCGTCTGTCAGACCCGGAGTTTTTTTGTCTTTACCATCTCGAGATTCATAACGATTCCGCTGACGCGCTTTTGCTCCCAGCGCCTTTGCTCTTCAGTTGTGCCACTTTCTGCATGAACACATAGAGCACCGGAGCGAAAAACACGCCAAGAATGGTTACACCCAGCATGCCGGCAAACACTGCTGTGCCCAATGCCTGTCGACTCACGGCTCCGGCGCCCTCAGCGATTACCAGCGGCGTGACACCGAGAATGAACGCGAACGAAGTCATCAATATCGGGCGGAAGCGAAGTTTCGATCCTTCCACGGTCGCGTCG
>Ga0187785_10000752_pt1 | contig 11583 bp, 17 predicted proteins | sample 0815_BV2_4_20_MG_FD_132466 | JGI IMG/M metagenome (GOLD analysis project Ga0187785, IMG submission 132466) | Tropical peat soil microbial communities from peatlands in Department of Meta, Colombia - 0815_BV2_4_20_MG | ecosystem: Environmental > Terrestrial > Soil > Wetlands > Peat | place...
CATCAGCATCCAGGGCGGCAGCCTAGGGAACCTGTTCGGCATTCTCGGCGATGCCCAGGCAAGGAGCGGTAAAATCACAATGTACGTGCCGGCGTACGAGATGGATCCGCAGCACTTCAAGGAAGTGGCCATGTACCACACCGGCAACCCGCCAAAGTACCAGCCCGGCAAGCCCGAGCCCGGAGTGCCCCGGGAGAAGACGAGCGTGACGGCCGACCTGTTACCGCAGATGGCCGATTTCATCTTCGTCACCGGCATCGCGGAAAAGCCGGGGGTTCTGCAACGGCTGGACTACGAGCTGAACATCCTAAGAAAGCGAATGATATACCTGCCATTTTTCAAAAAAGGAGGAGGCTTCCAGTCGGGGTACGATTGAAAAGCTGTCCCTTCGTTTTTCCACTACTGTATCTAATATTACCGATTACCGCTATGAAGCGGTTGTTAAGGCCTGCGAAGGAAGACGAACACTGCGCATAGCCAGGTTGCGCCGGTGCGCGGACATGGATCAAGCCGAATAGACTCGATCCATTCAACGCTGTAGTTTTCTCGAAACCTTTTTACCTTCCGTATAGCCCGGTAAGCGTGCCTTCCGCGATCACATGCCCTTCCATCGCCTTTAGCAGCTTGTCCTTTGCGATGCCCGCCGGCAGATCCATCCTGGCGTCCAAGGCATATAGCTTGAAAATATACCGGTGTGGCTTGCCCTTCGGGGGCGCCGGCCCGCCGTAGCCGATCTTGCCAAAGCTGTTCACGCCCTGCATAGACCGATCGTCCAGCTCCTCAATCTGGGGCACCCCTTCGGGCAGGCCTGTCTTATTACCGTATATGCCGTAGATGACCCAGTGGGTAAACGTGCCCGATGGCGCGTCCGGATCATCGCAGATTAATACGAACTGACCGGTGCCTTCCGGCGCGTGCGACCAGTTAATAGCGGGCGACATGTCGTCGCCGTCCGCCGTATATTTCACCGGTATCCGGCCCCCATCCTGGAATGCCGGACTGGTGACATCCATTGCTGTAACCTGTCTTGCCATATTATCGCTCACCGCCGGGCTCTGGAGAGGAGCCTGCTGCGCGCAGGCAGAAAAGACCGCTGCCATAGAGACTAGCAGGATAGCTATAAATATCGTCGATAGTCTGATGCTTTCTCCTCCCTATATGCTCGACAAAATATTATCTCCCGACATATACTTCACCTTTTTCCACGCCATCTCCAGCTTAGCTATATACTTTTGAGAGCCATATGATCACAGTGTAATTCTATGACAGCCAAAAAGTCTTCAACAGAGAGCCTGCTCTCCAAGCCGATCGATCTGGCCGGACTGGCCGAATACCAAGACGGCGCTGTGGTCAGCCGAGAAATTTTGAGAAAGAAGACCGGCACCGTAACGGTCTTCTCCTTCGGCGAAGGCGAGGGGCTGAGCGAGCATACGGCACCCTTCGACGCCATGGTATACATCCTCGATGGCGAGGCAGACATCATGGTCAACGAGGTGGTACACCGAGTCAGGGCCGGGCAGATGATCATATTTCCGAAGGATGCAGTTCATTCTTTAACCGCTGTTAAAAGGTTCAAGATGCTTCTCGTAATGATACGATCTGAATAGAGAACTTTATAGTATGTTGAATTTTTTAGCACTGATACTGGTGTAACCCAACACCAGCTTCGTTTAGATACTATAACTTTTTCAATTTTACTATAAATGAACATTTAATACGTGATAGCACAATTTGTACACCGCAAAAAGGGATGTGGAGATGGCAGAAGCATCGAACGTCGAAAGGGTCAACCCGGATATAGGCGAGACATACCTTAACGTCGTGGCAAGAACCATAGAAATCGGACTGACGAACAACCGGAGTGAGGCCATTCGCAATGGGATAGCAGGATCATCTTTCAACTCGACCTCGCCGCCGATACTATCTATATAATCGGATGTTTTGTTAAGCACAAGGATTACGATCGGTGGCGCAGCTCCTTCAGATAAATTGGTAGTACCGGTTGTTCATCTGGCTATAACTCCTGGATCAACCTGCTGCGTCGGAAGGCTTGTGCCGCAACCCATAGGATGCAGAGGTCGAGCGCCATCAGCGCCATCAGGATCAGTCCGGCCGTTTTAACCATCCCCAGGTGGAAGGGCACATCAGCTATCCACTTTTGCCAGTCGACAGGCAAAATAGAATAGACCAGAAGTGGTGTGATCGCAACCACGATCAGGGCCATGACCAGGATATCATTTCCCGACCTGACCGTAGGCATTTTCAGTGAGATGATTATCCCGGCCGACGCCGCGAACAGGTCGATCATCAGCGCGGCAACCAGGGTGAACAGCAAGGTCAGTAGGGGAAAAAGGGCCAAGTTACCGCTCCAGAACGCGATATTGACGGCGACGAGGGCGAGGAGTATGAAACCCACCGTTAAGCCCCAACTATAGGCGACCTCCGTCAGGATTTTGCCATAGAGTATAGCGTAATCTGACAGACGACTGGCCAGCAGAGTCTCTAGGGTATGCCGCTCTCGCTCGCCCGCGATCGAATCCAAGATCGCGACGATCATCAAGCCCAGCGGAAAAAAGATGTAGAAAAGGAGGATGTATGGGTTCTGGAAGAAAGCATGCCCTCCGGCAAACGGGAAATAAAAGCCCAGGAGGAGTGTGAAGATGCCCAAGTTCAGCAACCTGCTTCTGAAGCTACCCTGAGCTGCGAAGAGCTCCCTGTACTCCTTCCAGGCGATCGCATAGATGTCGCCGATAGTCATCCACGCATTATTCATGTTTTAGTCCAGGATCAGTTTGTCACGTCGGAAGTTCAGCATTGCGATATATAGTGTGATAAGACACATGATGGTCAGCACCGCAATTGCCCCGACTTCCAGACCGGTCAAACTCGTCGAGACGATAGCATCGAGCACCTTTTTCTTCAGGTCATTTGGTATGACAAAAAACAGGATGAATGGCACTGCAGCGATTCCAATTAAGGCTACAAGCAACATTTCACTGCCTTGCCTTACAGTCTGAGCCCGTAACGACACCAATACGCCCAGAGCTGCGAAGAAAATGTTGATCAACAATGACACCAAGAGCACCAGCGCGAAGGCTTCCATAGGATATAATGTAATCTGTCCGTTCCAGAACGCCACATTTACCACTGTCAACCCCAGTACTATCAGTATCACATTCATGCCGAAACCGTTAAGCACGGTGGACAGGACCTTCCCGAAAAGGATGGTGCTGTCTGACAGACGACTGGCCAGCAGAGTCTCTAGGGTATGCCGCTCTCGCTCGCCCGCGATCGAATCCACCACTGTGCCGACACCCATGATCATCGTGATCCAGACGTACATGAGCAGATAAAACGGATTCTCGGCGAATCCTCGGCCAATATTGTATGGTATGTATATGCCAAAGATCCCTATGATCAGCATATATCGGAAGATACCGCCTTTGAGAGAGCCGTAAATGGCTATGATCTCCCTGCTCTCCTTCCACATGACGGTCAGTACATCATGCAGGATGATCATGTCTTTGCCTCCTCGACCAGCGACAGGAATGCCTCTTCCAGGCTCGCCTTGCCCTTCCGGACCTCCTCGATCTCTCCGCCACTGTTGGCGATCAGTTTCACCAGGTGCGAGGTGCGGCCATCTCCCCGCACCTCGATGACCAGCCGACCATCCATCTGGCTGACCTCTGCCACTTCGGGCATCGCGCGGAGCGATGTGATAAGAGCATCACTGAAACCGCCGCCGATGATCTCCAGCCTCGGGCCGCCAGCCTTCGATCGCAGCTCGTCAGGGCGCCCGATAGCGGCGAGCTTGCCTTTGTTGATGACAGCGATCTTGCTGCAGAGCTTCTCCGCCTCGGCCAAGTTATGCGTCGTCAGAAACACCGTCACGTGCTCCCGAGACGCTAGCGAGGCAATGTCGTCGTGCAGCGTGGCCGCTGCCACCGGGTCAAACCCGGCAGTGGGCTCGTCCAGGAATACCAGTGACGGCCGGTGGTATATCGCCCTGGCAACCGCGAGCTTCTGCTTCATGCCCCGGCTCCACTTGCCGACCGTCTCAGTCCGCCGCTCCCATAGGCCGATGTGAGTAAGAAGCTCTTTCGTCCGCTCTTTTCGCTCGCTCGCCGACATCTTCCACACCCGACCGTAGAACTCCAGGTTATCCACGGCGCTCAGGCGCTCATATACTCCCGGAAACTCGAGCAGCGCTCCCGATCGCTCCCGGATCTCGTCCGCCTGCCTCCTGGTATCGAACCCCAGCACCTCGGCGCTCCCCGACGTTGGCCCCAGCAGCCCCAGCAGCAGGTGGATCGTGGTCGTCTTGCCGCTACCGTTCGGGCCGAGAAAGCCGAATACCTTCCCGGCGGGCGCCTCAATGGAAAGCCCGTCAACCGCTCTAACGTTTTTGAAGTCTTTAGTGAGATTCACTGTACGAATTGCCATTTCACTCATTATGACACCCTCAACACTTGACGATTTCTAGATCGGTCAAGCCAAATTTTTGCTAAGGTAATAGTAGTATGACAAGAAATCTACGAGCGTGATTATCGTGTATACCACGAGTATCGTGCTGAGCAACCCGTACAGGGTATATCCCAGCGAATATGCCAAAGCCACGATGCCCAGGAGCACCAGCGTAAAGATGTACACGTTCCGCTTCGCGAGCAGCGAGCACATCTCCTTTCTCTCATCCCAACGCGCGTAGACGTTGCGTTTTTCCCATCCCCAACTCAACAGACCGATAACGAACAGAAAGAGGGACATTACGATAACAAGGATTGTTACAATCCAGCTCAATTCGCCCGCTATCGATAGTGCAGCCATTATCGATAACAACATTGTTAACATTATGAACCATTCTACAACTTTTCTGTCCATGAATATCCCATTGAGCATATCATTGCCTCCCTTGTCTTACTCCAGTCTCATTACCCTTCAAGACCCCCACTACTTGGCTCTGTTGTATCATCTTTATCACGGCCCATCACCTTCTTCGAATACGCCCATTTTCAACATCCGACCCTCATGTAATGCGAGTATGATAATACGTAAACAACCGTGCATATACCCCAGATTGTGCTGAGCACATCGGTCATACTCAGCGGCGCGAAGTGTAACTGGTAGACCACCGTTAACGCGGCCAGCAGTACCAGTGCCACTGCGAACCCGTTTCTGGCTGCAGTCACAGAGCAACGCGCGCTCCTTTCGTCATCCGGCTTGCTCCTAGTCATCTGTAGGAACTTTGTAAAAACGAGGAGGAGCAGCGCGGCCAGAAATATGATCGTGCTGCCGATGATCACATAGAGATCAGAGACTAGCGCTACCAACAGCAATCCGTATGTAATCACAATGATGGCAACTGCTATTGCTTCTTCCGAAAGCTTTGGCAGCGCTATTCTCGATAATCCTGCTGCAAGCATCGTGATCATGTTGACCCTTGATTCCTCGTGCCTGGATAATTTCTTGAATATACTCATTGGCTCCGAACCCTCCGCTATAGAACGCTCAGTACCTTCAGGATGAGCATGATCATCAGGCGAAAAATGCTGAACGGATCGGCCAGATTGGACACCACCGCGCACAGTAGCGTGGAAGCTACCAATATGATCGCAGACATCTTCGATTCACTTGGGTTGTACATTCGATCACCTACCTGAAGAACTGATAATAGAAGTATGAGGCGATATAAGCGCTCACGGTGACTCCGAAAATGGTCTGGAGCGCCAGGATCCTGTAGAGCGAGTCGGGTTTCCACTGTCCGAGGATCATGTAGACCGAGAGGGCCAGGAGGGTGACGATAAAGGCATTCCTCGTGGCCTTCAGAGTGCACTGATCGCTCCGTTCATCCATGTACACTTCCCCGCCCTTCAACTTTTTAATCCTCGAGTACAGGACAGGAGGTCCGATTACGAGCAACAAGAGTGCGCTGCTGGCAATATACACCGGGATCAACTCCGGTACCTCAGCATTTATGTATAGCACCCCTGTGATGTAACACACGAACATCGTCAGTGATAAGGCCAGGCTCACCTTCCTGAATTCGCCACAACCTTTTCCTATCGTTGCATTTTCCTCCATGCAGCTACTCCTCCTCGAAGATCTCCTCGAAAGTCACGCTGAAACACGCCACCGACCAGTCGGATTCACGGGGCTTCCAGGTCTGGATCATATATCATGCCCTCTTGTAGATGTAGTAGGAAGCGGCGTACGCGGCCACCGTGACTCCGAAGACCGCTTGGAGCGCCTGGATCTCGTAGAGGGAGTCGGGCTTCAGCTGCCCGAGGATCATGTAGACCGAGAGGATCAGGAGGGCTACTACGAACGCGTTCCTGGTAGCCTTCATCGAGCACTGATCGCTTCGCTCATCTTGGTATTCCAGGCCAGCGTTCACTTTTTTGTTTCGCTTATTGTTGATCCACACATAGATGATGAAGAGCATGATGACCGCTCCGCCCATGATGAAGCTAGCGACGACGATCCGAACCATTCCCGGGTCTATGATATTCGCGTACATCATCCAGGTGATGAACCACACGATCATGGTCAGCGATATTATCAGGTTCATGATCATGTATTCTCCCTTTCCGAAGCCTATCTTGGTCTTTCCTGTCATCACGTCATTCCTCTTGGAATATGTCTTCGATCTTGATCCCGAAGCACCGAGCCAGCTTGAATGCCAGCGACAATGACGGGTCATACTTCTGCTTCTCGATGGCGACGATCGTCTGTCTTGAGACACCGACCCTTTCCGCCAGCTCCTCCTGCGTCATGTTAAAACGGGCTCTGAGCTCTTTCAGGCGGTTCCTCATCATGTAAAGTATACTTTACTTTTAGTATATATAACTTTACATTTTGTATGTAAAACTTTACATCATATGCCAAAACCAGTGCTTCATGGCTGATCAAATCGGGGGTAGTAAATGAGGGAACATGGATGGACGGGCTGCAGCAAATCTATCTAAAATGAACACTGGATATACGCCGGAGGATCCGGTTCTTTTTAGGGCCGGCTCCCCGGCGGGGCGACCGGTATGTACTCGACGCCAGGACGCCTGGATCCCATCTCCATCCGGTAGAACTCCATCAATTCATATACGGACTTTGGGATGCCGATCTGAACGCAGTCGCCGAACATCTCCTTCGCCTTTTCGGGGAAGATCGGGTAGTCGTGGGTATATTTACCGCTGACCAGCTCCTCTAGGATCATATCGATGTTTGGTTCGCCACACTTGCCTTTTATGATCTCCCGCACCAACCTTTTCATCTGCTCCTGGGCCTTGCGGGCGTCGTCCGCGAGGATTAGTGTTGCATCGCTGATCTTTTCGATCGGCTTCTGGCGAATCACGCTCAATATCGATGAGGCGGCGAACGCCCCATCCTTGCCGGCGAGTTGCGGGTCGACCGGCCCAAGCACTGCATGAGGGTCCATCAGGATCTGATCCGCCGCCAGGGCTATCAGGGTGCCGCCGCTCATGGCGTAATGTGGGACGATGATCGTTTTCTGTGCGGGATGAGACTTGAGCGCCAGGGCGATCTGGGTCGCGGCAAGCGCGATGCCGCCGGGCGTATGCATAATCAGATCTATCGGAACCTCTGGTGGCGTCATCCGGATGGCCCGCAGTACCTCCTCGCTATCATCGATGTCGATGTAGCGGGATAGGGGGATCCCCAGGAACGCTATAGTCTCCTGTCTGTGGATCAACGTGATCACCTGGGACTTGCGCTCCCGTGATATGCGGGCCAAGATCCGTTGCCTGGCGGAGTTCACCAGATATCTCTGCAGGATGGGTATGACGAACAGGATGACTATCAGCAGCACCCAGGCGTAGTTCAGCAGCCCGGATACGGTGGATATGATCTCGTTAATGACCATAGAAACCAGCCCCTTTATGTTATGTGCAATGGTTATTTGATCGCCCTGCCTGATAAACTATTGGTCGTGGTTTAAGCATGTAATGAATCCGTGAGGATATTTTTTAAACTCGCAGAAGTTACCAAACTGGCAGAGGTGGGATTAAGATGTGTGTGAGTTGTGGATGTGGAATGCCGAATGAAAAGCATGGCAACCCTGACATGATCTCGATGGACGATCTGAACAAGGCGGCGAAGGCTGCAAATATGGACGTCGACGATGTGGCCAAGAACATCGCGGATTCGGTCGGGCTGAAGTGCAACAAATAATCTTACGAGTTGAGACCAGGGGACTTTGAAGTCCCCGACCCTCAAAATTTTATTCATGGGCCCGAAGGGATTCGAACCCCTGATCCCCGCCGTGTAAAGGCGATGTCATAACCAACTAGACCACAGGCCCGCTTTTTCAATAAACAGCATAATGAATCTTATACTTTTTGCATGAAAAAATAGCCTAAGTATCTCAAAGCCCGATTACCTCTAAAACCGAAGATGCGAGGGGTTTGGGAGGTATAATATGTGCACCCCTCGCATTGGGTTTGGTTCGTTCCGGCATCATAAGCCAGTCGGTCGACCAGCAAATGATCGTGATGTAGGGTTGATAGATACATATAGGGTGGTTGGTCCCGGCCTTGTGACTTGCGCGCGGTGATATTTTTCTATAATACAAATACAGATTGATACAGGCGAAATTTGTCGGTCCGCAATCTGATCTGTAGTATATTCTTTTGACTATAGTCGAATATTATCGATAAATCATGGAAAAAATTGTGATTATGGAACTCGCCACAATTTGTTTGTGGCTTGCTCCAGCCGTTCTGTCTCCTTCATCGGGATGGCATCTCCCGGTACGATTTCCATTTGCCGTAGCATTCTTGGAGGCTGGAGCCGATGGTTTTTACATCGCCGCAGTCTTCGCAGACGGCGAACTTTTTGCCCTCCTTCTCAAAGTAGACGATTTTAACCCGGCTACCGCTGCATTTTTGGCAGATAGATCCACTTGCGATGGGTATGCATCCATTCGTTTCCTTTGACGACACGTGCTTATGCATCCTGTAGACCGTCACTGTGCCACTTTGTAGTCCTCTACTAGCATATCCAGGATCTGCTCTGGCTCCATATCGCCGAGGTCGGCGCGCTCCAGGTACTTGACGATGTTCTTGACTTGTTCTGCGTTCTCCTTGGATAGGCGCATAACGCTCTCGTAGGTGCGCTGCTTGAGCTCAGGGCCGATCTTCTTGGTGCGCTTTCCGTCCAGGCCGGTAGAGTCGATGACTATGCCAAGGCCAAGTACGAAGCGGTATGGCCACTGCGATTCGCTGTGCCATGACTGCCGGGATTTTTTGATTGACATCATGCGGTTGCCCATGCCCAAGTTGGATATATGGACAATGGTATCCGCCAGGTACATGGGGATGATCGTCTCGCCACCCGTCATGTCCCCTGTGGTGCCGTGTTCCTCGATGGTGCTGAGCACTGTGCCCATGCGCTTAGTCTCTTTGAATAGCTGCGAGATCAGCAGGCGTTGGTCGTATTTGTTATCGTTGGCCCAGATGACGGGAGTCAGCGGATCGATGACGATCCTTGCGCCGGATCCATTCCACTCGCTGACGAACCTGGGCAGTTCCTCCTTGATGAAGTCTGCCAGGTCCTTGCCGGCGGCTTCCAGGAAGACCAGTTGCCCCTGCTCGATATACTTATCGATGTCTTCCCAGCCCATGCTCTTTGCCTCTTCGAGGATTTGTGAGCGGGGCTCTTCCAGCGTGATGTAAATGGCGTCCGTTCCGTTTTCCAGCCCCTTGCGTAGGAACTGGAGGGCCATGGTCGTCTTTCCTGTGCCTGCGGAGCCTACGAGAATTGTCGCGGAGTGTTCGTTGAACCCTCCGTCAAGGAGGCTGTCTAATCCTAGAATGCCAGTTTTGAGCTTCTTCATTTATTCACCTTACCGTCCTCTGGATAATCTGTTCAGTGGTTACGGGACCGAAGTGTTTCTCAATCTCCCTCAGCAGATCGTGGTTGAAGGCGCGGAATTCGTTTCGATTTTCCTGCAGGAGGCTGTCCTGCTTTTTCCGGTCGATCTCTGCGTTGTTCAGATGGCTGTTGATCATGTCGCCGACCGTTCGCACTTCCAGCATGATCGATACCACGTCGAAGTCATGGTCCAGCAGGCAGCCGACCATGCCGTTTTCAATGCTGTAGAATACGATCGATCCGTCCTTTGTCTCGAATATCGTCCGTCTCAGCGGCACGTTTCTCATGGCTTGCATGAGCGGCGTTAGCTTGCGGACGATCTGCATGAGGGAACTCTCTTTCTGCTTCGTCGTATCTTGGAAGACCTGGGTAATGGTCTCCCCGTTTTTAGCTATGAGGAAGGCGCCGATGACGCCTCTACGGTCGAGCAGCCGCTTTAGATCGCGCTCGACGTTGTTTTTCCAGCTTTGTTGCGTCCTCCTTTTCTGCCTCTGGGGCTCTTCCAAAGCCAACCTATCCCATCCATACGATTGATATTTTAATAATTATACTTCCATAAAATAAAGCTTTCGACAGTCGTAAATATTTTTCCGTTCAGGACTTATAGATATTATATAAGTTAAACATATAAAAAACTTACGTCAACTCCCCCTTAAATTCGCTCTAAACACATATGGCGAACTGATGCCATGAAGCGGAGCTAATTTCGAGAAAAATTCCGCGCTTCGTAAAATATAGAAGGTAAAATTCAAGTACTTCAGAATACTTCCGATTCCGAGTGCACAACAATACCTTCGCTGCTGATATCGTAGGGCTTGATGCTGCGGGAGTGCCTGTGCCTGCGCATTTTCACTACCTCTGCAGCCAGCTTGACATCCCTCAGCTGATCCGGCCTGACGTAACGAAGGATGATCACACCGTCTGCAACGTATTCGACCAGGCCATAGCGGCTGCAATACGCATCATTCCGGGACGCCTCCGAAGTGATCAAGGCAGTAATCCCTGTCTCCTTGAATATCGCGAACATCTCAAACAAATTCAGTCGCCGCTCCGCCTCATCGGAGAACATCATCTCAAAGAGCGTAATGGAATCAATGACCAATCGAGTGGCCCCAAATTTCTTTATGAGATTGGGCAATTCGTTCTTGATGCGAAGCAATGTAGTCTTGATATCATTGGGATCAAGCCTGATTAACACTAGCAACTCGTTGTCGATGAACGGCTGCAGATCCCATCCATAGCCCCTAGCCGAGTCCTTGATCTCACTTTCCTGCTCTTCCAGGCTTATATACACCGATTTTTCGCCGTTCTTGAGCCCGTTGACCAGAAACTGAAGTGCGAGCGTGGATTTGCCCGTGCCCATGCCCCCCACAACCACGATCATATGCTTCTCAGGGACACCGCCCTGAAGCAGCTCATCCAGCCCATTTACGCCTGTACTTAATAGTTTCATAACACCTACCCGGTTACCTTCCTATGATCTCTCGTATATTGGATATCTCAAACCCGCGGCTCGCCGACACTCGTGTTTCGAAACGAACAACATTGTCCTCTTCTAGGTAAGGCATCAGGCCGCGAAACTTCTTGATGTACATCATGCGCTGGCGCTGGTTGGTACCTGTCGCCTCCCAGTTGAAGACCAGCACGCCATCCGCACAATCCGCCACCTCTTCCTCGTTGCTGCGATCGAAGATATTCGCC
>Ga0187785_10000753_pt1 | contig 11576 bp, 10 predicted proteins | sample 0815_BV2_4_20_MG_FD_132466 | JGI IMG/M metagenome (GOLD analysis project Ga0187785, IMG submission 132466) | Tropical peat soil microbial communities from peatlands in Department of Meta, Colombia - 0815_BV2_4_20_MG | ecosystem: Environmental > Terrestrial > Soil > Wetlands > Peat | place...
CACTGTAGGCGTAACTGATGGGGTCACTGTAGGCGTAACTGATGGGGTCACTGTAGGCGTAACTGATGGGGTCACTGTAGGCGTAACTGATGGGGTCACGGTCGGAGTCACTGTAGGCGTAGCCGAGGGTGTCGTCTGAACCTCCGGGCCTGGCATTTCGATGGTTGGTTCGGCGTCGGTCCATTGTCTGACGGCCACCCAGTCAGTCTCAATAGAAGATCCTGCGTTCGCTACGCGGATGTTCACTTTCGTGTCGCCAGTATAGTAGTAGTCGTGGGAGGCGGTGCGCACGTCGTTGATTGTAACACCAGCGAAATAACCATCCCTTGTCAGGGTGATCCTGTTCCATATAGCGTTATACGCTACATTCGGGAGTCGTGTCGCGGAGAATCCGTAGGGCATTTTATTGTATAGGATATCAGCAAAAACTGCCGGGTTGTCATCCCAATCGATAATCGAGCCGTAGCCATTCCCGTCTGTAAACTCGGTCATACCAATGCTGATCTGCTTGCTTGTCAGGTTGTATGCAGACGGCTTGGTATATGCCATAAGCGCATAGCCGGTGGGGAATGTTACAGTTGATGTTATCTCGGAAGCTGTCCCGGTCGATGAAACGATTACCCTACCATTTTGTATATTCGCCGAGCCGGAGACGGTCCACTTCGACAGGTCGCCCGAGAAATCGTCGCCGAACGGGAACGTGCTAGTGATGTCCGGATGGGTCTTTTGAGTAGTGCTATTGTAGTATAGCCAGAACCCGCTCCTTCCGTCCACGTCGATCGAGGACATGTTCAACCACACGGTGACACTCGTTGGAGTGGTCGCTGTAGTCTCAAACCAGTACGGGAGTATAGTATTTGTATCCGCACCGTCCAGAGACTGGTTAAACATGATGTCGGACCAGTTCGAATTCACCTTGTCACCCAGGTAAATATCTGTGGGAGTATCAACACCCGTCGTATTATGCAAAACAATTTTCACATCATAATATGACAGGTTCACAGTATTGGAGAACACCCCAACATTTTTACCATAGTTGAAGCCGTTGTTGATAAACCCGGAAGCCGACGAACTCAGAATAGGGGTGGGGACGCCAGATGTTTCAGCATAACCCATAAACCAGTGGTTACCAGTATCGTGGGCCGCATACCACACCCTCCACGTATTATCGACGAGGGCGAAAGTAGACTTATACAAGGCGCCACCATCCCACCCTAAACTGTCGGTTTTTAAAACCGGGTTGTTCGGCTCGCTATACCAGTTTATGCCATCCGTCGACCAGTAGAAGTACAACGAGTAGGCATAATTACCAGGGTTGACAGCGCACAACAAATAGTACACTCCATTATAACATTTAACTTCGCCGTGCCAGGGGGTGGAGCCCGCAGGCATAGCCAGGTAGGCTGTATCGATGTAGTTGAAGGTTGCGCCATCTTGGGATGTATAGTATTTCATGAAATGCGACGAGCTGTTCTCGTCGAACGCCCACGCCTGCCACCCAGTCCCGTTATACAGGACCGTCTGGCTGAGCACCCACGTCAAATCCGTCTGGACCGGGGTGGTCCAGTGGACGCCGTCGGTGGTCGTCGTATAATTGATGTACACAGTCGTAGGGGTAACAGCGTCATTACCGTACCTGTAGAACAGGTACAAAGTGTTTCCGATGAGTTGGATGGACGGGTCCGAGTTAAAACCTATAGCCGGCTCTGGTATGATTGGGTCCGGCTCGCCCGGGAGTTTCACCCAGTTGTACCCGTCGTTTGATACCCGGAGAGACGGGTTTTCATAGTGAGGATCTCCTAAGTAGAATGGCGTGTATGACATAATATAGTGATAACCGTTCCAACCCTCAGCACTATAAACTACGCACGGATGAGTCGACTCGCCCGACCTATCATAGGTTGAAACAGTAAGATTTGTGGCGTTATTGGCGAGCGTGGACATTGGAATCGGGTTGTCAGGTACAACCGTATTTGCCTTAGCATCCGCTGTAAGCGTAGCGAACGTTATGGTTGGTAACGCGAACAATAGAAAAATCCCGCATATAAGCGATCCTTTAACTTTTTTAATTTTTCCTATCATGTTTTTATAGCCCCCCTGCTATACTTGTTTATATCAACAAATTTTAATTTCGTACAGGGTTATCGCTCTCGGCCGTGGGTGTCGAAGGCGATTTGATCATGATAAGAGGGGTAGGGTCAGAGCTTGCCAGGAATTTGTTCCTATCACTGTCAGCGTGGACATATTGCAACAGAGCGCTACAGATTTTACTGGTAAAATCCTCATGTGCTAAGTTCGATATGCTTCGCTTACACTTATTGATATTATAGCCCGCAATGTTTCTCAACTGTATTTTCAGCATTCTACGGGTCTTGATCATAGCCTGTTACCCCCCATATAATGATCAAGTCATAAGCGACTACTAATAATGAATAAGTTCTAGTATAAATAGATTTTATTGTATGGGTAAGTGTAATAAATTATTTAGAGTAAATATCAGCTATTCGTAAATTTGAGCCTGCCTGGTATATTATAGTGCTGAATTTTGTTTTAGTACCCTACGATATGGGTATACCGCCCGGCACTTGCCTTGTTTGGGTATATAACTTTCATTTTAAGGTTGAAAAGTATCTCTAACTAAACGGTCCTGTATTTCTTTATTTGCTCCGCAGACGATCGATAGCCCTCCGGAGCTCAGTGGTAAGTCATCGAAGCTGCCTCCGTCCGCCATTGAACAGGTTCCGCCTGCCTCTTTTAATATTAGGCAAGCTGCCATGATGTCGTACCCGCTGACTTTTTTTCGGCTGTCGATCACCGCGTCGAACGGACCGCCGGCCACCATGCAGATGTCTAGCGCAATGCTGCCCATCGTTCTGACGATGCACTCTTTCTCCTGAAGCTTTATAAGCCCGATTGGAATGGTGCCGGACCCGTAGGAGTATATCGCGTAGATGGGTTTGCCATTATTACGTCTGGTGTGGATCGTCCTGTTGCCAATGAACGCGCCTTTTCCCTTTGCCGCGTAGAAGGTGCCCATGTGGGGGCTGGAGACTGCCGCGGCTTCGATGTCCGAGAATTTGGGGCGATCCGTTTTCGGGGAGATGGCAAGCGCGGTACAGAAGTATGGTAGGCCCGAGATGAAATTGTTGGAGCCGTCCACTGGATCGCATAGTAGTGTCAATACGGGCTTTGTCGCTGTTGGAACGACGCGTTCTCCCAGTTCCTCGGAGATAACCCGCGCTGATAGGCCTTCGGCCATGATCGCCTCGTTCAGCGCATCTTCTGCGACCATATCGATCCGCCTGGTCACGTCCTTATCCCTTCTCCGGAGTATTTCAGCATAGTCTAAATTTGTATCTGCGTATTTGACGGTGGCATCCCTCACATGCTCTGCCATCCTTCGGACCAGAGCTAGATGATCACCCGTTTGTACCGCCCCCGAATTTTTCTATGATCGCTTCTGCAGCTATTTTTCCCGCCGTTTTCTGGGCCGTTTTCGAGGTATCGACCGTGACTAGCGGGTCTACCGGTTCCTCGTATGGCGCGTTCAGCCCTGGAACTGTGCTGCTTTTACCGCTCTTTCCCTTCTCGTAGATATCCTTCGGCGAAAACATCGCTTTGCGCCTGGTCTCCCGCTCTATGCTGATCTCCAGGGGACAGCTGATGTAGACCTCTGCATAATTGGCGATCAGACTTCTGGCGACGTCCCGGTACCGTCGAAGGTTACCGGTGGCGTCTATGATCACATTGATGTCGGTCTCGGTTAGCAGCATTGCCATGTAAGCCAGCGCAGCGTAGACGATCCGCCGCTCCTCTTCGGAATATGTGGGCGTGGGCGTGATCACTTTCCTAATCTGATCCAGTTCAAGGCGTTTCACACGCACCCCTGCGGATAAAGTGAGCTGTTTCTCGGTTTCCTGTGCCACTGTAGTCTTGCCGCTGCCGGGCAGTCCGGTGAACCAAACCGCCCAGGCCATCCTACCGCCCCTCAAAGTACTGGTTGACATCCCTATAATCGAATTCTTCGGCGGCCATGAGGTTATCGATAAAATGGTATAGTTTGATCCTGACCGATCGATCTAGGCTGGGGTACCAGACCGGGCTCGCGACCACCAGCGCCCGGAACGCGTAGAAGGGCTGAATATACCTGAGCATCTCGAAATCGCCTGATTGCACCAGGTAGTTTTCCATGAATGTATCGTAGAGTTGTTTGAACTTCCCTTCAAGGCGCCCGTATTTTCGCAGGCTATAGAACAGGTAGTTCAGGCTCATACATGAAACGTCGTCTGCTGCTTCGCCGTACTCCCCCCGGCTCCGATCCAGCACCGTGAAGTCTACACCATTCCTAAACATGATGTTCCACGGGTGATAGTCGCCATGGACCACGCACTGCCTCCCGTACGCTGGCTTGAGCTTCCATCGCCACTGTATACATTCATGCTCCAGCCGCTCGAAGTCTTTCTTCGAGTAGAACTCGAAATCATCAGGGTAGCTATCGATCAGGCCCATAATGCACTCTCCAGAGCCGACCAGCTCTCGGATCCTGCGGTCATAGAGCACCCGATCGTCATGTCTCTGGCTGTGAATATAGACGAGATAATCTGAAAGCGCTTTCGCTCGGTCGATGTCAAGCTGACCGAAATAGTCTGATTCGGCGATCCGGTCCAGGTCTCTATAGTATTCAATACCACTGACCCGATCCATCAGCAGGAAGAATTCGTCGGCATCGCCGGCGCTCTTCATACCTCCGCTACGGGTGAAAAAGCCGGCGTCCAGTGTCCTTACGTGGCGGGGCAGCACATTGTACGCTGTATTCTGCCACAGTATAATCCCTGCACGATCGGCAAACGTATCGTGGCCGAAGCCTTTCTGCGCCCGCATGGAGGACAGTACGGCCGATCGTGCTTCACCCTCGTAGATGAAGTCAATGAGGTATGGCTTACCGTAGCCGAAGCCTTTCAGCTCCACCTCGCCAGGCTCGGTGCCGAGCCGCGCGATGCGGATGATTTCGATCGGCTTGCCATATAGTTCTGTTAAGTATCTCCGGACCTGTTCGTTGCTATTGTCCATTGATTAGGTCATCCGTTGATCATGTTGGCTGATGATCAGATGAAGTTATGTCCTGGAGAAAGGGCCTTTTAATCGAATAGTTTATGGTAAACGAGGGGTGAAAAAGTTAAAAATTAAAAAGAGGCAATGTCCTGGAACGCCATGTACCTGTTGTACACGTCGTCTCTGGTGATGATCTTCAGCCGGTCCAAGCTGAAATCTTCGGCGTTGTACGATGCGATAGTGCTCCCAAAGATCACCGCTTTTCGCATATTGCGAGCTGAGACATCGTTCGTCCTAGCTAGCCAGCCGATGAAGCCGCCAGCGAAGGAATCCCCAGCCCCTGTGGGGTCCGCCAGGTTTTCCAGCGGGTAGGCTGGTGCGCTAAAGCACTGTCCGTCGGTGAATAGCAGTGCGCCGTGCTCGCCTTTCTTGATGATGACTGCTTTTGGTCCCATCTCCAGGAATAATTTTCCGGCCTTGACCAGGCTGGGAGTATCGAAGAACTGCCGTGCCTCAGCGTCGTTGGTTAATATGACATCGACTTTTTCGATCATCCGGGACAGGGCATCTTTCTTGTTTTCGATCCAGAAGTTCATGGTGTCCATCATGACCAGCCTTGGCTTACTGATCTGTTCGTAGACCCTCATCTGGATTTCAGGGTCGGTGTTGGCTAGGAACACGTATTTAACATCCCTGTATTCTGGAGGTAGCCGGGGGTCGAACCGTGACAGTACGTTGAGCAGAGTATCCTCCGTATGCGCCTGGTTCATGTCGTATTCATAATAGCCCTTCCACCGGAATGTATCTCCGTCCAGCGTTTCGAGGCCTGCTAGGTCGACGCCCTTCGATCGCAGGAAATCGATGTGCTGCTTCGGGAAGTCCCTACCTACCACGCCCACCAGCCCGACGCTGGCGAACAGGCTGGCGGCGACCGAGGCATAAACGGCTGATCCGCCGAGCGTCTCCTCCGCCATGCCGAAAGGTGTGCGCACCGTATCAAGCGCCACGGTGCCTACCATGATAACATCCACCATGCTCTTTCCCCTTCAGAAGACTTATGTGCCCATACTCCAGGAGCTGAGGTACTTCTCCTGATCTTTGGTCAGTTTTTCCAGGCTGATGCCCATGGATTCCAGCTTGAGCTTCGCGACCCGGTTGTCGATCTCCTCTGGCACCTTGTAGACCTCGTTCTTCAGCGTTTTGTGGTTTTCCACGATGTGCCTGACCGACAGCGCCTGATTGGCAAAGCTCATATCCATAACCTCTGGCGGGTGTCCGAAGGCGCAGGCCAGGTTGACTAGACGGCCTTCGCCGAGAACGTAGATCCGCCGGCCGTCCCTCTGGAGGTACTCCTCAACGTCGTTCTTTACGAGGGATACCTTCTTAGACATCTTCTTGAGCGCCGGTAGGTCCAGCTCCACGTTGAAGTGGCCGGAGTTGCATACGATCGCTTGGTCCTTCATTTGCTCGAAATGCTCCTTGCGGATAACGGAGATGTCACCGGTGACCGTAATGAATAGATCGCCGATCTTCGCAGCCTGGGTCATGTCCATGACCATAAAGCCATCCATGGCCGCCTCCAGCGCCTTTCGGGGCTGAATCTCGACCACGACGACGTTCGAACCCATGCCCTTGGCTCGTGATGCGACGCCCCTGCCGCACCAGCCATAGCCGACGACGACCACGGTTTTTCCTGCAAGCAGGATGTTGGTCGCGTTTATGATGCCGTGCAGCGTGCTCTGGCCGGTGCCATAGCGGTTATCGAACATCATCTTGGTCTCGGCATCATTCACTGCGATAACCGGATACTTGAGGGCCCTGTCCTTAGCCATCGCCCTGAGCCTGATGACGCCGGTGGTAGTCTCCTCGCAGCCGCCGTAGATGCCCCTCAGATATTCCTTGTGCTTGCTATGTACCGTCGCGATCACGTCGGCGCCATCGTCCAGGGTCACATGAGGCTTGATCTTCAACGCAGACTCGATATGCTCATAATACTGTTTCTCGTTCTCGCCTCGAATGGCGTACACCTTGACGCCCTTCTTCGCCAGCGCGGCCGCCACGTCGTCCTGAGTGGACAGCGGGTTGGAAGCAGTGAGCGCGATGTTAGCCCCTCCAACGATGAGCGTCTCGATAAGGTTGGCCGTCTCCACTGTCACATGCAGGCACGCGATCACGTTGACTCCCTTCAGCGGCTTTTTCTTCTCGAACTCCGCCCTGATCAGGTTAAGCACAGGCATGTGCCTGCGCGCCCACTCAATCCTTTCCATGCCCTGCTGTGCAAGGCCTATGTCCTTCACTGCATAATCCTTCATACTTCGATCACCATAATGTTAAGTAAATATGCTGTTTATGTTTACATAATACACCAAAATACTATTTAGACTTTTCTTTATGTTAATTATTTTTGTAAAATAGTTAACTTTATGCAAAAGATTTATCTTGGGCGGCGCCACTGATCTAATAGGGAGGCTTTACGCGAAGTTATCTGGACAGGCCTAATACGGTGTAATTTTTAACTTCCGGTAAAACTACGATGAGAGACACCGACATTGATATCATCGATAAAAAGATCCTCTCCATGCTGTCCCAGGATGCTAACATCCCTCACGCGGAAATGGCGGAAGTCTGCGGGATCACCCGCCAGACGATAGCTTCCCGCATCCACAGGATGGAGAGGGGCGGAGTCATCAAAGGATACCGGACGATAATCGACATGGAAAAGGTTGGCCTGAGAGCGTTCTTCGTCCTATTCCTCAAGCTGGATGTCACCGATCAGACGACCATCGAAGACTTCGTTCGGACCCTGAAAGGAGATCCGCACGTCATCACAGATGTCTCGATCACCGGCGAGTGGGATGTAATGCTACTGCTTGCCTTCATGGATGTTCGTGAATACGAGTCGTATATCAACCAGTTACGCCTCGAGATGGGACAGGTGCTCAGAGACAGCAAAAGCCACGTGATCCTGAACTTCTATAAAAGCCCTGACGACTGGGTACCTTTCAGGGAGTAACTGACCCGGTCAAAGGGCGGGGAAAACCCACTAGTAGCCATGAACAGTCACGCCGGTTTATCGACCGCTGGAAGCATGACGATGAACTTACTACCCTTCCTATAGTCTCCCGGTATCCGGTTCTCGACCCATACCAGCCCCCTATAGTCATTGACCAGCGTTCTGACGATATAGAGCCCCAGCCCCTTACCCGAAATGCGCACCTCCCCAAGCTGCCGTAAATCGAACAGCTCCAACTTCATTTTATCAGGGATCCCCGGCCCATCATCTTCTATAACCACCTTGCAGTATTTTCTTCCTGCGATATAATCCTCGGCGAGCTTTATGTCGACCCTAACAGGGCCGCTCGAATGCTTGATGGCATTGTCTACGAGATTGGTGAAAACGTCCTTCAGCAGCTCATTTGCCTTAACATAGCACTCACAGTCCTGAACGCAGCCGACCCTCACTTCCCGGCTCGCGCCGTCCGGCATCGATTTTTTGATCTCCTGTAGTATTTTGCCCACTTCTATGATGATCGGCTCGAAGGCCCTAGTCTGCACCTTCTGTAGCTTTCTGACGTTATCGATCAGACTCGCGCTATTCTGCATATCCTCGATCGCCTGGTATAAAAGTTGCTCATCGCCGGGAGCCATCTGGCACACCGGACGAAGCCGCTCTATCGCCATCTCGAGAAAGCCTATCGCGGCCTGGTTCATGTTGTTAATATCGTGACCCATCAAGTCAAGGTATAGCTCTGACTGGGATTTGGCCTGCATCAATTCCTTCTCTGCTTCCTTGCGAGCGGTCACGTTTCGGGCAACAGCAACGATATAGCCTCGGTCCCTGAAGTGGACAATGCGCATGGCCGTCTCATAGACAGTTCCATCCCGATTTTTTCGGTTCATTGCTGATTCGAGGACCAGGGACTTTATCTCCCCGGAAAAAAGTTCACGCAGGTCATCATGCTTATCGATAATGACATCGTAAAGGGTCATCCGTTCGAACTCGTCCTTACTATACCCAATCTGCAACACAGCTGTCTCGTTCACATCCGTGATCTTTCCAGATGGGATCTCCGCCAAGAATATCGCGTCATTGCTTTGGTCGAGCAGCGTTTTAAAACGCTCCAGATCGGCGAGCCTGTTTTGCAGCTCAGGATAGTAGCTTTTACGGTACGACCGCTCCCCCAGACCGATAATTTTTTCACGAAGATCGTCAATCTCATCCTTTCTATCATCATGTCCTTTCATGGATGGCCTCCGCGATCGTCGAACCTGTCACCATCACCCGGGCAGATCATAATACCCTTATCTTTCGTTCATATCAGACATCTATTGAATCGCCTGGCTTTAGAATCACCACTTCCGCGTCGGTCTGATCTTCCACCATACGCTGGAACTTCGTGACATCGGCCCTGATCACGTCAAAGGTATTATAGTGCATCGGCAGCACAAAACGGGGTTTCAGCATCTTTACAGCCATCAGCGCTTGGTCGATATCCATTGTGAACCTGCCGCCGATCGGCAGCATGGCCACTTCAGGCTTATAGACCTCGGATATCAGCGCCATGTCCCCGAAGAGCCCAGTATCACCCGAATGGTACACATTGCATGAATCGCTGATCACGAACCCCGCCGGGCTTCCTGCATCCCAGCCGAAGCCGGCTTCATCGATGCCGTTGGAGTGAACCGCCTGTACCAACGAGAATCGGACTCCTTCCAGCTCTATGGTTCCCCCAATGTTGGCACCATAGGCTTCGATGCCCTGGGACTGGAGATACTTAGCGATCTCATTCACCGCAACGACATGACATTCGGCCCTCTTGGCTATACTAATCGTATCCCCCATATGATCCGCGTGCCCATGGGTCACAGCGATGATATCGGGCTCGAGATCGTCCATGGTCACGTCCGCCATCCTGTTCCCGAGGATGAATGGATCGATCAAAACCGTGACGCTGTCCTGCAGCTCAAAAGCTGAGTGGCCATGCCAAAGTATCTTCATCGTGCAACACCTCAATATAATTATAGTAATTTTTGTATAATATATGTGGTTGCTGTATTTAAAACCACCAATACCAGGCGCCTGACGTACATTATGCCGGCGCTTCCACCTTGAACTCCTGATCGGGCTCAGGAATCCGATCGAACAGTGGAGTATTGGCCCCATACCGCACGAAAGTCGGAAGCATGAAAACATCGCCATTTCGCATGATCCCCAGCATATCACACGGAATGATCTCCGACGCCTGCAGGGTGATAGCGTAAACATTAAAATCCCTGGTTCTCCCCATCCCAACCGATTCTGCCAGCGTCAAGAAATACTGGTCCGCATACGACCGTAAAAGCTCATCATCAGGCACCGAGTTCAAACCACGCAGCACATAATCAGCATAACTCCACAAAAAATTTGGGGAAAACCCCATGTAATAGCTCTCAGCAGCATCGATAGTGGCAGGATTGTTAACCGAGGCGAGCACGACATTTTCCCGACGGGGCATGGCCGGCTGGAACAACGGCCCATCACCCTCCCCCGACACCACACCCTCCACCACGCAGATCTCATCGACCTTAAAGCTTTTCAGCACACTATCATGCACCTGAACAAAGGTTTCGCTTAACTTTTTGTAGCCTTCGGCCATCCTCCGCCGAGAAATCCGAGCCCATAACGGGTCCGCACAGTAATGCCCCTCAGCCCGACGCTGCGAAGGCTCAAGCACACCGTACAGATTTTTCACCGCTCCGGTGACAACCGCGTTGCTATGGGATTTAAGCTTGGCGATGTTGATTATAACGTCCATCTGCCCGAAAATTTCATGGACTTCCATCTCGGCAAAATCCGGGTTCCACACCTCCGATGGCTCCACTTTTATCCTGTTCGCCCCGCCCTCAGTGGTCGTATCGAACAGTACCACCCCAGTCCCTTCCAGCAGCGGCTCACAGCCAGTCTGTAGGAATACTGCTCTGGTACCGCCGGGCCACTTGGTGCCTTCGGCCACGATGGCCTTTCCCCCATGGTTCCCGACGAAGTCGCATGCCGCTTTGATGGCGAACGGGTCTGTGCATACGTGGTTATGGATCGTCAGATCGCCATCTCTCGGGCCGAACTTCAGCGACGGATTGGGCGGCTGAGTAAAGTTGGGCTTGATCATCACGCTGCCCCCGAGCTTCAGCCGGTCCAGCTGCCCATCCGACTCAAGCGTTTCCAGCGCCGTCATGGTGTTATCGTATGAAGTCCTGCCCAGCGTTTCCAACCCCACTTTCACGGCGACCACATCGTATTTCACCCCGGATCACGCCCCCCAAAATCGCATGATTTCGCCCGATACTGGAACGTCAAATCCTCATAGCATTGCTGACACAGCGTTTCATATTCGCCCAGAACCCGGATCTCGTAGTGGCACAGTAACCTACCACATACCTCACATTTCGTCTCCGGATCGATGGCCCCACCACATCTGGAGCAGGCTTCAGGTCGAGCGTCGGACATCGGGAAAAAGTACGAAGGTTTTTTATATTAATATTAGGTC
>Ga0187785_10000754_pt1 | contig 11570 bp, 7 predicted proteins | sample 0815_BV2_4_20_MG_FD_132466 | JGI IMG/M metagenome (GOLD analysis project Ga0187785, IMG submission 132466) | Tropical peat soil microbial communities from peatlands in Department of Meta, Colombia - 0815_BV2_4_20_MG | ecosystem: Environmental > Terrestrial > Soil > Wetlands > Peat | place...
ATTCGCTTTTTTACAGGTAACTCGATTCTGGGCACAGGCTGGCGGCACTCCTTCGCTGCGGACGACGCAGAGCCGTCTCATCACTTCGCTCAGGAGAGCCCCCAGCCCGGCAATCTTATAAATTTTGTGGCGAATGCGTATCAGTTGCTCGGGGCAGTGCCTGACATCTGCCAGTACGACGAGTGGAACGACGAAGCAATCTCGATGCTTGAAACCGGAGATTATAGGGATTCTCAAACGTAATGTCGGTTTTTGTTACGCGAAAAGATTGGTATATTGTCATTGCGAGGGCACAGCCCGAAGCACTCTCCAACTGACCAGGACTGAGAGTGCTTCGTCGCTCCGCTCCGCGCAATGACATGATTGGACCACCGGCATACGGGCGAGAATTATGAGAAAATTCGATACAGTTTTCGAGAACTGCTATATTTCGCTGCACTCGCAATGACAGCCTCTCCCACCCGTAACCGAAAGGAGATCGGTCCAGCGGGGACGGGACTCGCCGAAAAAAGAAGAGCGGAGAGCACATGACTCGAAATCAGGATATCGGTCAGTATGTGGAATTTGATGTACAACAGTTTTTTCACGAGTTACTGGGAAAACTGGAAGCTGCCAAGGCACGGGATTTGAGGCCTGCGATAAAAGACGAGCCGGTTTGGATGTTCTCGGTGCCGGAAGAGATAAAAGACGGTAAGATCACGAAGTTCTTCATCATGATGGTCAAAGAGACGGCCGAAGAGTTAGAACTCCATTACGGAAACAGCATTGACACCGAAATCTTCCAGGTTACCTTCACCGGCGCCTCAAAGACGGATTTCGTCAAATGCGTCGCCGAAATCACGGAGCACGTGTACGGCGAAACGTCGCTCATGACACAGTAATCTTGGCTCCTTCTCCGGGAGCCCTGTCTCTCGATTATTCCAGGACCCGGAATTCGGATTTCACGTACGCCTGGATGCGCCCGATCACGGCGAATGCCTCTTTGAGTGTTTGCTTCTCCAGTTCGGACAATTCGGCAGGGTCTATGTGGTTATCCGGGGGCTGATTCGCTTCGATCTTCCGCAATTGATTTACGAGTCTGAGCTGCATCTGGAATTCGTACGCTTCCCGGGTCTCCAGATATACGTCTCGCGGAAGCCATCCGTTTTCGGCCAGGATATCGAATCTCCCCATCGTATTGGTTTCCTTGATGCCGTTCCTGAGCGCCATGAGGCGGGCAAAGTTCACGAATGTGGTGAGGCCCTGTGTTTTCAAATCCAGGTGGTTCTTATACTTGCCGTCTTTTTCCACAATAAAATTCTTGAAGAACGTGAGCGGCGGTTTTGCCGAAATGCAGTCTTTCGCCAAGTGCAGCAGGAAGACCCCTTTGTCCGGTGCTTGGACGCTCAGGTGTTCTCTTAGATCGTCGCCGAATTCCGTGACCCCGTAAACCGGGCGAAAATCGAAAAAAATGGTTGCGTGCAGGACCTCCTCGGGCTCGGGCGCGCTCATCCAGTTATCGAAGTAGTCTTTCCAATCGCGGTACGGTTTGCGCCACCTCGGATTCGAGGCCATCATTTTGCCTTTGCACAGCGGAAAACCGCTCGCATCCAGATGCCGACACGCTTCGTTTCCAAACCGCCGAAAGTACAGCTTCGTGGACTTTACGTCATCCCAGTCATCTGTGGGATTTGCATAAATGAGGGCGTTGTCCTGATCCGTTTTGAACGTCTGCTCTTTCCGCCCTTCACTGCCGAAGGTTATCCAGCAGAAGGGTTTCGGCGCCGGTCCCACCTGTTCGTCCAACAAAGCGAGCAGCCTATGAACGATCTGGTCGTTGAGTACGGAGACAATACGCGTAATATTGTTCGCCCGTGCGCCTTCCTCCACCAAAACCCTCACAACCTGGGGGATTTTCCGGGAAAACGAATAAAGATCCTCTATTTTTCTCTGGCTCAGGATCTCCCGAAACAGGTGGAGCGGTGAGGAACCCGCCTGTACCATGATGTCGTGGACACTCACTACTCCCACGATCTGTTTTCCGCGTTCGATCGCGAGGTGGTGAACTCGTCCGTTCATCATGTTCAGGAGAGCATCGAAGCACAGGGCATGGAATGGAATAGTCTGTACCGGTGAGGACATGACTCCCGCCACGGCAGAGTTGTAGTCCTGGCCTCTGGCCACAACTTTTTTTCGAAGATCCTTGTCTGTCACAATGCCGACGATCTCGCCGCTCCGGTCTTGGATGAGGAGAGATCCGATCTCCAGGTCGGACATGCGTTCAGCCGCCTGTTGAATCGTTTGAGAAGCGTGAATGATTTCCGGAGGGCGCTTGATTACCCGGCCCACTTCCAGGTTGAACAGATACAGCATCTCCTGCGGCCGTGGCTTGCTTTCCCTCAGCCGAAGCTCGGTGTACGCAGTGCCCACGAGGTCCTCGGAGAATCTTTTAAGGTAATACTGAGAGACGCGGGGATGTTCGTGAACCAGCTCAAGGAAGGATTCTTTTCCCAACGCGAGACACAGCGTTTCCTCGAGCGTCTCCACGTTGAAGTTGGCCTTGGAACCTCGTATGAGTGCGAGGGCACCGAAATACCCCCTCTCCCCGCGAAAATCCAGGAGCACTACGGAATCGTCTGTTCCCGTGAGGTATGTCTTTACTCCACCCTTGTAGATTAAGAAGAAATCGTCCACGTCGTCTATGTCTTGCCGGAACACCACCGTTTCCTTGGGAAAGGATCGTACGGCAAAACGTCGCGAAAGATCCTGGAGTGTGTCCCTGTCCAGTTCGTCGAACGGTACTGTTCTTCTGAGGAATTCTTCTACCGCGCCGGGCTCTATGCCGCGAACATCCTCACTAGCCTCCATAAGACCTCCTGCCGAGACGGGGAAACGTGGCGAACTCTTTGTGTGCGTAGTTTTCTTGCGCTGTCAGCCTCTGCAAACCTTGCGAGATTCTCGCCAGTCTAGCCACAACAAATTGATTTCACATTCTTTTGCTTACTTCAGGATAGCGATGAAAGTCAATGGTATTTTGCAGTATTCTATAATCGTTCAGGTACCCGGGGGAACTGTCTGACTCCGTTCAGTGCGATGAGTGACACCACGAAGCAATATAAGTAATGCTTTTCGTAAGTTCGGTGCCGGATTTCATGACCAAGAGAGATTGCTTCGTCGCTGCGCTCCTCGCAATGACAGTCTTCGAATCCTTTCGCGTAATCCAAACCGACACAACAGTGGAAAATCCCTATAGTGTTGGCTCTTGTTGTACCGGCTTGCTCCCTGCTTCGAGAAACCGGTTTTCCTCGGACCTCACCTGCCCATCCGCCGAGAGCCTAATTCTTGATCCTCGGATCTGCGGCCAGCGTCAACTCCACGATATGTTCTTTGTTACTCCGCAGAATCTTTACCTGAATATGGTCTCCTACATTCTTGCTATACAAGAAGGCTTGAAAATCGTCCTGTGTGGGCGTAGGCGTATCGTCTGCGGAAAGGATCACGTCGCCTCCGAGCAGCACCGGTTTATCGCCGTAATAGGCTCGCTGATTGCCGCCCCGTAAGCGGGCACGATCTGCCGGGCTGTCCGCCGCTATCTGGAAAATCAATATGCCGCGAACCGGGGAAAGGCCCATCTGCACTGAAATTTGGGGATCGATGTCCATGGATGACTGAATGCCCACCCATGGGTACACTACCCGTCCGACTTTCATGAGCTGCTCGGCCACTTTTTTGGCCTTGTTGATGGGTACGGCGAGGCCTATTCCCATGAATCCGCCGGTTTGGCTGTAAATAGCGCTGTTTATGCCGACCACTTCGCCTCGTGAATTGATGAGAGGCCCGCCGCTATTGCCGGGGTTTATGGCGGCATCGGTCTGGATAAGTCCCATCATGGTGCGTTGACCTATAGTAATGTCGCGGTTGAGAGCACTGACGAAACCCGCAGTCACCGTATGCTGAAAACCGAAGGGATTTCCTATGGCGATTGCTCGCTGGCCGACTGAAACGCTGTCCGAATTTCCCATCGCCGCGACCTGCATTTCGGGAAAGGGTTCGACTTTTATCACTGCGAGATCGCTGATCGCGTCTTTGCCCACCAGTTTCGCCTGAACTTTTTTTGAACCCACGAATGTGACTTCTAGAATCTCAGCGTTTGCCACAACATGATTATTTGTAAGGATATACCCCCGGGGGTCGATAACGAAACCGCTTCCCTGGCCTTGTTGAGGAACGATTTGCATCCAAAAATTCACCGCCAGGCTCGTAGCGACTATATTGACCACGGCAGGGCTAAGGTCTCGATATACGCGCATCACGACGGCCTCTCCGCTCTCCAGGGCCTCGTATTTCGGCGGAGGAGGCAACACCGGTGCCGGCGGCACGGCTGCTCGCTGGTTGAGCCACATTCCCAGAACCAGACCCAGGCCGAATATCACGGCAAGCGTCACGCCAACGGACCATTTTCCCGAGGGATTCATTGCAACCAGCCTTCTCCGGAATACGGCGCAATGAACTGCGGCAGTCTTCTCAAGAAACGCGCCGCACCCTGAACATAAGATTCTTCAGGTTGGCCGTCGGCCTGCGTCCGATCCTGGACTTCATCCTGCATCACTGGATAATGGGCGTACAAGGTAAGTTTTCCCTTCTGGTCTCTGGTGTAGGACCCGAATCCCAGCGTTTCCCCCGTGACGGACAGGATGCGAACCGCGTCCGGCTGATAGGTCGCCGATGCTTGAACAAGCTCGAGAGGCATGCCGGTAACGAATTCCTGCTGACCTGAGGAGGGAAGAAACGTCGCGTCCACCGGCGATACCTGCTTGAGTGACGTGTCCGGCTCAAAGTCGGGTCCCGCTTCAAGCAGTGCGTTGACTTTCTGGCCGGGGCCACCGGCGAAGACAATGCCGGGGGGCAGAGGATACGGTACAACGGGCTGCTGACGAAGAACGTCCTTCATGAAATCCATCCAGACAGGCAATGCTGCCGTGGCCCCGTACTCCTGGCGTCCCAGGGATACTTTCGCGTCATATCCCATCCACACACCGGTGGTGAATTTGGGATTAAACCCCACGAACCATGCGTCCGTGCAGTCGTCGGTCGTGCCTGTTTTCCCTGCCAGATCCGTGCGCTTGAGCCTTGCGGCTGTTGCGGCCGTCCCGGACACGCACACGTCCCTCAACATGCTGGCCATCAAATAGGAGGTCTGCGGACTCAGCACTCGTTTGAAACGAGGCTGACCGGTAAAAGGGGGAAAGGTTGCCACCAACACCTTCTCCGCTGCGGTTTCTCCGGAGGTCTGCTTCTCACGGGTTGCGAGATTTCTCATTTCGTCAATGAGCCCCGAATCCTCCGATCCCTGGTCAAAAGAGTTCCCGGTGTCGTATGCAGGAATCATCTCACCTTTGGCCGCGTCTTCCGCAATGCGGGCTGCCGGGTCGAGGGGTTGCGCGGTATTGTCCTCCAAAACGTTGCCGAATCTATCGACAACCTTCTTCACCATGACAGGATTCACCTTTATACCCATGTTCGGAAAAACCGTGTACGCTGCCGTTAGTTCAAGGGGAGTCACTTCCGAAGATCCCAGAGACAGAGAAAGATTCTTTCCCAGCGGCGATTGTATACCCAGCTTGCGCGCCATCTGAACTGCAGGCTCGATTCCCACGTCCATGAGGAGTTTTACCGCAACAATATTTCTCGACGTCGCGAGCGCTTGTCTGAGTGTCATCGGTCCCTGAAATTGTCCGTCGGAATTCATAGGCAGCCATTCAGCGACTCGAGGATCCACCACCACCGCAATAGGATCATCCACTACCAGAGTGTTGGGGCTGTACTGGCTCCACTCAAGAGCGGCAGCGTAAACGAGCGGCTTGAACGCGCTCCCGGGCTGTCGAAGTGCCTGATTGGCACGATTGAAGTTTGAGCGATCGAAATCCAGTCCGCCCGCGAGAGCCCGTATGTAGCCGGTATTGTTCTCGATGCATACCAGAGCGCCTTCAACCGGGGGAAGGCTGTTATGCTCCAGGGTGAGCCGCCCGCCGTCCGCCTCGACTATTTTGAATTCCAGCAGGTCGTTCGACCTGTACCGGACGTCACTGCGCAGACTCATGCGGAACTGCCTGTTTCCCGCAAGGGCGAGGGTGCAATCCTGCATCGGGTCCGGAGTCTGCTTGGTTTTCGCATTCTTCTTCGGTTGGGTGTGATTCGTGATCACTACTGCCTGAAGCAAGTCGCCCGCGTGGTGAGGCTGATCCGGAGACACTTCGAGAAACTCGCGGGCTTCTGAGGGTTTCAGTCTGCGGATGAGCCCTGCGGGCCGGCCTTCTCTTTTTTCCCAGGACGTCACCCCCAGGAGCAGGGAATCGGAAGCCTTTTTCTGAAGAGCTACATCGCAGGTGGTCCACACCTGTAGTCCTTCATTGTAGAGCCTCTTTTCTCCATATTTTGCGACAATATACTGCCGGACTCCTTCAGTGAAGTACGGCACCCGTTCATAAGGATTAGGCAACGTATCCCGTATGTTAAGAATATCTGCTTCCGCGGTTCGATGTTCTTCCTCGGAGATAAAAGAATGTCTGAGCATACCTCCCAGGACGAATTCCCTTCTTTTCAGCGCGCCTTCCGGATTTTTTTGAGGACTATATTTCGTCGGATTTGCTACCAAACCGGCAAGAAGTGCCGATTCTGCTATGCTCAATTCGCAAGTGGACTTTGCAAAATACGTCCTGGCCGCAGCTTCGATCCCGTATGCGCCTTTACCCAGATAAATTTCATTGAGGTACAACTCCAGTATCTGCTTCTTGGACAGGGTTTTTTCCAATCTGTACGAGAGAATGGCTTCACGAATTTTTCTGGAAAGCTTTTTTTCTTTGGATAGGAGAAAATTCCTGGTCACTTGCTGGGTGATCGTGCTTCCGCCCTGGGCGAAATTCCCCACTTGGACGTTCTTTATGATGGCCCTGAGCACACCAAAAACGTCGATTCCGGTATGGGTATAAAAACGCGCGTCTTCCGCAGCCAAAAAAGAGTTCACCACATGCGGCGGAATGGAATCAATGGGAATCGGAAAACGCTTTTCTTTATAAAATAACCCGATAACCGTTCCGTCCTCCGCATAGAAAGTCGATACCGTTTTGGGCCGGTACCTCTGGAGGTCAGGGATGTTGGGGAGATCTGCAGAAAAAGCCAAATAACATCCCAATGCCGCACCCGCAAGACCCGATGCGCTTGCGCAGAGAATCAGCACGGGTAGACCCGCTCCCAACCACGCGATTACTGCCGCGGTCACCCCTGTTTTCTTGTTCCCGTGTGAGCTCAATGATGAATCCTGCACCTGTGTCGTCCTAAACTGTCGGAGAAGTCTACGATAGGACCTTGCTCGCCGTCAACTCCAAGCTCCAATATGCCGTATCCGTTCAGTCACGGGCGGGAAAAAGGCTGTCATTGCGATCACGGCGAAGCAATCTCCGGGCTTGTATACAGGATTGCCTCGTCGTTTCATTCCTCGCACTTAAGCATGTGCGATGGCTCCCTCGCCAGACCGAATGATTACCATATGCCGAAGCAGGCAACGCTCAAAAGCATAAAAAGCCTTTCTTGACGAAACAGAAGCGATGATTTAATGTTTGCCGTAGCGGGAACACCAGGAGAGCACTTTGAGGATAGGTCAAGGATTTGATGTGCACAAATTTGCAGAGGGGCGAAAGCTTATCCTGGCAGGTCATGATATTCCTTATCCCCTCGGCCTGGAAGGCCATTCCGATGCGGACGTAGTCATCCATGCCGTGATTGATGCCCTTCTCGGCGCGGCAGGCCTGGGAGATATAGGTATTCATTTTCCCGATACAGACCCCGCATTTCACGGCGCGTCAAGCATGACCATGCTGGAAATAATCATAAATGCAGTTGAAGCATTGGGTTTTCGTATAGGGAACATTGATATAACAGTTTTCGCGGAAAAACCGAGAATAGGGCCTTATCGGGCGGCGATGCTTGGCAATCTGGCTACGGTAATGAAAGTCGATCCGGAAAGATTAAATATTAAAGCCACCACTACGGAAGGCCTCGGATTCGTCGGACGTGGCGAGGGAATAGCTGCGTCGGCCGTCGCACTCCTGGAAGAGGGCCAAATAGACTGATGTAATCGCTGGAACGAATTTTTTTCGATCTCATGAAGCATGCAGCAGTTGAATGCCCATTTCGCGAAAATTGAGAACGCTTCGAGTGACGGAAGACTTCTCGGAGGAATATTTTTCGGGCCTTCTGCACAACTGCGCTTTGGTTGTCTACGGAGGTAATGAGACCTGGCTCTCGTAATGCCGTAGGCGAACCCACACCCCAACGGCAACGTTCGTGGACTGCACGTGGATCGTTACTTTGCGACGGCCTTTTGCTGCGAGAATACGAAGCAGATAGCCGCACGAGGTTTGGCTCGTATCCCCAAGAAATCGGAAGCTGTCTCGCGCGTCCGATAGCCGGTTGTCGGCCGAAAAGACTCGGGCAGACGGAAAAACATCAGAGCAGGAGAAACCGATGAGCCTCAAAATACACAACACGCTGACCCGAAAAAAGGAAGATTTCGAGCCTCTTCGGCAGGGGAAAGTCGGAATGTACGTCTGCGGGGTCACGGTATACGATTTTTGCCACATAGGGCATGCGCGCTCAGCTGTTTTGTTCGACGTAATTTATCGGTACTTGATGTTCAGCGGCTACGAAGTCATGTACGTACGCAATTTCACCGACGTGGACGATAAGATCATCAACAGGGCGAACCTCCTGAAGGAAAACTGGAAAGGTCTTGCGGATAGGTTCATCCGTGAATTCTATACCGATATGGATGCCCTGGGAGTACTCAGACCGAATTTCGAACCAAGAGCGACGGAGTATATAGATCAGATCGAATCGATTATTCAGAAACTCATTGACCGGGGCCATGCCTATCAGGCAAACAGCGATGTCATGTACTCTGTGGCAAGTTTCAAATCGTACGGTAAACTCTCGGGAAAGCGAATTGACGACTTGTTAGCTGGAGCCAGGGTAGATATCGACGAAAAAAAACAAAATCCTCTGGATTTCGCCCTGTGGAAGGGAGTCAAACCGGGGGAGCCCTCCTGGGACAGCCCATGGGGCCCCGGCAGACCCGGTTGGCACATCGAATGTTCCGCCATGAGCATGGCCCGGCTCGGCGAGACCTTCGACATTCACGGAGGAGGGGCAGACCTCGCTTTTCCTCATCACGAGAATGAGATAGCTCAGTCTGAGGGCGCTACGGGCTCGCCGTTCGTCAAGTATTGGATTCATAACGGATTTGTGAACATCAGCTCCGAGAAGATGTCCAAATCATTGGGCAACCAACTCAATATAAGAGACATATTGAAAGACGTTCATCCGGAGGCTCTCAGGCTGTTCTTGCTTTCAAGTCATTATCGAAGTCCCCTCGACTACAACGAAACGTCCATCAAGGAATCCTCGGCTGCCTTGGAACGATTGTATGCCGCGCTGGCGGCACTCGACAATCTCAGAGAGGCGCAGGGTTCGACAACTGAACTTCCCAAAGAATTGATCGGAATGACTGAACGCTTTACGGAAGCAATGGATGACGACTTCAGTACTCCCCGTGCTCTGGCTGTGTTATTTGACGCTGCAAGGGCCATAAACAGGCTTTCGAGCCAGCATATGGCTGGCGAATCCATTCCTGCCGCGGATGAGCTTTCTGAAGTCAGGGCTCAATTCCTGAAGCTGGCCAGAGAAGTTCTCGGGATTGTCAACGACGAACCCGCAGCATTTCAGGACGCAATTCGAGAAGCAGGGACGAGAAAAAGAGGGTTGAGCGAAGACGAAATTCGCATTCTGATAGATAAGAGGACGGAAGCACGCAAGACCAAGGATTTCGCCCTGGCCGACGAGATTCGTAATGACCTCGCTGCCAAGGGGATTGTTCTGGAAGATGGGCCCGCGGGAACAACCTGGAAAGTACATTGATACCCATTTCGCATTCAAACATGTAAAATCGGGGAGGAACCTCTTACAAGAAGTTCCTCCCCGAAGCCCACCTCAAGGGCTTTTACCACTCGCCGGGACCGGCCAATTCCGGAAGTTTCTGGGGAGGGGCTTGGGGGAAACTCTTTACTATAGGGATTCTCAATAGTAGTGTCGGTTTTGATTACGCAAAAAGATTCGAAGACTGTCATTGAGAGGGCGAAGCCCGAAGCAATCTCCAATTAACCAAAACAGAGATTGCTTCGTCGTTCCACTCCTCGCAATGACATGATTGGATCGTTCGGCGTGGGCGAGAGTTATGAAGGAATCCGACCAAACTCTCCAGAACTGCTCCAAGAGGGGCTCTGTTACGGATAGGTTCAGTGCAGATACGGGTGGAAAAAGTCGATTATGTCTACAATCCGGGGACCCCGCTGGAATTCAAAGCGCTCTCCGGGATAGATTTCGTTCTCGAGACCGGGAAGTTTCTTGGAATTCTGGGCGGCACCGGCTCGGGCAAGACTACATTGATCAGGCATCTGAACGGGCTCTTGACGCCCGGTTGCGGTCGAGTTCTGGTAGACGGAAAAGATACCCGAAAATGGGGTCCCCATCTCCGGAAGAAAGTCGGGGTGGTATTCCAGAGACCGGAACGTCAGCTGTTCGAAGAAACAGTATTCAAGGACATTTCCTTCGTCCTGAGACGATTCTCGAAGCTGCCATCGGAGGTCGTTCGAGAACGCGTCCGCGCTGCGGCCGCAGTGCTCGGTTTGAACATGGACGAGTTCGGGACACGATCCCCTCTTGCCCTTTCCGAAGGTGAGAAGCGTAGAGTGGCAATCGCGGGAATACTGGTAAACGAACCTGAAGTACTTGTCCTGGACGAACCTGCCGTGGGCCTGGATCCTCCTTCTCTTGGAGATCTGTGCGCGTTTCTGGAAGAAATGAAACAGTCCGGCGACAAAACAGTGATCGTGGTGTCACACGATATGGAGCCGTTCCTTCACTTACTTGACTTTCTCATGGTTCTGGATAATGGGAGAAACGTGGCATTCGGGGAACCGGACAACGTGTGCCGGACTCTGGAACAGGACCCTGGCTTGAGGCAATTATTGCCCGACATGGCCCTCGTACTCAATCGGCTGCGGGACGCAGGCTTTGAAGTCCCTGCTAAGGAATTCAGAATATCCGTCCTGGTCGAAAAGCTCATCGGAACCGTTGACCCAACAGGAGGCTCGCATTGATCCGGCACGTGTACGGCATTGTGTTATTGCTGGTATTGGTTACGGAAATCCCGGGTTTTTCCGAGAATCCGCCTTCGAATCCCGATGAGCTGGTGAAGAACATTCAGGCCGTCTATTCTCAGCGGTGCTGCTTCAAAGCACATTTCGATCAATTGACCGTCAATGTTTCCATGGATCTTACAGACAAATTTGCAGGAACCATGTACGTGAAGAAACCGGGCAAGATCTCACTGGACGTGCAATCCCCCGAGAAACAGAATGTAGTCGTGCAGGGCGGATCCTATACCGTCTTTTTTCCCGAAGAAGGAACCGCGTCCAGCGGAGAAATACCACCGGAAATGAATGTGGAGCATTTCTTCGGTTTTTTCGCCAATATCG
>Ga0187785_10000758_pt1 | contig 11510 bp, 9 predicted proteins | sample 0815_BV2_4_20_MG_FD_132466 | JGI IMG/M metagenome (GOLD analysis project Ga0187785, IMG submission 132466) | Tropical peat soil microbial communities from peatlands in Department of Meta, Colombia - 0815_BV2_4_20_MG | ecosystem: Environmental > Terrestrial > Soil > Wetlands > Peat | place...
CTTCACGTTTGCACCCCATCGAAGCTCTCAGACACGAGTAAGCGGAATCACAGCATGTCGATTACGTCTGAAGCCAACAATACGCACGTTCCTGCCAACGCGGCCCACACCAGCACGATCGCGATCTTTGCGGGGACTGAAAGCAAATTGTTTCGGCAGAGTGCATAGATGCCCGCCGGAAAAAATACCAGGAGCGCACCTATGAGAGCGAAGGGGTTGTCGAACCAATGGCGCCCGAACGCCTCTTTGCCGTGTTCGTCCTCCCTTTCGGACGGTGCCGGCACCTCCTCGTGCCCCGCTGGTTCATGAACGGTTGTCGTTGGAGGTCGGATCTCGTGTGGCGGTGATACTGGCAGCTGGGATAGCGTCTGTATTTCCACGGGGGCAGGTCGTTGCTCGTCGAGTCCCAGTTGTTGCAGAGCGTCGGCGAAACTCAGCTTTTCTTCTTTCAGATCGACGGTATGTTCGTCATCGAGTCTTCGTCGGTCCAAGTCCGCCTGAGTAATCAAGCCTCGCGATTTAAGCTTGTCGAATAGACTTCCCAACTGTTTGGGAGACAGCCGATATTTGTCCATGAGCACCGAATCATCCGCTCCCAAACGTATGTCCCGCCCCGCCTCTTGGGCGTTGACCAACTGTTTGGGTTTGCTCTTGACCGGAGCGACCTGATTTTCCTGTTTCACTCTTGAAATGAGTGATTCCGATACCACAACCGTGCCCAAAAAGCCCGGCATCCGCTTCTCAACATCTGACAAATCGATGAAACCCTTATGGACGAGTTTGTCAAAAAGACTTTGCAGCCCCTCTACGGATAGATGGTATTTTTCCATGAGGCGCGAATCGTCCATTCCCTCTCGGATGTCTGCAGCAGCTTCCTTTGCGCCAATCCTCTTCTTTTGCATAGGGACAAATGCCTCCCGACCCAATAAATTAAACGAAATCGTTCCCCATTGCACGAATAAATGCAGGGCCGCACATGCCACAGGTCATTTTCTCGGTGCACGAGAATGGAGCGAAACATGACTTGTACAGTGGAACGATGTTCCGTAGGCATCTTCACGGCACTCCCTTAGCAATTTTCCTCCACCTCTGCGGCAGCGCGCCCGGGGCAACGATCGCTTCCACACGCGCCTCTCCCGGCACGAAACCAGGGACAGATTCTCAGAGTAGTTCTCGAAAATTGTGTCGGATTTTCTCATCATTTTGGCCCGCATGCCTGTGGACCAATCATGTCATTGCGAGGAGTGGAACGACGGAGCTATCTCTGTTTTGGTCAGTTGGAGATTGCTTCGGGCTTCGCCCTCGCAATGACAGTCTTGGAATCTTTTCGCGTAATCAAAACCGACATTATTTTTGAGAATCCCTATAGCCTTAATGGTCTGGGAGCGAGACGTCCAAAAATCTCATGAGACGAGCCCGCTTTATTGACCGGAAGGAGAGCAGTGCAGTATGCTCAATGGGAAGTCACTCTCACTGATATCGGCTGGTAACCTTGGTGTCGACGGGTTGAAAGCATGATGGAAGGGTTTGAAGACTACAAATTGAAATAAGTGAGACTTTCCCGCATCGACCCTTCGCGGACGGTGCACTCACGAGGGAGAGAACATGTCCAGAGTGATGATTCATCCGGCCACCTATGAAACGGTCCGGGAGGCTGTAGACAGGGCCTTCGAACTATTTCCCCTGAATGTCCGAGGAAAAAGAGTACTCATAAAACCCAATGTGCTCCGGGCGTCCGAGGCGAAAGAAGGCATCGTCACTCATCCGGCAGTGCTTCGTGCAGTGGTGGATGCAGTAGAGACCTTCGAGCCGTTCTCCATAGTGGTAGGGGATAATCCGGGTCTTTTCAACTACGGCGCAAACGAGGAAAGTTTCCGAGTTGCAGGCCTCATGGATGCGGCCAAGGGTTACTACAGAAACATCGGGAACGATTCACAGAGGCTGGATTTCAATCCCGATTTTATGCCCACCGTGAGCGTGTCTCGCATCGTTCTCGACTCCGACGTCATCATCAGCTTGCCGAAATTCAAGACTCACGGCCTCACGGTGATGACCGGGGCAGTCAAGAACAGTTACGGCTTACTGCCGGGCGCACAAAAAGCGAAGCTTCACAAAGCCGCCGGAAGCCCTGTGCGGTTCCACGAGATGCTCGTTGACGTGTTTCGACTCCGCGTACCCGACATGTTCATCGTGGACGCAGTGGTGGGCATGCAGGGTAATGGGCCTGCCTCCCCGGATCTTCGGGAGATCGGCCTGATCCTGGCTTCGGACAATGCCGTGTCGGTGGATTCGGTCATTGCCTCAATGATGGGGTGCGATCCCGGACGGCTCCGGTTTCTCCAGAAAGCGAATGAATTGGGTCTGGGAGATTACGACCTCGGCAAGATCGACATAGTAGGGGAGTTCAGGCAATTACCGGATTTCAAGCTTCCTCCGCTGGGCGGCGAAGCCATTTCCGACAACCAAGCTATCCAGGAGGTTATTCACAGTCGAACCGTGGTGCGACCCGAGGCCGATCCGGACCTGTGCACTGCTTGCGGCACCTGTATCGATCAATGCCCTGTGTCGGCGCTGTCCATGGAGGACAATCTGCCTCGCGTGGACGCGGACACGTGTATCACGTGTTTTTGTTGTCAGGAAATGTGTCCGGAGAAAGCCATCAGCTTGCGATGACGTGAAATTGAATACTGAGAGACCAGTGATCTCAAATCGGGAATCACGAGCGATACATGGCTCGTATCAAATCGCCGAATTTTTCGTTGATGTATTTTCGTTTCACCTTCATGGTCGGGGTGACTTCGCCGTCCTCTTCATAGAGTTTTTTCGGAACGATCGTGAATTTCTTGATTGTTTCGACTCTGGCGAGGTTTTTGTTCACAGCCTGAACTTCACCGTCTATCAATTCCAGGATCTCGGGAGCTTTGGTGAGGCTTTCGTACGTGGTAAAGGGAATCTTGTGGTCCTGAGCGTACTGCGAAACGTTTTCCTCATCCAGGACCACCAGCGCGGAGAGGAATTTCAGGGCGTCACCGATCACTATCGCGTCGTTGATGTACGGACTGAACTTCAAGTGATTTTCGATATTCTGGGGAGAAATATTTTTCCCGCCTGCCGTGATGATGAGATCCTTCTTGCGGTCGGTAATCTTGAGATAACCCCTCTCGTCGAGTTCTCCCACGTCTCCTGACAGGAGCCAGCCGTCCTGAAGGGTGTCGGAAGTCGCCTCAGGATTTCGATAGTATCCCATGAAGACGTTTGAACCACGGACCAGTATCTCCCCGTCTTCAGCAATGCGGACCTGTACACCCGGGAGTGCGGGGCCGACGTTCTCTGGCTCCACGACTTCGCCTTGATGGATACACGTGGGGCCGGAACCTTCTGTTTGTCCGTATACCTGGCGCAGGGGCACTCCGATGCCGTGATAGTATTTCAGCACGTTGGGGGAAATGGGAGCAGCTCCCGAGACGGCAAGGCGTACCCGTTCAAAGCCCAGGCGTTCCCGCAATTTGTAAAAAACCAGAGTATCGGCCAACGAACCGAGCACCCGAATACCAACGGGGATTGGCCCTCCGGACAATCGGTGCTCGGAGTATTTTCGTCCCACCCATTCCGATGCCGCGTACGCCATGCGTTTGAACCACGTTGCATTGGCGATCTTTATCCTGATCGTGGAGTGGTACTTCTCCCATATTCTGGGGACCGCAAAAATGACGGTGGGCGAAATTTCCCGGAAATTGGCGGTCACGGTGTCGGGACTCTCGGTGAAGTTCACGGTATACCCGAACCTGATGGGGAGGAACACGGAAAACATCCTCTCGGCAATGTGGCTGAGAGGGAGAAACGACAGCAGCTCGTCTTCCGGAAACAGGGGTAAGGCACAACCTATGGACCACGCGGTCCACGCCACGTTGTCGTGGGAGAGCATTGCGCCTTTGGGCGGACCGGTCGTGCCCGAAGTATAAATGATGAGAGCCATGTTTTCAGGTTTGGTGGCCCGAACCATGGACTCGTAGCGCTGAGGATCCTGTTGGTGCATGTCGCGGCCCAGGTCCGACAACTCGTCAAAGGTCATCACCATGGGATCGGAGAAATCCCGGAGACCTTTGGTGTCCACGACGACGATCTTCCTGAGTTCCGGAGTGTTTTTCCTGAAGACGAGGGCCTTGTCCAGTTGTTCCTCGTCCTCGGCTATATAGACCTTCGCACCGGAATGGCTGACCACGTATTCGCATTGCGCAGCCGAATTGGTGGTATATATGCCCACGGTGACGGCCCCGGCGCTCATGGTGCCGAGGTCCGCAAACAGCCATTCCGGGCGATTTTCACCGATAACCGCCACCCGATCGCCGGGATGTATGCCAAGTGCGACCATCCCTAAAGCCACGTAGCGGACTCGTTCCAAATACTCCGACCAGGTAATGTCCCGCCAGATACCGAGATGTTTGTACCGCATCGCCACTTTTTCAGGGTGCGCAGCGACTCTATCCAGGAACATCTTCGGAACGGTGGATGGGTTGTACTCGCTTATTGTTGTGTCCATGGTTGCGCTCGGAAGCTTGTTTGTCGAATCGGGGTTCGCGGGATTGCGGCTCAACGCCATCTTTTCTTGCGTTTGTATCGGGCTTCTCCTCTCACCGATTCTTCGCGTTTGATACCGAGATAGAATTCCTGAACGTCCTCGTTGTTGAGGAGCGCGTCCGGCGGTCCTTCCAGGACGAATCTGCCCGTCTCCATCACGTACGCATGGTGCGCGACGCTCAGTGCCTTGTTTGCATTCTGCTCAACGAGGAGAATGGTGGTTCCGTTGTCGTTGATCGTCCTGATGATGTCGAAAATCTCCGAGACGAGCATGGGTGAAAGCCCAAGGGAAGGCTCGTCGAGAATCATGAGAGCAGGTCGTGACATAAGCGCTCTCGCAATGGCGAGCATCTGCTGTTCGCCGCCTGAAAGGGTTCCCGCCATTTGCCTGAGGCGATCTTTCAGGACCGGAAAATACGTAAACGCTCGGTCCATGTCCTGGGAAACATCCCTGTCACGGCGAGTGTAGGCACCCATCAAGAGGTTCTCCCGCACCGTCAGCTCCGGGAAGACCTCCCTCCCTTCGGGAACATACGCAATACCCCGACGCACGATATTTTCGGTCTGCATCCCGTCTATTCGCTTGCCTTTGAACAAAATGCTGCCTTTTTCCGGCTGATCGTCGAGGTACCCCATAATGGTCTTCAGGGTCGTGCTCTTGCCGGCTCCGTTGGCCCCGAGAATGGCTCTGATTTCCCCTTCATGGATCGTCAGGGACAGACCGCGAACGACCATGATTTTTCCGTAGTATATTTCGATGTTTTTGGTTTCCAACATGTTCCGGTTGCCTGCAGTCGACACGTGCTCGAAAGACTTGCTATGCCTCTCCCAGATAAGCAGCCAAGACTTCCGGGTGCTTCTGAACGGTTTCCGGCGGTCCCTGCACGAGCTTCACGCCGAAATTGAGAGCCATGATTTCGTCCGAGACGTCCATCACGAGGTTCATGTCGTGTTCAACCATGATGATGGTCACCTGAAAATCGTCTCGAATGTCCTTGATCCAAAACATCATGTCCCGTTTCTCCTCCTGGTTCATCCCCGCCGTGGGCTCGTCCAGGAGCAGAAGTTTGGGTTCCATGGCAAGTCCGCGACCCAGTTCCACGAGTTTTCTCGTGCCGTACGGGAGGGCTGCAACCGGGATATCGCGTGCAGCCTCGATTTCGAGGAATTCGATGATTTTTTCCACCTTCTCACGGTGTTCGCACTCCTCCCGAGCTGCCCGGGATCTCCGGGTGAAGCATGCGGCTCCCCCGAATATTCCCGTTTTCATGTGAATGTGGCGTCCCAGGAGGAGGTTGTCCATGGTGGTGAGATGGGCAAACAGTTCGATGTTCTGGAACGTTCGGGCTATTCCCAGCGCTGCCGCCCGGTCCGGTTTGCTTCCTGCGATGTTTCTCCCCTCGAATACGATTTTTCCGCGATTCGGGCGGTAAATCCCGGTGATGCAGTTGAAAATGGTGGTCTTCCCTGCACCGTTCGGTCCGATAATAGAAACAATCCTCCCTTGTTCCACGTCCATGGATATACCGCTCAGAGCGGAGACGCCTCCGAAGGTTATGAACAAGTCTTCAATGGAAAGTAACGCCATTTCGTATTTTTCTCTCAAGCCTAGGCCGCACCCGGCATGCCGCGGCAGCCGGGTCTTTCCGGCCGATATCCGAGGAATCAGCCCTCATCGGGCAGCTCGGAAGACTCTCTGCCGCGTCTGTTTACCGACATCAAGGCGGCCAGCACGGTCCAGTACTGCTATTTTCCCGTGTACGTCAGCCAATCTGAAATCTTAATGGTTTTTCCGTTTTCCCCGCACTTCGCGAGATATACCGATTTCATGCCCTGATGATCGTTTTGCGTGAAGGTGCAATCATGGCCGAGCCAGTTATTCCAATTCTTGATGGATTCCATGGCCTTGACAAACGAATCCGGATTGAGGTCCTTTCCTGCGCGTTTCAATCCTTCCACCAGCGGTTCGGCAAAGAGGAATCCCGCTAAATAGAATATCCCCCGGTATTTTTCCTGGGGTGCGAATTTGTCTGTGGCATCGAGATACTTCTTTATGAGCGGACTGTCCACATCCATGAAGTTGGCGAATACCACGTCTTTCCAGAGCCCCTTGGTGACGCCGAACATCATTTCCGAATCCGACAATGTGCTGGAAGCCATCCATTGCGGTTGAAAACCGGCTGCTTTGGACGCGCCGAGTATTATTGCCGCGTGCTTCGGCAGAACCCACATGATAACGGCTTCTGCACCGGATTCTTTCAGCTTGAGGGCGTGGGTCTTCAGATCGGTGTCCGCGACCTCCACAGGAACTTCCGCCACAAGCTTCAGGCCTTTTTCGTCCATGTACTTTCTCGCGCCGTCGAGACCCTGTTTGCCGTAATCGTCATTCTGATAGAAAAAGGCTATCTTCTTCTTATCCATTTTTTCTGCCGCATACTGAGTCAGAAGGAACGCCTCCTGCCAATACAGGGGATAGATTGAGAAAAGATACTTCTGGAAAGGGTCGATCCAGTGGGTCGAGCCTGTCGGCGGACCCACCCAGGGAACGTTGTTTTGCATCAGGTAATCGCGCACGGCCATGCCCGAAGACGTGCCTACTCCGCCGACTATCGAGAACACTCCGATATCCTCAACGAATTCTTTGCCGATTGCTTTGGTCTTGGCCGGTTGGTATGCGTCATCCCTCATGAAGTATTTAATTTTTCTTCCGTGTATTCCGCCTTCGGAATTGATCAGCTCGAAAAAAACGCCCGTCCCTCTGGCAACCGCTCCCCAGAGAGCTGCCGGGCCTGTTTGCGGGCCCCATTGCCCGATGAGGATCTCTGAATCCGTAACTCCCCGAACCTTTTCTTCAGCCGAGACCGACATGGTCCCGGCCAACAGGATACTCAACACCAGGATCAGCAAGCTTGCCCGTTTCATCGCGCCCTCCTTTAAGAATACTCCGAAAACACCGGATCCCTCCGAGTTGTGCCTGGAGCAATGTTTCTTCACATGAAAACCGGACTATACCTTTTTTTCAAAGTGCTTCACGAATAGCCCCGAAGGCTTGACGCACAGAATGAGAACAATCACGGCAAACGCCACAACTGACTTGAATTCGAGGGACACGTAGCCTCCGAAGAAATTTTCGATGAGCCCAAGGGAATATCCCCCGATTGCCGCTCCGGGAAGGCTGGTCATGCCTCCGAGCACTGCAGCGGCAAATCCCTTGAGCATGGGATCGAGCATCATGTTGGGGTCCAACGTGGCGATGGGCGCAATGAGCATTCCGGCCACCGCTCCTGTAACTGAACTCAAACCCCACGTGAAGGTCAGAATGCGACGCGTTGGGATCCCCATGGCCCTGGCCGCAAATGCGTTCTGCTGGACGGCCTTCATTGCCACTCCAACTTTGGTGAATCGAAAAAACAGAAATAACAGCAGCATCATGACCAGGCTCGTAACAAACGTCCACAGATTGATTTCGGTGATAGTCACCCCTCCTAGGGAAAAGCCGTCATATTCGGAGAAAGGAACAACGAAAGGATGCTGCTGAGCCCCCCATTTCCAGCCGGCTATTCCGTAGAGAATCATTTCCGCGCCGAGGGTGATCACGATCAGCCCCAAGACACTGGGATCTTTCGCAGGCCGCACGAAAGCAAGCTCCAGGAGACACCCGAGGCAGAACGCGAACGCGAGAGTGATGGCAACCGTGGTCCAAAATCCTACCGAAAAACCGCTTACCAGTTCAAAAGCCACGAAAGTGGAAATCATGGCCATTTCGCCCTGGGCGAAATTGGGAACCTCGGACGTCTTGTAGATTATGACCATGGACAGCGCCACCAGCGCGTAACATGCGCCTATGGACAGCCCTCCTATAATCAGGTCCCAGAACAGATTCATCGCTGCTCCATCAGAACGGCCACATCGTCCAATAACGCTTCATTCTCAGATAGATGCCGTTTATGCCGCGAGGTTCGAAGATGATGATCGCGATCATGATCGCGCCCACCACAATGCTCTGAATGTTCGGCAGACCTTCCCGGGTGAAGTATCTGACCGAGATTTCGGTGAGAAACGGGCCGATCACCGGCGCTTCCTGGATTATCTGGAGCTTCAGTTGCAAGTACGTGAGCAATGCCGCCCCAAGAATGGAACCCATCACCGAACCCAGGCCGCCCACGATGATCATTGCAAGGAATGTTATGGAAAGTATCAGATTGAAGCTGCCTGCACTGACGTGTTGCAGAGCGAACGCCATGAGCGCTCCGGCAATTCCCGTATAGAAAGCACTCACTGCGAAAGCGAGCGTTTTGTACCAGCTCAGGTTTATGCCCATGGCCTCCGCGGCGATCTCGCTGTCTCTGATCGCGACGAAGGCACGGCCGACCCGGGTTTTCAACAGATTTACCGCAGCAATGGTCATGATCACGGCAATGCTCATGATCACCGCATATTGACCCTTGCCCGTTTGAATGACAAGTGTCCCGATACTGATGGGCGGGGCTGCAAGGCCCATATGTCCGCCGGTGAATCCTGCATGGCTGATGATCTGCGTTGTGGCCATCCCGAAACCAAGAGTGGCTATCGCCAGGTACGGGCCTTCAAGCCGCAGAGATGGAAGTCCAACGACAAAACCGAACAAAGCCGAAATAAATCCCGCTACCGGCAGTGCCAAGAGAAAGGGAAACCCCGCCTTCACCATTAGCAGGACGCAGCTATACGCCCCTATGGCAAAGAACCCCGCGTGGCCGAGCGATATCTGACCCGTGTAACCCACCAGAATGTTCAGGCCTACGGCCACAATCGAATGGATGGCTATGAGGTTGATGAGATACAGAGCGTAATCACCCACCAGAAGAGGAAGAGCACCAAGAAATGCCAACAGCACCAGGGTTCCCGCAAAAACCGTTTTGGTCTTGAAGAGTTGAATGTCCTCGTAATAATCCCGCTTCATGTCCATGGAGGAACTCTCCCCAAAACCGGCTGCAGAATTCTTTCTCCTCCTGTACGGGCCGGACTTTCAGAACGATCCGCACCGCGGCCCTGCAGATATTCCCACAAAACAGGTTTTGTCTCAGGCAGGAGGAAGGAACAAACATGTGCATGTGGCACTTATTGAGTTCCGGGAGAGTAACGGGTTTTCGGACATGTGTCAAGTGAAAGAATCGGCAAGAATAGGCTTCATTCGGTGTTTTTGGAGTAGCCTGCGGTGCATTGGTGCCAGCTGTGCATCAACCTCCAGAAAAGGTACTGGATACTTCGCCCGCAAAACGTTACCATGCATGTCGTCTCTTCGGGCCCGTACCCGGTAAGTCGTTCCGAATCATGGGACCCCGGAGAACTCAGCGACGCGATCGCAGGAATGGCTGTCGCCAACGCCAGTGAACCGGGTTCAAGAGATATGTCGTCTGCGGAGAAGCGGCTGTGCGTCGGATGCGGATTCTGCTGCACGGAAATCATTTGCCGTACTGGAGCCATGATCTACGGCCATTATACGAGTCCTTGTCCTGCTTTGACATGGCTGAACGATCGTTACGTGTGCGAACTCTATGTGAACGATCCGGCGAGGTACGAGCATTTCCTCGAAATCGGAGGAGGATGCTGTTTTCCCGCGAACCCGTGGAGAGAAGCGGTTATGAAGAGGAATTGAAACGGGCGGGATATTCCCGATCCACACACTGCTTCGGTGTGCCAGGAAACACATGGACAGATTCAAGACGGGCCAGGGCCGTAGGTACCCTGCGGGTGCCACACCGGATCCCAACGGTGTGAACTTCTCCGTATTCAGCCGGCATGCCACGGGAATGGAGCTCCTGCTGTACGAAGCTGCAAACAGCACTGCTCCGTTCCAGATTGTTCAACTGGACCCGGAAATCAACAGAACATTTTTCTTCTGGCACGTGTATGTCGAAGATCTCCGTGAAGGAGTTTACTATACGTGGCGAGCGGACGGTCCGGATGACACTTCCCATTCGGGTCTGAGATTCGACAAAAACATCGAGTTGTTGGATCCGTGGGCTCTGGGTATTACCGCCACATTCTGGAATCGACTGAAAGCAGCGAGCGGATTGTGCAAGATCGGCGAATCCATGCGTGCCGCGGTCGTGCAGGATTCGTACGACTGGGAAGGCGATCGACCGCTGGATCATGCGCTCGAGAGTTGCATCATCTACGAGCTCCACGTGGGAGGCTTGACCCGCCATTCTTCCGCCAACGTCCGGAGTCCTGGAACATTTTCGGGCGTGATAGAGAAGATTCCCTATTTGAAGGCCCTGGGAATTACCGACGTCGAACTGATGCCCGTGATGGCATTCGACGAACAGGACGTTCCTCCCGGGGCGCATGAGAATGGGCTTAGCAATTATTGGGGATACAGTCCTCACAGCTTTTTCTGTCCGCATCCGAATTTTTGCGTATCCCCGGACAGCGGAACCCATTTACATGAATTCCGGGATATGGTGAAAGCCCTCCACAGGGCAGGTATCGGCGTTATCCTGGATGTCGTGTTCAATCACACTGCGGAAGGAGGCGACGACGGGCCTACCATCAATTTCAAAGGGTTAAGCAATGAAGTGGCCTATCATCTGGATCCGACCGACCGCCGCACGTACCAGGATTATACAGGGTGCGGAAACACGTTGAACTGCAATCACCCTCTCATGGCCGCATTCATCGTGAGTTGCCTGGAGTTCTGGGTGCGGGACATGCACGTCGATGGTTTTCGTTTCGACCTCGCAAGCGTGCTGGCACGCGGGGAAGACGGCAATCCCTCGCGCCATGCTCCGGTTCCCTGGAGCATCGAATTTTCCGAGGACCTGATTCACACCAAAATCATCGCGGAGGCCTGGGATGCCGCGGGCCTGTACCAAGTGGGAGATTTCCCGGGCTTTCGGTGGGCGGAGTGGAATGGAAGATATCGGGATGTAATACGGAGGTTCGTTCGAGGC
>Ga0187785_10000759_pt1 | contig 11508 bp, 15 predicted proteins | sample 0815_BV2_4_20_MG_FD_132466 | JGI IMG/M metagenome (GOLD analysis project Ga0187785, IMG submission 132466) | Tropical peat soil microbial communities from peatlands in Department of Meta, Colombia - 0815_BV2_4_20_MG | ecosystem: Environmental > Terrestrial > Soil > Wetlands > Peat | place...
GGTCGAGCATTTCTTCCTCGGCGACATTTGCAACACCGACGGCAGCCCTTGGGAATGTTGCCCGCGCGCGTTCCTGCGCCGGGCGATTGCGGCACTCAAGGAGGTGAGCGGACTCGAGCTCCGTTGCGCCTTCGAGCAGGAATTCGTCTATACGGGAATAGAGGATCGGCCGGGCCATGCTTACAGTCTCGATGCGTTCCGCCGGCAGAGTCCGTTCGGCGAGTGCTTGGTCGCGGCGCTTCGCGTGGCGGGCGTGACGCCCGACTCGTTCCTCACCGAATATGGGCCGCGCCAGTTCGAATTCACCGTCGCGCCACGGCCGGCACTCGAGGCCGCCGATCATGCCGTTATCGCGCGCGAGATGGCGCGTTCCGTCGCGTTTCGTCTTGGCCACCGCGCGATCTTCTCACCGATGCCCGTGGCGGATGGCGTCGGCAACGGCGTGCATATTCATTTCAGCCTGCGCGATGAGGCCGGACGGGCAGAGACCTACGATCCTGCGGGCCCGCTCGGCTTGAGCGCATCAGCCCAGCATTTCGCCGCTGGTGTGCTTGCCCACCTCCCCGCCATTACCGCAATCACCGCGCCGTCGCCCGTGTCCTATTTGCGTCTCACGCCAAACCGCTGGGCGCCGACCAATATCGACATCGTCAAGCAGGACAGAGGGGCCGCGCTCCGCGTGTGTCCTGTGTTTGTGGCGGTCAAGAAGAAGGACATCGCGCGGGCGTTCAATCTCGAGTTCCGCGTGTGCGATGGGGCAGCCAGTCCCTATATGGCGCTCGGCGCTCTGATCTTCGCCGGGGCCGACGGCATCGCCCGGAAGCTCGCACTCCCGCAATGCGGCACGCCGGTTGAAGCTCTGCCGCATTCGCTCGGCGAGGCACTCGATAACATGGAGAAGAGCGAGGCGGTCGCGGCCTGGTTCGGACCGGTTTTCCGCGAGGCCTATCTCCGCCACAAGCGCTCCGAGCTCGCTCACGTGAAATGGCTCAATGAGCAAGACCTCTGCGCCCGTTACGCCGAAGTCTATTGAGCGGCAGCTGCGAGCTTTAGTGCCTCGTCGGTCGAGACCATGCGGCAATAGCCCTTGAAGCATTGGAGCGCCTCTTGATGCCGCGTTTCCGTCTCGGCGGCGCAGGCGTCGTGCACGCAACTCATGTAATAGCCGCGGTCCGCCCCGTCCTTGACCGCATGGTCGATGCATTGGTCGGTCAAGAAGCCGGTCACGAACACATCCTCGATGCCGATGTTGCGCAGGAGATAATCGAGATTGGTCGAGTTGAAGACGGAGGACGAGGTCTTCGCGAGCACGATCTCGTCGCGCGCGGGCGCGATGGCGGCTAGGACTTTGGCCTCCCACGATCCCTTGGCGATCATGATGCCGGATAGCTTGTAGTCGAGACTGCGGTCACGGCCGTCCTCGGTGAGGTTCTCCATCACCGTGTAGATGATTTCGAGATTTGCGCGGCGGAAGGCAGCGAGCAGTTGTGCGATGTTGGGAATGACGCGTGTCGTGGCAATTGCATGAAATTCGGTTTTGGCGCTGGCGTCGCTCGGGCTAAGGGTGGCGTTCTGCACGTCGATCACGAGCAGCGCCGTGTGTCCCTTGCGGATCGGGCGGTCGCGCGTGAGGCTGGAATTAACGGCTGTCATTGCTGTTGCTTACAGATCGGAATGGCGGATCGCCCATTTGAGAGGCCGAATCGATAGCAATACCTTTACATCGTGTGTGCAGAATGCGCGATCCGAAGGGCCGCCCGGCTCGTAGTAAGGCGCGCTGCCTAAAAAGGGCTGAGGCATTTGTGAAGGGAGACGGCCATGCGCTATCTGGCAACGGCAATAATTTTCGCCGCGCTCAGTCTCGGTGTGTCGATTCCGGCAAACGCGGACGATGTGGCTGCGATCGAGGCGATCGACAATGCCGCGGGCGAGCTCGATGAAGCGTTCGTGAAGCAGGACGCGGACGCGATCAAGTCGCTGACGACGCCGGATCATGTCGCGGTCACCCACTATTACGGTGAGCCTACGACGGTGGCGGAGCAGATCGCTTCGTTGCCCGAGCTCAAATATGAGCAAACCAATCTGACCGAGCCGACAGTGAAGTTGCTCGGCCCAGACGCCGCGATGCGCACCTTTACCGCCAAGCTCGACGGCACTTTCAAGGGGGAGTCGCTTACGGCGCGCGTGTTCGTCACGCAAATCATGCAGAAGCTCGACGGCAAGTGGCGTGAAAAGTTCTACCAGGTCACCGCGCTGAAGCAGTGACAGCCATCAATGAGGCCCCGATGACGAGGAAGTTTATGCTGCACGGCGCGGGCTTTGCGCTCGCCGTCACGCTTGTTCTTCTCAGCCTGTCTGGTCGTGCCATGGCCGAAGCAGGTGCCTGCCACGATCTGGTCGGCACCTATCTCACCAAGAATTTCGCCAAGGGTGCGAGCGGTGATGACTTCACCAGCCGAAGCCTGATTGTCTTCTCTGGCAGCGGTCAGGCGTCGTTCACCGATTCGGGGGAGGGCGGTGAGGCAGGCTTCGGTCCGTTCACCGACGGGCGCGGCTCATGGCGCTGCCTCGAGGCCAACAAGCTCCACGCGGTCACCTTGGATTTCACCACGCCGACGGCCGAACAACCCAAGGCCGACATCGGCCGGCTCGATTTCGATCTTGCTTACGATCCGGCGAGCAAGACCATACGGGGCACGGCGACGCTTCGTCTTGTTCCGCTCGGGAATGATCCGCTGGCGCCAGGCGAGGGGGGCGGGCGTCAATTCGAGATCACCGGTCAGCGTATCGAGGCGCCATAAGTGTAGCTTTTGGAGCGACTACAATCCGTCTTTGAATTTGATCGCGGCATGAGAGCCGTCGCAGAACGGTTTGTTCTTCGAGGCGCCGCAGCGGCATAGCGTGACGCGGTTGCGTACCTCGTAGCGGTAGCCGTCCTCGGCGATCACGGCGACGCCGCCGCGCAGCCATAACGGCCCCGAGCAATCCTCTGCGGGGTCCTCCACCAGCCCGATTGATTCCGGAAGCTTTGGCTCGATCGGCTCCCCGGTGTCGTTATCCCAAGCGACGAGCCGGCCGGAAGGACAGTCGCAGGTCTGGCGCACGAAGTTCTCCCGCGCCTTGGCTTTGTCGGTCTCGTAGACGAGGCGCCAGACCTGCCCGTTGGGATCGCAGAAGCGGGCGAAGGCGCAGAGGGTGTCAGCGTCGGTCAACGACAGGACCGGACCCTTCATGAGCTTGGCCTGCTCGCGATAGGGTTTGCGACTTGCCGTCTCGGTGCCATCGAAGCCGATCTTGGAATGCGTGCCGTCGCAATAGGGTTTGTGACCACTATGGCCGCAGCGGCAGAGCGCGGCGTTGGCCTTGGCGGGAAGAGGCTTGCCCCAGTCCCAGCGGATCGACTCGCCATCGGCATTGGCGCCGATGGTCGCCTTGGCGATCGGCAACTCCCCGGCGAGGAGATAAGGGCCGTCCTTGGTCACGCGAACTTCCGCCAAAGCGTCACCTCCCTTTTTGATGTTTCGCTTACTGCCTCGGCACTCCGGGCGAGGCTGCCGCGTTATGATTTTCGCAGTAAAAAGCGCGAATAACTCTCACGGTAACTAGAGGAGACGTTCATGGCTAAAGATAGCATCACCCGGGATCAATTGGCGAAACTCCTGAACGAGGACCTGTCGCGTGAGTATCAGGCGATCATCGCCTATGTGGTCTATTCGCAAGTGCTGAAGGGCGCCGAATATATGAACATCGCCGCGCAACTCGAGCAGCACGCGCATCAGGAACTCGAGCATGCGCTCATCCTCTCGCGGCAGATCGACTATCTTGGCGCCATGCCGAGCGTCACGCCGAAGACAGTGAAGACATCGGAAAAGATGCGCGACATGCTGAAATTCGATCTCGATAACGAGAATGTCACGATCATCAACTATCGCGAACGCATCCGCCAATGCGAGGCTCTCGGCGAGTTCGCCATGGCGGAGCAGATCCGCGATATCCTGGTCCAAGAGCAGGACCACCAGATCGATCTTGCCACGGCGCTCGGCGAGGAGGTTCCGGATGTGAGCCGCCTGCGCAAGCGCAAAGGCTGAGCCGATAATTGTCACGGAAGCCACCTAGCCGGCGTGAGGTAGCCTGCTGTCGGTTAAGGCTTGAGTCTGGCTTGCCAGAGAGGCCAGCCTCAGTCATTTCTCTCATTCGGCTATCTGTCATCGAGGGAGGACCCAATGGCGAAAGGGCAACAGCGGAGCAACAAGGAAAAGAAGAAGCCTAAGCAGAAGAAGATCACGCCGCCGGCCTCATCCTCGGCAAGCGGTCAAAAATCCGGCCAAGGCAGCCCCAAGAAGGGCTGATCCGAGGGGTCCTTGTCCGCACGGGCTGATAGCCAGGACGGAGGAGGAGGAGCCTGGTTGCGTATTGTCGGGCTGAGCTTCCTGCTCGTTCTGCTGTCATGCCTCGCGCAGGCGGCGGAGACCTCGCTGGCCGTCATGGTCGGCGGCGAAACGCGCAATTTCACGCGCGCGGCGCTGCTCGCGCGGAGCGACGCCACGACCATCAAAGTACCTTTCGACATCACCTATCGGGGACCGATGACCTATCGGGCTATTCCGGTGGCGGCGTTGCTGGCCGGGATGAAGGTTCCGCCCGATAGCGTGATCGAGGCCGTAGCCCTCGATGGCTTCACCGCGCAGCTACCGCTCGATCTGGTCCTCAACACCGATGAGAGCAAGGCAGTCGCGTGGCTCGCCATTGAGGAGCCCGAGCACCCCTGGCCTCCGGTCCCGGGGAAGGACGTGAGCGCAGGCCCGTTCTACATCGTGTGGACCGGCGCCGAGGTGGCAAGCATCCGCAGCGAGCAATGGCCGTTTCAGATGGCGAAGCTCGAAAGTCAACCTTCTCCGGCGTCGCGTTGGCCGGCGCTCGGCGTCGATCCTGCGCTGCCGCCGACCGATCCTGTCCGCGCAGGCCAAGCCCTGTTCGTGGTTCAGTGTCTCACCTGCCACAAGCTGAACGCAGCGGGCGCGGCCGACGTCGGGCCCGACCTAAACTTGCCGCAGAATCCGACCGAATATCTGACACCAAAGGGTCTGCACGATCTGATCCGCAATCCGAAAACGGTGCGCACCTGGCCGGCCCAGGCGATGCCGCTTTTCCCGCCCGACTATCTCAGCGACCGCGACATCGATCTCGTCATTGCGTATTTGAAGCACATGGCTGGCCGCAAGATCGCCCAGTAGCGGCTTACGCTTGTGTGACCACGTGGGAGCATGGCGGGGGGTGATTCCGTGCTAGGCTTGATGGCGTGTCCATCACGGTAGAGCGCGAGGATTCGTTTCTAACCGGACCTACCGCTTCGGGCGAGGGGTCAGGCGAGGGCAGGGCCGCCGGATTTGCCGGCTCCGCCGTGCTGCATGGGATCCTCCTTCTCTTGGTTTTCCTCGCCATGCCACCCGGCACGCTCGGGTCGTCCAGGGATATCCTGTCAATTCCCGTCGAGGTCTCGCTCGGGGACGATGTCAGGCCGGCCAAGAAGGCGGAAGCCGCGGAACTCCCCCAACAGGCCTCTCAGTCGGCACCGTCGAGCCCGACCGTGAGCGGGGAAGGATCATCGGCGAGCGGACCGCTCGATGCGCTCGACGCCAAGCTCAAGGCCTTGGCCGAGTTGCACCAGCCCGACGTCGCGACGACGAGCGATGACAGCGGCTCCGGGCAAACGACCATGATCGCGGTCAACGAGGCGACGGCGGGCGAGCTTGCCGCCGCCAAGGACGTGATCAGGGTTCAGGTAATGCGCAGGTGGAATCTCGATTTGAAGGGCCTTAGCGGCGGCGATTCCTCGGTGCCGATTCGTGTGCGGGTGGCCAGCGACGGCGTGGTGTTGAAGGTGGAGCTTGTCGACACGCCGCGCTCGGCCGATCCCGCCTATCGCGAGATCGCGCTCAGCGCCAAGAATGCCGTGCTGATGTCGTCGCCGTTCACACTGCCGCCGGGTCATTATCGCGGGGTGATGGATCTCGTGCTCGACTTGAACCCGAGAGACGCGCTGCACTAAGGGTGGCCGCTACTGCCGTCACGGGAGGTCGCGCGCGACGCGAAAGCCGGTCAGGGTGGAATAATCGTACTCGCCGTCGCCACTCGCGCCGCCGCCGCTCCGCGCTGCCGAGCGCACGAAGACCGGCAGATTGATCCACGATCCGCCGCGAATGACATGCTTGCGGCAGTCGGGGTCGGTCCAGGGGCTGCCATCGTCCGGCGCGCCATCGTAGGTCTGGTGCCAGCAATCCTCGGTCCACTGCCAGGCATTGCCCAACATGCCGTACAGTCCAAAGCCGTTCGGCGCGAAGGCATCGACATCGGCGAACAGGCGCTTGTCCCACTCGCTGCCGCAGCCATTGCAATTGGCCTGGTTGACGCCGATGCCGTCGCCCCACCACCGCGCTGTCGTAGTGCCGGCGCGTGCGGCATATTCCCATTCGGCTTCGCTCGGCAGGCGATAAGGTCCGGTTGGGCGTGCCGTGCCCGGACGCTCTTTCCGGACCTCGGCATTCAGCCACTCGATAAAGCGCTGTGCATCACGCCAATCGAGACAGACCGCGGGCCAGTGCGGCGTATCGGCATCATAAGGGGCAGAGGCCTTACCCCGGCCCGGCGAGCGCCAGCCCATGTCGAGCAGCGGATTGCAGGGCGCGGGCTGGTAGCCCGTGTCGCGCAGGAAAGTGAGGAACTGCTCGCTGGTGATGTCGTATTTGCCGAGCGCGAAGGCCTTGATGGCGACCTTGTGCTGCGGCCCTTCGGTGTCGAAGCGCCCGCTTTCGCTCGGCGGGCTTCCCATCACGAAGCTGCCGGCGGGGATGCCGACCATGGCCGGACAGTTGGCGCACTCCGTGAATTCGCGATCCTTGTGCTCCTCGCCCTGCGCAGCTCCGACCGACAACGCAAGGCCAAGCAGAAATAAGGGCACGGACGAACGGTATGGCCTTCTCCGCATCATGCTGAGGGCGTCATTGTCGATCTTTGCGAGCGTCGGGAAAGGCGTCGGGAGCATCGAGCAGGATTTTCGACATGGTCCAGCGCGGCGGAAGCGTCTTGGTGACGTCGTCGATGCGCCAATGGCCGTCCTCGCGCACGAGGTCGAACAGCATGTTGCTCGGCCGACCGAAATTCTTGAACGTGGCGCGCACCTGCGCCTTGTCGGCCGCTTTGGACACCAAGGCGATGCTGAGCTCGGTGAGCTTCCAGTCCTGACCGTCGATGAACACGTCCCAATCGATTCTGCCGACCATGCCTTCCGGCGTCTCCTTCTCGTCCTTGTCGACTAGTGCCTGGAGGCGTTTGCTGTAGATGCGAGGAAGCCCCGGATTGTCATTATCGGCGGTGTAGGTCGCATAGATGGCCTTGATCAGCGACACGGGGTCGCTGTCGGCCGGGGCAGCCACCGCAGGGCTTGCAGTCAGGGCGAGCGCAAGAAGCAGGCTTAACACGATGCGCATGGCACCACCTGGCATGGGACTCAATCGAGCTTCTGATAGGTGTTATCGAGCTCGTCTTGCACCACGATCGCCTTGCCCGCCGCGCCGAGGACGAGGTTCTTTTCCGGCACCATGGTGGTGTAGTGCCAGCCCGTCGGGAGGTTGAGCTTGGCGGCGAGAGCCGGCAGGTCGTCATAGGTCAGGGTCTTGTCGACGATCCCGGCATAAGCCTGCATGACGTAGCGAGCGCCGCTGGGCGCCTCGAGCATGAACACGGGACGTCCGGCCTTGAACAGATAGACCGTGTCGCGGTCGATGGTCTGTTCGCGATAAGGGCGGTGGAGCAAGTCCAAAAACCCGACATCGATGGTGGCGCGCTCGGTGAGCTTGAGGCCACCGGCTTCGATCGTTTCACCGGCCTTCGTGGCCCCCGAGGCCGTGATCTGGTCCATCAGGAAATGACGCGGGCCGTTGAGGAGAACGGTGATGGCGCTGAAACGCTGCTTCATGGCGTCTTCGGTGACGGCGTTCCAGACGGAAGCGGGGCAATCGTTGAGGCCGAGCGTGTTATAGACCGTGGCCTCGAGGTGCAGTCCTTGGCGCACGACCGGGATGATCTCGCAATAGCGCGCGTCGCGCACGCCGGTGATGGTGTTTCCTTGGATGACCGGGAGGGGCGCTGCGGCCAGGACGGCCGGGCCCGCGAGCATGAGGCAGGCAAGAGCCGCAAATCGAGAAGAGCGGGAGACCATCTCAGAAGCCGGCGCAGGACATGCCGCTCGCCGCGGTTGGACAGTCTATATGTATTGGGGCTTGACGGGCCCGGGTCGCGACTATCGCTCGCTGCTGGGCAAGCTTCATGCGGCAGTCGCTGTAGGCGGCCGTTCCCGGTGTGGTTCCATAGCCGACGCATATCTTATCGTCAGCGAGATCGTTTCGCTGTGCGTCGTTCTGGGCTGCGACTGTCTGGACAGCGGCGTCATTCGGCGACGTCCAGCAGCCCATCAAGAGCGCCGCCGCCGCCAGAGCTGCCAACGCAGATAATCGCACCGTACGCTTCCCCTGTTTGGCCAGCCAATTCTAGCCAAGGAGACCGCCACGCAATAGGGGCGAAGCGATGACGCGTGCAGGTCGAAATTGGCCAATCCCCGCTAGTTGAGCGGGGAGTAGTCGCAATGCGCGCCGCCACCCGATTTCTGCTGCACCTCGCTCGGGTTGATTGCGCACTTCAAATTGGAGAGCGCCGCAAAGCTCGATCCCGCCGCCCCTTCAACCTGGACGCCGATCTCGGCGAGCGTGGTGTAAAGCTCGTGCGCGCGCCGTCCCATGAGCATGACGGTCTTCTTGCCGAACGCGAGGTCGCAGGAATGCTCGGTGATATCGACATTGCTGGCGCGGCAGGTGATCTTGTCGGCCGACACCAAGGTCGTCTCTCCGGCCGGGTAAGCGACATTGGTCTGGCCGTTGAGGAACTTCGCGAGCACGGCCTTGTCGGTCGCGCCGAGCAGCGGCGAATTCTCGGCGACCAGGGCGGCGAGGGCCAGAGCGCCGTTGCCGTCAGCGCTCTCGGCCAAGGCCGCGCTCGAAAAGCTCACGAGTGCCGCCACAAGAATAAGTCGCGCCGGACGCACGGCCCGCGTCTCCTTGTCCTCAAACGCCGCGGAGCACAGTTCCCGCGGCGAGAATGAGATAGGCGATCAACAGCACGATGAAGCCGCTATGAGTGTGAGCGATCGAGATATGGGCGTAGTGAATGATCACCGCGACGGCGGCGATGATGATCGAAACGACGAAGGTGATGATTTTCGGCGCCGAAAGTTCCAGCATTGCTTTGTTCTCTCCCGGAGATTGAAGCGCGCGCGAGCCTACTCCATCGCAGGGCGAAGCGGTAAGTGAATCGACGCTCCGCCCGCCAGTCGCCGGGGACGAACTATCCGCGATTGGCCAGCCGCGAGATCATCGAAGGGGTGAGATAGACGATCGACGTTTTGCGTTGTCCGTCCTGGACGTAGCGAAACGTCAGAATTGCGCCGCCGAGTTGTTTCGAGCCGGCAATCTTGGGCGCCTCAAAACCGAGGCTGAAGTGCGCGCCCGCGGGAACGATGCCCTCGGTTTTTTGTCCTTCGACACTCAGCGCGAGCTCGAGTTCACGCTGGCCTCCATCCGGCTTGAGAACCGCGTAGACCTCCTGCATGGCCTGATCGGACGTGTTGATTCCGTTGATGGCGAATCCCCCGACGCCGCCCGATGACGCTTGGAGCTGCTGATCGTCGAGAAGCCAAACCAGCGGACCGCCGGGAGTCGCCTTGGGCTCTTGTTTCGTTGCGGGCCAGCTCGGTGTCGCCGTTGCCTGAATGGCCTCAGGTTCTGGGGCGGGCGGCTCCGCCGCGCTCGCACCCACGGCATCCGCTGTGCTCGCAACGGTGTTGCAGGAAGCCTGTCCCGCCTCACATGGGGGAGGAGCCTCGTCCTGCTCGGCGGGCTTGGCATCGAGAGGAGCGGGGGCAAGGATCTGCGCGGTCGCTGCGGCGTTGGCAGCGACGGCGGCCGAGATACGCTCGATTGCCTTGTTGATCTGATCGGCGGTTTGCTGATCGAGCACGAGCTGGAGCTTGGCTCCGAGCCAAGCCAAACCCGTGCGCATCTGGCTCGGCTCCTTGGCCATCGCGACGAAGAGAAAGCCGACCAGCGCCGCCATCGAAACCAGCGTCGAAGCAAGCGCAATCCAAAAGCGGCGTCCGCTATAGGACGCGACCAGTAGAGCGAAGAGCACGACGCCGGCAGCGAAGAGACTCAAAACCGTTGTCCCCCCACGTCAGTCGTTGCAACGAATCGATGACATCACGAAACCGTGGCATGACCACGGCGAATCCATAGGTAAAATGCCAGAAATTGGCCGATTCCCGTGGGCGCCCCCCACTATAACGCGGATGCGGTTATTTGGTGCCCCAGGCCGGACTCGAACCAGCACGTCGTTGCCGACAACAGATTTTGAGTCTGCCGCGTCTACCATTCCGCCACTGGGGCACGGCCGGCAAGATGGGGTAAGCCCTCGGCGCGGTCAACCGCGCGTTGCCCGGCGATAGACAAGGTCGCGCGCGCCCGTTAAGCAAGCTTCATGCTGCAGCGTCTTTATGACAAGGTCATCGCGCTCTCGGAAAGCCCCAAGGCTCTCCCGACGCTGGCCGCGGTCTCCTTCGCCGAAAGCTCGTTCTTTCCCATTCCGCCAGACGTGGTTCTGGTGCCGATGGCATTGGCCCAGCCGCACAAGGCGCGGCTCTATGCGCTGGTTTGCACCATCTCCTCGGTGCTTGGCGGCATGTTGGGTTATGCCATCGGCGCTTTCCTTTACGACACGGTCGGCCATTGGCTGATCGCAGCCTACGGTTATGGCGAGGGTATCGACGCCTTCCGTGCGGCCTACGCCAAATGGGGCGCCTGGATCATCCTGATCAAGGGCATGACGCCGATCCCCTACAAGATCGTCACGATCGCCTCAGGCTTCGCCGGCTATAATTTCTTCATGTTCGTGGTGCTGTCGCTGATCACCCGCGGCGCGCGTTTCTTTCTCGAGGCCGAGTTGCTGCGCCACTTCGGCGAACCAATCCGCGGCTTCGTCGAGAAGCGATTGACGCTCGTCACCACCGGCTTCCTCGCGGTGTTAATCGGCGGGTTCCTGATCGCCAGATATGCCTTCTGAGATGGATGCAACGGGCAAACCCATCCTCGCCCTGCCGCCGCGCACCGTGCTGGCCGTGAGCGCGGTCGTGTTCGTCGTCGCCACGGCCACCATCCTCGCGGCCCTGGGCTTCGAGCATCTCGGCGGCTATGCACCGTGCCCGCTTTGCCTCGAAGAGCGCTACGCTTATTATTTCGCCGTGCCGGTCGCCGCGTTTGCCGTTCTGCTGGCAAGGGGTGAGCAAGTCGGCATTGCCCGCATCCTGTTGCTCGCCATTGCACTCGCCTTCCTCGCCAATGTGGGGTTGGCCGTCTACCATGCCGGCGTCGAGTGGAAATGGTGGCCGGGGCCAACCGAATGCAC
>Ga0187785_10000760_pt1 | contig 11508 bp, 10 predicted proteins | sample 0815_BV2_4_20_MG_FD_132466 | JGI IMG/M metagenome (GOLD analysis project Ga0187785, IMG submission 132466) | Tropical peat soil microbial communities from peatlands in Department of Meta, Colombia - 0815_BV2_4_20_MG | ecosystem: Environmental > Terrestrial > Soil > Wetlands > Peat | place...
CCGAATCCGCCCGGCACAAGGATTCCATCCACCTCGTTAAGGAATTTTTCAGGACCGAGAACCTCTATTTCTTCAGAATCGACCCATTGCATATTTACACGCGCATTGTTTGCAATGCCTCCATGAACCAGCGCTTCCATCAGGCTCTTGTAGGAATCTTTGAGGCCAGTATATTTTCCGACAATGGCGATAGTAACCTCGTGTTTGGGTTCCTTGATCTTTCTGACAATATCTTCCCAGAGGGAGAGATCCGGCTCATTCGGATTAAGGTTGAACTTCCTGCTGATAAGATGGTCGAGGCCTTCATAATGAAGCGTGAGCGGCACTTCGTAGATGGTTTCAACATCCTCTGCCGAGATGACCGCGTCTGCCTCAAGGTTGCAATGAATGGCGATCTTCTTCTTCGAATCAGCCGGGAGGGGCCATTCTGTTCTGCAGACCAGGATGTCAGGCTGTATACCGATCTCCCTGAATTCCTTGACGCTGTGCTGAGTCGGCTTTGTCTTCAGTTCCCCGGCTGTCTTTATGTATGGTATCAGGGTGAGGTGCATATACAGAACGTTTTCTCTCCCCACATCATAACGTATCTGCCTTATGGCTTCGAGGAATGGGAGACTCTCGATGTCGCCGATAGTGCCGCCGATTTCAACAATCACAATATCATAATCATTGCTCACCGACTTGATGGCCTTCTTTATCTCATCGGTTATGTGAGGGACAACCTGGACCGTCTCTCCCAGATAATCCCCGCGCCTCTCTTTTGTGATGACGTTGTAATAGATCTTGCCAGTGGTATAATTGTTTCCCTGAGATGTCCTGATAGAAGTGAATCTCTCATAATGGCCAAGATCGAGGTCTGTTTCGGCACCGTCGTCCGTGACAAAGACCTCGCCGTGCTGAAACGGGCTCAATGTGCCGGGATCGACATTAATATAAGGGTCCAGTTTCTGGAGAGTCACCTTCAACCCCTTTGCCTTCAGCAGGGCTCCGGTTGCGGCCGCAGCTATCCCCTTGCCAAGAGCCGAAACGACACCGCCTGTTACGAAGATATACTTAGACATTTCTCCACCCTCTCCAAGTCCTCGGGAGTATCCACTCCAAAGGTCTCAAGAAACGTTTCCTTTACCTTTATCTTCATCCCATTTTCCAAAGCCCGCAACTGTTCCAGTTTTTCGATATTTTCGAGTTCTGTGGGCTCCATGCCGGCAATCGAGAGAAGTACATCCCGTCTGTAACTGTAAATTCCGATATGCTTATAATACTCCGGCCTACGCACCTCTGAGTGATGAGCTCGGAAAGGGATCGTAGCGCGGGAAAAATAGACGGCAAACATCTGTCTGTCAAAAACAACTTTCACAACATTGTAGTCAACGATTTCTCCGGGATCCTCAATCTTCTTGATCAGCGTGCCGATGGAAGCCCTTGTGTCATCGAGGGCCATGATCACGTCATCTATCATCTCAGGGCGGATCAACGGTTCGTCGCCCTGCACGTTTACAATTATATCATAATCCAGAGAGGCCGCGACCTCAGCAATCCTGTCAGTGCCCGACGGATGGTTCTTGTCTGTCATGACTGCCTTTCCGCCAAAGGCAAGGACCCGTTCGAATATGGTCTCGCTGTCCGTTGCAACCATTACTTCCTCTGCAAGACGTGACTTCTTTGAGTTTTCGTAGACGTGCTGAATAAGGGGTTTGCCCTTAAGGGGGTAGAGAGGCTTTCCCGGGAACCGGGTCGAATCGTAACGCGCAGGGATAATGACTGCAACAGGCATAATTGTTTTCTATCATTATATACCTCCGGACCCCGCCTTGACAATAGATTTCAGCGCATTGAGGCAACCCTTCAGTAAAGGGCAGCAGTATTTCAGAATCCTCTCCTTTGCGAGGAGGGATTGGGGCGGTTTCATTATATTCATCAAAACCCCTCCAACATCCTCTTGCGAAGGGGAGGACAGCAAGACGCATACTGAAAGATTACGCGTTGAGGACAATTCCAGGACAAGTGAAGTATAATTAAGAAATCTGTGGCAGAGGCTCTCTTTCACTCTTCAACTGAGAAATATTTCGGAAAGGACAGATAATTGGACATTTCGAGCACCATACAGCAGGTGATCATATCGGCATTCCCCATCCTTATAGCGATTGTCTTTCATGAGCTTTCGCATGGGTTTGTAGCTTACAAGCTGGGAGATCACACCGCCAAGCTCATGGGCAGGCTGACGCTTAATCCGATTGCGCATATAGATCCTGTCGGGACCATACTGATGCCGATAATGCTCCTTGTGCTTACAAACGGTCAATTCGTATTCGGCTATGCGAAGCCCGTACCGATCAATCCTATGAACTTCAAGAACCCCAGGAAAGATATGGCTATCTCGGCTGCAGCAGGCCCTGTGACAAATATCCTTCTCGCCGTTGCCAGCGTCCTGGTGCTCAAATATGTGCTTAGTCCCCTGTCATATGTCCTTTCTGCGGATATCAGCGCCACTGTAATGACACCCCTCATCATGATTTTTCAATCAAGTGTTGCCGTCAATGTCGTTCTTGCTTCCTTCAACATGATCCCTATTCCTCCTCTTGACGGCGGCAGGGTGCTGACAGGCCTGCTACCCTACAGACAGGCCGCTTCGTTCAGCAGGATTGAGCCATATGGTTTCTTTATCGTTATCTTTTTGATTGTAACCGGCATAGCGAACTATTTTGTCATGCCGATCGTGAATCTGTTTCTTTCGATCCTTCATGTCTTTTGAGATCGGACAACGACTTTTCACTATTCAAGCAAATTGCATCTGATAATGATGAACAGGCTAAACAAACAATATTCTAAATATCAAATCAACAGATTAAGCGAGGTAGAGGTTAGATGAACAAACAGAGAGTTCTTAGCGGAATGCAGTCGAGCGGCAGGCTGCATCTCGGAAACCTGGTGGGGGCCTTAAGAAACTGGGTCAGGCTCCAGAACCAGTATGACTGTTTTTATTTTGTCGCGGACTGGCATTCACTTACAACCGGTTATGCGGATCCTTCAACCATAAAAGAGTCCACAAAAGACCTGCTCATCAATTTTCTGGCGGCTGGTCTGGACCCTGAAAAATGTACGATATTTATCCAGTCAAGGATCCCGGAACATGCTGAACTGCATCTGCTGCTTTCGATGATTACGCCTGTGGGCTGGCTCGAGAGGGTCCCGACCTACAAGGAAAAGCAGCAGGAACTGAAAGACAAGGACCTTTCCACCTACGGTTTTTTGGGCTACCCATTGCTCCAGACAGCCGATATCATAGTCTACAGGGCAAAATATGTGCCGGTAGGCATAGACCAGGTGCCCCATCTGGAGATAAGCCGGGAGATAGCAAGACGCTTCAATCACCTGTACAAAGAAGTCTTTCCCGAACCTGAGGCATTGCTTACGGAATTCCCGAAGGTTGTGGGTGTGGATGGCAGAAAGATGTCAAAGAGCTATGATAATGCGATCTACCTTTCTGACACTCCTAAAGAAGTAGACAGGAAGATAAGGACGATGGTCACCGATCCGGCAAGGGTCAAGAAGACCGACAAGGGCGATCCCGAGTTGTCTCCGGTCTATCAGCTTCACAAGATATTTTCTTCTAAGGAGGAACAGGAAGAGGTTGCAGCAGGATGCCGCAGTGCGGGCATCGGGTGCATTGACTGCAAAAAGATCCTGATCAGAAATGTCTACAAAGTTATGGAGCCGATCTGGGCCAAGAGGGATGAACTGCAGAATAATCCTGATTTGCTGAATTATGTCGCTGACAAGGGTACCGCCAAGGCTAAGAAAGTCGCCGAGGAAACGATGCAACTCGTCCGCACGGAAATGGGATTGTACTAGACTGTTGTTTGAGAGAATATGCATAAGGAATCGAACGAAGAAATACTAGACAGGCTCAGGTCGGGATATTCCCTCCCGGCCCTGTCTGTGGTTGCGTCAAAGCTGATAGAACTCGCCTCGGATGAAGGCTCCTCTGTAAGTGACCTTGCGGATATGATTGGGAAAGACCCCTCCCTCACAGTGCGTCTCATCCGTCTCGCGAATGCTGCCTTCTTCAGAGCCGGAGATCCGGTCACATCATTGGAACAGGCTGTCTTCAGGGTCGGGTTCGACCGCCTTCGGGTTATGGCTCTCTCGCTGTCATTAAGGGAGACCTTCCCTATGGGAAGGCGCGGTCCGATGGACTACGAGAGATTCTGGAAGATTTCGCTGTACAAGGCATTGCTGGCGAAGTCCCTTGATGAGAGGTTCGGCAACGGCAACATGGAGGAGGCCTTTGTCGCGGGGCTGGTCCAGGAAATCGGTCTCTTGATTATGTTTGATCTGTTCATCAAGAACGACCGCCGCGAATCCATATCACTTGACTTGTTCCCCCTGGAGGCTTTACTGCTGCGAGAGAAAGAGAGATATGGCATCAACCACAGGGAAGTCGGCGAGGCAGCCCTCAGATACTGGCATTTCCCTGATGCTATCGTTCAGTGCCAGAGTTTCTTCGGGGAGGGAAGACGTGACAGTCTGTCACCTTTGGCGATGAACTGTGAGATGGCAGGGATGTTGTCTTCGATGATATTTCAAAAGTCCATCGATCTGAACAGTATGTTTACAAGGATTAAGGAACTCTTCAATGTGGACCACGATACAATAAGTGACATCGTTGTTGCCGCATTCGACGAGGTTGAGGAGATTGCCGGCAGCCTAAAGGTGGAAGTGAACAAGGACAAAGACCTTCTTGAGCTTATGGAAAAGGCGAACAGGGTGCTCGCGCGTCTTTCGGAGAAACTGCCGCTGGAACCATCTTCTGAGTCTTCAAAAGGCTTGCCTTCATTTAAAGGCCTTGATTCGGAAAGAGACCGCGCGGCTGTCGAATATACACTCCAGGCCGTGGCCCATGAGATCCGTAACCCGCTTACGTCCGTCGGAGGTTTTGTGAAACAGTTATCGAAGACCATGGACTCATCTTGTCAGGGCTGGCAGTACATGCAGGTCATCATTGAAGAGACAAAGAAACTTGAAGAGGCCCTCTCCCGAATAACCCGCAAGGTTGTCTGATTTCCTGCTCCTGATACCCAGGGATATTGTTGTGTTTTCTCCTCTGCGCCAGAAGTGACCTCAGTCCAGTTTTGCGCCTACCAGGTTTGCCCTTGTAGTGTCCGTATTCTTTATTCTGGTGTCTCTCAGGTCTGCGCCGGCGAGGTTGGCTGCCACAAATACAGTCTCGATAAGGGATGCGCCTCTCAGGTCTGCGCGGGATAGGTCTGCCCCGCTTAAGTCAGTTCCGTGCAGCATGGCTCCGCGAAGGTCCGCCCCCGCGAGATTTGCACCTATCATACTTGAGCCATAGGCCTTTATATTCCGAAGCAACGCATCATTCATGCGGACCAGGACGGCCTCAGTCATCTGGAGATTTGCGGCAGAAAGATCGGCCTTCTCAAAAATCGCCGAAGTAATCCTGGAAGTTGTGAGATTTGCCTCGTGCAGAATTGCTCCGGTGAAATCAGCACCGATGAAAGAAGAGAAGGTCAGATCCGAGCCTGAAATGTTCGACCTTCTGAAATTCGCGCCCGTGAAGTTTGAACTGCTCATATTGCTGCCCGAGAGGTCTGCATCTTCAAAAGAAGACATGCTCAGATTTGAACTGCTGAGATTCGTGCCCCTCAGGTCGCAGGACCTGAACCGAACAGAGATGAGATCCAGATTGCTCAACAGCAGACCCGACAGGTCATATCCTGAAAGATCCCCCGACGCTTGTGCTCTGTTAATGACCTGCTGTCTGGTGAGCCGCTCCATGGCCCTTCACCTTCTTATTTGTTCAAGAACCTGATATCTATTAGATGGGTGGAACACGAGATGCAGGGATCATAAGATCTCACGAGCATCTCAAGGGCGAGGGTAATCTCTTCCTCGCTCCTGTCCATAATTTCCGGCATCAGCTTCATCATGTCATATTCGATGTTGCCGGTGTTCTGGTTCGTGGGGATCACGCAGTTGGCGTTCATGATTGTGCCCTGTTCATCGGTCTGATAATTGTGGAAGAGGATGCCCCGCGGCACCTCGACAGCCCCGACTCCGTTGCCCGCACTTACAGGTATCCTGTGCTGCTCGTTAAGCCCGACAACAATCTCTTCGTCATAGTTCAGTGGTGTCTGTTTCATATCTTCAAGCAGAGAAATGGCGTGTTCGAGGCAATGCACGCATTCAACCAACTGGGCGACCGTATTAAGATAAGGATTTATGCACTTGGGCTTCAGTCTTGCGGAAGCAGCGACGTCTCTGGCCCTAGGATGAAGCTTCTCCGAGTTCAGGTTAAATCTCGCAAGAGCTCCCACGGCATAAGATTCCCTGCTGAGTCTTGTATGTTTTGCAGAGGAGTGCGGGACGACAAACTCATTCGTAATCTCTCTGTAGTCTTTTTTGCTCATCCTCACGCCATCCGTCGAGCCGATATCTCCCATCAGGAGGGGATATTCACTATCGTCACTTACGAGCGCGACATACTCCGAGTCCCTCTCGAAATCGGGAAACTTGAGGGTCAGGGCCAGTTCTACCGTTGCATCCATATCGGCCCGCATGCCCTTAAGTAAACTGAGCATCGAGTCAACATCTTTTGGTGCCGGCAGCTTGGTAAATCCTCCCACAATTGCCGAAATCGGATGCACGTGCCTTCCAACCAGTATATCACACACATCGTTGCATACCTTCTTCATCCTGAGCGCCCTTCGCACTACCTCGTTGTGGCTGCTGATAAGCGGAACAAAGCTTTTGACTCCGAGCAGGTCAGGGGCAACAAGCAGGTAGATATGCAGGATGTGGCTGTCAAGAACCTCAAGGTCCAGCAAGAGCTTCCTTAATCTTATAGTCTGCTCTGTCGGGATTACACCAAGCGCGTCTTCAGCGGCCTGAATGGATGCGAGGGTATGTCCGCACGCGCATATGCCGCAGATCCTGCTTGTGATATGCTGAGCTTCAAAGATTGAACGTCCCCTCAGCATACCCTCAAAGAAACGTGGTGATTCCACTATGTCCAGACGGCAGGTCTTCAGTTCTCCGTTTTGCACATCAACAACTATGTTACCGTGACCCTCAACCCTTGTGATGTACTCAACATTTATCTTTACATTTTTTTTCATGTTAGCCGAGCTCCCTGCATTTGTTGTACATATTCATCTTGTTCAGGATGAAATCTGTGGAAATTTTGTATTTAGCTATCACATCTTTCGCGCCCTTTTCATTCGGGCAGGTTACCATGCCCCTGCATCCGTAGCAGATGTTACCGTTGTTGATGCACCACGAATTACATCCGGCCTTGGTGACTGGGCCGAGGCAAGTTACTTTTCTTTCATACATGCAGACGTTTTCATTGAGTTTGCATTCAACACAGACCGGATAGTCGGGCACATAATACGGGATGCCCTGCAAGGCGGCCTTGAGAACGTTCACGAATTCAGGGATGTATACAGGACAGCCGTGCACGAAATAGTCGACCTTAACCGTCTGATGCACAGCCCTTGTCAGCTCAGTGGAAAAGAACTGATAGCCGTTGCCGTATACGTATTTCCCGATCTCGTCCAGGGCAAAACTGTTCTTCATGCCGTTGACACCGCCGATAGTTGCGCAGGAGCCATAGGCGATGACAACCCTTGCGCTGTTTCGGATCTTCTTGATCCTCTGTATAGCGTGTGTATCCGTGATGCTGCCTTCAACGACGGCTATGTCGAATTTCTTCTCCCATTTTTCCGACATTACCTCCCGCCATTCAACAACATCTACGGCTCCAAGAACATCCAGTGCGGCTTCCCCCATATTCGCGACCTGAAGCTGGCATCCCTCACAGCATGCAAAATCAAAAAAAGCTACTTTAGGTTTCTTCATTCAGATGGCCTCGCTTAAGTTCTTGATTTGTTCGTAGTTGAACACGGGTCCGTCCTGACAGCAGTACAGGTTCTGTATCTGGCAGCGGCCGCACTTACCGTTGCCGCATTTCATATTGCGCTCGAAGGAGAGCAGTATCTGGCGTTCGGGGATTTCCTTGGATAAGAGTTCTTTGATGACAAAATTGTACATGATCGGGGGCCCGACAACAGCAGCAAATGTCCTTGCAGGTTCAATGTCCACCCCAGGAATCAGTGTAGTGATCACCCCGACATTGCCGGCCCATTCGGGGTCCGCCTTGTCTACGGTGCAGGCATAATGCAGATCCGTGCGCTCATTCCATTTTTCTAGTTCGTCACTGAACAGCATTTCCCCCGGTTCCTTACACCCGAATAGAATATGAACCTTCCCGAAATCGCGGCGATTGTCGAGGACATAAGTTATCAGGGATCTTAGAGGCGCTAGTCCCAACCCTCCCGCGATGAGCAACAGATCATTGCCTTCGAGGATCCTTATGGGGAAGCCCTTGCCGTAGGGGCCCCTTATGCCTATCTCAGCGCCGGCTTTCAGTTTGTGCAGACTCCTGGTAACTTTGCCGACAGCCCTGACGCACAACTCAAAAGAGTCGCGCTTTGTGGGAGAGGAGCAGACAGAGATCGGAACTTCTCCTATCCCCAGCAGAGAGACCATGACAAACTGCCCGGGCTCGTGATCAAGCACCTCGCCGTTTTCAAGCGAGACCTCAAAGAGCATCTCATTCGCCGTAAGCCTCTTTGCCTGCAGGATGGAGGCCTTTGTCAGTCTGTATGTAGAATCTCTTATAACCACCTTTTCCATACTCTATCCTCGCTCTCTTTTATCAGTTCGTGAAGGGTCTCTTTCAGGCTTATGTCCGCCATGCAGGTGCGTGTGCATCTGCCGCAGCCTGTGCAAAAGAAACGTGAGAATTTATCGACCGGATATCGGAATTTGCGGTAGTACCTGTGTCTCTGTCGTACGGATCTCTCCTTCCTGAAGTTGAACCCGCCCGCAACTTTGGCGAAGGGCTCAAGCTGACAGGAGTCCCAGACACGGAATCTCCTGCCCTGTTTCATATTCAGGTCCATCTCGTCCCTTATATCGAAACAGTAACAGGTGGGACAGACATTGGTACAGTTTCCGCAGGCCAGGCACCGCTCTTCCAGGTCTTTCCATACCCGGGACCTGAAGGACCTGTCGAACAGTTCAGGTATGTGCCTTCGTTCTATAGGCACTTCGTTGCTGAATTTCTCTCTCTTCTTCTCACGAAGCGCGCTTAGGTCATTCAGATTGTCTGAGCCGGCTGTTTCAAATGTCTGACATCTGACGACAATTTCCTCCCCTTTCTGCGTATTGACATGGACCATGAAATAGTCTCCCAAATCGGTGAAGCAAAGGTCATAGCCGCTGTTGGGAAAACTCGCATTCACGAGATGGCAACTTGCGAACTCGTCGCAGTAATCGTTGCACTCAAGCCCGATCAGGGTTATCATATTCTTTCGGGTCAGATAGTTATAATCCTTCGGACGTTCGGAAAGGACCATGTTCAGGCACTGAATTCCCGCCAGATCGCATGTGTGCAATCCGAAAATCGTCATTGGCTCATACTCCACAACAGGCTCGGCGCTGAAGACTTTGCCAGAGTTGAATTCAAGAAGGGTCTCGCGCTGCGGCAGAAAGAATTTCTTTGCCGGAAGAATAGTCGGGATATATCTCAAAGCAATCTGATTGCCGTCAGTCACTTCCTCATACGCGAAATTATTGTAACCCTTCGGCACCGGCGCAACCAATTTCTGCATTGCCGCAAGACCAGAAATGAATCCGTTGAACCTTTCCTTTTTGAGAATCACATATTGCATTTCTTCCATGGCAGCCTCTTTGTAGTTGATCTGGATTTTTATTCAGTCATCAAAAAGATATCGAAAACAGTAAATAACAACCTTGAAACAACAACCGTGTTTTCATTTACTGTAGATATTTTGACGAGCCACTGTCAAGGTCTTAGCGCCGGTTGATCAGGTCTCAGGGAGAAATGGACAACGAGCGCATTTCCCGTCGGCCTGCAGCGGGGTTAGCGAGCGAACACAGATGAATAATTCCCTATGGCAAGATACCCTGAGGTCTCTGCATCGCAGGGTTCTTCATTGCACAATCCTGGCCTAAAACTCCTTGAATACCTTGGCCAACGAGTCCCCCGCCACATGCATCCTGAACTCATTGAAATATCCGAAAGGTGTGAGCATAATTTCATATCCGGTCCTCTTCAGTCTCTCGATGACGTCGTCAAGCAATGACTTCGCGAACTCGGGCGAAGACTTGCTGGAAGACAGGTGATTGAATGAATGGAGCACAACGGTCTTTGTACTAAATTTGCCGGCGATCCACTTGGTATTCTTGACGAATTTCTGAATCACGTTCTCTCTTTTGCCCTCGTCCTCAGCTTCAACGTGAAAGAAGATCACCACCGCCTTTTCGCAAGCCTCTTCTCCATCGGCGTCGGGGACATCCGGAAGGCTCTTCGAAGCGGTCTTATACCACCAGTCATTTACATAAAACATCAGAAGTTTCACGATGCAACAATTATATCAGAAGAGGATATATGCCCGCATGTCGTCTGCATGAAATGGAGAAGCATGTTTTCTCTCGTCGCTCAGCCCTTGTCATCTTGCCGGGCTGCAAGTAGAATATTACGAAGAGAATTTGTATGAAACAATTCAGCGGCGATATCACTCTCATGCCCTTGCCCGACCTCCTGCAATGGGTCGAAATAAACAGAAAGACCGGTGTGCTTACGATCAAGAATGCCGACGTCAAGAAGCAGTTCTATTTTCAGGACGGCAAGATGACTTTCGTGTCTTCGAACAGAGAAGGGGAGCGCTATGCAGAGTTCTTGTCGAAAGCGGGGCAGACTGATACTGGCAAGATGGAAGCGTTCCTCCGGGAAGCCAGCAGATTAGGTGTGCCTTTTACCGGTTACCTGATAGCGGAAGGAGTCATCTCCCAAAAGGGAGTAGAGCAGGCCATGATAGCGCTGATTGAGAAGGCCCTGACAGATGCCTTTGAATGGAGGGCCGGCTCTTTTGAATTCAGTAATGTCGCTCCCTCTTTCACTCTTAACGGTCCTGTGATGTTCGAGACGTCCTTTGCGGTGTTAAAGGCACTCAAGCTCCTGGATGAAAAATTCAGGACAGCCTCTGATGCGGTGGCTGCAAACGTTTTCAGGCAGATAACGGGACAGATCTCGGAAGGAAACATTGAGATCCCTCCGGTTCCCGACGTCATGCTGAAACTGAACGAAGCCATAAAGAGCGATACTGTCTCTAATAGGGATATCATCAAACTGATCATGTCTGATCAAATCCTTACATCCAAGATCCTCAGGGTGGTCAATTCGCCGTTCTACAGCCCGCTTGAGGAGATCACCTCTCTTCAGCAGGCCATCATCATCATGGGGCTGAAGTCCATCCTCAGTATTGTTGCGGTGCATTCACTCAGCGGCTTCAGCCCGAGACATGTGGACAAGGTCAGAAACATTTTGCGGCACAGCCTTTTTTGCGCCTTCATCTCGAAGAAGATCGCCCCGCTGCTAAAGGCCGACCCCGAGGAAGC
>Ga0187785_10000761_pt1 | contig 11504 bp, 6 predicted proteins | sample 0815_BV2_4_20_MG_FD_132466 | JGI IMG/M metagenome (GOLD analysis project Ga0187785, IMG submission 132466) | Tropical peat soil microbial communities from peatlands in Department of Meta, Colombia - 0815_BV2_4_20_MG | ecosystem: Environmental > Terrestrial > Soil > Wetlands > Peat | place...
AGCTTGGGGACGCCGACGGGGAGGGCCTGCATGGCCGTGGCCCCGATGGAAGTGCCGCCCGAGCCGCCCATGCAGAAGACGGCGTCGAACTTCCCTTCGGCGAGCAGCGGTCCCACCATCGCCCGAGCGCCGAGGCCCATGATCTCCAGCGCGTGCCCCCGGTCTCGCTTCTCGCGCAGCTCGGCGAGCGAACCGCCACCGGCCTCGGCCGTGCGCACGGCGGGGCTGTCGGGCGGGAAGGTCGGCTCACCCAGGACGCCGGCGTCGAGCACGAAGGTGTCGTAGCCGCGCGCCCGGATGAGGTCGCGGATGTACTCGTATTCGTGACCCTTCGTGTCGAGGGTCCCGATCATGAGGATCGTCTTGGCCATCTCCATCTCCTCTGGCCGCACCGGCTTGACCGTCGTCTCGGGGTGGGGACGCCGGCGGTCCGTCGGCCACCCGGTTCTGGGAAGCAGGCCCGCGGTGCAGGAGCGCACGCAGCACGGGCGAGCAACGATCGTTTATCGATGATGTGGGCGCCGGCATGGCCCCGGCAGGGCCATTCGGACCCTTCTCGCGGGGTCGGCCCGATCCCCGTGGGCCATCCTCCGGTCGTCTTCGCGGTGCCGGCACGCACCGCCGAACGAGCTCCGCCCGCCCAGGTCAGGCCCCGTTGCCGTACCGTTGGCCGATCGTGGGTGACGACCTCGAGGTCGGCCGCCTGGTGGCTCGTGCCCGAGCGGGTGACCGGCAGGCCTTCGGTGAGCTCTACGACCGCCACGCCGAGCGGGTGTTCCGCTTCGCCCTGGCGCGCCTTCCCGAGCCGGCCGATGCCGAGGACCTCGTGCAGCGAGTGTTCCTGAAGGCCATCGAAGCGCTGCCCCGCTACGAAGAGCGCGGCCTGCCCTTCGGGGCGTGGCTGTTCCGCATCGCGCGCAACGCGCTCATCGATCGCGACCGCGTGCGGCGTCCGACGCTGCCGCTCGACGACGCGGCGCAGGCGCACGCCGCGGAGCACGAGCAGCCGGCTCGTGCGGTCGAGCTGTCGGCCGAGCAGGAGCGCGTGCGCGCCGCGCTGGCGGCGCTGACCGCCGAGCAGCGTGACGTGCTCGTCTACCGCTACTTCGCCGGGCTCACGCCGAGCGAGATCGCGGCCCTCATGGGCAAGCGGGAGGGCAGCGTCCGCTCGCTCCAGTTCCGGGCCCTCGCCGCCATGAAGCGCCGCCTCGAGCCGGAGTCGGCCGCCGCGGGACGACTCGCGGAGGACGTGCTGTGAACCGCGACCGACTGGGCTTGATCGCCGCTGCCGACCTCGACTCCGGGCTGCTCGCCTTCGAGGCGACGTTCGCTGCGCAGGCGGCGGGGTTCCGGCCCCGTTCTGCCGAGCTGGGCGACGTGCGCCGGGCGGTGCTGGCGACCTTCGACGCCGCACCCGTCGTCGCGCGGCCGGTCCGCCATCGCTTCGGCGCGCCGCTGTCGTGGCGGCTCGCCGCCACGGCGCTGGCCCTCGTCCTGCTGGCCGGCAGCGGGGAGTTCGCGAGCCGGGCCGGTGAACCCGGCCAGGTCCTCTATCCGGCCCGCCTCGCCGCGGAGGATGCGTGGTCGACGGTGACGGCGGGGCAGGGCTGGCAGGGCGGCCTGGACCGTCTCACCCTGCGCCTGCGCGACGCGGAGGCGATGGCAGCTCGCGGCGACGCGGCCGGTGTCGACGCGGCACTGAGCGCCTACGCCGGCGCCCTGGCGGACCTGCGGACCGCCGCCCGCCAGCCGGGCGCTGACGCCGCCGACCTTGCCGCGGCGCTCGAGGCTCACGAAGGCGCCCTCGCCGCCGTCGGCGCCGCCGTTTCGGGGTCGGCAGCTGACCTCGCCCGACAGGATGGCCAGGCCGTGCGGAGCGTCATCGGGGAGCTCGGCGCCGGCAACGGCGGTGGCGGGGCCGTGCCGCCCGGTGGCATGCGCCGTGACGGGCGAGCCGCCTGGGATCGCGGTCCGGGCGGGGGGTGGGATGGCGATGGCCGTTCCACCGGGGGCGCCGGATCATGGAGTGGACCGCGCGGCGGGACCTCGAGCGGCGCCTCGCGCACCGCTGCCTGGTCCGCTGGCCCATGGACCGGTCGATGGGGAGCCGGCAGCCGCAACGTGGTCCGCGGCGTCCACCATCGCTGGCGCCGCTGAGCCGCTGGAATCGTCCGGCCCCGGCCAGGTCCGCGAACGAACCTGACCAGGGCCGGTAGACGACCGATCCGGACGACAGTACGAGCCTGACCCGCACGATCACGCAGGCCGTCGCCCCTTCGGTATCCCCTGGGAACGACGAACGGCGGGATTCGGTACGGCTGGGGTGGCAGGCGTGGTGCCTGCGTGCACCACCCCGGCAGTCGCGCGGACGTCGTCGGCCCGATCGCAGTGGTCTCACTGCACCCAGAGCTGGTCGATCAACAGCTGGTAGACCGGCTGGTGCTGGTAGTCGCCGACCCGCTTCGACAGGAAGGTCACGTCCGTCGGGTTGAAGGCCGAGACGGCCGGTGCCGCATCGACCACCCGCCGGTCGATGGACGCCCAGAGCTTGTCGGCAGCAAGGGGATCGGTCGCCTGCAGCGCCTCTGCCTGCCGGACCTGCGCGTCGATCGAACGGTCGCAGAAGTCCGCCGGATGGCCGTTGTACGACTGCGCGGGAAAGTCCGGGCACGTGAACATCCCCACGAGCATGTCGCCGCCCGATCGGGTGGCCGAGAGGAGCCAGAATCCGGCCATCTGGACCGAACGCGGTTTCGCGCCGATCTCCTCGAAGTACGACTCGAACGGCACGAGCTTGGTCGTGGCGACGAACCCGAGCTGGTTCAGCAAGTCCGTGAAGTACCTCGCGACCGCGGTGTGCTGCCCGCCCCCGTCGTCCAGCCCCCACACGGTCACGTGCATGCCCTTCACGCCGGCCTGCGCGATCAGCTGCTGTGCCTTGGGGACATCCCTGCCGAGCCAGGCGCCGTTCGTTCCAGGATCCACCGTGTATGGGCAATACGCTTCATAGCCGGTGAACTCGGGTGGGATGGCCTGGCACGTGACGCGGCCGCTGAGTGGGCCGCCCCACGCATCGACGATCGCCGTTCGATCGGCCGCGTAGTTGACGGCCTGACGGACGCGCACGTCGTTGAAGGGTGGGACGGTGGTGTTCATCATCTCGAACCACGTCTCCAGCGAAGGTCCGACGTGAAGCTGCGCAGGCGCCCGCGTGCGGAGCTGCGCGAGCCGCTCCGCTGACCAGGTGTTGTTCACCACCAGGTCCGCCTTGCCTGTCTCGACCAGCGTCGACGGGTCGGCCACCGATGAGGCCTGCCACTCGATCTCGTCGGGGTAGCCGTCCGGCTGCGCGTCGTGGGACCACTCGTGGAAATCTGGGTTGCGCTTGAGGTGCAGCTCGGTGCCGGGCGTGAATCGGTCCACGACGTACGGTCCGGTGGCGGGGAGCGGCGCTGCGCTCTCCGCGTACGGCGTGTCTGACGGCACGATGAAGGCGCCGGCGAGCCAGGTCACGTAGTCGGGGTCCGGCGACTCCAGCCGGATCGTCACGGTACCCGCCTGGTCATCGGTCGTGATGGCTGCCGAGAGGTCGCATGCGGCGGCTGGCGCGCCATCGGCCAGGTGGCAGGCCTTCGCCCCGGCGACCTCCGGTGCCGGTATTCCGGTCAGGACCGTCCGTTCGACGGATCTCAAGACGTCACTGGCCCGGACCGGCTGTCCGGTCGAGTAGGTGATGCCCGAACGGAGCTGGACGTTCCACGTCCGACCGCCATCCGCGGACGTCGGCATCCGAACTGCCAGGTCCGGCACGATCGTCAGGCCGTCCGGGCCGCCCACCGCCTTGTAGGCGACGAGCGCGTCGCTCGTGAGGGTGCTGAGTGGCCCGAACTGGTAGCTCGGGTCCGTGTCGGTCGGAAAGCCGACCACGGGGCTCACGATCCGCAGCGTGCCTCCGCGATGCTGACCCGCGCGCTCGCGAGCCGTGAACACGGCGCCGTCGCCGGCATCGACGGTCACCGCCTGGGGGCTGACGTCGAGGTCGAAGCGCCCGTTGACGGCTGCGGTCGTCGCGTCGAGTTCGACCAGCTGCGATCCACCGGCGACGGCGACCCAGACCGCCCGGTCACCTGCAGCCACGCCGGTCGGCTCGGCACCCACGGGGTGGGTGTCGGTCACGCTCGCGGTGGCCGTGGAGATGCGCGAGACGGTTCCGTCGCGTTCGTTGACGACCCAGACGGCGTCACCCGCGGGAGTCGCCGCGATCGCCGACGGTCCGTGTCCCACCTGCACCTGGGAGCGGATCACGCCCGTGCTCGGGTCCATCTCCATGACCACGTTGGCATCGGCATCGGCGATCCAGAGTTCGCCGTCGGCCATCGCGATCCCGAGGGGAGTCGCGCCGGCCGCATAGTGGGTCGTCGCCCCCGAGGCCGGGTCGATCCTCGAGATGGTGTGGTCGAGGCGGTTGGTGACCCAGACCGCCTGATCGTCGGTCGTGATGCCCTCGGGGGCGGTGCCGACCGGGATCACGGCCACGACCTCATTCGTGGTTGGATCGATGCGCGAAACGGTCCGATCGCCGCTGTTGGCCACCCACACCGCGCCGAAGCCGTAGGCGAGGCCTGCCGGGCTCGCGCCGACCGGGATGCGCTGGATGACCGCCGAGCCCGTGGCATCGAGGCGGGTCACCGCATCCGTGCTGCTGTCGGTGACCCAGACCGATCCGCCACCCAGGGTGATCGCGTTGGGCTGGGCGCCGACGGCGACGCTGCTGCTCACGCGACCCGTCTCGTCGACGCGACCGACGCTGTCGGCCACGACCGGCACAGACGGCGCAGCGGTCGCACCGGCTCCGGAAGGCGAGGGCGACACGGACGGGCCCGTCGCAAGAAGCATGTCCGCGGCGCCCACGACCGTGGCGACCGCCACCACGGACGCGAGGATGCCCACCCGCACGCGCGTGCTGTGCGGCAACGAGGGCAGGCGGCCGCCTGCATGGGCATCTGTGGAGGCGGCATCCAGGACCGGTTGGGCAGGGGCCGGTGCCTGGGCAAGGTAGAGGTGCCACGGCTCCGCGACGCCCTTGAGTGGCACCTCGCCACGATCTTCGAAGCGCAGGCGCGAGCCCGTGACGAGGTCCCTGACGGTGCTCGAGACGAGCACTTCGCCACGACCCGCCGCCGCGGCGATGCGGGCACCGATGTGCACGGCGATGCCCCCGACCTTGCCGTCGATCGTCTCGACCTCGCCCATGTGCAGTCCGGCCCGCACGGAAACGCCGAGCCCTGCGGCGGCGTCGCGGATGGCCATGGCGCACGCGACGGCGTCCGCGGGAACCGGGAAGGCTGCGAACAGCCCGTCCCCGGCCGTGTCGATCTCGCGGCCCCCGAGCCGCTTCAGCCGGTCGCGAGCGAGCGCCAGGTAGCGCCCCAGCAGATTGCGCCAGGCAGCGTCACCGATCTCGCCGGCCAGCTCGGTCGAGCCCACGATGTCGACGAACAGGATCGTCGTCAGGAAGCGGCCCGAGGCACCCCCGTTGCGCCGCAGTCGCACGTGGCCTCCCCCTGTGCGGGCGGTCCTCGATGGCCGGCGTCAGGCCCGGAGATCGACTCCTTGCGTCGAGCGGACCTTAGCCGTTGCCTTCGCCGATGACAAGGTGCGCCGCCGATCTGACGCCAAGCTTGCCGCGCGGCTACCCGAGACCGAGGATCGTCCGCCCACCGCTCCAAACCGACCACGCGACGGCGGCGAACCACCGTCTGTCGGCATCCGGTCGCCACGCTCCTATCATCGGCACAGCGGTGGCGGCGGTATCGCTCGGCCTGAGCGTCGCCCGCACAGGGGCTCGAGATGGACGACCCGATGGACCCGAATCACCGCCAAGCGGCCCACGAGCTGTCGTGACCGAAGGCGGATCCTTCTACGGGACACCGACCGCTCGTGGTCGGCGCGACAGGCGTGCGGTCCTTGCCATGGTCCTGGTCGTCACAGTCGGGATCGCGGTGGCCATCGCAAAGCCGTGGGGCGACAGCAGCCGGCGCGTGGCCTCGACCGATCCTGGGCTCGCCGTGGCCAGCCCGTCCCCGGCCTCGGCAACCACGGTCGCTTCACCGAGGCCACCAGCAGCGTTCCCGACGTCCGCGGCGCATCCGTTGCCGGTCGCCTTCACTGCGCCGCCCCCCGGTCCGGCGGCCTGGACGGCCCTCGTCTGGCGGCGCCTGGCACCGGACGACCCGCTCAGCGTCGTGAGGATGGAGGCGACAACGGGCGGGCGGTCCGTCGCGATCGGGGATATCGCCGGGTCCACGTCGACGACCGTCTGGACCTCGGCCGACGCGACGCACTGGCAGCCTCTCCAGAGCGCGACGCCGTTCTGGCCGAACCTGACCCTCATCCACCTCACGACCATTCGCGGGCGTTTCGTCGCCGTCAGCGAGATGAACGATTACCTGATGCGGCACCTCCCGCCCGTCGTGGCCTGGACGTCGACCGACGGCGAGAGCTGGTCCCCGGAGGACGCCCTGCCGGCCGACCCGCTCTCGAGCCCCAGCGGGTCCGCGGCGCTCGTCGCCGCGGGACCGAAAGGGCTGGTCATCGCGACGAGCGGCCTCGCCGCACGTCTGGCGACCTCGTCCGACGGTTCGCGCTGGGCCCTGTTGCCCCGCAACGCCTTTCCGGCCGGCTTCATTCTCGACGACCTCGAGGCCACCCCGGATGGGTTCGTCGCCATCGGAGGGTGGCTGACGGGTACCAGTCCCGGTCGGGCGGCGGCGTTGTGGTCTGCCGACGGCCGTCACTGGCCGAAGGCGCCGACATTCCTGCCGACGGTGGTGTCGGGTTCCGCCGCGCCGGCCTTTTCGGACGCGGTGACGCTCACGGTCGGCGACGACGGGATGATCGCAAGCGGGATCGGCGGCTCCACGGGCGCGGCCCTCTGGTGGCGATCGCCCGACGGCCGGCACTGGCAGGCGCTCCCGGCGTTCCCGCCCCCTGGGGCGACGACGTGCCGCGGGGCGGGCTGCGACGTCCTGCCGAACGGGCCGCTCGTCGGCGACGGCCATCGGATCATCGCCTGGAGAGGTGGCGCGGACCCGACCGCCCTGGTTTCGACCGACGGCCAGGGTTGGACCGCCCTCCGCATCAGCGGCGACGTCCCCGATGCCCGGGCGACCCAGGCCACGCTCCTGCCCGGCGGGGTCCTCATCTCGGACGGCACGACCACGTGGTTCGGCCAGGCCGAGGGGCGCTGACCGCGCCGTGCCACGGCCATGCTGCTGAAGGTGACGAACGACTCTGGCACGGGACGCATGGCCACCCGACACTGAGGCCGGAGGTCGCCCGCTTGGCCGAACCGGATCCCCCCGCGCGGTCCTCGTCCGCGCCGTCCGACCGTCGAGGCACGCCGGCCGCGGATCCGGGCGCGCCGGCCCCGGATCCGAGCGCTCCATCACCTCCGGCGGCTCCCGGAAGGTCCGAGGCTGCGACCCCTCCCACGCCCCATCTGACCCGGGGCTTCCTGTTCGCCGATCTCCGCAACTACACCAGCTACGTCGAGGCCCACGGCGACCACGCCGGGGCCGAGCTCTTAGCCCGCTACCGGGCCCTCGTCCGGGGCGCCGTGGCGGCCGCCCACGGCGCCGAGATCAAGACCGAGGGCGACAGCTTCTACGTGGTGTTCGACTCGGCCAGCGCTGCGGTCCGGTGCGGCCAGGAGATCATCGCGTCCGCCGACGCGGCGCCAGGCGAGCCGATCCGCGTGGGCGTCGGCGTGCACGCGGGCGAGACTGTCGAGACCGCGGAAGGATTCGTCGGCTCCGCGGTCAACATCGCAGCCCGCCTGTGCTCCCAGGCGAAGGCCGGCGAGCTGGTCGTCTCCGACACCGTCCGAGCCCTCACCCGGACGTACCTCGACGTCGACTTCGAGCCGCTTGGTGCGCGCCGCCTCAAGGGCGTCAACGAGCAGATCGCCCTGTACCGTGTCGTCCCCCACGCCGGGACGGTCCGCCTACAAGCCGCGCGGGCGGGCGGGCGCCGTCGGCCGTGGGTCGTGATCGCCGGCCTCGGCGCCGTCGTCATCGTCATCCTCGGCGCGGCCGGCGTCTCCGTCCTCGGGGGAGCCGGCGCGTCGCCGACCGCCGCTCCAGGTGGAGCTGCGCAGGCGTCGGCGACTCCAGCGACCGCCTCGCCGAGTGCGTTCGGGAGTCCTTCGGTGGAGCCATCGGCGAGCGGCGACATCAGCGGGCTGACGGCGGACGAGAAGGCGCTGCTGGCGCGTGTGCCACTCGCCTTCCAGCCGTACTGTCGCCGCTCGAGCCTGCCCGACGGCTCCCTGGGCGGCAACGCCAGCCTTCGCTGCGACCTGCAGCCAGGCTCCTCTGGCTACGGTGCGGACACGGTGTGGTACGACCAGTTCGACCAGCCTGGCCAGATGGCCGTTGCCGTGACGAAGGTCCAGGAACAGCAGAGGCTCCCGGAGGGCGACTGCGGCCGCGATAAGACCCAGGCGATCGGCATGTGGGAGATGGGGATCAGCGCCAGCGGGGTGCGGGCGTGCTACCTCAAGGACGCTGCCGCGTGGATCCTCTGGACGTACAAGGGCGACAACATCGCCGCCCGGGCCGTCCGCCAGGATGGCGACTACGTGTCCCTGTTCGATTGGTGGGAAAAGGTCGCCTCGCCGTATCTCCGGGGCTAGTGCGAGGACGCCGTCACCACCAGCCGCTCCGGCTGCCAGGCCCAGTTCGGCACCGTCAGGTCGAGCGAGCCATCGACGGTGGTGACGGTCAAGCGCAGGGCGTCGTAGCCGTTCGCGGCCCAGAGGAAGATCCCCGGCACCTGCGCCGCCAGCTCCTCCTGCGCCTGCCGGTAGATCCGCGTCCGCTCGGCTTGGTCGTAGGTGGCCCGACCGGCGGCAATGAGGCGGTCGAAGGCCGGGTCGCTGAAGCCCCCGAAGTTCCCGGTGATCTCGCCGCTGCCGTCGGGGTGCTTCGCGTCCGTGATGGCAGCGGTGATGTAGGTGCTTGCGATATCCGGATCGGGGTTGCTTGTCCAGCCGCTCAGCAGGAGGTCGAAGGGCGTCCCAGACCCCGGAATGTGGTGGGGGTACTGGAAGACCGAGTAGTAGGCATCGGTCCCCAGGTAGTCCCCCCGGACGTCCATCCCGCAGTCGCGGGCCTGCCTGGCGATGAGGTCGGCCATGTGGACGCGGGCGTCATCGCTCGCCCGCACAAGGATCTGGGCGGCGAGGCGGGTCGAGCCCTTCGCGTAGACGCCGTCCGCGCCGAGCTGCCAGCCGGCCGCCTCGATGAGCTGGCGGGCGGCCGCGACGTCCCGTGGGGGGATCCTGAGGTTCGGGTCGGCCCCCCAGCTGCCGGGAATGACCGGGCCGGCGATCGCCGTGCCGTCGCCCCCGGTGGCCGCGTCCACGTCGCGCGACAGGTCGATGCACAGCTGGAGCGCCTGCCGGAGGGCCCGCTCGGCGAACGGGCGCCCCGACCGTACGTTGAAGGTGAGGACGTAGAAGCCGCCCGTGGGCGGTGTCGCGACCGTCACGCCGTGGTCAGCCATCGTGGCCTGGAAGGCGGTTCCGAGGTAGGCGCCCGGCAGGATGTCGACGGTCCCGGCGTTGAGGTCCGAGCCGTCGCCGCTGGCTCGGACGAAGTCGACATACCTCGTCGCCGCGGCGCCGCCGTGGTACCCGGGCCAGGCCTCGAAGTGGACGCCGTCAGCGTCCTGGGAGACGTAGCGGTAGGGACCCGTGCCGACGAAGATGTCTGGCCGGCCGAACGCCAGCACTCCGACCACGCCCGCGACCCGGTCGATCCCCGTCTGGCCGAGCGCGTACCCGACCGAGCCGCCGTACGTGGACGAGGTGAGGTTCTCCGCGGCGCTGCTCAGCCATTGGCAGACATCGAACGTGCCGTTCGGTAGCTGCACGTCCTCGTGGTAGACGGAGAACCCGAGGGTCCGGTAGATCGCGTCCACTTGGGCGACGCGGGCGTCACTGCAGACCGGCGGACTCGCGCCGATCTCCGCGTTGATGGTGTCGGCTAGCTTGGCCAGCCCCTTCGCGGTGAGGTCCTTCGTGGCGACGTCGAAGGCCGCGACGGCCCCCTCGATCGAATGGCGCGAGAGGATCGGGATCATCGGCAGCACGCGGGTCAGGAAAGTCGGGTCGACCGACCCAAGGACGAAGTCGATCGCCCGCGCGTCGACGACCCTGACCTCCTTGAGGTTGGGGGTCAGGGTGCAGCAGTTGTTCATGACGGGGCGCCCGAAGACCTGGTAGCTATACGCGACGTCGTCCGCCGTGAGTGGCGTCCCATCCTGGAAGGTCGTCTCGATGAGTCGGCAGCGGATCACCCGCTCGTCGGCCCCCGGCACGAAGCACTGGCCGTCGGTCAGGTCGGGGACAGCGTTGTCATGGCCGTCGTAGCGGTAGAGGCCGCTGTACACGAGGCGTCCGAAGGTGAGGGCCGGAACGCCGCTCTCCTCGGTCCCGACGAGCCAGCCTCTGTTCACGCCGACATCGACGCCGATCCGCAGTGTGTCGGCATAGCTCGGGGTCGGGGTGGGCGCTGAGTTCGCGGCGGGGGTCGGCGACGTCGTCGGCGGGCTCGTGGATCCACAACTCGCCGCGATCAGCGTGGCACAAGCGAGTGCACTAACCCTCCCGGCGCGCGAGGCCGTCCGTCGACCCACCCAGGTGCCCTCCGCGTGACGCAGTGACAGCGTCGGGCCTGCACGGGGGACGTCAAGAGGCCAACGGCTCTCGGTCCTGGCAGAACGGCCCGCTCCGCGCCGGATCGATGCGATCGCCACCCCGCTTGCGGTCGCGATCCGCAAGGCCGTGCGCCCCGAGGCAGCGCGATCGCGCTTGCCTGCCGCGCCCCCACCGGCTCGGCCCGTCGCCCTCGACGGTGAAGCATCACCTGGCGAAGGCGCGGTCGAAGGTCGCGGCGACGACTACCGCACAACTCGTGTGGATCCTTGCCGCGCGGCTGCCTGAGTCGACAGCACGCGCCGATGAACATCGATCCACGACTTCATGACCGTCCCGCGCTCGCGCCCAGAGTGACGAGGAGTTCGTCCAGCTGATCGAGCGCCTCGGGCATGCCGGAGGTCGAGCCGGATGCGATGGCAGCGTCGAGAGCCTCCTTCGAGGGATAGAGATCGTGTACGACCAGCCGCGTCCTGCCGTCGGTCTCCTCGAAGGTCACCGTGGTGATCGCGCCACCGTCACCCCCTTCCTCGTTGGTCCAGACCAGGCGCGAGTGCGGTGTCACTTCGAGGTATCGACCGAGGAACTCGAACGTCGAGTCCTCGTATCCGAACACCAGGCGGTAGCTGCCGCCGACGCGGGGATCGGTCTCGCAGGAGAGCAGCGAGATAGGGAACGACTTCGGTGCCCACCACCGCTGGAGTAGCTCGGCGTTGGTCCACGCCTCGAACACGAGGCGCGCTGGTCCGTTGACGATCCGGGTGACGACGAGCTCACGCTCGGA
>Ga0187785_10000762_pt1 | contig 11504 bp, 11 predicted proteins | sample 0815_BV2_4_20_MG_FD_132466 | JGI IMG/M metagenome (GOLD analysis project Ga0187785, IMG submission 132466) | Tropical peat soil microbial communities from peatlands in Department of Meta, Colombia - 0815_BV2_4_20_MG | ecosystem: Environmental > Terrestrial > Soil > Wetlands > Peat | place...
ATTTCCTACGGCCACAAACTTGCCATTGCCATAGCTCACCCCGAGAAGCACATTGCCCGTCGGCAAAGGATTTCGCCAGTGCCAGTTATCGAGGTAGCCCGACGAAGCACTGCTGTTTCCGCCACCCCCTCCGCCACACGCGCTCAGCATACCTGCCAGACATACAAGCAAGACACACAGGATTGGTACTCTTTTCATAAATTTCTCCCTGTATCATTTTGATATTTCCATATAAACGTTGGTTTCTTAGTCTTCAAAGTCAGAGCCAGTTTATAGTAAATCTTATCCCGATAGTTCTTTCAAGAATACTAACGACCTTTTAATAGGATAGGCTCTTGCTAAATACATGTCAATCGACAATGAAGAATAGAACAATAAGAAGCATTATGCTGCAGTACGAAAACATGCGCAGATAGACGGAATCAGGGACGTAGTGTCTTACGTAGCTTAACTGTTGCCAGAGATCGGAATCTGCATAAAGTGACGCGGGCATGAGGATGAAAGCACAACTTGACAGTAATCTTGCGGGTCTCAATAAAAAGAATGTCGCTTCGGTTGATACTGAGAAGAGAGGGGAAGACATTGTGAAGAAGCTGTCGCAATATATATGAGCGGGAGGGTGGTTAGAGTGATAGGCTACGTAAGCCACTACGTCCCCACCTGACCCTACAGATTGGGAAGAAGATGAACGAATATGGGAGGAAGCTCATACCGTCAAAATATACAATACAGAATGTGAATGAGTACTGGGGATCAAGGAAGTTCTTCGACAGGCATGCAAGATGGGGGGAGTTCAGATGGAACATCGGCGGGGTCCGGTATCTCAATGTCCGAAAATAGTCTGACCAGGAATCGTCATTGCACGATGCGCTTACTACAGTTTCCGCCCAGCAAGCACTGATTTCTTTCCACCGAAGCCGGGTCGCTGCTCTATGGAAAACCCCGCTGCGGTGAGACCCCTTCTTACGGCTCCCGCAACCGTAAAGGTGGCGCAGGCGCCGCCTGTCACTGTCTTTTCTCCGATAGCCATGAGAAGCTCGGGCCGCCACATGTCGGGATTCTTCTTTGGTCCGTGCCCGTCCAGAAACCACACGTCACAAGGAATCGTCAGTGCGCGGACCATCTCCAGTGCTTCACCAATCCATAGGTTCAGTGTCACACTGCCGAAAGACCGGAGCAAACGCGTCTGCTGCCACCCGGGGCCGGAGATTTCCATACGGCTGTATGCCTGGACGAGAAGGTCAACAAGCGGGCCGGCATCTGCCCTAAATCCGGATAGAATGGACTCCATTCGCTCGGATGTGACAGGATGCAGCTCAACGGAATTGTAGGTGACATGTATATCAGGAATGCCGCAACTGTCCAGAAAACCCATGAGGGCAACGAGAAGACGGCCTGCGCCGAAGCCTGTTTCTCCTATATGGAATTCTTTCCTGCCGGGACCTGCGCCGGAAAGGGTCTCCGTGATGCCGGTACCACGAAAGAAGATGTGCTTGGCTTCTTCAATAGCGTCGACCACGTCGAAATAGCGGTCGTCGTAGTGTTCGTTCACAAGATAGGCAGGGATCTTCATAGTCAGATCAAATCCGGCGTGACACTACCAACATCCGATGTCCCTTCATCCCCGATGGGGGTCGTTTTGCAAACCGGCAGTGTGTGTCTGCCTCGAATAGAACAGCTTTAGCAGGCGGTTATCTGCCTCGGCTTCCCGGCTACCTGCAAGTGCTGCAGCTTGTCTTGCTGCAGGAGGTGCAGCCTGATGATGACACCGCTGTGCCTGCCATGGGCCTGTCTGTTCCTGTGGAACAAAAGACAGAGAACTTCTTTCTCACATCCTTTGAACTGCATTTGGGGCAGTTGACTTCCTGGCTTCCGAAGACGAGCTTTTCAAAGCTTTCGCCGCATCCCTTGCATGTATATTCAAAAATCGGCATTTTAAACTCCATTCAGATCAGGGTTAAGCGACGAGGATACGATATGTAGCCGGTCACTCTCACCCGAACCCTATTTTTTATTTTTCGGTACCTTCTCCCAATCCTTAAGAAACTTCGCTATCCCGATGTCCGTCAGAGGGTGCTTAAGTAACTGTATTATAACAGAATAAGGTATAGTAGCGATATGGGCGCCCATCCTTGCCGCGTCTACCACATGCAGAGGATTGCGGATGCTGGCCACTATAACCTCGGTATGAAAGCCGTAGTTCTCGTAGATGTCCAGAATGTCCCCGATGAGATCCATCCCGACATGGCTTATATCGTCAAGTCTTCCGACAAAGGGGCTTACATAGGTGGCTCCTGCCTTGGCAGCGAGCAGGGCCTGGCTTGAGGAGAAGACAAGGGTAACATTGGTCTTGATTCCCATTGCTGAAAGCTTCTTCACTGCCTTTAGCCCTTCTTCTATCATCGGAATCTTTACGACAATATTCTTGTGGATCTTGGCCAGGGATTTTGCCTCTTTGACCATCTCGGGGGCCGTCATCGTCACCGCTTCCGCGCTGACAGGACCGTCGACTATACTACAAATCTCCCTGAAAAGTCTGACAGGATCTTTGCCTTCCTTCGAGATGAGGGACGGGTTGGTCGTAACACCATCGACAACGCCGAGGTCCCAGGCCTTCTTGATTTCTTCGATATTTGCAGTGTCGATAAAGAATTTCATAGTCCACCTTCTAATGAGTGTTTCGGCAGGCCAAAGCCCGTGCCGCAAGAGATACATGGGCCTTTTTCATACGGATGAAGTCAGGCAGTACATTATACTATAAAAACACCTCCTTTTATTGTACAATTGTTATATGAAAAAATTGGTAAACATATTCTGTATTCTCGCTTTTCTCGCCGGTCCTGCGACTGTATCAGCCGACAATTTTGAGGACTTGGTCCAGAAGCTGAACAGCAGCGACAGGGACTCACAGATATCAGCGGTCCAGGAACTCGCCAAGAGACGGGATGAAAAGGCGGTTGAGGCCCTGTTGACTTTTATCTTCACAAAGGCTGAGGACTGGAGGGTCAAGATCAGGGCCATCGGTCTGCTCGGTGAGATTCCGAGCATAGATGTGTCCGACAGGCTGGTTACGGTCTTCAACGACCCCTTTCTGAATGACGAATGTCCAGCGATGAAATGGCATACTGCCGTCGCCCTCGGTCAGAGGTTCAATAAGGGAACGAGGGCTGTAGGCACACTCATAGAGGCCATTTCGTACAACAATCTCCTCATACAGGAAGCGGCCATACAATCTTTGGGAAAAATAGGCGATCCAGCCGCTGTCCCCTATCTCGTTGCGGTCCTGGACGACAGCAGGTTCGCGATAAAATACAATGCGGTGAAGGCCCTTGAAAGTATCGGAAGCAAGGAGGCCCTTCCCTTTTTAAGGACGAGAGCCGGCAAGGAAGAAGACGCCTTTCTGAGGGAAGAGATCCGAAGGACGATAAGAAACATAGGATCGTCCGATTGAAAAGATCACGGAATTGTGGTTATATAGAGGCAATGAACCGTGACGGAAGCAATTCCTAGATGAGCGCCCTCTGGCAGAATATCTTCAGGCTCCGCCAGAACAAAACAGACGAGATAGATGATATCCTTCTGAAGATCCCTATCTTCCAGGACCTCAGGCCGCGCGACCTGAACATTATCAAGCGCATCCTCCATACGAGGGAATATAAGTCCAACGAGAATATTTTCAACGAAGGCGATGTCGGCCTCGGCATGTACATAATTGTCAAAGGCAAGGTCAGAATTGTGTACAGCACTGATTGTCAGGTGCTCGCGGAGTTGGGCGAAGGAGATTTCTTCGGTGAACTCTCACTACTTGATGAATCGCCGAGAAGCGCAGCAGCAATTGCTTCGTCCCAGTGCGTCCTTATGTGCTTCTTCAAGCCGGAACTCCTTGACCTCCTCGAGCGAAACCCGAAACTCGGGAACAAGCTCCTCTTCAAGCTGGCCTGGACCATAGGGGAACGTCTGAAAAGCACGAACGAGCAACTGAAGACATTGGGCGGGTCGGTCCGGCAGGATGAGATCAACAGCTGAAAGACAAATGAAGGACAAGACTCCTTCACTAGTCAGGATGATACTGTTCTTCCTGGCAGCGGCATGTGCAGTTGCCTTTCTTTTTCTGATCCCCGAAGTAGTGAAACTTGTTGTTATTGCTGCCCTCCTGTCGTACATCCTCGACCCCTTGGCAAATCTCCTTGAATCGCGGGGGATGAGCAGGACAAAGGCGACTGTCACGATTTTTCTGGCGTTCGTCACATTGCTTGCTGTCGCATATATATTCTTACTGCCGTTGTTTCTTGAGGAGATGAAGTCTCTCGAGAAAGGCCTAAGCCCCGAGCAGGCCGGCGTAGCTATCGCACGTCTCGAGAGTACGCTCGTCGAGAACCTCTCGTTCGTCGGTGTAAAGAACCTCGATCTGGCAGGCAGGCTGCAAAGCATGATGTCTCACACAGGGGAGTGGCTGCTGTCTCATGTAGTCGATGCTGCCTCGCTGCTTACGAGTATGATCCTTATACCGTTTATAGTCTTCTTCCTGATGAAAGACGGCCGAGAATTCAAAAGGTCCTTTGTCAGCATAGTGCCTAACCGCTATTTTGAGGTCGCCCTGTATCTGCTGTACAAGCTGAATGTGCAGGTGGGTAATTTTCTTCGCGGGCAGTTCATTGACGCGATTATCGTCGGACTCTTGGCGATGTTTGCCCTGTGGATAGTGGGCATCAAGTATTTCTTCCTCATCGGACTGTTCACGGGACTTGCGAATCTCATCCCATATTTTGGACCCCTCGCGGGAGCAGGCCTTGCAGTCGTCCTGTCAATCCTGCAGACCGGCGGATTCGAGATGGCAGTTTATGTCATGCTGGCTTTTACGCTGATAAAGCTCTTCGATGACGCCTTCATACAGCCTCTTGTTGTCGCGAGAAGCGTTGATATGAATCCCCTGAGCGTTCTTCTGGTCATCCTGATCGGCGGGAAACTCTTCGGCATACTCGGCATGTTATTGTCCGTACCGATCGCCGGGTTTATCAAAGTTGTCATCCATGAGACCCTGGCACACTATCAAAGGTACAGGACGGTTTAGTTCTCCGGAAAGGATGTTCAGCTCTTCCTGAGCAGCGCCTCTTCGACAACCTCAATCAGGTGAAGCACCGGCTTGTTCCTGACCTCCCTCGAAAGCTGCAGGATACAGCCCGGACAGGAGGTAATTATCGCCGCGGCATCCGTCTTCTCATACTCCCCGAGGCATTTGCTCAGAAGGGCCTTCGAAAGCCCCTTGTTCGAAAAGCAGAAGAGCCCCGCAAAACCGCAGCACAGGTCTCCGCCCGAATCCAATAGATTAACACCCGTACTTCTTATAATCTCCCTGGGTTCTTTCTTTATACCCAGACCATACTGCAAATGGCAGGGATCATGATAGAGGGCATTAGAGATGAAGGTTGAAGGACCGGACGATGATAACGCATCCAGTTTGCCCATGAAGAATTCCGATATATCGAGCGCATTGTCTATTCCTTTGCCGATGAGCCCGGTATATTCCTTCTTCAGCGTGAGAGTGCAGGTCGGGCAGAGGCTGAGCACGGCCTCCACATTCAGCTTGCTGAAGAGGTCATAGTTTCTGGATGCGCATTTAATGGCCTCTTCTTCCAGTCCAAGAGTCCTCAGAGGTGCTCCGCAGCAGAATTCGCCGCCGGGGAGGACGACCTCGTAGCCGAGCAGATTCAGGACGTTTATCAACGACTCTCCGAGATGAGGATATATGAAATTAATGCTGCACCCGGTAAAGACTGCGACCCTTCCTTTCTTATTCCGCACGGTAACCACATGGGAAGAATCTCTCAACTGGCGGTCAGGCAATTCGGTCTTAAAAGGCAGAAACCCCGTCTTCGAGAGAAAAGGAAAAAGTATGCTCTGGGACATGCTCAGGAGTTTGAATCCGAGTTTAGGCCTATTTACGAAGAATTTCGTCAGTATACGGAGGGACCTTCGCTTCGGATCGTTCCTTTTAAGAATATTCCTGCCGTGATAAATGATTTCTTTGACGTCGACACCAAGCGGACAGAGGCCGGCGCAGGCCCCGCACAAAGTGCAGCTAAAGATCCGGTCGTTCAGGATTTGAGAAGGTGTAAGCCTTCCCGATGAAAGCCCCAGGAGCAGCGAGAGTCTTCCCCTTGCCCCCATCGATTCCATCGACTCTTCCTCATAGATCGGACATGAGGCCTTGCAGCCACCGCAGCGGACGCACTTTTGAAGCTCCTTGATATATTTTTCGCTGTCCATAGGATTTTGGTCGCAGTTGCAGCCTGCGTTTCTTTATCGCTTCACAAGCCGGCTCAACTTCCCGGTTTTGTAACCCTCAAGGTCAATCGACACAAAAGCGTAGCCCAGCCGCTTCAATTTCTTTACAATCATTTCCCTTTTCCGGACATCCAGTAGGGCATCGAGCTCGCCTTTGGCGGTCTCTATCCTTGCCAATGCGCCATGGTCTCTTACACGCACTTCTGTGAAGCCGAGCTCCTTCAGAAAGTCCTCGGACCTCTCTATCCTTTCCAATGCCTCTCTCGTAATTCTTGTGCCGAAGGGTATCCTTGTGGCAAGACAGGGAGAAGAAGGCTTATCCCAGACATCAAGCCCCAGTTTCTTTGCGTGCCTCCTGATATCTCTTTTTGAAAACCCGGCCTCGACGAGGGGACTTCTGACACCGTGTTCGGCTGCGGCCTTCATTCCGGGTCTTATATCTCTTGTGTCGTCAACATTGCTCCCGTCAATCACGAATCCGAGTCTCTCTGAATTTGCGATATTGCCAAGCACCTTAAACTTATTGTCTTTACAAATATAGCACCTCTCCGGCGTATTGTTGAGAAACTTTTCGTTTGAGAGTTCATCGGTCTCAACAATCCTGTGTTCGATGCCTGTATCGCGGGCCGCCCTCTTTGCCGACAGCAATTCGTTCCGGGGCATAATCTCCGAAGCCATTGTAACGGCAACAGCCGGGATACCCGAAAGCTGAAGAGCCTTTAAAAGCAGGGTGCTGTCAACGCCGCCCGAGTAGGCAATAACAGCGCTCTTCATGTCTCTGAGGATATTAACAAGAAGGGTGAATTTGTCCATTAAGCACAATCATCTTTATGTTACTAGCATTGACTGAATCACGTCAAACTCGGAGGGTTGTCGGATGGAAACGCTCGGAGGAAAGGCCTTGACGGGAGATGTTAACGCTGTTCTGAGACGGGTTGGAGTAGGGAGTCCTTATAAAACTGCAACTTCGTAATTTTCCTGATGGAAGCTTCGGCTTTCACGTATGGTCATCTTGACATTGTACCGATTCTCGATATCCTCCACGCTTGCACGCTCTTCATCGGTCAGAAGTTCGGCAACAGAGGGGTGCGCCGTAACAATGATCCTTTCGGCGCCATGCTTCGCGAGCCTTATCGTCTTTCTGAATATCTCGTAGCAGAGCGTCCTCGGAGATTTTACAAAACCCTTGCCCTCACAGTACGGACATGTCTCGCAAAGGGTCCTGCCGAGGCTCTCCCGCACCCGTTTTCTGGTCATCTGTATGAGGCCAAGCTCGGAGATATGGGAGATAGTGTTCTTTGCCCGGTCTTTCTTCATCGCCTCGACAAAGGCATTGAATACCCGGTCCCTGTTCTCATACTTTTCCATATCGATAAAGTCCACGATTATAATGCCGCCCAGATTTCTCAGTCTGATCTGGTAGGCTATCTCCTTCACCGCTTCGAGATTCGTCTTGAGGATAGTATCTTCGAGTTCCTCCTTGCCCACAAACTTTCCGGTGTTCACGTCGATGACCGTCATCGCCTCTGTCTGGTCTATGACGATGTAGCCACCCGATTTCAGCCAGACCTTTCTGCCAAGGGCGCGGGATATATCGAATTCTATGCCGAAGGCATCGAAAATCGGCTCCGTGCCCTCATACAGTTCAATATTGCCGAGCAGTTTCTCGAAATAGTTTCTGACGAAATCCCTGATGCGTTCATATTCATCCGGAGAGTCAACCACCAGCCTCTTCACATCCTGCACCATAAGGTCGCGGACGCTTCTGTAAATGAGGTCGAGATCGCTGTATAGCAGGGACGGGGCCGACACCCTGTCCTTTTTCTTCTGCACATTCTCCCATAGGAGGAAAAGGAAGTCGAGGTCCTTCTTAAGGTCTTCCTCTCCCGACCCCTCGCTCGCGGTTCTGATTATCAGCCCATATCCTTTCGGCCTTATAGTCTCGACGATTGTCCTCAGCCGGGTCCTCTCGGGCTCGTCAGGGATCCTTCTGGATATACCGATATGCTCGACATTGGGCATCAGGACAAGGTATCGGCCGGGGATCGTGACATAGGAGGTGACCCTTGCACCTTTACTGCCGATGGGGTCTTTCGAGACCTGCACAAGGATCTCCTGCCCCTCTTGTATCAATTCTTCGATTGTCATGTCGGGCCGGCTCTTCTTTGTAACTATATCTACAGAATTCAGTTTCTCCTCTTCATCCAGGAAAGGGGCAAACTCATCGAGGCCCGCATGAATGTCGGTTACATAAAGGAAGGCGGCTTTTTCGAGGCCCACATCGACAAAAGCGGATTGCATGCCCGGCAGGATCTTGACGACCTTGCCTTTATAAATGTTGCCGACGAGACTCGCGTCCCTTTTTCTTTCGACGTAAAACTCCACAACCTGGCCGCCGTCGAGAAGGCCGACCCTGATCTCGTCTCGCGTAACATTGATTAGTATTTCACTGTCCATCTCTATACTTTACAATTAATCAACTGCATTTTGCATGTGTCTATCGGTTTTACCCATCCCTTTACCCATCCGAACAGGCCTGTCCTCGTCACAATCAGTTCTTCGATCGGCTTACCGAAGGCAACCGGAAGGATCTCGCCGATCCGCACCTTTCTTTCGCCTCGGTCCGCCAAGACTATCCTTGCCGAATCATCTCCGGCTGTCTCGCCCTCTTCAACCATTTCTCTAAGATTTATATCATATTTTTCTCTTTTTGCAAGTATTTCTTTTTCAGACATGAACGATACAAAAACGGCCGGATTGCCGCCCCTCACCTCGTATTCATAGCACGTTATAAAGCTGTTCAGGGATTCGGCATTTGCAGGCACAGCCGACATGCACTTTATTTCAACTCCCTCCGGTAGGAGGCTGTTCAGAAGGGACGCGTTGAGTGTCAGATCAAAGGGAGGTGTCACCTTCATATCAAAATATTCGCCCAGGCCGGACACTCCCACACCGAGCGGGGGCCCGAACGAGACATCCGGAACAGGGTGGAAGCCCTTTGAATACTCTATCGGAAAACCTGCCCTCTTGATGGCCCTCTGCAACAAGATCATGAGTTCAAGGTGTGACAGGTATCTAAGTACGCCTGCCTTGGAAAATTCAACCCTGATGCGGACGGGCTTAAAACGGTTCCCGAACCCGGCCGGCGATACAGACAGAAGGAGACCTTCGGACGTGGCAGCGGGCAGGGATATTGCGGGCGGTTCTTTCTCTCCGACGCCTTTCAGGTTGTCACACGCAAGTCCGCAATTAAGGCAGAGCTTTCCACAGTCGGAAGAACGTTCCTCCGACATGGCCTTCCGGTTCTCCCTCCACAGAAAGTCTTTGGTTACCCCGACATCTATTATTTCCCAGGGGAGAATATCCGACTTGTCATACTCTTTCTGCGCAAAGTCTTTCACATCCACGCCGGTTGCTTCCATCGCATTTTCCCACCTGCCGAGCTCGAACACGTCTGACCAGCCGTCAAGTCTGCAGCCCAATTCCCAGGCCTTCTCTATCAGGATGGAAAGGCGTTGATCGCCTCTGGAGAAGGCAGCCTCCAGAAGGCTGGTTCGCACATCGTGTCCCTTAAGATGAAATCCCTTCTTAGACAAGGCATTCCTTACCATGTCCTTTCTTCTCTGAAGGTCTTCGGCAGGTGTCTGCCCGCACCACTGAAAAGGTGTGTGGGCCTTTGGAACGAAAGGAGATACGCCTATACTGATATTCACGAATCTCCTGGTGGATTTTCTTGCAATCCTCTGAGCCTTCAGCGCCATCCCGATGATTCCGTCTATATCGTCGTCAGTCTCTGTCGGAAGACCTACCATAAAATAGAGTTTCAGGTTGAGCCAGCCCTCATCAAATAGCGCCCTGAGTGCCTGCTCGTAATCGTCCTCCGTAAAGTCTTTATTGATCACCCTTCTCAGCCTGTCGGTGCCGGCTTCCGGAGCTATTGTGAACCCGGTCTTCCTCACTGTGCGAATCTCCCTGAGCAGATCACGGTTCACCGCGGCAACCCTCAAGGACGGCAGAGAAAGGGCTATATGGTCTTTGGCATATCTGGTATTGAATTCCCCTGCAAGCTGCAACAGGCAACTGTAGTCCCCCGCGCTCAAAGAGGTGAAAGAGACTTCCTCATAACCAGAGCTCTTCAGTGCCTTTTCCGCTATATCCAGCACCTTTTGCGGGCTTCTCTCCCTCACGGGCCTGTAGATCATTCCGGCCTGGCAGAATCTGCATCCCATCGAGCAGCCTCTGGATACCTCGATATTGATCCGGTCGTGTACGATCGACATATAGGGAACAATGGGCTGGTCAGGGTACGGAAGATCATCAAGGGAATTGACGAGTCTCCTCTTAACCTTGCCGCCTCCATCGTCTTTGACATTGCATCCATGGACAAGAGGAACATAAATGCCCTGTATCCGCGACAGAGCCTCAAGAAGGGAGTTTCTGTTGTCTCCGGAAGCTTTCCAAATTCTGCAGGCAGCCAGGATCTCGACTACAGCCTCTTCTCCGTCTCCGATCAGAAAGGCGTCTATGAAAGGAGACATCGGCAACGGGTTAACCGCACAGGGCCCTCCCGCAATTATCAGGGGATAAGCGTCCTTATCGTCCATCCTGTCCTCAGACCTGACAGGAACACCGCCCAAATTCAGCATGTTGAGCACAGTTGTGTAAGAAAGCTCATACTGGAGACTGAACCCCAAAACATCAAACTTATTAAGAGGACGGCCTGACTCCAGAGACGAGAGGAGGCTGCCTTTTGCTTTCATCCCGGCCTCGAGGTCTATCCAGGGTGAGAATACCCTTTCTGCAGACGCAAAAGGAAGGTCGTTTATGATCTTGTAGAGTATCCGAAGTCCGAGGTGTGACATGCCGATTTCATAGACATCCGGGAACGCGAGCGCAACTTTGACAGGCGCATCCTTGAGGACGGCATTCAATTCATGATTGATGTATCTGCTTGGTTTCAGGAAAGACGACAGATTCACAGTTAAGCATACCATCTCAAATGCTTAATAAGCAAGGAAAGCGCCATATTCCGCCTTTTTCAGCAACACCTATTCGGAGACACCTTGTGTTATACTATTTTCGAAATGAATCTTGCGTATGCGATATCGGTAACGGGACCTGGGAGGGCGCGTTCATGCGCGTTCTTGATCCTCCCGGTACTTTTTCTGCTTCTTTCGGTCTCATGCGGCGGCAAATCAGTCGTGAAACCGCCCGAGAGG
>Ga0187785_10000763_pt1 | contig 11495 bp, 13 predicted proteins | sample 0815_BV2_4_20_MG_FD_132466 | JGI IMG/M metagenome (GOLD analysis project Ga0187785, IMG submission 132466) | Tropical peat soil microbial communities from peatlands in Department of Meta, Colombia - 0815_BV2_4_20_MG | ecosystem: Environmental > Terrestrial > Soil > Wetlands > Peat | place...
AATGTTCTTTAATTCATTGATGTAATTATTACAGATATTATCTGCTAATTTAAATATTTTATCCATATTTAAATCTTCTATACATTCTTTAAGACCTGTAATTTCAATATCTCGGGGCGTACCTTTACTGGTTATGTTAATGGCGAAATGTATTTTCATGCTGTTGATGGAGCAGGTGGCTATAGAAACACTGAGCTTAGCTTTCTTACGGTCATCTGTTATGTAGTATAAGTCATCACCATCTTTCAGCGTTTTTAAACCTAGTTGTTTCAAAATATCACGGGCCATCATAATAAATAATCGTTGCCTATGGTAACATAGCCTTATATCTGCAGGCTGAGCATCAAAATGTTCTATGATGAAATGTAAAAGTTCATTTCCCTTTATTTCCTTGCCCTGATCTTCATAATCAACTATATTATCCTGATCGATATCCATGGGGCCTATCCAGGTAATTATACTGGAATCCTTTATAGCGAATTCCCTAAACGCCCACTGAGGTTCTATTTGGCTTCCGTCATAAAGCAATTTTTCTTTCAGTTTTAAATATTCCATTAAACCACTCATATTAAAATTAAAACCCTCTACCTTTGTAATAGTCCACTAAAAAAACTGTAACAAATATAATTTAATTTTTTTTTTATTTCTTGAATTATAAGCTTTGGAGTTATTTATTAGGAAACCTATTATATTTAATAGTGTTGCCTGACCTTAAATTAATCCATGAAAGCCAGAACCAGAGATTTTGTATCAACCACAGATGACCTTTTTTTTGCCACCACCAGTTATCTCCATCCGGAAGATAGGATTATCTCATTTCTACGATACATACCAGACCTAAAAGGCGACCGCTTTAAAAACAGCTCCTCCTATTCTAAAGTAGATACAGAACAGGCATACCATTTCATAAAGAGCAATTACCCGGAATACCTGTTCGATATAAGTTCGACTGGGGATAAAATGATGGGAGTTCCTTTTGATAGAGTGAAGAAGATATTAAGGCCCGAAAAACGCCTCCAGAATATCATTGAAAATCCAGAAAATGCTCTATTAAATAAGGTGGTTAAAGTAGCAGATTTCTTCTACAATGAAGCAAATATAGCGTATAAACAAATGGGAATATCTGGTTCTATTTTACCTGGTTTATACGATCCAGAACATTCAGATATAGATTTTGTTATCTATGGTCTGGAAAACCATAGAAATGCAGTAAACACGTTTTCAAGACTGAAGAATGAACCTTATTCACCTTTAAAAGGAATTGGAGATGAATTCTGGAACTGGTTGTATGATAAACGTATTAAAGATTCGTCCCTAAGTATAGAGGAATTTAAATGGTATGAAAACCGGAAAAGTAACCGTGGTGTAGTTGACGGGGTTTTATTTGATATTTTAGCCACCCGAGAATGGGATGAGATTAATGGAGTTTATGGTGGAACAACCAGCGAGTCTCTGGGAATATGTAAAGTGGAGTGCACTGTTACTGATGCTCTGGCTTCTTTTGATAATCCCGCGGTGTATAAAATTGATGACATCAAAGTCTTAGAAGGTCCTAATAAAACAGTGCACGAATTAGCTTCCTTCACCCACACCTACGCTGGTCAGGTGAAAAACGGGGAGAGAGTTATTGCCAAGGGCAAGCTCGAAAAAATTACCGATAAAAAATCTGGCAACAGCAAAAATCGTCTGGTAATCGGTACAACTAGAGAATCTATAGACGAATATATTAAATTAAAGGAGTTAAAGATTTAAAATTAATCATTATATTTTAAATTAAATTTGCGGAAATGATTTATATGGGAAATGAAGTGGTAAATATAGGCTTAATTGGCTTTGGAACTATAGGAAGTGGGGTTGTTGAAAACTTTAATTTGAACTTGCCACTTATTGAAAATAAGGTCCAGAGAAAGGTAAATCTAAAAAAAATTGTAGACCTGGATATAACTACAAATAGAGGTGTTAGGGTAGATTCAGAAATCTTATCAACCGATGTCAATGATATACTTGATGATCCTGATATTGACATAGTCATAGAATTAATCGGCGGATACCAACCGGCATTAAATTTTATATTAACCGCCATGTCCAGGGGGAAACATGTGGTAACTGCCAATAAAGCTTTACTTGCCAAACACTGGGAGGAAATAATGGAATGTGCCGGGAAGAATCAGGTTAGAATTGGGTTTGAAGCCAGTGTAGGTGGTGGAATACCCCTATTAAAACCATTAAATGAAAGCCTGGCTTCCAATAATATTGAAACAATTTACGGTATAATCAATGGCACCGCCAATTATATTTTAACCAAAATGGCCAATGAACAAAGAGATTTTCGTGAAGTATTAAAGGAAGCCCAGGATAAAGGATACGCTGAAGCAGACCCCACCTTCGATATAGAAGGACATGACACCGCCCAGAAGCTTATAATCCTCACCAAATTGGGATTTGGAGTTTATATTAAACAGGAAGAATTCCATGTAGAAGGAATAACCAGAATAACCCTGGATGATATTGAATACGCCAGAGAACTCGGCTGTTCTATCAAACTATTAGCCATTTCCACTATAAAAGACGGAGAACTGGAAGTTAGAGTCCACCCTACAATGGTGAATGAAAAACACCTCCTTTCATCAGTTAATGATGTTTTTAACGGAATTTATATTATAGGAGATGTGGTAGGTCCGGTGATGATGTACGGCCAGGGCGCTGGGATGATGCCCACAGCCAGTGCGGTGGTAGGAGATTGCATAGATATCATAGAGGGAATGAATAGAGATAAAGCAAAAATGAACAATATATTACCATTTGGCCCGCTGCAAAGCAGTGTAAAAAGGATTAAAGATATGGATGAAGTAAAATCAAAATATTATCTCCGAATGCGGGTTATTGATAAACCCGGTGTTCTGCACTCCATATCGGGAATATTGAGTGATCTGGATATTAGTGTGGAATCCGTTAGCCAGGAAAGACAGGGAAAAAGAGAAATTGTACCCATCTATATGGTAACTCACCAGGCCACCGAAAGGAATGTACAAAAAGCTGTTAAATTAATTGAAAATTTAGATATGGTTAAAGATGAGATTGTTTTAATAAGGTTACTTTAAACGAGATTGTTTTAGTAAGTTACTTTAAAAACTTACAGTAAAACTCTCCATTTTTATAATATAAAAAAAATTAATTTCATGATCTAATCATGGTCAGAACCATTTTAAATCTTTCTACTGCATTTAATGCGTGAGGATCATTAGCAGGCATGATGATCATCTCTCCAGCATTAACAAAGTTGCTCTTACCTGAAATGATTATTTCCGCCTTTCCATCAATGACCTGAACCAAGGCATCGAAAGGTGCCGTGTGCTCACTTAGCCCCTCACCTTTATCAAAAGCAAAAATAGTAACGGTTCCTGTTTCTTTTCTTATTATTTCCCTGCTTACCACGGAGCCCTCCTGGTAATCCATTAAATCTACGACTTTTAAAACTTTAGCTTTAAGTTCTGCTGACATTTTCAAATCCACTCCTGAATGTTTATTTTTTATTTTAGTTTATAGTTCTTCCCTAATTTTGTTTTAAAGTAATATCTTTCAATAATCTTACATCAAACTATCAATTAGTAATCTAATTTTGAATTCTTCTTTTTTTTTATCCTTTTTCAACGTAATCATAAAATTTGCTGGTGTATTTAATGAACTCTTCCCGTGAACTAATATAGTCACGGGCATCCTCCACATCATTTAGATCATAATCCTTTTTGGAGAGTAGATCATCGAATCTGCTCATAATATCTTCCCGGATGAAATTCAATAGAAAATTAAGGAGTTCATCTATATTTTCAGTTTTTATTGCCAGGTCAATTTTGGGAATGATAGGGCCCCAATCAGTGCCGGCAGATTTTAATCCAGTATAAGTTTTTTCTTCTTCTTTACGGTGTAAACGTACTGTTGTTTCGAAAAACCAGTAATCAGCCAGTTCTGCTGCATCTCCACTTAATTCCCTAACCAAAAGAGTTCTCTCAAAGGAGTCTTTAATTTCTTCTTCATCTTCTGAAGACACATAAGGAAGCACATATTTTATATTTTCCATATCTAAGGCTTTCTCTGCGGCCTTTACCACTGGTCCATCCATACTATCTATATAAGGAGCCATTTTCTATCACCCATATATAATAGGTTTATTTGAAATTTAGAGACTTACTATGCACTCATTATTCTGTCTTTATTTTATTTAGAATTTTTGGTTAAGAGATATAGTAAAAATAAATTTCCAAAAATTATAAATCTAAAATTAACAAATTAAATTTTAATGGTGAATATTATGGATAAAAAAGCTGAAGAATTATTGCAAAAATGTGAAAATATAGAAGATAGCAGTGTGATGGGCTCTTGTAAGGTTATGTTAGATATGATGGCCAAAGGAGATGTTACTATTGGTGATAATACCAGCGAAACATACCTGCAAATGGCTGAAAACCTATCACCTAAAGATGTACCTAAAGTATTAGAACTGGCACTTAAAATTAGAGAAAGTGGAGATATTAAAGATAACGATTTAAAAATAGCTGCAAGCAAACTCATCAGAGCTATTGAGATGAGCTAAATTTAACTCTTTTTCTTTTTATTTTTATAATCTATCAAAAAAATAGTAATATACCATAAAATTTATTTTTATTCATTTAACAATCCTTGTACGTCTTTTTAACTTTATTAATACCTTTTAATCTATGGGCTAAATTTAAATTATTTTACGTACATAATTATACATGGTGGAATTAGAATGGATGAAAAAACTGAAAAACTAATGGCTAAATGTGAAGAAATGAAGGATGACCCAACTTTAATTAAGGAATGCAAAGTTATGTTGGATACGATGGTTGAAAAAGATGTGGTAATGGAAGATGACCCCAATCAGACTTATACCAGCATGGCCCAGAATATATCCGCGGAAGATGTCCCTCAAGTCCTAGAAATGGCCCTAAAAATAGCAAAAAGTAGTGAAATAAAAGATACTGAATTAAAAGTCGCTGCCGAGCGGTTAATCAGAACTCTAGAGCCTTTATAAAATTTATTTAAAATATTTTTTTAGATTAAAATTTATTTCCTGTAATTTTTTTTATATCAAATATTGCTGTTTCAGCTACAGCCATAACAGCCATTACCCCTGCCTGTACTGGATCAGTGATAACTAGATCTGCTTTTTCGGTTACACTGCCGGGCATGTTGAGACTTATAATCAATACTTCATGGTCCTTTTTTATTTCATCTATGGCCTTGGAGATTTTTCCACCCATAAGTGAACCAGCCAATACCAGCGCCCCCACCCGGGGCAACCTTCCCACTGCAGATACTGCTTCTGCGAGTTCATCTTCACCAACCAGTGGAATGGTATCTACACTAATTCGTTCCCCCCGAATATTATGGCGATCAGCTTCGGTTATAGCTCCCTGTGCCACCATAGCTACCTGGGCACCGCCTCCGATAATTATGATCCTTTTACCGTATATTTCACCCATGGATCGGTGAACCAGGACGTTGTTTACTTCATTGAAGTTTTTAATGTTTTCAATGAACTTTTCAACGTTTTCCACACATTCCAATTCCATGTAGATGGATGCAGTCTCAATATTTTCCATGAAAAGATAAGTGTAAGTGATATTTATACCACATTTAGCCATCATATCTGTTATATCACGTAGAACTCCTGGCTTGTTCTGGGCTTTGATATTTATGGCTATTTCCTTCATGATAATCTAAAATTTTTTTTGTTTAATGGAATTATTCTATAATTTTTAATATACTTTTTATCTTGGATACTATTCATAATTTTTTTTTAATATATTTTATCCCAGATCCATTCATATTCCTGTGGCTTGTTTAGATATTCCAGTTTTTCATGGTCACGAATCAGTCCATACATTTCCTTATTCTTATAATATCCCAGTTCACTAATATTTGTAGGTTTGAGATGGCGTATCTCTGGTATGTCTTGATAATTCTCATTTTTAATCAGTCTATCTTCATTTAATTCAAAATAAGCTGCACCTCTACATTCCCGATAGGGATCATATATGGATGAAAACTGATTGGAAACCCAGTTAGCCATTTTCAATTCTTTATTTGACGGGTTGATTGTAACATGCCCATAGTTTGGTGGTACAATTACCTTATCGCCTTCATTAGCTTCAACGAGTATTACATCAGTGACTTTTGAATTTTCAGATTTTTGCAAGAGATAGTGGGCCACTCCAGTTAAAACCTCATATATTTCGGGGTAGGTGTAATCAGTCCCCGTAATTAATGGATGATAATGTCCTGCTGTTTTTACATATTCCAATCCCATATTGGATGGTGGTATGATGGTTATGTCATATCTTAAGTCGTTTTCTTGAATTAATGCATGATCTCGGTTTGAATAGTATAGATCTCGATACATGTAATAAAGATCTGTAACTCCAGTGGTTTCCAGCCATTTTCCATCGTATATAACCTCTTTCATGTCATCTAGCTTTCTTACATCTGGTTTAACTTTTTTTCCAGCAAATTCAAGTAGCCTTAAGTCCATTTGGATTCACCAATTCTTTTTTTAATGTATTTTATTATTTTGAATTTATCTTAAAAAAATAGTAATATAAATCTATTATCTGTTTATTCAAGCATAATAATTTCACTGATTTATGATTTTAAAGATTTATTATCCCATTTATTTTATTATTAATATTAATACGTCTTAGCCATGTTATTTAGTAACCCGACATTTTTCCAGTTAATTCGTTCATCTCTATAAGTATTATGGTTGAAAGATTCACCTGATTTTCATCATACTTGAACTCAATATTTGGATCGTGCTGTTGCATAATAATATCCAGTGATTTTATTTTTTCTTGATAATCTGTAACAAATTTAGCTTTCCCCCAACCAATTATACTGTAATATTTCATTCCGTATTGGCAGGGCTGTTCGGCTTTTAAAAGTTCTGTTTCATATTCTAGTTCAAAGCAAACCTGGTTATTCTTTTTAAGGATTTCGATTTTACGTCCTTCAGATGCTGAATGGAGATATATACACCGATCTTTATATCCATAGTTCATTGGAATTATGTATGGTCTATCCTCATCAATTAAAGCTATTCTACAGACCTTTGACTTTTTTAATATCTTTTCAATGAGTTGTTGGTCTTTAATCTCCTTGTCATTTCTTCTCATAATTTAATATCTTTTAAAACTAATTAAAAAGGCTTATTAATATTTTAAAAATATGAAATTTAAATATGATTTTAGGTGTTTGTAACGTCATTCATTGGATTTTATTAAAGGGTTCAATGGTTATTTAGAGGGGTTTTATGCATCTCGTTTATTTTTCTCGGATTTATGTTTGTGAAGAGCTATTTTGATATTTGCGTTTATTTCTAATTCTCTGAATGGTTTTATTATGTAACCATATGGTTCTGTTTCCAAAGCACGTTTTAATACTTCATCAGAAGAATATGCTGTTAAATATATAATTGGAATATCAAAATTTTCATTAATTCTCTTTGCGGCTTCTATGCCGTCCATATTTCCTTTTAGTACAATGTCCATTAATATTAGGTCTGGTTTAAATGATTCGGCATTTCGTACTGCTGCTTCTCCGGTATCTACCCAATCAATCTCACCATATCCATAATTATTCAGTTTACGTTTTAGAAGCATGACCAAAATACTCTCATCTTCTACGACCATTATCCTTTCACCGGACATTAAACTCCTCTTTTTACACCGACTCTTTAAAGGTTATTATAAACTCAGCGCCATTATCAGATTTGAGTTCTAATTTACCCCCAATCTGTATGGTTAAGGTATTTACAAGTTCTAATCCTAATGAATCTGGATTTTTATAGTCTAAATCTGATGGTAATCCAACCCCATCATCTTTAACTTTAAAAGTAAATATATCATCTGTTTTATAAATTTCCAGAGTTATGGTTCCTGTTTTATCATCTGGAAAAGCATGTTTAAGACTGTTGCTTATGAGTTCATTGGTTATTAGTCCTAATGGAATGGCTGTGTTGATGTCAAGGTTAATGTTAGGAGCATTTATTTTTAGCTTAATTTTTTCTGGAGTAATAGTATAAACTTCCATTAGATCTGTAGCTAAACTGGAAATATAATCACTGAAATTAATATTTTTAAGATCTGTTGATTGATAAAGCTTTTCATGTATTAATGCCATTGAATCTGCCCGGGTTCGACTTTCTCTGAAGAAATCAAGGTCTGTTTTATCTTTTACATAACAGGATTGTAGCTCCAGAAGGCTTGAAATAATCATTAAATTATTTTTCACCCTATGGTGAATTTCCTTAAGCAGCATTTCTTTTTCTTTTAAGGCTTTTTCTAGAGCATTTCTACTTTCTATTAGTTCTTCTAATTCGTCTTTTTCTATTAGTGCCCTTTGAATTGAGGGTACGAGCTTTTTAAGATTGTTCTTAAAAACATAATCTTTTGCTCCCATTTTAAGCATATCTATGGCATTTTCATTGCCTATTTTTCCGCTTACAAAAATAAATGGGGTTTTAGGGGATTTTTCACGGGTAATGCTTAATGCAGATAATCCATCAAAGGTGGGGAGAGAATGATCGGCTAATACTATATCTGGTTTAAATTCTTCAAGCTCGTTTATAAAATCAATTTCCGTTTCTACTATGCGGGATATAAAGTTTAAGCCTTCTCTGCGCATTTCATATTCTGTTAATTCAGCGTCAAGCTCTACATCTTCTAGTATAAGAACCTTAAGTTCTTTTTCCATATAACCCACTTCTTATAATAAGTATCATTATATCTTATTTCGAGCAAATTTTTTTAATTTAATCTAGCTAGTGTCAATTATTATTAATTCAACTATAAAAATGATGTTATTTACTACTAATAATCAGCATTAATAAATGGCAATTAATTGGTCTAAAAAGGTAATTTAAGTCATAAAAAGCATAATAAAGAAATTTGAGTTCATTATTCTTAATTACCAATATTAAATCAGAATTACTTCATCCCAACATTTACGAACGAACGTTAGTTTTATATACAATAACATACTAACTAACGTTAGTTAACAATTATGGAGATATTATTCATGGAAAATAAAGGTACTAAAAATGAAAATAAACCTGAAAAAAACACCAAAGAAAGAATATTCGATATATCTATCGATTTATTCTCACAAAAAGGTTTTAACGCAGTTTCAGTACGAGAAATTGCCCGGACAGTAGGAATCAGGGAAAGTTCAATATACAACCATTATAAAAACAAAGACGCAATATTGGAAGGAGCTTTCCAATATTTTAAAGGCGAATTAATTAAGATGAGACCCCCCGAAGTCAGAAATCTAGAAAATCATGGAAATATTACCCCAGAAGTCTTCCGTCAAAGGGCCCAACTAACCCTCAACCTTTTCAAAAACCCAAAAATGGAGAAACTATTCAGAATTATATCCAGTGAACAGTTCCGTGATGAAAGGGCCAGAACAATTGTTTTACAATACTTACTGCAGGAACCGTACTCTTTTTCAAAGAATGTATTAAAAATCATGGTTAAAAACGGAATAATAGCCGAAATAGACCCTGAAATAAAAGCAATGGAATTTCAATATACCATATTCTCCTTATTTATGGAATATCTACTTTTAAGAAGCGAAGGGTCAGATATAAAACGGATTGAAACTCTGATTGAAAAGCATATAGATCACTTTACTAACTCACTCGAAAAGGTGGATAAAAAAAATGAGCATAATAGAAGGAATAAAAAACAGATACGCTGACTACAGGTTAAACTGAATCAATAAACTCGAAAATAGAGTAAATGAAAAAGAAGGATGTATAAAAGCTTCCCCAAACTCGCCTGAAAAATTAATGCCGGATAAGTTAAAGATAACACTCAAAACACTCCCTAAACAGCTTTCAATAGCCAAAAATATGGAAAACACCATTAAATCATTGGAAAATAACCCAGATAATCCAAAAATCATTTCTAAAAATGGTTTTATACAAAAATTTGAAAATTACGCACATAATATTGGAATAGACAAAGTAGGATATACTAAAGTTCCAACAGAATTCATATTCAAAGATAAATCCATATTATATGAAAATGCAATAATATTAATCTCAGAAATGGATAAAGAAGACGTTGATATGGCGCCGAGCGATCAAACACAGGAGATGGGCGTAGTAACCTATGACGAGCTTGGTAAGAAGACTAATGATCTTGCCCAGTACCTTAGAGAAAATGGATTTGCAGCCCATGCCAGTCACCCTGCAGGCGGATTTGTAGTATACACCTGGATGGCTCAGAAAGCCGGTTTAGGATATCGTGGAAAACATGGACTATTAATATCCCCCGAGTTTGGTCCAAGACAGAGAATATCAGTGATATTTACCAGCGTCCAAGATCTACCCATAAGTGATCACGATGAACACTCCTGGATATCCAAGTTCTGTGCAAAATGCGGTAACTGTATAAAGAAATGCCCCGGAAATGCTATTATTGAAGGAATTCATCCCGAGACTGGGCAAACAAGAACAAAAGTAATTAAAGAGCTTTGTCATGGCTGTACCATCTGCATGATGGAATGCAGTTTCAATAAAATAAATTATGACCATATAAAGAACAGAATTCTGGCTGGAAAGTGAGGCTGCATTATTAAGGATAATTATTTCTATTCACAACAAGATGTCAGAAGATGAAAATGGATAATTATTTTACTAAAACATAATTAATATAACCAGAATTAATTTTTAGATTTTTATGAACAAAACAAAAACCCAATTTAAAGTGCTACTTGTGGGCTACAACGGAGCCAATAATACTGGATCTGAAGCACGACTTTTAACAATAATCGAAGAGTTAAAGGACATTTTCATAGGAAATGTTCAAATCACCGTACCCACACTCAATGAAAAAAATTTACGCCGATATCTCAAGGAGGAAGCCAACCTCCATATAGAACCAGTACCACCAATATTTTTCGGCGCAGTTAGAAGACTGGTAAAGGAACATGACCTGGTTTTGCTAGTGGAAGGAAGCTGCTACATGGATACCTGGACTTCAGCTCTCCTCTGGGCATTTTTATACGCCACCAGATACGCACATAATGCAGGAGTGCCCTGCATAGCCTATGCTGTTGATTCTGGAAAGCTATCCTCCTTCAACCGATACCTGGTAAAAAAAGAGGCCAGTAAAACTGATCTTATAATCACCCGGACCGAAAGAGCAAAGGAACAACTAAAATCTATCGGAGTCACCGCTCCCATGGAAGTAACTGCCGATTGCGCCTTCAATTTTAAACCTAATAAAGAGGATGAAAATATTCTTAATGAAACCTGGACAGAATCCGGAGAAAAACTAGTAGGGCTAGCCGTTGTTGATTTTAACCTCTGGCCGGTAGTGATCCGTCCCTGGGGTAAAAAAGAGTACGAATACAGATGGCCGTATTATTTCTCCCGATCAAAATCTAGAAGAAAAAAAAGCGAAGAA